>Ga0187876_1003112_pt1 | contig 11528 bp, 7 predicted proteins | sample June2016WEW_17_4_FD_133000 | JGI IMG/M metagenome (GOLD analysis project Ga0187876, IMG submission 133000) | Peatland microbial communities from SPRUCE experiment site at the Marcell Experimental Forest, Minnesota, USA - June2016WEW_17_40 | ecosystem: Environmental > Terrestrial > Soil > Wetlands... | reverse complement strand
GAGAAGCGGAGATGCACAAATACGCGGGATCAAGACGCCGTATGAGCACCGGCGCAGCAGCGGCCCTGCTGCTGGGCGCGATCCTCGTGGGGGGTACCAGGCACGCGGGATCGCCGGTGCCGGGCGGGGTGCGCGCCGCGACCGCGCATCTGGGCACGCCCTACGGGCTTATCGGCGTGGCCTTCGCCGGTGCGCAGCGCGGCTGGGTGGTGGGCGACCAGGGCACCATCCTGCACACCGGTGATGGCGGCGCTACCTGGCAGATCCAGGCAGATCCCCTGCCCACGAGCCTCATCGGCGTGGCCTTCGCCGACGGGCAAGACGGCTGGGCCGTCGGTGACCAGGGTACAATCTTGCGCACCGCCGACGGCGGCGCGAGCTGGCAGGCGCAGCCCAGCAACACGGTGCTCGACCTCCGGGCCGTGGCGGTCGCCTCCGGGCTTGCCGCATGGGTGGTAGGGTTCCAGGGCACCATCCTGCACACGACGGACGGCGGCGCAAGCTGGCAGGTTCAGCGCAGCAGCACCACCCGAGATCTGCGGGGCCTCGCCTGCGCCTCCAGCCGGCAGTGCTGGGCCGTGGGCGATGGCGGCACCATCGTGCACAGTGCCGACGCGGGCGCAACGTGGCGAGCGCTGCCGGGGTAGAGGAGACGCTACCAGCGCACGAGCTACGGATACGGTAGGCGCGTTGCCGCTGTGCCACAAGCTGTTGCGCAGCACCGTCCTCCAGTTGATCGGCTTTCTGGGGGCGCACAGGCATGACGGCCGGCTTCTCGCATGCTCAGTGCCGCGGAAGCCCAGCCATCTGGCCGGCTAATGGCTGCGGCGTATACCAGAGCCACCCTGGAACCCGCAGGTGAATCGACCGTGTGGCTCGCAGACGGGGACGCGCAAGATGCGCGCGCTCCCGGAGGGCCCCGGCATCCGCTCGCGGAGTCGAGGCTGTCGCCGCGGTCCCGTGGCGGCCTCACTCCAGACGAGCAGCAGTCGCGGCGGCGCGTAGACGGGGACGCGCAAGATGCGCGCGCTCCCGGAGGTGGCACGGCGCGCGCTCCCGGAGGTGGCACGGCGCGCGCTCGGAGGTGACACGGCGCGCGCTCCTGGAGTCGAGGCTGTCGCCGCGGACCCCGTCGCTAGTTTCGCGCACCTACATTGTAGACAGAGGGTGGCTACCCTCTAGTGCCTTAGCCTTCACGCTATACTCTCGGTAGTGGGGTGCATGGCTCTTCACCGCAGGTTTCGTGCGCCCGTCGCTGCGGATGCCACGGGCGAGTCTGTTTTGAGCGAAGGACTGGAACCATGGCGCACGTTGGTCTCTACTGGGGACGGTTCTTTGGCGTGGGCCTGGTCACGCTGGCGCTTGTTGCCGGCCCCGTGCCTGCGCAGGTGCGCTGGGCTTCTGCTGCCCAGATCGCTCCAGCCGGTGCCGCCGGCACGCTGCCGGGGCTACTCGATGCTTCTGCAGACGAAGGCCCTGTGGCGCTCTCGACGCAGCTCTCGCTCATCCTGGTGCCGCGCGACGCCACGGCGGCGCGTTTGGCGGGCGACCTGCAGGCGCTCTATTCGCCCGGCTCCCCGAGCTTTGGACACTACCTCACCGCGCAGGAGGTAGCGACCCGCTATGGCCCGGCCCCGTCCGACATCGCCGCGATCCGATCGGCGCTACGGGGCATGGGCCTGAGCATGCGCTGGACGCAAGGCGACGACTGGATGGAAGTCGCGGGCCCGGCGAGTCGACTGGAGGCAGCGTTCGCTGTCCAGGCCCACTGGTACGACTCTCCACGCGGGATCCGCTTCTACGCGGCCGCCGCCGCCCCTTCATTGCCCGCGGCGCTACGGCCGTACATCGCCGAGGTCGGCCAACTCTCGAGCTTCTCCGATCCGATTCAAGCTGCCGTGCCCGATACGGGACTGTCGCCGGTGAATCTGCTGAGCGTCTACGACATGACACCGCTTCGCCAACTGGGACTCGACGGCACGGGCCAGACGGTGGTGTTTTTCGAAGGCGACGGCTTCAAGCAGGCCGCCCTGGATGATTTCACCAGCCGGTTCAATCTGCCTCCCTTGGACCCCGTGGTCAAGACGCCCGAGCCGCAGAGCTTCGGCGGGGAGACTGAGATGGACCTGGAAGTCGTGCACGAGATCGCTCCCGGAGCCAAGTTGGTCGTGTACAACTTCGATCCCACGGCCAAGGACGAGCAGTCCAACGCCAATCTTCAGACTGCGATCCTCGATCTACAATCCAGGATGATCGATGAGAATCCAGGAGCGGTATTCAGCGAGAGCTGGGGCATCTGTGAGCCGTTGCTGGGCAAAGCCGTGGCGGACTCCTACGAGAACCTCTACGATCACGCGGATGCTCTGGGCGAGACCGTCATGGGTATCACCATGGACAATGGGGCCTATCCTTGTCTCGTAAACTATCCCCGAGGCACGCCGCCTTCGCCCGAGTACCTGGGCGTCACGCTACCCGGCGACGCGCCCGGCGTAACGGCAGCAGGCGGTACGCGACTGAGCATGAGCGCCAGTGGCGGCTGGTACGACGAGACCGTGTGGGAGTACCCCGCCACGACTGCCGGCGGCGGTGGCGGCGTGAGCAGCTTCTTTGCCCGCCCTTCCTGGCAGCAAGGCCCAGGCGTACAGGACTCCCAGCGCAATCCCAACAACATGCGGTCGGTGCCGGATGTGGCCGCCGATGCCGACCCCTCGAGCGGCGCGACCATCTGTATCACGAGTCCAGACGGCACACAAGAGGATTGGTCGACGGGCGGTGGTACCAGCCAGGCCGCGCCGATTTGGGCCGGCATCGCCGCGCTGCTCGACCAGTACCTGCAGCAGCAAGGCTTGCCAAAAGCCGGCTTCCTCAATCCGGCCCTCTACCACATAGCCGTCGATCAGTCTCCCTACAACGCGTTCCACGACATCACGGTAGGTAGCAACCTCTACTATCCTGCTCTACCGGGCTACGACATGGCTACCGGCTGGGGCACGCCCGATGCCTGGAACCTTGCCCGCGACCTCGAAGCCTACGCGAAGGGGCACTAGCGATGATCTATCCGCCGCCGGTGGGTTGCGCTCGCTGTGGCGCCGTCAACGCGCCCGGGTCCAGTTTCTGCCAGCGGTGTGGCGCGCCGCTGCCGGCGGCCCTACGCGCGTGCCGGCGCTGTGGTTTGGCGAACGGCGCAGAGGCCCTGTTCTGCGCGCGCTGCGGCCAGCAGTTGGGTGGCGGTCAACCCCCAGCCTACCCGTGGGCCTTCTCCCAGGCCGGCGCTACCGCAGTTGCGCCGCGGAGGGTAGGCACGCCCGCGCCCTGGGCCCTGCTGGTGGCAGTGCTGGGCATAGCCATGATCGTGTTGGCGATCGTCTCGCGGCTCGTGATGTGGCAGGCAGCCGGTACCTGCCTTACCAACTGCCCCATCTTCGTGCCCCCGGCACCCGCACGATCGCCGATCCCGGTCACGTCACCCCAAGCATCGCCTACACTGTTTCCTTCACCGCTGCCGTCGGCTACGCTGGCAGCGACCGCGCTCCCGACGTCTGTGCCAGCCATCACCGCGCAGCCGACAGCTACGCAGGGAGCCACCGCGCTCCCAACAGCTACGCCGGCGCCAGGCGCCTCTCCAGCCCCGACGCCTGCCGGCCCGTCCGGGACGCCGATGGCCCCGGCTGGGAGCTACACCAGCAGCGCGTTTGGGTTCTCCGTCGACTACCCCAGCTATGCGCAGCCATCGGCGCAAGATGCTCAGTCTGTCACCTGGTCGATTAGCGGCCAGAATGGGAAGGGGGACGCGGTCATCACCCTGCAGGGTGAAGCATCCGGCGGCCGTTCACCCCAGCAGGTGGTAAGCGACGTGCAGGCCAAGGCGTTCAGCGCGGCGACCGTGGCCTACACCATTCCCGGTGCTGAAGTCGGGTACATGGACGGCTACGGCACGGTGTACGACCTGCTGCTTTCGCCGCAGGGCGGCCAGCAGGTGCACGAGAGGGTGGTTATCGAGGCTGCAATTAGGGATGATGTGGCCGTCGACCTGATAGCCTACTCACCGTTCACACCGGACCAGAACGAGCACCCTGCGCCGGCGCAGTTGAATCCGGAGATAGAGACGGCGGCCGACATCTTTGCCAACTCTGTCACCTGGCCTGGAGAGTTGCCGCTCTGAGCGGAGCGCCGGCCAGTCTCATCCTTGCAACCGCGCCCGAGACCGACTTCACCACAGGGCGCCGCCACGTGGCATGGCCGCCTGTGCCTCCGGCAGGCTCGCGTGCGCCGAGCCATCCGCAAGGTGGACGAGCGAGTTGAATAGCGGCATCGTGCAGGTGGCAGTCTGGGAATCCCACTGGACGATGGTAACGCCGGTGTTCCCCATCTTGGCGCGTGCGTCGTGCCAGGCGTCCAGCAGGTTCCAGCGGTGCAGCGCGATGAGCAGCGTCGATAGCACTACGCCATGCGCTACGATTACGATCGTCCCGGCCTCGTGCCGCTGCATCGCATCGCTGAAGAAGGCCACGGCGCGCTGCTGCACCTCGGGCACGCTCTCGCCGCCCGGCAGCGTGAAGCGGTCCACAGTGGCAGCCCAGCGCTGCAGCTGTCCCGGATAGCGTTCGTCGACCTCCCAGGCGGAGAGCCCTGCCCATTGGCCACAATGGATCTCGCGCAACGCCGGCACGAGCTGGGGCGCCAATCCTACCCGGTTGCCGATGGCACAGGCGGTCTGGGTCGCTCGCACCAGATCGCTGGAGTAGATTGCCTGGAACGATACCGGCTGGTCACGCAGCCACGCTGCCACGGCGGCCGCCTGCTGGAGCCCGGCCTCATCCAGCGGGATGTCCAGGTGACCTTGGAATCGCCGCTCCCGATTCCAGGCGGTCTGGCCGTGCCGCACCAGGTACGCGGTGGTAATTCTGGGCTCGTCGTGCATGGAGACCCGTCTCCTCGCGCTTCTCAGAGAGCATTGTACGGCATGCCGCCGGCGCCGATTTGCGAGCGCCTCCATTGTTAAGAGGTTGTCAAAGATCGTTGGAGACGGGCTCGAAGTGCGGATCTTTGGTGCGGAAGCCTGGTACGGTAAAGCTGAGGATGACCTTGCTGAGCAGTACCAAAGCGGCGAAAGGGCACCAATGAGACGGCCAAGATTCTGGCAGCGGCGGCAGGATGTGCGAGCGGCAGGACCGGCGCGCTTCCCAATGGGCGAGCCGGACGATCCTGTGCTCGAGATGCTGCCGCCCCATACCGAGACCATTCCCGTGCGTTCGATCATCGGCAGTGTCGACCGTTGGACCCAGCTCGACCGCCGCTTCCGCCCTAAAGCCGGCGAAAGTGGGCGGCTGCGCGGCATCCGTGTAGCAATGCTGGCTGGGGCGAGCTTCCCGCCAATCGAAGTGTACCGGCTGGACGGCGCGTGCTACGTCATCGACGGCCACCACCGGGTTGCCGCGGCGAAGGAGATTGGGCAGCTCTACTTCGACGCCGTGGTGACCGAGTGCCGGCGGCGATCCGAGGCGGGCGCAGAGCCCGGGGATGCGCTCGAAGCAGCCCGCATTGGATTTGGGTTGCGCACGGGGCTGCGATCGGTGCACATCAGCCGGCCCGAGGGATATGCGCAGGCGCTGGACCAGGTGTACGAGCACCGGTGGTACCTGTGCGAACGCGGCAAGCCGGTCTCGCTGAAAGATGCCGCCGAGCACTGGCATCGGACCGTCTTCCAGCCGGTGCTCTCACAAGTCGTGGCCGAAGGTCTTGCCACGGCCGAGGATGCATATGCGTCGGGCGACCTGTACTTGCGCCTGAGCGATTTGAAGTACCTCGTGAGCGCGGAGCGAGGCCGGGACGTGGGCTTTGCGGTCGCCATCCGTGAGGGCCTGGCGTACAAGCGGCGGCTGCGCCGCTTGCCCATTGGGCGACGGGGAGCGCGGCACTTCGCTTGATCTCCTTTGCGGCCATGGAGTCGCGGCGGTCGAGGCGGACTAAGGTCCACACTAGGTCAGCCGTGCCTGCCTGTGTTGCGGCCGGTGCGGGGCATGCCGAGGGCGAGCACGATGCTCGCGGTCGCTGGGCCTGGCCGGTCAATACGGTTCACTTAAGGGGGAAACGAGCCTCCAGCTGCGGCAGGATGGCCGGGACGGGGCCGGCTGCGGCCGGTTGAGAGCGGGCTCGTCGCCTGACGACCCCGCCAGCTCGGTTGCCAACGCTGCGACACTTTCCTCCCTATCTGAACCGTATTGGTCTGGCCGGTGATCGCGATTGCGATCACCGGCCAGACCGAAACCTGCTACTGCGGCTCGAGCACAGCCGGTATGACCTTGGTTAGCGAGGCGTGCGGCGAGCGCACGCTAATCGTGATGTAGGTCATCAGCGCCGTGGTGCTCGTGTACTTGACCTGAAGCCTGGCAACGTAGAGTCCGTACGCGTCGGCTGTACCTGACACATTGACGCGATAGACGAAAAGGCCGGGCTTCGGTGCAACCGCGCCTGCCGCAGGCGGCGCCGAGCTGCTCACGGCCACCTGGACGGTGATTTTGGCATTTGGCGACGTCCGGATGGTGGCGGTCAGCAGCTGCGCGGTGATGTTGACATTATCGGGTACGTCTACTGTCAGCGGCAGCGGACAAACCTCGTGGGTCGAGGCATCCGGCCCTTTGGAGATCATGGCTACGAACGCGTTCTGATTCGGGGGCGCATAGGTGCCGCCATTGGCGAGGGGGTGCACCAAGGGGAAGTTTGGCGACAGGGTGTACCCGGCCACGATGGCGTCGCCGCGTGCGTCTACCGCAATGCCTGCTGCCGCGTCGTCGAACGTGCCGCCGAGGTAGCTGGAGTAGAGGATCGCCGTGCCGCAAGGGCTAATCTTGGTGACAAAGGCGTCGTTCATGCCGAACCCGCCTCGCGTACCGCCCAGCTGACCCTGCAGCGCCTTGGCCAGGGGGAACACCGGCGTGCTGAACGCTGGAGACGACGTCTTGCCGGCAATGTACACGGCCCCCGCGGCGTCCACCGCGATGCCTTCGGCAATGTCGGCTCCCGATCCGCCAAGGTAGGTGCTGTAGACGAGCACGCCCTTTGAATCCATCTTCATCACGAAGGCGTGAGTGCCGGGGCCTGGATTAGGCTCGGCGCCCATGGCAGTCTGCGGAATGCCGCCGTTTGTCTCGCCGGCAATGTAGACGTTGCCCGCGCCATCCACGGCGAGGGCGTGGGGGGCGTCCGCGCTCGTGGCACCCATGAGCGTGCTGAACACGAGTGCCGTACCCGAAGCGGTGAACTTGGTCACGAAGAAATTCGAGTCGGCCCCTGGGACGAGGTAAGGCTGGCGCGCGTGCGCCGTCGTGGGGAAGTCGGGTGAGTTCGTCGTGCCAATCACGTAAGCCTCACCGGCCTTGTCCACGGCGATGCCCACCGCCTGGTCGCCACCCGAGCCGCCCAGGTACGTCGAGTACACGAGGCCGCTGCCGCTGGCGTTCAGCTTGGTCACAAAGGCATCGTACTGCGAGCCGAGGGCCCCTCGGCCCAAGCCGAGCACGCTCTGGAAAGGCTTCGCCAGTGGGTAGTTGTAGCCATAGGTGTAGCCCGTCACGTAGGCATTGCCGGCGCCATCGACGGCTATGCCGGTGCCGGCGTTCGCACCCGACGTATCGGTGTTGTTCGTGGAGCCGCCGAGGTAGGTGCTGTACTCGAGCCCCTGGCCATCCGACGTGAGCTTGGCGACGAACGCGTCGGTCGCACCGCGCAGGTGCGCCTGCACCGTCTGCAGGGTGATGGGGAAGGTGGTCGAGCTGGTCGATCCCGTGATATAGGCGCTGCCAGCCTTGTCCACGGCGATGGCGAAGTTGCAGGCGTTTGGCGCAGCATTCACGTCGCCAATGTAGGTCGAGTACAGGAGACTGGTGCCGCTGGGATCCAGCTTAGCCACGAACGCATCCTGGGCTGAGCCGGCCGCTCCCGCCGCCAGGGTCTCGGTCGTCGTAATGATCTGACCGCTGACCCAACCTACGAGGTAGGCGTCTCCTGCAGCGTCGGCGGCGACGGCAGTCACGGCATCGTACTCGCCGAACAATGTGGAGTAGTGGAAGGTGGGGTAGCTGATTGAGGGATCGATGACCAGTGGCAAGCGGCTATCGCGGGGATCCGCAGCGATGCCGGCAGACCCGTCCGCATTGAGGCGGTAGGCGCTCGGTACCGCAACGCGCACGCCCTTCACGAGTTGGTAGGCCACAGGGCGATCGATGGTCGTGGTGGTCTGCCCGGTGTGCAGCACCAGGCGGCCCTGCGCATCGACTGCCAGGTGGCCGGCGCCGTGCAGCGACAGGTGCACCCGCGTGAGATCCGCCCCGGGCGCCACATCCAGATCGAACTCCAGCCGGTCCGCGGTGCCGTAGTACGTTATGTCAATTCCTGGATAGAGGTTCCGGTAGGTTACGCGGGCATACGTGGGGATGCCGTGGCGCCAGGCCGAGGGGTCGTTGCCCACGAAGTAGCTTACGCGCGTGCGCAACGGCTGCGACGGCAGCGCCCGCAGCGATGCCGACGCGCCGCCGAACGCGAGCGTGGCGACGGGCGAGCCCTTAGCCGCCGGAACCAAGAAGATCTGAGAGCCATGCACGGCGACAGTCTCACCTGCAGCCCGCGCCACGTACCCGCCGTCCGCCAGGGGCTCGAACGCAAGCGGAACGCTAGCCAGGTGAACCCTGGCGCTCGCCGCCACGCTTGCCTCGGGCGCTACCGCCTGCGAAACAGCTGGCTGGGCCGCGAGCCGCGCGGCATGAACCACGCCCCCGGAGGAGGTTAGTCCGATCCCACTCGACCCCACGAGCATTGCCGGCACCAGACTGCAGAGCCATACGCGGCCCAGACAAGATCGCCATGACATCAGCATCGAGCTACCCTCCGCGCCAGTCTCAACTCAAAACAACCTTTGAAGATCTCTAAAATGCAGACTCCCGATCGGCGCAAGACACGACCTGCAGCGCGCCATGGCCACTATAACACAACAGCCCGCCTCTTCAAGCCGTACCGCATAGGGTAAATGTCCGCTTTTCAGCGCCTGTGGCACGTGCGATACTGCGTGCGAAGTGGCCGCCGGATGCTAGTGCAATTGCTTCGCGGCCGCGTGGCAGGTACAGCGAGCCGGATCAATCCGGATGTGGCGCGAGGCACGCAAACTATGGGGCAGGCCCCGGATCGCACGTGGCGTGATCTCCTCGCGGCGCTGGCAGCGTACCTGGCGATCACCCTGGTGATGTTCTGGCCGGTGGTGCGGCACATTGCCAACTGCTTCCCCTCCGATCTCGGCGATCCGCCGAATGAGTCGTGGCTGGTGGCCTGGACGGTCCACGCCTTGACGACGGCGCCGTCGCAGCTGCTGCAAGGCAACATCTACTATCCGCACGCCAATGCGCTGATCTACAACGACAGCCTGCTGGGCCTGCTGCCGATAGCCACGCCGCTCTACCTGATCAGCGGCGGCAACGCGGCCCTCACCTACAACGTGCTGTTCCTGCTGTCTTACATCATGTGCGGCATCTTCACGTATCTCCTGGCGCGGCGGCTCACGGGCAGCGCGCCGGGCGCGTTCCTGGCGGGCATCATCGTGGCGTACTGCCCCTACCGCATGGCGCACGTGGGCCATCTCAACCAGCTCTCGGTGCAGTGGCTGCTGCTGGTGCTGCTGTTCTGGGAGCGGGCGCGCACCGCCGCCGGCAGCGAGGGCAAGGTCAAGATGTGGCCCGAGCTGCTGGGCATGGTAGTCGCCTACGCGCTGCTGGCGCTCTGCAGTTTGTACCAGGCCGCGTTTCTGGCCACCTGTCTGGTCGTGTACCTCGTCGTCTACATTTGGCAGGCCGGCGAGTTGCCAGCGCAATTGGGCTGGAGGAAGCGACCGCTGAGCGCCTGTTTGCATCGCTTCGCCGCTGGACTGAAGCACGTGCGAGTGTTCCTGCTGGGCGTCGCGGCGGCGGGCGTGACGCTCACCGTGGCGCTCCTGCCCATCCTCCTGCCCTACCTCAGCCTGCAAAGCCGCGTCGCGGAAGTGCGCGGACGCGACCAGGTGCTCTACTTCGCGGCGGATGTGCGTGACTTCCTGCGCATGCCGCCCTCCAGCATGCTGTACGGCTGGACGCAGAGTGCGCTGGGCGTGCCTGCGGGCGACGCGGTGCAGTACCTGTTCCCGGGCCTGATGGCCCTGGTGCTTGCCCGGCTGGCCTGGAAGCGAGGCCGGGAGCTGCCGGACATCCGCATCTATCGCGCCATCCTGGTGGTCACCGCCGTGCTGGCACTGGGGCTGCAGCTCAAGATTCTCGATCGGCTCTACGACATCCCGCTGCCTTACGCCTTGCTGTACGACCACATCGGGCTGTTCCACAGCTTCCGCGACCCGGCGCGCTTCTTCTTCATTGGCTTCGTCTGCCTGGCCCTGCTCGCTGCCTGGGGCGTGGCCGCGCTCGACGTGCGGATGCAGTCGTGGCTGCCGCGACGCCGGCGCTTGGCACTCGTCCTGATTTGCCTGGCAGCGCTGGCGGAGTACTGGGTCGCGCCGATCAACGCGCCAACGGTCGCGGTGGGCAACGCCGTGCCGCAGGTGTACCACTGGCTGAAGGACCAGCCGCCGGACACGCCCGTGCTCGAGCTGCCCATCGGGCAGCAGACCGTGGCGCTGTGGGACGACCAGGCGATGATGACCTACTACGCGACCTACCACTGGCAGCCGATAGTCAACGGCCTGGGCGGCTACACGCCGGCGGGCTACGAAGCCGACGCCACCACGCTCAATCGGTGGCCCGATGCAGCCTCCAGCCGCCTGTTGCTCAGCTGGGGTGTCAAGTACGTGATCTGGCATCCGGAGTGGACGGGTCGGGCTACCCCGCCCGATGCCGCCAAGCTGCCCCTGGTGGTGCGCTTCGCCGATGGGATCCAGGTGTACGCGGTGACACGGCTTGGCTAGAGCCTCCAGCAGCAGAGCGGCAGTGTATCCAAGCACGTTGCCGTGGGATGCGCGGGAGAAGAAGCGGTAGCGCGCTTGTCCGAGACCGACGAGGGCCCGGCGGACGCGGCCATAAACCGCGGATTTCCACACTACCGGTGACGTTTCGCGTGGGGCAGCGCAGAGCCGGCCGGAGTCGCGCGGCTATGGCGTGCATGGGCGCGACGTTTGTTCGTTTCGCATTTTTGCGTGTGCGCGGGGAAGCCGGAGGCAGGGCCCGAACCTGCAGCAGGGCCTGACGCCGCGGATCTCAGCGCTACCGATGCCGCTTCGCGGGGGGCTGTACAGGGCGACTGCGGTGGCGTGGGGTCGGGGCAGGGCACGGGTGCCTGCGGCCGCGGGGATGTGAAGTGGCCGGGCGAGGTGTTCGTTTCGCAATTCTTGCGCATGGAGGCGAGGGCCTGCTTGAGGGCGTCGTTGGCGTCGGGGAAGTGGATCTCGGCGTAGGGGCAGTCCGGCACGGAGGGCACGGCGGGCTGGGGGCGGGAGCCTCCGGCTGCGGCCGGATGGGAGGATACGGATCGGCTGCGGCCGGGTGTGGTGGTAGAGCCTG
>Ga0187876_1003109_pt1 | contig 11532 bp, 8 predicted proteins | sample June2016WEW_17_4_FD_133000 | JGI IMG/M metagenome (GOLD analysis project Ga0187876, IMG submission 133000) | Peatland microbial communities from SPRUCE experiment site at the Marcell Experimental Forest, Minnesota, USA - June2016WEW_17_40 | ecosystem: Environmental > Terrestrial > Soil > Wetlands... | reverse complement strand
GGCTTGGCCAGAAGAACCTCCTGGCCCTCCAGGCGCGCCGCAGCCGTCAGCGCTTGAGCTTCGCGATGCGCCAACTCCAAGCCACATTCCCGGGCCAGGAGGTCCACAGCCATAAAACCCAGGTTGTGGGGCGTCTGCTGGTATTCGGCGCCGGGGTTTCCTAAGCCCACGATCATCTTCTTCATTGCGCCTACAACGAAATTTCAAATTCCAAATCTGAGATTTGAAAACGGAAGATCAGATATGAGATCTGAAATTTGAAACCTGAAATTTGAAATCTAATTCGAATTTCCGGAAGCCTATTTGCTTTCCTTCTTGCCTTCTTTCTTGCTCTCCTTCTTGCCTTCTTTGGCTTCCTTGGTTTCCTTCCCTTCCTTGCCTTCGGGCGCTGCTTCTTCGCCTTCTTCCGCTTCGCCCTTGCCCTTGCGGATGACCTCGGGCTCGGCCGGAGCAGCCGCAACTTCCTCGCCGGCAGGCTTCACTTCTTCTTCCGCCCTCAACTCGACCACATGAGCGACCACGCGCGTGGGATCCGTCAAGATCTTGACTTTCGGATCCACCGGCAGGTCTGAAACGCGAAGGTTCTTGCCCAACTCCAGTCCGCTTACGTCGGCGACGAAGTGTTCCGGAATATCGTCAGGAAGGCATTCCACCTCCACTTCCCGGAGTACAAACTCGAAGATCCCGCCTTGCACCTTCACGCCCACGGGCTCTCCGGTGATCTGAATCGGAACCTGAAGTTTGAGTTTTGCATCGCGGGCAATCCGCACTAAGTCAACGTGCAGAAGATGGCCGTCGACCGGCTCAGTTTGCCACTCGCGAATCATGACTCGAGCGGGAGCTTTGCCCCGAATCTCGAGTGTGAAGATGGCATTGTGGCCGGATTCGGAGTGGAGAATCTGGAGAATCGCCTTCGGATCCACCTCCACCGGAATGGAAGGCCCTCCGCCCCCATAAACCACGGCAGGGATTCGCCCCGCCCGCCGTAAGCGCCGGGCAGCATTCTTGCCGAACTCCTGCCGCGCATCGACTTCCACTGCTTGAACCTGAGTCATAACATTCTACTCCTCAAAACCACTTGTCACCCCCGCCCAAGCGGGGGTCCATAGGACCGGGACAAGTTGGTTTCCCGCTTTCGCGGGAATGACGTAGTCTTCAATGGCGCCCAGACACCGGCCCTTTACTCGTTCAGATGAAGAGCTTGCTGACCGAAGTCTCTTCGTGAATGGAACGAATTGCTTGCGCCAGCAATTTGCCCACACTCAGCACTTGGATCTTCTCGCATCCCCTGGCCGCGGGCGGAAGCGGTATGGAATCGGTCGTCACGACCTGTTCGATTGGGGCCGCGCAAATCTTGGCGACGGCATTTTCCGCGAACACGCCATGCGAGCAACACGCATAGACCTTGGCGGCGCCCTTCCTGGTCAGCGCCTCGGCGCTTTTCGCCAGGGTGCCCGCGGTATCAATCATGTCATCGACGATGAGACAGGTCTTGCCCTCAACCTCGCCGACTACGTTGAACATTTCCACGACGTTGGCGTCCTCACGACGCTTGTCGATGATCGCCAGAGGCGCGCTGAGCCGCTTGGCAAAGGCTCGGGCTCTTTCCACTCCGCCCGGGTCGGGAGAAACCACCACCGGGTCAGCCAGCTTCAGCTTTCGAAAATAACGCACTGTGACCGGCGTAGCGTAGAGGTGGTCCACGGGAATGTTGAAGAAGCCCTGAATCTGCCCGGCGTGCAGGTCAAGTGCCAACACTCGGTCGGTCCCCGCCGAAGTCAAGAGGTCGGCAACCAGTTTCGACGAAATGGGTACCCGCGGGCGGTCCTTGCGGTCCTGACGCGCGTAACCGTAATAAGGAATCACGGCCGTTATGCGCTCGGCCGAAGCGCGCCGCAGCGCGTCCAGCATCACCAGCAATTCCATCAGGTTGTCGTTCACCGGGTTGCAGGTGGGTTGAATAACGAAGACGTCAGCCCCGCGGACATTCTCGAGAATCTGAAGGCGGACCTCTCCGTCGGGAAACCGCCCCACGTATGCTTCACCGAGGGGCACTCGTAGATGAGCGCATATCTCCCTGGCCAGAGCCGGGTGAGCATTACCACTAAAGACCTTTAGCTTGTGCTGAACAGGGTCCATGGCTGTCACTTCCTTGGCAAAACCGCAATTCGACAATCGAGAGCCGAACATTTAGGATGTGATCGAGATACGATTTTCGATTTTCGAATTTCCAAACTGGCTGGGAGGCCTGGATTCGAACCAGGGTTCCATGCTCCAAAGGCATGTGTCCTACCACTGGACGACCTCCCAACAGTAGACAGCGTCGGTGCGGCCCATGTGGTTGCCCTCGCGCAATCCCCTGCCGCCGGCCGGCTGCCCGCTACGCCTTTCACCGCTCGCAAAGCAGTCGCCAGTAATCACTTCGCGACAACGTGCGTGTCCGGAAAATGAGCCATCCTTTGGGGATTAGCTTAGATGCGTGGAGCAACTCACGGGCAGACTCGAAGAGCGCATAGACGGCGGAACCACTCCCCGTCAAAGACGCGATCTCGGCTCCGGCCCGGATGAGCTGCCGCTTCAAGCGCGCCAACTCAGGCCACCTTGCGAAAGCGACTCGCTCGAAGTCGTTCTCGGCCGGTCCCCAATTAAGCAAGGGAAATTGTGGCCACGCACCGACATCCTTAATGCTACGGGGTTTGGTCTGAGTTGTCAACCGCAAACCCGCCTGCTGATAGGCCTCTTTGGTGGAGATCGAGAATCCCGGAAAGACGACCAGACATTTTCGTGGCGGAAGGTCGGAGAGCGGATAAACGACTTCGCCCCGCCCGCACCCGAGTACCCGTCCACCCTGCAGAAAGAGGGGGACGTCCGAACCCAATGCGGCGGCCAAAGCAAGGCGACGGCTTTGCGGCAGGTTCGATCCGGTCAGCCGTTCCAAGCCCTCCAGCGTTGCCGCCGCATCGCTGCTGGCGCCTCCCAAACCGCTACCCGTGGGAATCGACTTTTCCAGTCGGGCCCGCACCCCGCCTCGATAACCACTTGCGCGCCGCCACAACGCGCAAGCCCGATACGCAAGGTTCTTGCTTCCACGCGGTATCTGCGGATCGTCGCACTCGAAGCGGATTCCTTCTTCCCTATCCGAGAGCGAAATCTCCAGCCGGTCGTGAAGCGCAATGGTCTGGTAAATGGTGCGGATCTCGTGATAGCCATCGGGGCGTTTGGCCAGGAGTTTCAGCCCCAGGTTAATCTTTGCGAAGGCGCGGAGACGAATGGAGTTCGGCAAGTTGGTAGAACCGGCGAGGCGGCTGCCGCCGAGAGTGTGGGAGAATCCACTGGCTCTCTGCCGGCCGTCTGTCATACTGATTATTCTCACAACTTCAGAGGCTTTACACCAGTCGGGCCGGCAGAGCCGTACACGGCGCTTGTGTTACTTCTGGGCGGCACGCTGCTTGGACAGGCGGCCCTTCAAGTCGTCGAGCTCTTTTTGCAGCTTAGCTGCCTGGTCAGCGTCAAAGTCGCTCGAAGCCGCCGTGGGCCATTGCTTGAGAGCGCGCTCCCATTCCTGTTCGGCCTGGCTATCTTTTCCCAGCCGCAGGTAGACATGTCCGAGGTGTTCAAGAATGGTCGGATCGTCGGACATCAGGCGCGCGGCCTTCTCGAGGTGGGGCTGGGCCAAGTCGCAGCGGTCCATCTTATAGTAGGCCCAGCCCAGGCTGTCAAGGTAAGCTCCGTTGTTGGGGTCCAAGCGCAAAGCCTTCTGGATGTACTTGACGGACTCATCCAGGCGCACTCCCCGGTCCGCGAGCATGTAGCCAAGATAATTCGCCGCCGAGGCATTCAAAGGGTCGGTGGCCAAGACTTTCTTGAATTGCTCTTCGGCCAAGTCGTACTTCTTCTGGCGTTCATAAATGGAGCCCAGCAAGAAGCGCGAGTACTCCTGCTCCTCGGGCTTGGAGCTGGCCGCCAGCGCCTGGTTGACAACCTGTTCTGCCTCGTCGAACCGTTTGGCCTGAATGTAGACCTGCGCAATGGAGAGGTAAAGCTCGCGATCAGCCGGCTTATTGTTCATCAGTGCCTGAAGCTGCTTGACCGCTTCGTCGACTCGCCCGAGCTCACCCACCACATAGGCACGGAGGATGTGCAGTTCCCGGTCGTCAGGTGATTTCTGCAGCGCCGCATCCAGTTCAGGAACCGCCTGCGACAATTGGTGGTTCATGCGCAGCGTGTCAACGATAAGCTGTTCGCCTCGCCCAATCTGCCCCTGCAAGGGCACAATCTGCCTGAAGGTTTGCAAGGCAAGGTCATACTTCCGTTGTTCGCGGTAGACCAAACCCAGTCTCTCAAGGAAGAGAGCGCGATTGTTCGCCGCCGCAGGCGAATACTTATCCCCAGGCTCCGCCGAGCCCTTGACCAGTCCTTGCAAAAGCTCGACGGCCTTATCCAGATTTCCCACCGCATCCTCGAGTAGGGCTTGCTGATAGGAAATCTCCTGGTTGCCCGACTTGTCAGACTGAAGGGCCTTGGCGCGTTCGAGGTCCTTGCGGGCCTCGTCGTAGCGGCCCTCCTGGCGATCAAGTTCCGACAATTTCAAATAGGTCGCCGCGTCGTCTGGGTCCGCCTTCAAAATCTTCTCATATTCAGCGCGTGCGCCCGGAGCGTTGCCAATGCCCAGCAATGCCTGCGCGTAAGCGCGGTGAAGCTCCTGATTCTCAGGGTCCTTAGCGATAGCCTTTTCGTAGGCGGCCACGGCGGAGTCGTAATCCCGCGTTTCAGCATACGAGTAGGCCAGCATGCCAAGCAGCCGCGTGTCCATGTCATCTTCCGGAATCTTCTTGAGCAATTCCGCCGCGCCCGCGTAGTCGCCTTGCTCAAAATCAAGCTGTGCTAGGCTGCTCAGGCCTTCCTTGGATTCAGGGTCTACATTCAGGACCTTCTTGTAGGCTTCTTCGGCTTTTTGAGGCTGATTGTTGATTGAGTAGAGGCGACCTAGAACCTGCCAGGAATCCGTGTCCGAGGGTTGGAGCCGGGTCAGGGCTTCCATGTGTTCAATGGCCTTGTCGAGGGCATCCTTGTTGACCTTTTCGGTCTGGTTGTCCCCCAGCATGTGCCAATAAATTCGCGCCAACAGGCGGTGAGCATCCGGATAGTCAGGGTCAGTCTTTAAAACATCTTCCGCTTCCTTGACCGCTTCCCCCACACGCGGCACGCGCCAGTAAAGCTCGGCCAACTCGACCCGCAAGAACAATGACTCGGGGTCGGCAGCGATTGCCAGCTTATACTCCGCAATTGCCCGGTCGACATAATCGGCGCGGTTGTAAACGCCCGCCAGCTCCTTGTATCTCCGCGCCAGCATGAAGTGGTAATAAGCTTCGGCGTGGTCCGAAGCCGGGGCAGCCGTGTTCGCAGACGGATTACCCGCCGTGGTGGGACTCGATTCCTGAAACGCCAAGAGCGTTGCGGCCCCCACAAAGACAAGACCCACCCCAAGCCCTAGTTTGTTGACAAATTTACGCATATTCCCTTTCCGCTCCGCAAAGTCTCAGAGGTTTAGATGCAGATTATCGCATAGGGGTACCGCGGTGTCAAAAATTGCCGCCTTTTCTCCGATTGCAGGCGCCCGAAGCCACCAAGCTGCTTACTGCCGAGCGTTGCGCGAATCGAGGGTGTATAATTGCATTCATCGGGAGGCGAGGCCTCCAATATCACGCATAATTCAAGGCGCGTCTGGACAGTTGACCGGCTAGACGGAAACGGGGTCGAGTGCGAGCGGGCAAGGTCGCACATCGGTTCCGATGACTGCTCAAAGGAGGAAACTATGCACATACTCTGGTGGATCGTGGTTGGGCTCATCGCAGGCTGGCTGACCGGAAAGATCATGAAGGGAACCGGATATGGTGTTATCGGGGACATCATTCTGGGCATCGTGGGAGCACTTGTTGGCGGCTTCGTCATGCGGCAACTCGGATTCGTCGGCCAGGGCGGCATGATCTACACGATTCTGGTGGCCGTGGGCGGCGCCATAGTGCTGACGGCGGTAGTTCGAGGTCTGAAGCGACTCTAGCGGAACAGCTCAGAGTTTCTCCCAATACTTCAGGCGCACGGCGGCGGTAAACTTGCTCGATTGAGGGATCACAACATGTCCCCGACCGCCGCCAATCGTTCCCTGGGCGTTCTGGGCAGAAATGCGAAGGGGAAAGCCGGAGGTGTCAGCGGTCTCGCAAGGACCGTTCTTGACAGCCTTTCAACCTGGTGTTAATTTCTGTTGTCGTAATTGTTCTTTGAAAACTTTGGTTCCTGTGGTGCCCCGGCAGAAACCGGGGGAAAAGGGAAGGCCGTGAGAATCGGCCGCGGTCCCGCCACTGTGATCGGCGAGCCAGTTCCTCGTAGTTCGTCATCCGACGGACAGCCACTTTTCCGAGTTGCGGAAAGGGAAGGCGGAGGAAAGGGCGATAACCCGAGAGCCAGGAAACCTGCCCAGGAACAGCAACTCGGCCTAACTCTTCGACGGAAAGAGTCCAGAGGAAGACTTCAGCCTTCCGATTCCGTAATGAGGGAATGGAAGGCTTTTTGTTTTCTTGCGCTCCTTCTGCTCGGGAGGTAGGGGTGGCCACGATAGCCGCCCTATAGCCGCGAACCTCGAGGAAGGAGACAACACGTGTTGAAAGTTCAAAGCTACAGATCAGAAAGCGGCATGCTAGATTCAGGATTCAGGAGTCCTAAGGTTGCGTTCGCGACGGGAAGTAACCCCTCACCCGTCCCGCGACGGCTGGTGAAAACGCCGTCGCAGGACACGCTCTCCCCTAGGGAGAGGGCTATCCTTCTGAATGCGTTATCACTGATTTTCGGATTGCTGTTGATGGTTCTCGCGCCCACGGCGGCGCGCGCGGCTACGATCAAGGGGACGGTGCTTGATCCAAGCGGGCGGGCCGTGGCGAACGCACAGGTCAGCCTGCTTCAGTCGCTCACGGTGCTGGATGAGCGCCAGACGGACGCCAAAGGGGAGTACGAGTTTGCAGGCGTCGCCAGGGGGTCATATCGTTTGGTGGCCAACGCGCCGGGCTTCGCAGCGTCGCCGGTGGATGTGGCGGTTCGCGAAGACCAGACGGCCAGCGTGGATTTGCATCTGGCGCTGAGTGCCGTGCAACAACAAGTTGTGGTTTCGGCGTCTCTCGAAGGGTCCCTGGCTCCTCAACTGGGCTCGTCGGTGTCCACGATTTCCGGCCAGGAGATCGATGACCGGGGAGCACAGAACATCACCGACGTTCTGCGCGGCGTTCCCGGAGTCGCCTTGGACGATACCGGGCGGCGGGGAGGCGTTACGGGGATGTTCATTCGAGGAGGAGACTCGAACTACAACCTGGTGATGGTCGATAGCATTCAATTGAACGAGTTTGGCGGCGACTTCGACTTCGCGCCTTTGCCTGCGGACGGCGTAGACCACATCGAAGTGACGCGGGGTGCAGAGAGTGCCCTGTTCGGCTCGAATGCCGTCACGGGAATCGTCAACATTGTGACCAGGCGGGGGGAAGGCTCGCCCCACTTCGACTTCCAGGCTGAGGGCGGGAATTTCACCACGCGCCGCTTCGTGACCGGCGGAAGCGGATTGACGCACGGGCTGAGCTGGGCTTACGACCTCTCGCGGCTGGACACCGGCGGGACCGTCCAGAATGACAATTATCGGAACCAGAGCGCCATTATGAGCCTTGGCTATGGGCGGAGCGAGCGTCGGCGCCTGGATCTTCACTTTTTCGGCAACGCTAATTATGCGGGCGCGCCCGGGCCTTATGGATCGGACCCGGACGATCTTTATTACGCGCCGATTTACCCAGGGGGGCCGTCAAACTACCAACTGGGCCTCACCACTCGCGATAAGCAGAACATGTTCGGCTACGAGGGAAGCTACTTCGAGCAATTCACCCCGGGCTTCCGGCTAGTGGGGACAGTCAGCGCGGCGACCAACGACTACTACTTCATCTCTCCTCCCGCCCTGGGAGGCGATTCCTACTCGAACAGCCTCCGCGCAGTTGGGAATGTGCGGGGTGAAGTTACCCTCTCGAACAAGGATCTGCTGGTGGCGGGCTTTGAATACAACCGCGAAGAGTTCGAAAACACTTACGCGGCCGACGAAAACAACACGCCGTTTGTCCTGCCGCGCGGCACCTTCGCGTATTTCGTGGAAAATCGCTGGAGCCCCTCGAGCCGGCTGTTCGTAAACGCGGGATTGCGGGTGGATGACCTGCGGACGGGATCTCTCCGTCCCGGCGATTACGGGGCGCGCCCGCTGATTTCAGCCAGCGCGATTACCAAAGTGAATCCGCGCGCGTCGGTGGCGTACTTGGCTCGGGAGACGGATGCGGGCTCGTGGCTCGGAACGACGCGGCTGCACGCGAGCTTCGGGACCGGCATTCGCGCCCCGGACGGCCTTGAACTGGCCTTCACGGACAACCCCCACCTTAAACCCGAGAAGAGCATCAGCTTCGACAGCGGGGTCGAGCAGAGATTCTTCAACAGCCGGACGCTCCTCGACCTCACTTACTTCTATAACAAGTTCGACGATCAGATTGTGACGCTCGGCGGGTCACTCACGAACCTCAGCACTTTCGTCTCGGATAATCTCGGCAATTCGCGCGCCCAGGGATTGGAGGCTTCTTTCCGCCTGCGGCCCATCGGTTCGCTCGAAGTGTCTGGAGAATACACCTTGCTCGGCACTGCCATCCTGGCCTTGGACGGCTCGTCGCTGGTTCAAGCGCCATTTCACGTGGGACAAGAACTGTACCGGCGGCCCAAGAGTTCGGGCGGCTTCAACCTGACCTGGCAACGCCGGAGGCTGACCTTGAACGCCAACGCCTATCTGAGGGGACGGACGTTGGACCTCGAGCCCAACGACGGCGTCTTTGCGTGCGATCTGGGTCTCCAGTGCCTGTTCCCCGACGCGGGCTACGCGGTTTTGAACGGTGGATTCTCCTACCGAGTGGTCCGCGGGCTGGAGATTTACGGCCACCTGAATAATCTTCTGGACAAGAAATATGAAGAAGTGCTGGGCTACCCGGCACTGCCGCTGAATTTCGTCGCCGGGTTGAAGTTCACCTTCCCGGCGGAGTAGGAAGCAACCACCCAGGCACGAAGACACCAAGAAAAGCACGCCTTCTCTAGCTTGTTTGTGCTTAGTGTCTTGGTGGTGGAATGTTGGGAGCGTGAAGCTCCGTATGTCGAGAGAAAACAAGTCCGCGCGCGCGCTGATGGTGCTGGGTACGGCGTCGCATGCCGGCAAGTCGATTTTGACGGCTGCCTTGTGCCGCATCTTTGCCGACGACGGTTACCGTGTGGCGCCGTTCAAAGCTCAAAACATGTCGCTCAATTCAGCCGCTACGCCTGATGGACGCGAGATCGGGCGCGCACAGGCTTTGCAGGCCGAGGCCTGCCGCGTACCGGCCTGCGCCGAAATGAACCCGGTGCTCATTAAACCGTCTTCGGACACGGGTTCGCAAATCGTCCTGCTGGGCAGGATCTGGGGCCAGGTGACGGCCGCGAATTACCACCAGCGGCGAGTCGAGGAACTCTTCCCGGTGGTTCTTGAAAGCTATAAGAAATTGGCGTCTGAATACGAGCTCATCATTCTGGAGGGCGCCGGGTCACCGGCCGAGATCAATTTGCGGGAACACGATATCGTCAACATGCGCATGGCGCATGCGGCGGGCGCCGCCTGCCTGCTGGTGGGAGACATTGACCGCGGGGGCGTTTTCGCATCGCTGCTGGGCACGCTCGAACTGCTGGATCCCTCTGACCGGGCCTTGATTCGCGGGTACGCAATCAACAAGTTTCGCGGAGATATCTCGCTCCTGCAGCCCGGGTTAAAAATGATGGAACCCCGCCTGGGAATACCGTGCGCGGGAGTGATTCCGTTCCTTCACGACCTGGGCCTGGATGAGGAGGACGGCGTGGCCGTCGAAGAGCGCCGGAGCGCGGGACGGGTGTGGAAGTCCGTTGCGGCCGGCGCAGCACCACCCCTGAATCCGCTCCTCAATGAAGAGGGGAGCCGGGTGGAGAATCCCCTCCTCAATGTGGAGGGGACCAAGGGGTGGTGTACGGCGTCTGCGGACAGAGCCTTGCGGATCGCGGTTATCGCCTTGCCTCACATGTCCAACTTCTCGGACTTCGATGCACTGGCGGCGGAACCTGCGGCGGCGCTGGCGTTCGTCGACCACCCTAAAGACGTGTCCGCCGCCGACCTCGTGATTCTGCCCGGCACCAAGCAAACCCTTAGCGACCTGGAGTGGCTGCACCAGCGCGGACTGGTTTCACCACTGTTTAGCCACGCGGAGCGCGGCGGCTGTATCGCCGGAATCTGCGGCGGGTTCCAGATGCTGGGGGTCAAAATAGACGACCCGCAGGGCACCGAGAATAACAGCGTGCCTTGCGCCCGCCAGGGGCTCGGCCTGCTCCGGATGTGGACCATGCTCCAGCCCGAGCAGATTACCCGCCTGGCAAGCGGGCGCATTCTAAGGGCGGAGATCTTTGGACAGGACGTGCCAGAACGCACTTTTCGCGGGTACGAGATCCACGTTGGAGAGACAATGTACGCGGATGAGACCAAACCCTTCGCCGAAATAACGCGCGCGGGGTCGAGCGTTGTCATCGCGGATGGCGCCGTAAGCGCGAACCGGAGAGTGTTCGGCACCTATATCCATGGAATCTTCGACGACGACAACTTCCGGCATGCATTTCTTGACGCGGCGCGCGCCGCCTGTGGCCTGGCGCGTCACACCGCCAGAGCCTTCTTCGCGGCAGAGCGGCAATCCCGCCTGGATCGCCTCGCCGCACATGTGCGCCGGACACTTGACCTTGAAATGATTCGGAGCTGGGTACACCTGTGATTTCTGATTTGTGATTTGTGATTTGCGACCGGTAGGTGGTGATCGTTGATTGGGAGACAAGCCACAACTCACGGCCCAATCACAAATCACCCATCGCAAATCACAAATTGTCCACCCGATTTCTACAGGATCTTGCCGCTCTTGCGGTGCGTGCGTAAGCACTCGAGTTGGTCATAAGCAACCGCCATCACACAAGCTCCTCCGGCGATGGAGATGCTTCCTTCGACGAGATGCCGCATGATGTCGGTGCCGCCGGGCGTGTGAATTAAAACCGCCTGGGCAACGCCGTGCCCGGTCACCACCAGTCCCGTCAAAACGCACAACACCAGAATAGCCGCCCGCCAAACCGTCTTCATTGCAGTCGCACCTGGCCTTTCGAGTCTCGGGGTTGAACACGTCGCCTTTCTGGTTCATACACCTAACGCAGGCCCGGGTCAACTGGCATTGTGTGGTGGGTTAAACGCCGCGGCGGGTTTACCGCGCCACGTGACGAAGTAAACCCGCCGTCAGTTCTTGAAATCTGCAGGGCTACACACTGAGCAGGCAGCCCCCGCCCAAGTGAGCTTCGAGGCGAATCGAATCAAAGGTTGAGAAGGTAGTCGGCAGCGGTCAAGTTGCCGAATTTCACGGCGTTGACGCGCTGGCCAACCACGTTCGC
>Ga0187876_1003103_pt1 | contig 11547 bp, 10 predicted proteins | sample June2016WEW_17_4_FD_133000 | JGI IMG/M metagenome (GOLD analysis project Ga0187876, IMG submission 133000) | Peatland microbial communities from SPRUCE experiment site at the Marcell Experimental Forest, Minnesota, USA - June2016WEW_17_40 | ecosystem: Environmental > Terrestrial > Soil >... | reverse complement strand
GAAAGTTGGCTGCACCGCCGGATTTGAGCCTTCCGGCGGCGGATTCGCGGAATATGTCCGCGTCATGGACTGGATCGTCGAGCAAGGGACTGTACGAATGCCGGATGGCGTCTCGTTCGAACAAGCCTGCTTCGTGGAACCAGTCAATACCTGCATGAAGGGCATCCAAGCCCTCCGCCTGCAGCCCAGCGAAACCGTTCTGACCATCGGGCAGGGTCCAATCGGCATCATACTTAGTGTCTTGGCCCGTCGGGCGGGGGCCTCGGTTATTACTTCCGATTTGTATCCCGAGAGGCTTAAAATAGCTAAAAGCCTCGGATTACAGAATACGGTCGACGCGTCGAAGCATGACGTCGTAAGTACGATTCGGGAACAGACCGAAGGGCGCGGCGCCGACGCCGTTATTTTGGCTGTGGGTAGTAACGGTTTGATTCGTCCCGCGATGGATGCGGCCCGTCCGGGAGGGCGGGTATTATTATTTGCCCAAACCCAGCGCGGAGAGGTGGTTGTCGATCCGGCTGCGATCTGCGTCGATGAAAAGGCATTGGTCGGGTCTTACAGCGCCGCTGTGGATTTGCAGGATGATTCTGTTCGTTTTGTGATGAGCCGGGAAATGGACTTGGAGCGTTTGATCAGCCACCGGTTCCCGCTGCAGGACAGTGCGCGAGCGTTGGAACTCGCGGCTCATCCGCAGCCTGCGTCGATGAAAATCGTGATTCAGCCTGGGAGCACCTGGAAACGTGGGTCCTGGGAAGGAAGCAAGCATTGAACGGAAAAATGACAGCCGCCGTCCTGTACGGCAAAGAAGATCTCAAGATTGAACGAGTGCCCATCCCCCGCGTGGAAAAGGGCGAAGTGCTCGTCAAAGTCCAGGTCGCTCTCACCTGCGGAACCGACCTCAAGGTCTATCAGCGTGGCTACCACGCCCGCATGATCGTCCCTCCCGCCCTCTTCGGCCATGAACTGGCCGGCGTAATCGAGGAGGTTGGCGAGGGGGTGCACAGCTTCAAGAAAGGCATGCGAGTGGTGGCGCTCAACTCCGCGCCCTGCCAGATGTGCTTCTACTGCTCCAAGCACCAGGAAAATCTCTGCGAAGACCTGCTCTTCAACAACGGAGCCTACGCCGAATACATCCGCGTGCCCCGGCGCATTGTCGAAGCCAACATGCTGGTCATTCCGCCCAACGTCACGTTTGAAGATGCCGCTATGACCGAGCCCCTGGCCTGCGTGCTGCGCGGTCTGCACGAAACCGGCGTAGAGATCGGCGACACCGTGACCATCGTCGGCGGCGGCCCCATCGGACTGATGTTTGTCCAAGTGGCGCGAGCCATTGGTTGCAATGTCATCTCGGTGGTGAAGCGCGACGAGCAAGTAGTCGCCGCCAAGCACATGGGCGCGCACGAAATCGTGCAGACCACAAAAGTTCAAAATATCGTTGAGGCGGTGCGCGCGCTCACCCCGCAAAAACGCGGCTGCGATGTGGTCATCGAAGCCGTTGGACGTCCCGAAGCCTGGGAGTGGACCGTCGAGATGGTTCGCAAAGGCGGCACGGTAAATTTCTTCGGCGGATGCGCAAGTGGATCCAAGGTGCAACTCGATACCAACCGTCTGCACTATTCGGAGATTACTCTAAAGGCTACGTTCCACCACACTCCGGAAACCGTGCGCCGCGCCTTCGGCCTCATCGCCGCCAAGAAAATCCGCCCAACGGACTACATCACCGGCGAAGCCCCGCTCTCCAGTTTGCAAAAAGTGCTCCGCCACATGCTGAACCGCGGAGGCGACATCAAAACCGCCATCATCCCCGGTCACTGATTGATAGTGCCCGACTGAAAATTGGACTGTTAGCACAAGTGGTCTGTCATCCTGAGCGAAGAGAAGGCCCGTCCATGCGGCCATTCAGGGAGTTCTTGCTGTGCTCAGGGTTTGCTCGACACCAAGGATGCACTAGACTCATGAGCCAGACCGCCAGCCGTTCTCAAATTGCGCCGGTTACATCCGTGGGCTGGAGTCGTCTGCCTGCCGGATACGCGATCCCCGACTGCGCTCCCTCACTGCCCGAGGCGCAAGACTATTGCCGCCGCCTGGCTCGCACCCATTACGAAAACTTTTCCGTGGCAACGTGGTTCCTGCCCAAGAAGCTTCGCCAGGATTTCCTGAACGTTTACGCCTATTGCCGCATCTCCGATGATCTCGGCGACGAGGTCGGAGACCCAACCGCATCGCTCGCATTGCTCGATGAGTGGCAGGCGCAACTCGATGCCTGCTACGACGGCGCACCGCGCCATCCCGTTTTCGTCGCGCTCTCCGAAACGGTGAGAAAGTTTGGCATTCCGAAGCACGAATTCTCCGATCTCCTCATCGCCTTCCGCCAGGACCAGTCCGTCACCCGTTTCGAAACCTTCGACGACGTCCTCGCCTACTGCCGCTACTCGGCGAATCCCGTAGGCCATCTCGTCCTCTACCTGTGCGGCTATCACGACGCCGAGCGCCAGCAGCTTTCCGATTACACCTGCACCGCCCTTCAATTAGCCAACTTCTGGCAGGATATATCGGTGGATTACGCCAAGGGACGTATCTATCTTCCGCTGGAGGATTTGCGCAGTTATTCCGTGCGCGAGGAAGATTTAGCGCACAAGTGCAATACGGTGGCCTTTTGCGACATGATGAAATTTGAAGTCCAGCGTGCCCGCGAATGGTTTCAGCGCGGCATACCGCTGGTGAAAAAAGTAGACACGCAACTGGCAGTCGATCTGGAGTTATTCAGTCGCGGCGGCCAGGAAATTCTGAACGCCATCGAGCGCCAACGCTTCGCCGTCCTCGGAAACCGCCCCGTAATCTCCAAATCACGCAAGCTCGCGCTTGTGGCCCGCGCCGCTCTGGGGAAGTTGCTGGGGAACCTGTTATGAGCGCCGGTGCACAGCCAGTACTGGTTCCCTGGAGCCCCGCTCCCGCCCAGCTCACCATGGCGTATTCCGTTTGCCGTGGAATAACTCGCGCCAACGCCAGGAATTTTTATTACGCGTTTCTGGTTCTGCCCAAGCGCAAACGTCAGGCGCTGTCGGCCGTATATGCCTTCATGCGCCGCTGCGACGACATCGCCGACGATCCCGGCCTCGCCGTTCAGGAACGCCGTTTCAAGCTGGACTCCTGGTTGGATGCGCTGCACGGCGCACAGCAAGGCCAGCCCACCGACGATCCAATCCTGCTGGCTCTCACCGATGCCCAACGCCGATATACGATCCCCGCCGGCCTGCTCGACGATCTCGCCCTCGGCACAGCAATGGATGTGGTCGATCCCGCCTCCGACAGTCAGAGCGCACCAGTTTCCCCGGACGCCGCAGCCGGGGCGCTCACCGTTCAATACAAAACCTTCGACGACCTCAAGCTCTACTGTTACCGCGTCGCATCCGTCGTGGGCCTCGTTTGCATTCACATCTTCGGATATCGCGATCCCGCCGCCGAACCGCTCGCCGAGCAGTGTGGCCTGGCCTTCCAACTCACCAACATTATTCGCGACGTCAAAGAAGACGCCGCCATGGGCCGTGTGTATTTGCCGGAAGAAGATCTGGCGAAGTTCGGTCTCTCGGCCGCGGAATTGCTCGCCACACCGGACACCACCCGTTTCCGCCGCTTGCTCGCGCTCGAAGCCGATCGCGCCCGCGAAGGCTACCAGGCCGGCGACCAACTGATTCCCTACATCGCAGAAGACAGTCAGCCCGCTCTCTGGGTGCTGATCAACATCTATCGTAAGTTGCTGGAAAAAATCGCCGCGCGCCAGTACGACGTCTTCAGCGGCAAGGTGACCCTCACCGTCAGCGAAAAGCTGCGCATTCTCGGGAAAGGTTTCCTGCAGCGCATCACCTGACGCCGCCCGGCGAAGCCATCTTTCCTGCATGAGCCAGATCCCCACACCACACTCTGTAGCCATAGCCGGCGGCGGCCTAGCCGGACTCGCCGCCGCCTGCGCCCTCGCCGATTCCGGCTTCCGCGTCACGCTCTTCGAGCGCCGCCCCTACCTCGGCGGACGCGCTTCTTCCTACGAGCATCCCGGCACCGGCGAAGTGGTCGACAACTGCCAGCACGTTCTCTTCCGGATCTGCACCAACCTCGTCGAGTTCTACCGCCGCATCGGAGTGGAAGACAAAATCCGCTGGTACGATGACATGACTTTCATTGAGCCCGGTGGCCGCGCCAGCGTGATGCACTCCTCCCCGCTTCCCGCGCCGCTGCACACGACGGCGTCGTTCCTGCGCTTTCCGTTTCTCACGGTAAAAGACAAGCTCGCAATTTCGTGCGCCATCGCCTCTCTCACGCTAACCACCCAACGAGACACGGGAAGATCTTTTCTGCAATGGTGTCACGACCACGGCCAGACCGAAGCTGCCATCGAACGTTTCTGGAAACCAATTCTCGTCAGTGCCCTTAGCGAACATCTCGACCTCATCTCGATTCCCTACGCCGCTCAAGTCGTCCGCGAGTCGATGAAGTCGCCCGCCGCCCGCCACATGGGCGTTCCCAGCATCCCTCTCACCGATCTCTACAACACAGCCGGAGACTACATCCGCGCCCGTGGCGGGGAAATTCACCTCCGCACTTCGCTGGAAACTTTTTTGCCGAACTCATCGCAGGTCCAGATTCGCATCACCGATAAAGATAAGAAAGACAGGGAAGAGTCCTTCGACTATCTCATCCTCGCTCTCCCCTTCAACGCGGTCGACCGTGTCCTGCCAAAAACTCCCGACGCCGCGCCCCTGCGCGAAGACCTCACCCACTTCGAATCCTGTCCCATCACCGGCATTCACCTTTGGTTCGATCGCCAAATTACTGACCTCGACCACGCCGTCCTCCTCGACCGCACGATTCAGTGGATGTTCCACAAATCCCGCTTGCTCACCACTCGCGCCGCGGCTGCCGACTCTGAGCCAAGTGGCAGCTACATCGAACTCGTCGTCAGCGCCTCGAAAAGCCTCATCGACAAGTCGCGCTCCGAGATCGTCGACCTCGCCCTGAAAGAGGTCCGCGAGTTTTTCCTCGCCGCCCGCGAAGCGACCCTGCTAAAGTCCACCGTCATCAAGGAAGTCCACGCCACCTACTCTCCCCGCCCGGGGATCGACGCCCACCGTCCGCCGCAGTCCAGCGCATGGCCCCGCGTTTTCCTCGCCGGCGATTGGACTGCCACCGGCTGGCCCGCCACCATGGAAGGCGCCGTCCGTAGTGGATATCTCGCTGCCGAATCCCTGCTTCATGCCGCAGGAATGAAAGATAGGAAATTCCTCGCCCCCGATCTCCCAGCCTCCGGATTCATGCGTCTGTCCCAGCCCTAAAGTATTCTCCCAGCGGCAACTCCTTCCTGTCGTCACCTACAGGCGTGCCCCGGCTCACAGACAAAGCGACCCTCGGCTGGAAATATACACACTGGATGACTTCGCCGTTCCTCTTGATGGAGGTCTCCATGCTCCCAAGCTCGGTTCTTGCACTTCTGTTGCTGCTCTCCCTGCTTTCCGTTTCCTCTGGCCAGAATGCCACCGGCGGTCTATTCCAGAATCCTTCGGCGCGCATCCCCCTCGACGGAGCGAAGATTTTTCAGTCCCACTGCGCCACGTGTCACGGAGCGGACGGACAAGGCCACGGCCCAGCCTCGATTGCTCTAAAGCAACCGCTTCAAGACTTGACCCTGATCTCGCAAAGAAATGGCGGAAAGTTTCCTTATCAGCACGTCAAGGAAATCATCGAAGGAAAACAACCCGCCCCGCCCGCCCACGGCACTCGCGAGATGCCTATCTGGGGACCAATCTTCCACCAAGTCGAAGCCGACCAGGACTGGGGAGAAGTCCGCCTCGACGCCCTCACCAAGTACTTGGAGTCCCTCCAGCAGAAATAGCCGCTGCGCGCTGGCCGGGCACTTTCTTCACCGCACCACCAGCAGCCCCCACGCTCCCCTATATTTCTCAAACCTCCTCGCTCCCCTTCCTGCTCCCAAACGGATAAAGATTGATCGTCAGCCTCCCTCCCAGCGCCCGCACCGGAATCACATACCAGATCCTTCTCCCCCGCACCCGCTCGCCCTGGATCACCACCGCCAGAAAGTCAATTTGCTCTCTCGTGTACGGCACATGCCTCGTACTCGTCCTCCAGCACGCCCGCACCGCAAATCCCTTGTGATGCGACGCCCCGCTCGCCTTCACCTGCACCCTCCACAACCGCCGCGTCGCATCCAGGATCACGTCATACCGCTCGTTATCCCCAAACGGCTTCGCCACCCCAAACCCCCGCTTGGCCGCGTCCAGCATGAACTGCATCTCCGCCATCACTCCCCTGTGCTTCGTGTTGTCCCGTCCCCCGCGGCCCGCCGCATCCCTACCGCCGTCCATAGATATCTCCATCGTCCCTCTCTTGCCCGAGAATCTTGTATAGACTTTGACTTTCATCGTCTTCCCGCCGCTGAAGCCTGTAGCACCGTGGAAGAGCGGCGCTTCAGCGCCGCGCAAAAGTCCAAAATGGATGAGGGCTTTAGCCCCGAGAACACCAGTTAGCGCGCCGCCGGTTTGCACAAACAAAAACGGCGCACAGCCCAAAGGCCCTGCGCCGCCATTTATTTACTCCCTATTTTCAGAATACCAAACCACAAGGGGGTTATTGGGACATGCTTCCGCACTTTATTTACCCCATGGAACCAACAACTTACGCCAAAAATGTGATGTTTGGGGTCTTGACAAGTTTTCGGGCGGTCTTCTTGCACAGTCCGGCTAGGCGCTACTTGTGGCCGATGCGCGCTTCGATCTTGGACACAAATTTCGGCGTGTGGCTTTTCATCAGCTGCTCAATCCCAGGCCTAAACTCGCGCCACAGGTTCATCCCCGCGTCATTGCCAACGGTCGAACCAAAATCGCTGAACGGCTCCCCAAAAGACCGTCTCCAATATGGACGCGAGGCAGTGTCGGCAGCCACCGAAGTCAGCGCCCGCAGCAGATAGGAAGTGTTCAGCCTGCCCTTTCCCGATGCATCCCGCGTGACAAAAATGCTCGAACCCGCATACGTGGCCCTGCTCATCAAGCCGTCGCCGCTCGAAGCGCGATAACCCGATTGCTGCCTCAGTGATGGCGGATTCAGGTACTTCTCAAAAATAGTGCTCGACTTTTCTTGACCAGATGCCGCCTCGGAAGCGCCGAATGCGCCTTGCCGCACCAACCCCGCGTTGCCGCTCATCGCGCCAAATTTCAAAGGCGAGCGTGCTTCCTCGCCGAACACGTTAAATTTCTGTGTATGAGTTGCAGCCCGCACCGAAGGAGCATCAGGAATGGATTGACCTACGTTCTGGCATACTGCTCCGCAGGCAGCAACCAACACAAACGAAACGACGCCGACGAATGCAATTCGCTTCGCCATACTCCAGTCCCGCAAGCGCCAAGCTCCTGCCGCACCTGACGACTCGCCAGCAAGCCCACCTCGACGCTAGCACTCCATGTGCCATTCTTCTGAGCAAAACTGCTCAGCTCGCGAGGGATAGAATTAGTTGAAGAAACAGACGCTGCGGTTGCGAGCCAACCTCGGCTTCTATTGCCTCTGCTCGCACCCGACAATCTACGGGATTTTATGTAGAAGTTACGGCCCCTCTCAGGTAACCGGCACCCAACTGTTGCCCCTCGTTCCGGACTTCGGCGGGAGTATCAGCGGGATTTGGGGCGCGGCCTCGCTTCCCTCTCGCGTGGTAGTGCAAATCGTTGCCCAGGATGAGCAAGGCCTTTCATTCGAAACTTCGGCCTGGCAGATTAGCGGTGAAAGCAGTTTTCCACCGCGCCTTCAGCCGGATTCAGAATGAGATGACTGCGGAATGGGCTTGAAGGTTGCAGCCTCACCCCGCCAGCAGCGCCACTCCCGCAGCCACGAGCGTAGCCGCAATCCACCGCCGCCGATCCACCCGCTCATGCAAAAAGATTTTCGCGGCCACGGCGTTGCCGATGAAGGTGAGGGAAGCGGCGGCGGGAGCCACCAGACTTACATCTCCCCAGGAGAGCGCAAACAGCAGGCTGAAAAACGCCACAGCCATAGCCGTGACCCCGAACAGAAAATTAGGATTGCCCAGCGTCCGGCGGATCACCGCCACGAGGCCGGCGCGGCGGCGCAAGGCCCCGACGTCCCCAACCTGTTTCATGGCGTGGGCCAGAAGCACATCGCCCACCACCGAGGCGAAGACGATCACCAAAATCGCGCTCCAGGTATAAACGGCTTTCATACGTCAACCCCGCTGGGTGCCCCATTCCTCGCGTCCTTTGCGAGAAGCATGCCCTGAGCGGAGTCGCAGGGTGGGGATGTCGCCACACCGCACGGCTCGCCCACAGGCTTGGCGTGATGATGCTCGGTCAGCGCCGGCCCACCGGCGACAAATCCCACGCCTCCAGTAATTAACGCAATCCCCAACCAGCGCAGCGGACTAACGTGCTCGTGCAAAAGAAATCTGGCGACCAGCGCGAGCAGCACATACCCCAGCGAAGTAGCCGGGAGAACGTAGGTGAGATCGGCCCAGGAAAGCGCGGTCATGTAAGCAGCAAAAAACGCGAGCAGCAGAAGAATGCCGACCCCGACCCAGGGATTAAGAATGGCGAAGATCACGCCTTGCAGATGATTGAGTGAGATGCTGCCGGTCTGTTTCATCCCATGCGAGAGCATGGAGTCTCCGGCCGCGGCGAACACCGTGACTCCGGCCAGCACAAGATACTTGCGAATGTTCACTGGAAGATCACGTGGTGGCGAGGGAGGTCATTGTGAAGGTTGTCATCCTGAGCCAAGCGCACTTTGCTTGGCGAAGGATCTGGGCGAGCTGCGCGAGCAGCCTGCCCTGAGCGAAGCCGAAGGGTCGCGTTCTTTGCGACACAATACTCGCGCGTTTGGCTCGCATCCTTATCAAGCCTTGACCAGTTCCGCCGCTGCGTCGTCGCTGTGCTTCTTCACCATCCTGTTGCGCGCCGAACGCAGCTTCAGAAATGTCTTCGCTTCCCGGTAAAGCCGCTTGCGGTCGTTGCTGTCGAACGCGGCCTTTTTTAGGATGCGGAACACAGCCTTGGGCCGGAAGTAATACTCATCATAAAAGCGATGCACCGCGGAAAGAATCTCATCCGCCGGCAGTCCGGGATATGCAATGTGCGCCAGTTGGTGCCCGCCTTCATCCACCATCTTGTTGTCGCCGACGATGAACCCGTTCTTCACCGCATAATCATAAAGCTCGGTGCCGGGATAAGCGTGGGCCACGGAAACCTGAATGGTTTCCACGTCCAACTCCTTGGCGAATGCGATGGTGTTGTTGATGGTCTCGCGCGTCTCTCCGGGCAGTCCCATGATGAAGTCGCCGTGGACTACCAGCCCGAGCTTGTGACAGTCTTTGGTAAACTGCCGCGCCCGCTCAATGGTTGCACCCTTCTTGATGTTCTTGAGAATCTGCTGATCGCCGGACTCATAGCCCACGATGAGCAACCGGCATCCAGCTTCCTTCATCGCCCTCAACGTCTCGAAATCAGTAGTCACGCGCGACGTACACGACCACGTAAGGGCGAGCGGCTTCAGTTTCGCGCACAACTCAATCGTCCGCGCCTTCTGAATGTTGAAGGTGTCATCATCGAAAAAGAATTCCTTTACTTCCGGCCAGTACGCTTTGACTTTCGCCATCTCCGCGGCGACGTCATCCGTAGAGCGCTTGCGCCACGGATGTCCGCTCAACGTCTGCGGCCACAAACAGAACGTGCATTGCGCCGGACACCCTCGCGTGGTGTAAAGCGAAACATACGGATTCAGCAGGAACGGCACGTTGTATCGCGTCACATCGAGATCGCGCTTGTAAACATCCGTGACGTGCGGAAGCGCATCCAGATCCTGAATCTGCGGCGCGTCCGGATTGTGAACAACCTTCCCGTCTTTCAGGAACGAAATGCCGGCAATCTCTTCCAGCGGTTTGCCCTTCGCGTAATCGACCACAGCGTAATCAAATTCTTTGCGCGCCACGAAATCGATCACCGGACAATCGCGCAAGGATTTTTCCGGCAGGACGCTAACATGCGGCCCCACGAAAGCAATCTTGATCTTCGGATTTGCCGCCTTGATAGCCCGCGCCAGCCCAATGTCCCCCGGAAACCCCGGTGTGCTGGTAAACAGAACTAGAAACTCATAGTCCTTGGCAATCTCAATCGTCTGCTCCGCCGAAATATAGTGCGGCGGCGCATCCAGCAACCGCGCCCCCTCCAGCATCCCGGCCGGATAAGCCAACCACACCGGATACCAATATGACTCGATTTCGCGGGTGGCGGGCCAACGGGAACCGGCGCCGCCGTCGAAGTTTTCAAATGAGGGGGGGTTCAGAAATAGTGTTTTTAAAGGCATAGTAGGTAAGCACTTATTTTACCATTTGCATGCGGCAGATGTGGCCGCAAAGCAGTGTTTATGCAGGTTCCTGCGTTGAACATAGGGTTTGATGCAGCGAACTGGGGAAAAGAGGCATCCGCGGGCGGGCTATTTCGTTAGCACTATTTGGTACCCAGGGCCCAGATTTCGAGATTTCCCGTGGCGCGCAGTAGTGCGACTTGACTTCGCTCCAGTTCGAAAGTGACATCCTGCAATGCGATTAATTTTTCGCTGGATTGGGTGCGGGCGTTATCGAGGTCGTGGAGATTGGCGGCGGAGGATTTCATGCGGGTTTCGACGGCTTCAACATTCTTCTGCGCGATCTCATATTCGAGTTCCGCCACGTCGCGGGCGGCTTGCATCTGGGTGACGGAGCGCTGCAGGCGCAGGGTTTCTTCGGAGACTTGGTTGCGGGCGGCTTTGGCTTGTTCCTGAGCTTTGAGGGCGTCTGACTCTGCTTCTTGCACGCGAGCGTGCTGGGCGAGATTTAAGAAAGGTAAGTGGATGGACACGCCGACGGTAGCGTTGTTGGGCTGAAAGCTTTTGTAATAAGCGTCGTAGTTGTTATATGTGGCGAGGTTCGCGTACTGAGCGGCGAAGTCCACGCTGGGCCACAAGGACCGGCGTTCTCCCTCTACTCGCAGATATTGCGCACGGGCGTGTTCGACCGCAGCTTGTACTGTCGGGTTCGCCTCTGTGGCTTTCGCGGAGGAATCTTTATCTTGATTTGGGTCTTGCTTCGGCGCGGGCAAAGCTGGCACTGAGTCAGGATCGATCTCGATGGATGCTGCGGGTAGTCCCGTCAGTCTGGAAAGATGGTCGCGGAGAACGTCAGCGGCCCCGCTGGCCTGGGCAAGGCGCAGACGCACCCGTGCTACTGATAAGCGAGCTTTGCTGCCGTCCATTTCGCTGTCGATGCCTTCTTTTACGCGATTGGCGACGGCAGTTTCCATTTTCTGAACGTCGGGATAAACTTCGCGCAGGCGGTCGAGGCGCTGCTCCCATTTTTCGAGTTCAGCATAACTAAGAACAGTGTCCTGGATGATCTGATTGCGCTGATCTTTCGTGCGCAGGGCGCTGACCTTGACGTCGGACTGGGCGGCACGAATGAAATCCTTTAGCGCCGGATTAATGAGGGCCGATTGCGCGTTTACG
>Ga0187876_1003097_pt1 | contig 11566 bp, 8 predicted proteins | sample June2016WEW_17_4_FD_133000 | JGI IMG/M metagenome (GOLD analysis project Ga0187876, IMG submission 133000) | Peatland microbial communities from SPRUCE experiment site at the Marcell Experimental Forest, Minnesota, USA - June2016WEW_17_40 | ecosystem: Environmental > Terrestrial > Soil > Wetlands... | reverse complement strand
GGCACCCGCGCCAGCCCCCGCCACGCCGGCCCAGCCCACTGCCCCGCCGCTTGCGCCGCCAGTCCTGGAGGAGACCTTGCCCTCGCCCACGGCTCCCCGGTGCCGCACGCGCATCCAGTCAGATGGCAAACCCTGGGGCAAAGGCAAGGACTACTGGCGTCGCGTGCCGGTCAGCCAGCAGCGCTCGGCGTGATCTTGCCTATGGGAGATCACAAATCCCAGGTCCGCCCGCGCCCGAGAACCCTATTGCACCGCACCCGCCTCAGCCGTTACACTGTCGCGCATGCTGCCACACGATGAGTACCTCACCCTCGAGCAAGCCGCGGCGCTGACCGGTCTGCGCAAGCGCGAGCTGCGGGCGATGGTTCGTAGCGGCCGGCTGCCGGCAATACGCCGCGAGCGGTGCTGGTACGTGCAGCGCACCGATGTCGTGGCGTGGCGCGAGGCCGCGACAATGAAGAAAGCCCGGGCCACCAATCAGCACGATCAAGCAACGAACGTACCCGTGCAGCGCGGGGCCGAACGCGAGGAGCTCTTGCTAGTGCTGCATATGCTCCAGGAGAAGGATGCACAGCTGGCGACGCTGCAGGAGGAGCGTGTGCGCCTCGCGGGCCAGGTTGGCTTCCTACAGGCACAGCTGGCCGAGCGCGACGTCAGACTGCAGCTGCTGGAAGCCACCAACGAACCACCGCAACTGCCGGCGCTCACGGAGGGCGCCCGTGCGCAAGGCCGAGCTGAGGAGTCCACCGGCATCTGGCGCAGGCTGCTGCACCCGCGCGCCTCGATCGGCTAGAGCACTGCTCTGAGTGCGGTATCCAGCGCCTGGACGTTGAGGAAAGGGGCCGTCTCGTCCAGCCGCACAATGCCCTGGCGGTCGATGAGAAAGCTGCGCGGCAGCGCGTCTACCTTGTATGCGCTCTGCATGACCGAGTCCGGGTCTACGCGAACCATTGGATACGTCGCCCCGTGCTCGGCCGCGAACGCCGCGATGCCTTCGTTATCGTCTTCCTGAGCATCGATGCCGAGGATCACAAGTCCTCGCGTCTTGTGGTACTGCTCGTACGCCTGTTGTAGCACGGGTACCTCCTGCCTGCACGGTGGGCAACTGACGCCCCAGAAGTTGAGGACCACGGGCCGGCCACGTAGTGCGGCAAGGCTCACTGGAGTGCCATTCAGCAGCTGCAGCTTGAGCGGTGGGGCAATCTCTCCCAGCAAGGTGGGCTGCGGCGAGGGCCGGAGTACGAAGAATCCGGCCACCAGCACGGCGAGGACTGCAATTGCTACGGGGGACCAGGCAACAAGTGCTGCGCGCCGACGGGATGACAACGCCATTGCTGCTCTAACGCCTTTCTATCTGCCCAAATTGTAGTAGGTGTTGTCCAGACCCTCGAGTGCGTGGCGCGCCTGATCCAAGAGTGTCTGGCCGCCGGCAAGCGGGCCGTAATTGTAGCTGCGCATGATGCCGTTCCGATCGATGAAGAACGTCGCCGGCAAGTCAGTCAGGAGGTAGTTGGCATAGGCACCACCGGTCGTATCGCGCCATACGGAAAGGCGGCTTAGTCGCTCTTTCTTGACGTAATCCGTCACGGTTGGCTGCGCCTCCAGATAATCGAGAGCCACAACGCGCAGCTCCGGGTGTGCCGTGGCCAGTTGCTCCAGCAGTTGCAGATCCGAACCACACCGGCCGCACCACGTGGCCCAGATGCTCAAGACGACTACCTTGCCGCGTAGGTCCGCCAGCGAGACGACTCGGCCGGTCGAATCGACCGCGACAAACGGCGGTGCCGGATGCCCAAGCGAAACCGCGGGCACATCGTCTGGGCTCGCGGCACCATCACTCACGTAGTACACGATAGTCGCTTTAGCTACCACGTGGTCGAGCCACGCCGGGTCGTGCAACACAGCTGCCAGCCGCTCGCGCAGCAGCTCGTGCCGCGCCACCGCTTGGAGGTCGGCACTCGTCATATTGGCGGATGCCATGCGCACGCCGAGCGCCCGAGGTCCGCCGGCCTGTGCCGTGATCAAGGCCACCTGCGCGGTGACGTCGGCAGCCGACACGGACACATGCCGCTGCCTTGCCGTGTAGTCGATCACCCCTTCCCCAATGGCCTGCTGGATCGCGCTATCCTCGAGGAGCCGCAGCACGGTCTGCCCTGCAGGAGACAGGCCCGGCGATCCCGGGCCTGTGTACCCGGCAATCGCGTAGGCAAGCTGGCGCTGGTACGATGCCATCGTGACGGGCAACCCACCGGCGAGCCCGGGCAAGCCGCGCACGATGGCAGCCGGCGACTGTGGTGGCGGAGGCGTTGGCTTCGCGCCTTCCCTTACCACCACGATCCCGGTGGCGAGCACCAGCATCAGGGCACAGACGCCGGCCGCGGTGAGGCGCACGGCACGCGTCGAGCGGCGCGCGGTCATTCTCCGCCAAACCATCGTGATGCAGCGCCAACGGCAGCTGAGGATAACCCGGGCCCTGCTCGGCAATGGTAGCGGCCTAGCACTATCTGCCATATGCAGTAGCGTAGCAGCTTTGCGCGGCCGATTGGCATGCTCAAGATCAGTTTCAGAGCTGTTGAATCCGCGGTGCGAACGCGCGCCCGCACATACCCGATGGTGGAGATCCACGTCCGCCAGGCCCTGCGCCATCGCTCACCACGCCTAGCGAGAAATCCGAGCAAAAACCTGAATTTGGCGAGCGCCGAATTCCGATGCCAGACCCATTGATCCGGATACTCCCACGTGCTAGCCTATACTATGCTCAGGGGCTGATCCCCGGCCTGGCCCAAGATATTGGGCCTGGGGTTGCTGCGAGAAGGTAGCTTGTCGTGAAATGTCCATATTGTGGTTACAACGACTCACGCGTTATCGACTCGCGCGAAACTGAGACAAAGAGCGGCGGCAGTGTGCGCAGACGGCGTGAATGCATCTCCTGCAAGCAGCGTTACACGACGTATGAGCGACTCGAGCACGTGGGCCTTGCGGTCGTCAAGAAGAACGGCCAACGCGAGGAGTACGATCGGGAGAAGCTGCGCCGCGGCGTGGCCACCGCCTGCCACCGCCTGCCCATTCCAGCAGATGCCGTCGATAACCTCATCGACGACGTAGAGTCCGAGCTGTTCCGCCAGGGCGCCTCGGAGATTAGCAGTCGTGCCATTGGCGATCTCGTCATGAATCGGCTGCGCAAGCTTGACCATATTGCCTACCTGCGCTTCGCCTCTGTGTACCTCAGCTTCACCTCCTTGCGGGAGCTGCAAGAAGCAATCGAGCGCGTCAGGCACGACTAGTCGCCGGCCGAACGCAGGCGGGCGGCGCTAACCTCCTCCCCTTCACGCGACTGAGCCGTACCATTTGTCAGACATTCAAGGAAGGAAACGGACCGATGATCGAAGAGCGCAAACAGGGGCAGTGGTCTGAAAGCGCATTGCGTGTGCTCAAAGAGCGCTATCTCTGGCGCCAAGACGGCAAGACCTTCGAGGACGCGGACGGCATGTGCTGGCGCGTTGCCAACGCCGTCGCCGGTGCGGAGCGCTCGTGGGGTGCGGACGACGCTCAGGTGCGTGAGGTGGCGGAGGGCTTCTATCAGGTCATGATCGATCGGCAGTTCATGCCGAATTCTCCTACGCTCATGAACGCCGGCAAGAACAACCGGCAACAGCTCTCGGCATGCTTCGTCCTGCCGGTCGGCGACAGCCTGCCCGAGATTTTCGATGCGATCAAGCACGCCGCGATCATTCACAAGAGTGGCGGCGGCACGGGCTTCGCCCTGTCAAGGCTGCGCTCAGAGGGCAGCGAGGTCGCTACGACCCGAGGCGTGGCCAGCGGCCCCGTGAGCTTCCTGCGTGTGTTCAATGCCGCCACCGAGGCAGTGAAGCAAGGCGGCACACGTCGCGGGGCGAACATGGGCGTGCTCCGGGTGGACCACCCGGACATTCTCAAGTTCATCGATTGCAAGCGGCCTGACCCGGCAAGCGGCCAGCGTGACATCACGAATTTCAATATCTCGGTTGCCGCGACCGACGCCTTCATGGATGCGCTTGCGCACAATCGTGAGTACGAGTTGCGTGACCCCCATTCCGCCAGGGTGACCGGCACGCTCAGTGCCAAGCTGGTCTTTGACCAAATTTGCGACGCTGCCTGGACGACCGGCGATCCAGGTCTGCTATTCATTGACCGAGCGAATGCTAGCGGCAGCAATCCAATTCCTGAGATCGAACAGCTGGAAGCAACGAACCCTTGTGGCGAGCAGTTTCTTGGGGGTTACGACGCCTGTAACCTTGGCAGTATCAACCTGGCGCAATGCGTTACCAAGGACGAAGGCGGCGCGTATGCCATGGATTGGAACGAGCTAGAGCGCGTGAGTCGTGTGACCACGCGCTTTCTGGATGACGTGATCGAGATCAACCCCCTCCCCTTGCAGCAAATCTCCGATACCGTGCGCGCTAATCGTCGGATCGGGCTAGGCGTCATGGGCTGGGCCGATCTGCTGTTCCTGCTGGCGATTCCCTACGATTCTACCGAAGCGCTGGCGCTGGGCGAGGAAGTGATGACGTTCATCAATCGCACCGCGCATGCCGAATCACACGAGCTGGCCGTGACCCGTGGTGCGTTTCCAAACTTCTCCAAGTCCATCTACAAGGACGGCCAGCCTCTGCGGAATGCGACGCTGACCACCGTGGCACCCACCGGCACTATCAGCATCATTGCCGATTGTTCCAGTGGGATCGAGCCCGTGTTTGCGCTCGCGTTCCTGCACGTCGTCGATCGCGGCAAGCCGACCGAACGCAAGCTGGTCATGACGAATGCCGTATTCGAACGGATCGCGAGAGAACAGGAGTTCTACACGCCCCAGCTCATGGAGAAGATCTGTGAGGTGGGCTCGGTGGCCGGCCTTACCGAGGTGCCTGAGCGGTGGCGGCGTGTATTCGTGACCGCACACGAGGTCAGCCCCGATTGGCACATCAAGATGCAGGCAGCGTTCCAGCGCGGCGTGGACAACAGCATCAGCAAGACGGTCAACTTGCCGAACAGTGCCGCGGTCGCCGACGTTGCGCATGCCTACCTCATGGCCTACGCCGAAGGCTGCAAGGGCATCACCGTGTTCCGCGACGGCTGCCTCTCCACCGGTCAGGTGCTGAACATCGGCACCAAAGAGCATGCCGTTGTCGTTCCAGTAGAGCAGCGAGAGACCCCAGAAGTGCGCGAGCACGAGACGCAGCCGATGGCGATACCGACGTCGGTCAAGCCTCGGCCGCCAGTCGTATTTGGCTACACCCGGCAGGTGCGGGCGCCCGAGGGCACCGCGAACATCACCATCAACACCGACGAGACCGGCCCTCTCGAAGTGTTCATCAGCGTGGGCCGCGCAGGCTCGGATATCGCGGCGCTGGCCGAAGCGCTCGGCCGGCTCATCTCGCTCAACCTGCGACTGCCCTCGACGATTTCGGCCGAGGAGCGGCTGCAGCTCATTGCGCAGCAGCTGCGCGGCATTGGCGGTAGCCGGTCAGTGGGCTTTGGTGCCGAGCGAGTGCTCTCACTGCCCGATGCAGTAGCGCAAGCTTTGAACTGGCATGCGCAGCAGGGCTTGAGCAATGTGCCGCGACCCATCACCCGGCACGATCACGGCAATGGCCACAGCAACGGGGGCGCTGAGCGAACCTCGCCGGCTTTCAGAGTGCCTACCGTGCGGGTCCTTGGCAACATGTGCCCGCAGTGCGGCAGCAGCGCAGCCTTCGTGCTCGAAGAAGGCTGCAAGAAATGCCACGGGTGCGGGTATAGCGAGTGCTAAGAGCGTCTCGGTGGGGCAGGGCATAGCCCTGCCCCACCTGAGTAAAAGCAAAGGACACATGGTCTATCACCGTGAAGTGTGTCCTTTGCAGCAGCCGCTGTGTCCCTTGGCTGCAGCCTCGAAACACGCATCGCAACTCAATGGAGGAGTACGGCTTGATGAGCCTCTCGGTCAGCGGCTTTGACAAGCTGCAACGAGAGCTCGAGGACGTGCAGAGCGCGCTTGCCTCGCTAGACGGCACGATCGCGACATTGCGATTCGATCCCTCGAGTGCTGCAAGCGTCCAGAAGGCCATCCAACAGATGGCGCCGATTGACGTAGTGGCAGAGGCCGTGGACAGAGGACCGCTGGCGCGCTCCACACAGCGGCCTCTTGTGTCGCCGCCGAGCGATCGCTACGATCACGCAATAGGGCACTGGTGATCCACGCCGCAGCGGGGCGCTGCAGCCGTTTCCGAGGCGAGGAGGTAAGGCCATGCGTTGGTTGGGCAGCTTCACCCACTCTGTTGTGCTGAGCGTGCTGCTGGTCCTGCTGATGGCGACGCTTAGCAGCCGTAGCGTAGCGTCGTCGAGGGTTGCACCAACCCCGAACATCCCGCTCGCCGCGCCTGTAGGCGTATCGCCAACGCCAGCCGCGCACGTGACCGGCGGGGGGACCTGGGTATGGCGCAATCCGCTGCCGCAGGGCAACGACTTGCAGGGCGTCGCTTGCCCGAGCCGCAGCGACTGCGTGGCCGTCGGCTGGGGCGGCACCATCCTCGCGAGTTCAGATGGCGGGCGTACGTGGCGCAGTGCCGCCAACCCGCTGTCCGGCACAGGGGACGTGGTGCAAGCCATCGCCTGCCCGAGTCGCGCCACTTGCCTAGCCGTGGGCTGGGGAGGCACCATACTAGTCACCAAGGATAGCGGGCGTACCTGGCAGCGCGCCGCCTCAGCCACCGGCAACAACCTGCTAGCCATCGCGTGCGCAAACAGCAGCAGCTGTGTGGCCGTGGGCACTGGCGGCACCATGGTTGCAACTCGTGACGGCGGACGCACCTGGCAAACCGTCAACTTCAGCATCAGCAGTGACCTGTCCGGCATCACCTGCGAGAGCAGTGGCGCTTGCCTGGCCGTAGGCTGGGCTGGCACCATCATCTTCAGCCCAGACAGCGGTCGCACCTGGCAGCGAGTCAACTCTGGCTCCGTTAACCAGCTGACAGGCGTCACCTGCGCGAGCAGCAGCCACTGCCTGGCCGTAGGCCAGAACGGCAGCATGATCGGCGGTGCGGATGGGGCGAGCACCTGGCAGACCGTCAGCTCGGGTTTTGACAACGCTCTGTCCGCAATTACCTGCGTGAGCAGCAGCACCTGCCTGGCCGTCGGTGGTGGCGGCATGTCCATGTCCATCGTCCCAGGCGGCTGCGTTCTTCGAAGCACAGATGGCGGACGCACTTGGCGGCGCAGCAGCAATCCGTTGGTCGGCACCGCCACCACGCTACAGGCCATCACCTGCCCGAGCCGCACCACCTGCCTCGCCGTTGGCACTGCCGGCACTATTCTCTCCAGCATTGACAGCGGGATCAGCTGGCAGCGTGTCAGCTTCACGGTCAGCAACGACAACCTGGCTGGCATCGCCTGCCCCAACAGCAGCACCTGCCTGGTCGTTGGTGGAAGCAACGTCGAAGGCGTGGTGGGCGGCACGATCGTGGTCAGCATCGATGGCGGGCGCACTTGGCGCAGTGTCAGATCCGGTACCACCAACAACCTGTCCGGCATCAGCTGCCCGAGCAGCAGCACCTGCCTTGCCGTAGGGGCTGGTGGCCTGATCCTGGCCAGCAGGGATGGAGGCATCACCTGGCACAGCGTGAGCAACCCGGCAGCCGGCCCCAACAACGACCTGCACGCTGTCGCCTGCCCGAGCACCAGCACGTGCCTGGCCGTGGGGGAGCGCGGTACGATCGTCGCTAGCCTGGATGGTGGGAGCTCCTGGCACAGCGTGGCCAACCCGCTCTCTGGCACCGGCGACGCCCTGTTTGGTATTACCTGCAGAAGCAGCAGCACCTGCCTGGCCGTGGGCACTGGGCCGGTGGTCATGGGCACCCGCATAGCAATGGGCCCGCGCGGCCCGATCCTCGCCACCATGGATGGCGGCAGCACTTGGCGCACCGTTAGCTCCGGCACTAACAGCAACTTGTTGGGCATCGCCTGCGCGAGCAGCCGGACCTGCCTGGCTGTGGGCACCGGCGGGACCATCGTCGCCAGCGAAGATGGCGGCAACACCTGGCCCAGTGTCAGCAACCCGCTATCCGGCCCCAACAACGACCTGCACGCGATCGCCTGCCCGAGTAGCAGTACGTGCCTGGCCCTCGGCGCTGGCGGTGCCTTTCTGCGCAGTACCAATGGCGGGAGCACCTGGCAAAGCGTCAACAGCCCAGCATCCAGCGCCAGTTCCTGGCTGTACGGCATCGCCTGCCCGAGTAGCAGCACCTGCGTCGCCGTGGGCTTGGCCGGCACGATCCTGGCTGCCCCGAGCGGAAAGTAGGGACGGGCCCCGCCAACAACCCTGAGACAACGCTCCGAAGACGCACGCGTACCATGGACCGCCGGACCCGAGACTCAGCCAGGATCATCTGGAGCAGGTCGTTGCCGCGTACACGGAGCCTGCAGTCGATCTACGTTACAGGATCATCGACTACCGAGAAGGGCCAATCGCCGAGATCGAGGTGATACGCGATCGCCGGATGCTGCCTTATCGCGTCAAGTGCGATCTGGGCGATGAGCAGCGCCGAATCCGAGGGGCAAGGTTGGTGACACAGACGCGGCTCAGGCTCTCTGCCGCGCGCCGCGCAGGTTGGAGAAGGCAGTATTAACGCCGACCAGGTTGGTGCCAAGCAGGTTGGCGCCAATCATCGTGGCCTTCTCGAGGGCGGCGCCCACAAAGTCGCCGCCGGTCAGGTCGGCACCGGTTAGGTCGGCGGCGCTGAGGGCGGCATTGGCGAGCTCGGCTTTCGTGAGGCTGCAGCCGGCAAGTTGAACCCTGGGTAGGGAGCCGCCGCACAGTCGTATGCGCTACCGGCCAGTCACTGTGGGCCAGTGGCGCCAGCCGGCCATCTTGGATCCGCAGATCCCTGGGGGCCGACCGGGCCTTGCGCGCCAATCAGCACCGCGCTAGTGCCGGTCGGACAGACACCATTGTGCTTTGCACCGTAGCCGACACCGAGCGTGACGCACGCCTTGTAGGTCGGAGCATGCGCAGCGGTCGCGGCTCGGCCCACCGACCCACTCCCACTCACCGCCAAGTGCCCGGGAGATGAGCGGATCGTTGATCGTCGCATGCCGGATCCTGGTTGTCGATCTCGGGGCCCACCGCACCTGAATGGCTCTCCAGATGAGCGGTTACAGGTGCGCTAGGTCGACGAGCTGCAAGCCCCTGTGGTCCGTGAAGGTGAGGAACCCGTGGCCGCCGGTCGCGGCCAGATGCGTGGTGCCCTGGTACGCATCCCCGATGTCCGCGACCGTCGCCGGCCCCGAAAAAGTCTTGCCCCTGTTGGCCGAGGTCCACAGTTGCATGACGTAGGCGCCGCCGGCGCCGTAGCCAGGCCAGGCCACGTAGAGGGCCCCGGTAGAGGCGTCCTCGCCAAAGCCACCCGGGTTTGTGGCGTTGGTATCGTTCGCGACCAACCCCACGAAGGCCGGTGCTCCGAAGGTGTGGGTCGACGGACCCCACCGGCGCACGTCGAGCCGCAAGGGCTTGGCGGCACCGCTACTGTCCTCGGACAGCAGGAACAGCCCCTTCGGCCCGCTGGCCAGGCGGGCGTTGATCCCGTCCGCAACCTTGATCGGCCCGTGCTCCAGCGAACCCTGCGCGCCGCTCACGCCGCTCGTGGGCGACCAGTAGTAGTCGAGCGGCGGCGTGTCCGCATCGGTCCAGAAGGCTTCGACCGTCTGCTGCCCGCTGAAACCCAGCGTCGCGCCCTCCACCAGGCCGGGGACCCCGCTCGTGTCGAAGGTGAAGCCGGCGGGCGGCGTGTGCGCCCCAATCGACCCGAGGCCGGTGAATGAATACCCAAGCCCATCGTTGCTCGAGGCAATGGAGAAGTAGTCAACGGCTGGGCTCGGGCTGGTCGGAGACCGCAGCACGTCGCCCACGCCCGTATCGCCGGCGTAGCTCGGCCTCGGGATCACCGCCCCGGCCGAGAAGCTGGCGCCACCGTTGCGTGAGGCCCACACCACCACGTCGCCGCGAACGTAGCGCGGCCCCACCACGTAGACCACGCCGGGCCTGCCGCCGAGCACCGGGAACGGCTGTGCAATCGCGTCGGCGCTGTTCGTGGAGTTACCCGGCAGCGCCAGCGCGACGCGGTGCGTGCACGTCGCCCCAGCGGGGATCCGGCAAAAGAGGACATGGTCGGCTGCCGCGCCTGCGGCCGGGTCGTCCCAGGCCACATAGCCGTTCCCCGCCGCGTCGACCACGACGGGGCCGGTCGTGTCGGCCCGCGGATCGATCGTTGCGTGCGTGCTCATGGGCCCGCCGGACATCGAGTGCATCAACTCCCGCTCCGCGCGCGTCGCCGATGCCTCCGTTCCCAGTCCGGCCTGCGAACCCAGCCCGCCGAGGATCGGCGCACTCAAACATCCCACCCAGAGGAGTCGCCGAAAGTGCTTCTGCATGTCGCTTTGTCCCATTCTACGAGTGCCGGGTATGTGCCGGCAGCGGATTCCGTGACGCGGCTACTGGTTCGTCATGAGCAGAATCGTGCCTGAGCCCACGGCCCAGCCAGTCTGCCCGCCGGCAATGGCTACGCCGAGAAGGGGTTGGCCGGTACCTGTGACCTGGGTCTTCCAGGTAGCTCCGCCGTCTGTAGTGCCGAGGATCGTGCCCGACCAGCCCACGGCCCAGCCGTCGTGCACATCGCTGAAGGCCACGGCGTAGAGCTGCTGGTTGGGACTGCTGGCCTGGGCCAACCAACTGGCACCGCCATCCGTGGTGTGCACGATCGTGCCGCCGTCGCCCACGGCCCAGCCGTGCTCGCTATCGGCAAATGTCACGCCGCGCAGGCTCTGGCCCGTACCGCTGCGCTGGACCTTCCAGCTGGCTCCGCCATCCGTGGTATGCAAAATGATGCCGTACTTTCCCACGGCCCAACCCTCCCGCGCGCCGGCAAAAGCCACGCTCAGCAGGTTCTGGCTCGTGCCGCTGCTTTGCGCCTGCCAACTGTTCCCGCCATCCTTGGTGTGCAGGATCGTGCCCTGGGCGCCCACGGCCCAGCCGCGCTGCTTCCCGGCAGCGGCAACACCGTAGAGGGTCTGGCTGGTGCCGATGTGCTGGGTATGCCAGGTGGATCCGCCGTCAGCGCTGTGCAGGATGCTGCCGGAGCCGCCCACGGCCCAGCCGTGCTGGCGGTCGGACGCAGCTACGGCATGGGGGTCCAGGCCGGTAGCGCCGGCCGCCACGGTCCAGGCGGTCCCAGGCAGCGGCGGCGGCGCGAGGTCGCCGGACAGCAGCCGGCTCACGAACGCGCGGCCGGTAGCGGGCAGGACGTTTCCAGGGACCCGCAGGGTGGCCACGAAGACCTTGATCAGGCCGCTGCTGCCCTCCACTCCGTCATTGCCGCCCCCGCCACCGCTCCCGCCCACGCCGCCTGCGCCGCCGGCAACGGAGAGCCTGCCGGTGACCTGCGCCTCGGTCGCCGCGATCAGGATGCCGCCGCCCGAGCCACCACCGCCCCCATCGCCCGCCTTAACGTTGCCCACAAGTCGGCAGGTAGGTGCTGGCGTGGTAGGGTGGATGGAGGACCGT
>Ga0187876_1003090_pt1 | contig 11588 bp, 8 predicted proteins | sample June2016WEW_17_4_FD_133000 | JGI IMG/M metagenome (GOLD analysis project Ga0187876, IMG submission 133000) | Peatland microbial communities from SPRUCE experiment site at the Marcell Experimental Forest, Minnesota, USA - June2016WEW_17_40 | ecosystem: Environmental > Terrestrial > Soil > Wetlands... | reverse complement strand
CCCGAAGAGTCGCCGAGTCAGATGGCTCTCAGCCAGTAGTAACCAGTAATAGCGGGCGTGTTTCAGCAGTCGGCCGCCCGTTTTCACCAACCGCTGCTGCAGGTTGGTCAACGACCAGTTGCCAATCCGGTTTGGCAGCACCAGCCGCCGTCCCGCCTCGCGGGATTCCCCAGGTTGTAAGCGATTACACTTAACCACAGCCGCACCTCGTTCGACCGAAAGCGATGGCATCCCGCCACGCGGGACGCGTCATCTTCACGGCCTGCTTCCCCTCCTTGATCCACTGCTCGGCGGTGCCTCGCTTGTTGTAAAACCTCACCACCCCCCGGCTGTCCGTCTCCAGGTTGGTCACGATGAATCCCACGCGGGGGAACAGTTCCCCGAAGTGGAACTCCATCCCGCTCTGCGGGACCACCACCCGCCGCGCCGTCTTCCAGCTCGCGGCTTGATAAAGAAAACCCTTGTACCAGACCACCGGCTTATGGCTTGGTCTTCCCGCTGGCCGCGTCAGCAACTCCGCGATGCCCCGCTCCAAGCTGTCGTTTGCCGGAATGCGGATGGCGTACTTCACACCGCGCATCTCCAGGGCCTCGTAAATCTCTGGTTTGGCGAAGGCGGCATCAGCCCGAAAGACCACCTCTTTGCCCAGCTTCTGTTGCCGCTCGATCTCCGGCAGCAGCAGTTCTTCCCAATCGTCGGCGCTGTGGACGTTACCGGGCCGCAGCTTTGCCGCCAGGCAGTCGCCTTCCCGATTGAATAGCAGCAGCGGGTGATAGCAGGTGGACTCGAAGTGACCGTTGTAGGCGCTCTGCTCCTGCTGGCCGTACACCGGAATCTCCGTTGAGTCCATGTCCAGCACAACCCGCTGCGGCGAACCGAGGGCTTCTGCCTTGCCGATGAGTTCGCGGTTGATGCGCGCCAAGCTATGGAAGTCCGCCTTCTGCGGTGTGGGAGATCGGCGACGTGCCCCACGGCACTATCCATCACCACTTTTACCGGTCAGGGACCGTCGGAGATGACCGCGATTTCTACGTCTATACCCCGCCGGGCTATGATCCCAAAGGGAATCGAGCATACGGACATTGAAACGCCCGGCGCCCACACATGGATGGTCTGGTGGCGCAATCTCGCGGAATTCTTTACCCTCTTGTTCCAAGGCAAGAAGCCGTAGGTCCCAGTTCCAGGCAACGAGCACGCCAGCACGACCCGGCCGGGTTGATCCCAGTCCTTTTGGCGCATTCTGGCGCTGGTTCAAAAGGTCGGCCTTGCGGTGGGATGTAAACGCCTTATTTTGAGTAGGGATTGCGGCATGGCGGGGTGGTCAAATGAGTGCAGTCTTTTGACCAACTTCCCATCATTGCACGTCATTCATGATATCGAGAAAGGTCGGGTGCTGACCTCCGGAGCATCTTCAGCACCCTGAGACCCACAGGAATAGAGCCGTCGGGGATCAGAACGGATTCGGTGGCCGAGTGTTAAATCGGGAATCTGGGTTTGGAACCCCCGCTCGGTGTCCCAACCCTGAATCGGATAGAATCGTCCCATGCTGAGAAGTCATCAAGGGGGTCCATCATGCATCTCTACCTGGTTCAGCATGGGGCAGCAAAGAGCGAGGCGGAAGATCCGCATCGGGGTCTGACCGACGAGGGGCGGCGGGGCGTGGAGCGAATGGCGCATTCTCTCGCCACGCTCCGGCTCGGTCTCGACCGCATCGAGCATAGCGAGAAGCTGCGCGCCCGCCAGACCGCCGAGATCCTGGCGTCCCGCCTCTGGCCCGCCGAGGGCACCCACGGAATCGCAGGGCTCGCCCCGCATGACGATGTGGAGCCGGTGTGCGTCCGCCTGCAACAGGAGTCGAAGAATCTTATGCTGGTGGGGCATCTGCCTCATCTCAGTCATTTGGCCTCGCGGCTGCTTGGCCTCGACAGGAACCATGCTGTCGTGCGGTTCCAGATGGCCGGTGTCGTGCGGCTCGACCGAGATGAAGTGGGTCAATGGGAAGTGCGCTGGGTGTTCCCGCCCGAGTTGGTGCCGCTGCGCTAGCGGCGCAGTGCGTGGTGCATCTTCGATCGGGATGCGCGAAACCGGCGGACAGGGACGGAGAAGTGTGCGGTGCTTCTAGTTTTGCCCGAAAACCCCTCTGTATAACCCGTTGTAAACTCTTGATAGTACTCGGGCGTTAGTCAGGGTGCATGACTGCTCAGAAACAGATGATTTTGGGCACTAACCTGAGACTTTCCACCACTTCTGTCTTACATCCCTTTAATGAATCCGAGAAAGCCACCATCTTTCCTTACTGGATCGCGACTCGATTCGGTGGTTAGGGTCTTGTGGTAGCGAACTGGGCACATTCGCTTGTAGAGCTTTGTCTTGCCTTCCATGCCAATGCTGGCCCTGGCGCCGGGGACACCCACGCTCAAGCGAGGGCCGCCCTTCGTTAGATTGATCCTAGCCCCAGGCAGAATGCGATATGACTTCCGGAAGGGCCAGCCCATTGATGTCTCGCGATCGAGCATGTGCTCGTTCGCCCTCGGCGGAGAGATTGCTCTTTGTCAAGTTGCGGCCATGTGATGGGCCGAATTAGGAGGGAATCGACTCCCCCAAGCCTTCGGTCACTGATTAGTGGGAGTGCTCCTTCGGGCTTACTTGTTTCAGTTTCTGGAAGGTCTGCCACTCGACATCTGCCTTGGGCTTGTCGCCATGACGCAAGTAGATGCGACCCAGCAGGTAGTGGGGTTCGGGAAAGGTTGGATCGTTTTTCGCGGCCTCCAGGAGTTCCTTGCTCGCTTGATCATCTTTATCCTGTTTCTCAAACAGCACGCCCATCTCGTAATGGGCTTTCGGGAAGTGGGGATCGTACTTCAGCGACTCGTCCAAGTAGGCCTCGCCCTCCCGCAGTTTTCCAAGTTTCACCAGCAACGTGCCCAAGTTCAGGGGAGGCCACGGTGAGGGGGGCTGTTCGGAACGGTTCATGACGATCGCCTGCTGATAGATGCGCGTGGCATCGTCGTACTGCCCCAAGGCCTCGTAAGTGAGCCCCAGATTGTCGTAGGCCTTCATGAATTTTGCATCCAGATTCAAGGCCTTCTGCAAGTTAGCTTCTGCTGCCTTATACCTCATGTCGTCAAAATCAACGCGTCCGAGCCAGTAGGGATAGAGCGGGTCACGCGGGTCCGCCTTGGCTAGCCCTTCCAATTCCGGGCGCGCCCAATCCCGATGGTTCATGATGATGTAACTTAAAGCCAGGGTGAAGCGGTCCCGGTGCGGCAGCAGTGCCAGCGCCTCCGCCTTCTTCATGGCGACGGCGCAATTCAGATACTTGCCATCCCGGAAGAAGATGCTGCCCACTGTGGTCAGGAGTAGCTGCGATTTCGGGTTGCGCTCGATCTCTTCGGCGAGCAGCGCCTCGGCACGGCCATAGTTGCGAACCCTTATGGCGTCCCGAAGGGTGGCGCGATCCGCCTCGTCAATTGGCAGTTGATTATAGAGATTCCCGGCCGGCTCGGCTGAGGGACCATCCTCAATCGGCGCCTGTTGTCCCAGCAGTGCCAGTCTGGCCGGGCACTGCAGCGTCATGAAGCTAGCGACAAGGAGGCTGGTCAATTTCAAGAGCAGCAAGAACTCCTTTTCCACTGAGCCGGAAATAGCGCTGCGGCTCAGGGCGGTTTGGGCGGCCCACTCGGCGGTCCTAGGGTTTCCCCTTAATTCCGGGCAGCCAGTGGACGGCGTTGTCATGAAAGATCTTGCGCAGAACAGGCGCAGGCAGCGCGAGCCCCCGGTAGCTGTGCCCTTTGTACTCGACGGTCAGGTCCGTGGCAAAGAATTTCCAATCGCGCGCGTAGGTGTCTTTCCAATCTTGCAGTGTTTTTTCGGTATCGTCTTTCGGCATGCCCTCCAAGTCGGTTCCGTAAAGGATGCGGTCCTGATATTTGATGAGGAAGGCCCGGACTTTTTCACGCGGCTGCAGCATGAAATACGGGACGCGGGCGGCGGTGTCAACGGCGAAGTTGGGATAGCGGTCAAAGCGCTCGGCCATCTGATTCACGTCTGCTTCCATACTGCCCAGGTGCGCTCCCACGACGCGCAACGTGGGGTTCTCTGCCACGAGATGGTCCCGGGCCATGAGAATGGCGGCCTTGGAGGGCCACTCGGGATGCGCGTAAGCGTACTCTTGGGGATTCCGTTGATAATACTCATAGTCGGGGCTGGCGGGATTGGGGGGCTGCCAGCAAGAATCGGGCTCCGCGATGTGCGCGACGACCGTCCGGTTGTGGGCGGCAATGTCCCGATAGACAGGCTCGAAAGCTGGGTCATCCGGCATCACGTATTTCCCCGCCTTCGACTTCATCTCCATGCCCATGACCTTGTAAATCTTCACCGCGATGGCTCCCGCCGCGAAGTCTGCGTCGAGCTGACGGATGACGCGCTGGGCGAAGCCCGCTTCCTCGAAATCGTAAGGGCTGAAAGTCGTGCACAAGACCGCGCGGCCTCCGGTGATTTGGCGGACCTTGAGCGCGTCGCCGCGCTGCGGCTCCAGCCCCTTGCCATAAGGATCGCGGTCATCAATCACACAGATGTTAAGAATGCGCAGGTTCAGGCGCTGCATGAAGGCGCCAAACGCCGGGTCATCCTTGTATAGGTGCACGTGAGCGTCAATAGGCGCCAGGGCGGAAAAGCCGGCGAGATCATCTTCCGATGGCAGGCCGGGTTGTGCATCGCACCTTGAGCCCGTGCCCAGCCGAGCCGCAAGTATGACTAAGCCTACCAGCACCGCAATGGCAATTGATAGCAACGACCACTTCGGGTTCGCGAATCTCACTCCGTTCCTCCTTTGGCGATACTTACAAGTCTGCACTCCATCCGCCTTTTTACTGCAAATTCACATCGAACACCTTATAGGTTTTCCTCTCGATCGCGGAGGCCGCAGGCAACGGATCGCCCGCCAGAACATCTCTTTCCCGGCCGGCTTTACGCTTCAGGACAAGTTCCCTGGCGGCCAGCTTCCGTCGAACTCGTAACCAACCAGAGATCGCGGGGCGCGCCGGTTGTCCGGCCGGGAGGTGGAGAGTGAATTCCAGCGCGTGGCTCCCCGCGCCCAACTGCGTTCCGAACCAGCACCAGAGCCCTAGGCTGCTTTTGCGGGATACAAGTGAACCCGGCTGCGCGGTGTCCCTCAAGTCCGCTTGCACTTCGCCCAAGGGTTGGGCAGACTGCAATAATAATCCCAAGGTCGCAACCTGAGAATCCGCGGGGATCTGAACAGTGAGTGAGACCTTCGCGTTCTCCCCTTTGTCGTCCGCATGCACGACCTGAATTAAGGGCTGCGAAAAGGCTGGGCCCGCGGGTTCTTCTCTCCCGAAACTCACGAGAATTGTCCCGCTGTGGGCAAGTGAGTCCGCAGGAATCTCCTGCCCGTCAAGCTCCACGGTTTGGGTTGCCTTCGGGTCCGTCAAGCGCACGGGTGTGGACGTTCCCGGCACGCCGAATACCGTGAGCTGCGTTCTCCCCAGGACCGAAGTGCGGAGGGCATAGCGAACTCCCTCCACGAATCCAGCCTGGGCACTGGCGGGCCGAAGCTCGATGACACGCTGCTCGAATCCATCCAGCAAAGCCGGCAAGGAATCTCCCTCATGGAAATCGCTCGGAAGCACCTCGCGGAACGGGAAAATGATCTCTGCTTTGAGCGCCTGGCCAGCAGAAATGAACCCGTTTTCCGGCGTGAGCGGGAGACTCATTCGCGCGGGCTGCAAGGAGGGATTGCGCAGAAGCACGATAGTTTTGGTCTCGGAAGAGTGGACGAATCCGTACGCTTGGCCCTGAGCGGGATCGCCCAGCACCCATGTACCGTTGTTCAGCAAAGTTTGGGCATTAGCCTTCGCGTACTCCAGGGACTTCCCGAGCACTTCCCATTCCGGGGGCTTCAAAAGCGACGGCGTGAGGTAGAGGTCCTGTCGCATCATACCGGACCCCACGGAACCAACTACGGCGTCCTGCCAATCCTCTAGCGGTTCGTTCTCTCCTCCCAGGAGGTTATAAGACCCCTTGATGATGCCTTCCCCGTCGAGTGACGACATGGGAAACTGCATGTGGCTCACAGCGTAGCTGCGGTAAAGCACCGAATCGTTGTAGCTCATGGCGCTCTGGCGGGCGCTGAAGGAAGGAACGGCGTCCAGATAGGCGAAGTCCTCGCCGCCATAATCCACCGTATCGCCGTAACGCAGCCACCAAGGGCTAAGCCACGGTCCGGTGGCCAGCCCGATGAAAGCCTTTGGGTTTGCGGCGTGCAATGCTCTCACCAAGTCAATGACGCTCCGCACGTAGGCTTCCCGAGAGTAAATGCCTACCGGATGCCCATGCTCAGGATCGCTGCAAGCGAACGGAATACCGTCGAGCTTAAAGTAATTCACTCCGTAGTCCCGGATCATCCGCAACATAGAGTCACGCAGGTAGAGGCCATAATTCTTTGCGGCCAAACAGAAATACTCCCCGTTGGAATTCACTTCCATGCCCAGACGCCTGCCCGCCGCAATGCGCACTGCACGGTCCGTGGCGGGGGCGCCGCCGTAACCTCCCAGAGGTCCGAACCAGATTCCCAGCTTGCATTGGTGGCTATCGAGCGCTGCCACCAGGTCATGAAACCCGCCCGGGAAGCGCTGGGCATCGATTCGCCAGAGATTCTTCGGGTCGTCCCAGCCATCATCGAGGACAAAGCTGTCGAGGTTCAGGGAGTATTTGCGCTGGAGGTTTTCTTCCAGGATAGAGATCCGCTCGAGGACGTTTTTGGAGTTCATCACTGTCCCTTGCAGGTCATACCAAGTGTTGTAGAGAACGAACAGGCGGGGCCGCGACATTCTGATGCGTTGCACGTAATCCATGAACGCCTCGTGGGCATTCCCCGTGGCTGCAACTCCCACGACCGCTGTTTCAGTGGTATAACCCTCGGGCGGAATATTCAACCCGACGATCGATCCCAGCTCCACGTCCCCGCTGCGCTCGGTATTCATGCTGGAAGGGTATTCCAAGCCCAGGAAAAGGTCATCGGAAAGCAGCGGTTGCCCCAGGCCACCCAACCGAAAAGGCGAGGGCGACCAGTGGTTCGTATGCGGCCACACCGCATGGACGAAAATCGTTCCTTTTCCCGTGATCGCTAACTGCAGCCACTGGCGAGTGAAGAAATCACCAGGGTTGAGTTCATAAAAGGCGGTAACGTGCAATCCTGTGTAGTCCGAAATGGGATGGCGAGGCTCAAGGTGAAACAGGATTCGTCGGCCTCCCTGCGGGGTGTCGGCGGCCTCCACGCTGGAAACCTTGAGATCGCGAGAGGAAATCGGCTGTGGATTCTCGGAGTCCCGCTTCAACTGGCCATAGACCAGATCGATTTCAAACTCATCGCCACAGAGGGTGTACGTTTGATGGGAAAGCCGGTTCGTGAATTGTGCGGAACTCAGAGTTCCGTCCATGATCTGCAATACGCGTTCCAGGTAGTCGTTCGAAAGCGTGATGCGGTCTCCCTGCCGTGCGAACTGCACCGGACCCTGCCCGGCGAAGGCTGGAGATGAGAACAGCCACGCGCAACTGACGGCCACCATCATGGTGCGAAGGCTTTTCATGGAGAACCTCCCCGCCTTTTTTGTCGGCTCGACACGACTCTTGACGCTCACGCGGAAAAGAGTGAGCCCAAAGGAGCGAGCCGACATGACAAGATTAAGCCGGCAAGCGGGATACGCTCGGGGGCGCGCTTCCTCGGGAAGAGGCCCCCAGGCGTTGGGTGAAATACTCCGGCTTAGTAAATCAACTTCAAGCCGAGTTGGATGTTGCGCGGCTGACTCACCTCACCATTCCAAGTACCAAAGCTCGGGCTCGAAACGTCGTTGACGAAGGCCAGTGTGCCCTCACATTGGCTCGTGCAATCGAACATGTGCCAGTTCCAAGCATTAAAGAACTCCGCCCGGAACTGGATGCCAACTCGCTCGTTTAGTTTGGTGTTCTTCATGACGCTAAGGTCCTCGTTGTCAAAACCGAACCCGCGCAAGTTAGACATGCGAGGTCCCTGACCGGCGTAGAAGTTGAAGTTGTTGGCGGGCTCAAAGGCGTTCACGTTTAGAAGCGGTAGGCTGGGATTGAAATTACTCTTCGATTGCGCCCAGGGATTGGCGCCCGGCAAGATAGCAGGAATGCAGCCCTCCGCAAACTGGCCCGGGATATTGCAGGTGCCGGAACGGAAATACAGCGGTGTGCCGGAAGTAAACCGGGCAATTGTAGAAAGCTGCCAGCCGCCGACCACTTTGTCCACAACTCCGCCGTGGTTGAGGAACCGCTTTCCCCGACCTACGGGAAGTTCGTAGGTCAGCGCCAAAGAAAAGAGCTGCGGGACATCATCCTCGGAAAGTGCCTTGTTGCGTTCCCGCTCGAAGGGCGAGATGACGTAGTGTGCGCTGTAGAGACTCCCGGTCTGCACGTTGTCCGTATTGGTGAGCATCTTGGAGAACGTGTAAGCTCCCAGAAGCCAGATGCCGTGCGAGAAGCGGTTCTCCGCTTTCAATTGGAAGGAGTGGTAGGTGGAATTTCCGGCGTTCTCGTTCTGGCCGAAGAGGGAACTGCAATATTGCGGATAGGGCAAGAGCGCCTGGGCAACTGAGGGGGCGCATTGGGATTCCGTGGCCCAGTTGGCGTAGGGCGCGGTCACGCCGTCTTGCGAGGCTTGACCAGGCTGGAACTGATCGAAGAGTTGCTCCCCGGTGGAAAGCAGGCTGGGGTTGAGGGCGTTCAGCGGGGCCACTGCGGAGAGAAGCCGCGTCCCCTTGTTGCCAACGTAGGAGCCATCGACGTAGAAGTTGCTGGTGAACTGATGCTCCACGGTCATGTTCCACTGTTGCGAATAAGGCAAGCGGTTGGCTTCGAAGGGGCGGTAGTTGATGCTGCCGCTGCCGTTGTCCGCATTGGCGTCGATAAAAGGCGGCTTGGGAAAATCCTGGGGGAAACCGTTTTGAAGAAGGAATGCCGCCTGCAGACCACCAAGTGAGCTTGAGAAAGTCGGATTGGCAGAGAAGCCATCCTGCGAGATTCCTCCGTTCCATCCCGGATAATAGGCGTTGGCATAGAAAATCCCGTAGCCCGTGCGCAAGACGGTTTTGTTCGTGAGGCTGTATGCGACGCCCAGGCGCGGCGCCACGCCTTTGAACCAAGTCTGCTCGGGATGGCGGCTCCCAAAACTCGCCGCTCCCCACTTGGTTCCCGCAAAGGCCAGCGAGCCAAGACGTCCGGCCTCAGGATTCATGCCGAGGGGATCGAAGAACGAGAGGTTATCGAACTTCTCGGTCGCCGGCGTCGAAACGTCCCAACGGATGCCGTAGTTAATACTCAGTTTCGGCGTGACCTTGTACGTGTCGCCTGCGTAGAGGCTCCACTGGCTGCCGCGCGGGTACTGGCTGGTCACGGTCTCAAAGCCTGCAGTCGCATAGTCCACCTGGCCCAATAGGAAACTGGCGATGGGATTGCCGCTGTTGATTCCGCTGAGGCCGGTTTCCCCTGTGGAAAAGTCGAACGTGCCGGATTCGTTGTAGGGGCCGGTGTTGTTGAAGCCCATCTTGCGGACCTCGCCACCGAACTTCAGGGTGTGCTTGCCATGCACCCAAGTGAGCATGTCGTTCAGGACTTCCTCAGGACGCTGCTCCTTGGCATCGCCGGTGCAGCCAAACTGGCCAAAAGCCCCCAAACCAATGATGGGGGGCAGGTCGTGACTTGCCACGCCCGCAATCTGTGGGACCTTTGTTGCGTAAGGCTTGTCCAGGCAGGTGGCAATAATGTTTTGAGTGTTGTAACCGAGGTTCAGGTTGTTCAGCAGCGCGGGAGTGAAAGTGTGATCCCAGCTGGCGCGGTCGAGGAACCCGTAGTTGACACCATAGGGCTGCTGGGTGGAGAGGGGGTCAGGCAGGTCGGAAGCTTTCGAGCCGGCCGAACCGTGATAATGTACGGTGGATGTGAAGTGGTCCTTTTCACCCACGTAGTGATCCACGCGCGTGTCCAACAGGCTGGCGTCAGCAAACACTGTGTTGGGCACGGGTACCGGCACCACGTAGTTATTGAGCGGCCCTGAGAATGTGGGCGAGGGCAGGAGTTGGAACCATTGGGTAGCCAGCGAACTCGCCAGGCGCGGGTCCGTGGAGCATATCACATTCGGCTGGTTGCCATTACAGCCCATGAATTGATTACGTAAGTAGGGCATGTTTGCGGGGCTGACAGGCTGGCTGGCATTAAAGGCTGGATTGGCCTGTGTGGTCGCGGGATCGTAAACTGGAATCAGGTTGCCATTGCTGTCCACCCAATCGCTGAAGTCCCCCTGGCGTTCCTTCATGGAGGGAACGGTGATTACGGGAGTGCTGGCGCCCCCGCGAATGTGGAACAGCTCGTAGCTAGCAAAAAAGTAGGTCTTCTTACGTCCGCTCCAGGCGAGCTTGGGGATCTTGACGGGCCCTCCGATGGTTCCTCCAAAATCGTTCTCGATGTCGGGGGAACGGCTGGGCACTCCGAACTGGCGCGCATTGAGGCCCGCGTTGCGGGCGAATTCGTATGCCACCCCGTGGAACGCGCTGCTTCCCGCCTTGGTCACAGCCGTGAGGACTCCCGAGGTCGTGCTGCCGTACTGGGGCTCATAGTTGGAGGTCAGCACGCTGATCTCGCTGATGGCGTCGGGCGACATGGGGTGGTCCGTATAAGCTTCGGTCATGCCGCTCTGGCTGTTCATGGAATCCTGCATCGTGACCCCATCAATCGTCGCCTCGTCGCCGGATTGCTGGCCGCCATTAATGTGTGCGTCGTAGACTCCGTTCCCGGTGCCGGTATTCACCCCGGGCATGAGAACGGCGAACTCCGCCGCGGAACGTATGTTCCCCCCCAGCAAGAGGGGAAGATCTCGGAGGGCTTGGGGCGTGACGCCCTCCACGAGTTGGGCGTTCTCATAGTTGAGAGGCGAGGCATTGTCGGTGATGGTCACAGTTTGGAATGCCTGACCGACCTGCAGTGCGATATTCACTCGGGCCTGTTCATTGATACGCACCACGATCCCGCGCTGGGTGAAGATCTTGAACCCCACCGCCTCTACCGTGAGTTCATACCCACCGGCAACCAGATTCGGGAACGAATACAATCCATCGTTTTCCGATGTGGTCGTTGCGACGGCGTTCGTGCCCAACGCACGGAGCGTAAGTTTGGCCCCGGGAACCACCGCACCCGACGGGTCCGTAACCATGCCATTGATGGTGGCATTAAAACTCTGTCCAAACATCTGTCTCGGAATTACGAGAACAGCGACTAGGACCACAAAGATGATGATGTGGAGTATCCCGCTCTTCATAACATTCCCCCAGTGACAGCGTCTTGGGATTTGATTGCGCCGCAGGAGGTCCCTGCAGGGCGCTGCGTATCTTTTAGCTCCGCTAATTCGAAATATCAAGAATAAAAGCGAAATAACTGCGATTCAGACAGTGGGGGAGGGCGCGAGGCTGGCGGGAGGCAGGAGCGGCGAGACGAGGGGAATTGGGCGCAGGAATGGGGGCGTGTTGAGACGGGTGGCGGCTGTGTCGTAGGGT
>Ga0187876_1003085_pt1 | contig 11595 bp, 12 predicted proteins | sample June2016WEW_17_4_FD_133000 | JGI IMG/M metagenome (GOLD analysis project Ga0187876, IMG submission 133000) | Peatland microbial communities from SPRUCE experiment site at the Marcell Experimental Forest, Minnesota, USA - June2016WEW_17_40 | ecosystem: Environmental > Terrestrial > Soil >... | reverse complement strand
TGCGCCCAACCCTGTAATTTAAGCGTCCGAGGTTGCATCCAGAAAGCGGGCAAGATTCGGTCCGAGCCGGACGACTTGGTAAGCCGTATTTGTGAAAGTCCGCTATTGAGATCGGGAACCGTATCGGGTCAAGGGCATCTTATTAAACCGCAGTTGCCGCCGATCGATCACGGTGTATCTGCTGATAACGCAGAAATTGGCGCGGGACGCAAAGTGGACGATGCCTTGAGCGGTTCTCTCAACCGCCCGTGCCCCCCAATTCCTAGCCTCCTGAAGGACTAAGCGTCCAGGATCTTGCGCAAAGACGCTTCGATCTGGCCACCGCAATAGGCGTCGCCATAGTCTTGCCGCGCCTTGGCTGCCAGCTTGGCCAGCGCAGGCAGATCCGCGACCCGCCGCGTCAGGGCAGCGGTCATGGGTGCGGATTCTTCGAGGATCGCCTCGATCTTAGGGAAGCGGTCTGCCAAGGTCGACCACAGGGTGGCCGTCACGATGTCGGCAATGCCTGGCGCCTCGCCGCCCAACAGGAAGCCGGAATTCCGCTTGAGGCCGTGGCGGCGTCCCATCTCCTCCCAGAACGACATCCACCTCTTCAGGCGGGGGACGAAGTCCTGCCAGCGCTTTTCTGTCCACATCTCGCGGCCGCCATTCAGGGTAATTTCGTCGATCACGTCGTTGGCGTCGTTGACGATCTTGATGGAAAGGGCGCGGAGGGCGGTGGTAGCGGGCATGAGGTCCAGGGTTTCACCCAGATAGAGAACGATGGCCGGCATCTGGGCGATGGCGACATCCACTTTTTTGTCGAACAGCATGGGCGGGCCCATGAATGGGACCGGCATGTCCTTCACCGGCGCTCCCATCAGCTTTGAGATCGCGGCGTCGCCGCCCTCGGTCCAAGTCTTTCCGGCATAGGCCAGGACGGCGCGCACAAACTGACCGCGGAACGGTACGGACCAGTAGTAGAGGTCGTAGTCGGACATTTCAGGGGGCTCCAGGTCATGCGGCCGATGTCTGACAACAAAACGCCGCCAGTCTCTCTTCGTTCAGGCGATCGGCGCCGTCTCTCGAAGGTCCGCAATGGGTCGAAAGCCGTCCCGTGACCATGCGGAGCAAGACGCTATCCCGATTCCACTTCGCGCCCATGTACGTCATTTAGGAGCTCGACAGCCGCACCCCTATAATGATCGTTTGTTCAACGCCCCCCAGGCCTGGTCCGACCCAATTCGGAAGCCCCTGAGCGGTATGGGCGAATGGCGCTGTTGATCCAAAGCCGCAATTCCTTTCAACTTGATGAAACGGAGCGGGCGGATGGAAAGCGGTTGTTCGGACTGAACTTTACAGTGGTAAATCAAATGAATTGGTGCCCCGGATTTGTATCCAAAGGGTTCCCTTTTCGTGACGCGCCAGAACGGGAGCGCCGCCGCCTCTGTGGGTTGTTTTTTTCGAAATGTGACCGCATCAATGACGCGATCCGTCCTACGCAAGGCGGCCTGCCGTGCGAGCTTGCGCAGCGGACAGCTATTCAGTCGCCTGGCGGAAAATCCGTGGACGCGGCAAGCTTGGTCTGTGCTTCGAAGCCGGCGATCCGCTTGCGCAATGTCGTCAGAGTGCTCTCCAACGCCTGGGAGCCGAGCATTAGGCGCAGCGGCGCGGGCTCCACGTCAGCGCTCTCGATAATGCGCGCCGCCATTCTGGCCGGGTCGCCGGGGGCCGCGCCATTTTTGGGGTCGAGCATCCGCAGGAAGCTGTGCGCCGGGGTATCGTTGTAGATGGACATGAGGTCAGCGACTTGCGCGCTGCTATAGCGGAATTCGGTTCGGGCGCCGCCGGGCTCGACGATTGTCATGCCGATCCCGAAGGATGCGACTTCCTGGGCGACCGATTCCACGAAGCCTTCGATGCCCCATTTAGTGGCGTGGTACATCGAGTTCCCCGGGAACGCGACCTGTCCGCCGTAGGACGAAATCTGGATAATGCGCCCGCCGCCCTGCTTGCGAAGGTGCGGCAGCACGGCGCGGATGAGCTGGATCGACCCGACCAGATTGGTCGCGATCATCTTATCGATCTGCTTGTCGGAAAGCTCCTCCGCCGCGCCGAACAGGCCATAGCCGGCGTTGCTGACGACCACGTCGATGCGTCCGAACTGGGCGAATGCGCGTTCAACAACCTCACGGATCGCCGCCGTGTCGGTCACGTCGAACACTTCGGCATGGAACGTTTCGGGATAGCTCTCAATCAGATCAGCGACTTTGCCAGTTTTGCGAACGGTTCCGACAACGCGGTCACCGCGCTTGAGGAGCTGCTCGGTGATCTGGCGTCCGAAGCCGCTGCTGACGCCAGTGATGAACCAGGTGCGTTGTGTCATTGGGGTGCTTCCTCGAATTGGAGCCATTTTCAGTGTGGGCGTGGCGACCCGCGCCAGAGGCCACGATTTCAGACGGCGGCGGACTGGCGCACGAGCGCCGCATTGAGGTCATCCCGAATGCGCTGCGGCTCCTCCCCAAGCGGCATGTTCGCCATGTCGTGCACGCCATCCAGAGCGCCCTGACGGTCCGCATCGAGAGCGGCAAAAAGCGGGTCGAAGTCTTCCGGCTCCGGGCCTTTGATGGCGACGAGTTCGAAGGTCTTGCGCAGGGCGTGATCCGAGCTGAGGCTCCGGACCAGAACCTCGGCGATCTGACGCCGCGCAACAACGCCGTCGCTGGGATCGGCCGCCCAGCGCGTGTCGCCCTGCCACAGGACGAGCCGATGCTCATCAGGCCGATTATTGTCGAACCAGCCGGGGCGCACAATCGTGCAAGGCAAGCCGCCCGCGCGCACCAACCTCTCGGAGCGCCGCTTCCAATCCTGAGCTTCCGTGGCCCGGTTATAGGCGCCGTTCCGGTTGGTGACCCCTATGGAGGTCATCAATGCGATGCGCGCTCGCCGCGAGCCCAGCGCGGACAGGACATTGCGCACGCCGCCATAATCGACGCTCTCGGCGCCGACCCTGCCAGCGCCGTCCGAGCCGAGGGTGAAAACGACGGCGTCGACACCTTCCACCGCGCCGGCAAGCGTTTCGGGTCGGGTCACGTCGCCGATGACCACTTGTGCCTCGGGAGGAAGCTGACGCGCCTTGCCGGGGTTATGCGCCAGAGCGCGCACCGCATGGCCCTGCCCAATCGCCTCTTCGACGACGAGGGGCCCGATACTGCCGGTGGCGCCAACGACCAATACGGTCATGCGGAGAGTTGTCATGAGCTTTCCTTGCTTTGGTGGCCTGTCGCGCTCAAGACGCGGCGACCTCATCGACAGCCCGCAGCCCATTGAGCGTGCGAGGATAGCCGATGAAGGGCAGCAACTGGGTCAAGACGTCGATGAGCTTCGTCCGGTCGTTGCCTACATGCAGATTGGCGGCGACATGGCCCTTGACCTGCGGATCGCAGCCGCCCAGCGAGACGAGCATGCTGAAGGTGAGAAGCTCGCGCATCGCCACGTCGAGTCCAGTGCGCGTGTAATTATCGCCGAAGCAATTGGCCGAGAGATAGCGTTGAATGTGAAGCTGGTCGGCAGGCGATGAGGCGTAGAGCTTCGCCACCAACTCGTTCCCGATGATCTGCTTCTGGACGGCAATCCCTTTTTCCACGCGCGTCTCGGGCGTGGTGGTGGACTGGGGCAGCAGGGGCAGCTCGATCCCGCGCTCCGCGAGAACTTCGTTTGTCGCGTGGATGAAGTCGAAGACCTTGGCCATGCCGACATAGGACACAGCTTGATACACGATTTCTTTGACCTCGACCGGCGTGACTCCAACGGTGAGCGCGGCGCCGAGCATGACACGATATTCGCGGAGGGCTTGGCAGGCGATGATCGATGCGAGCTGAACCATCAGCCGGGTGCGGGCGTCCAGATTGCCGTGAGCAAGCACTTCGTCGAAGGCGAAATTGTCAAAAGTCTCAATCAGTTCAGGGTCCGTCACCGCCAATGTAGAAACATGATCGGGAAACAGCTCGTCGTGGCTTTTCTGCGCTCGTTGGTTGGGAGCCATTGTGTTTTTCCTTATCGCCTATGCTGTCGAAGCCTGCGGTTGACTCAAGTCGGAAAGTCCGTGGTCAAACTGGTCGCTTTCCAAGCCTCCAGCATCGCGCGGTCGGCATCGAGCGCGGCGCCGACCACCTGGATGGCGTCGCTGCCCAGCAGCAGCAGGTGAGGCGCGTCAGAGGCCTCGACGGCCTTGATGATGACCTGCGCGCCCCGCGCCGGGTCGCCGCGCTGATGGCCGTCGGTCTTGTCATTCTCTATGCGACGGCGCCCCGAAGTCTCGGCGTAGTCGGCGATGGCGGTCCGGGACTGAAGCAGCGACCGGCCGGAGAAGTCGGTCCTGAATTCGCCGGGCTCCACAGCGATCACCTTGACGCCGAGCGGCTCAACCTCCTTTCGGAGGCTGCCCGATATTGCTTCGAGGGCGCATTTCGTCGCCCCGTAATAGCCCGATCCCGGTCCGGGATTGCGGGCGGCGATCGAGGAAAGGTTCACGATGGCGCCATGACGCCGCCTACGCATCCCGGGCAGCACCGCTTTGATCAGCGCTACCGGTCCGAAAAAGTTGGCAGCGAACAGCTCGTCGACTTCAGCCCCGTCCGCTTCCTCGACGGCAGAGCGGTAACCGTGGCCGGCATTGTTGACGAGTACATCCACCGCGCCGAACTTTGCTTCAGCCTGCCGTACGGCCTCCGCGACCTGCGCGTGGTCGGTTACGTCCAGCGCGAGAGCGAGCGCTGTGTCTGGATAGCCGGCCACGATGTCCTGCACTTTCGCGGGATTGCGCGCGGTAACGACCGCATTCCACCCGCGTTTCAGCACCGCCTCGGCGAGATGGCGGCCAAGACCGCTTGAGCAGCCGGTAATCAGCCGTGTGGGCATGTCGAAAGTTCCTTTCGCTCTGTGTTTCGCTCCATCAGCAACCGTGGCTTGAGGCACCTGCGGCCTCGGTCGCCTCCGCGACGGCGGTTTTGCTTATCGCTGCCGCTGCCCAGCGCCTCATTCCAATGGCTCGCGCGGTCTGCGGACGACATCGCCCGGTGTACTTTCTCGTCACAGCCCGGTCATTTTCATCATGGCCGCGGGCAGCCGATCACCTTGCGGCTTGAGGGTCGAGGCCGCTGCATCGATTGCCCGGATTTCGCCGGTGGAGAGTTCAACCTCAACCGCGCGCAAATTTTCGCTCAGGCGTTCAAGCTTCGTGGTGCCCGGGATCGGGACAATCCACGGCTTCTGGGCCAGCAGCCAGGCGAGCGCGATCTGGGCCGGGGTGGCGCCCTTGCGCTGCGCCACGTCGCGCAGCAAAGCGACCAGCGCCATATTCGCTTTCAGCGCCTCCGGCGCGAAGCGCGGAACATTGGCGCGGAAATCCGAGCTGGAAAACCGCGTGGCCTCGTCCACCTTGCCGGTCAGGAAGCCGGCGCCGAGCGGGCTGAAAGGAACGAAGCCGATGCCAAGCTCCTCCAGCGTCGGCAGAATCTCGGCCTCTGGACCTCGATACCAGAGCGAATATTCGCTCTGCACCGCCGTGACAGGCTGGACCGCATGAGCGCGACGGATCGTCTGGGCGCTGGCTTCCGATAGGCCGAAATGCTTGACCTTGCCTTCAGCGATCAGTTCCTTGATCGCGCCGGCGACGTCCTCGATGGCAACGTTGGGATCGACGCGATGCTGGTAGAAGAGATCGATGACATCGGTCTTAAGCCGCTTCAGGCAGGCTTCGGCGACCGCCTTGATATGATCAGGGCGGCTGTTGACGCCGCCACTGCGTGCGCCCGTCTTCAGATCGGTGTCGAAGCCGAACTTGGTGGCGATTACTACTTGGTTTCTAAACGGCGCGAGCGCCTCGCCGACGATCTCCTCGTTAGTGAAGGGGCCATAGGCTTCGGCCGTATCGAAAAAAGTGACGCCCTGCGCCACCGCGGCCTGGATCAGCGCGATCCCCGCCGATTTGTCGATGGACTGGCCATAGGCGTGGCTCAGCCCCATGCAACCAAGCCCGAGAGCGGAGACCTTCAGGCCGTTGCCGAGTTTGCGCTTCTGCATTGAACGGTGTCCTTTCATTCGACCAAGGCGCGATCCAGTTGGCGCTTTTACCGCCGTCAGCGTCCGGTCAATTGTTCCATGGCTTCGGGATAGCGGTCGGCCAGTAGGTTGATTTTCGTTGCGGCGTTCTCGATGTCGCGGAGATCGTCCGGCGTCAGAACGACATTCGCCGCGCCAATGTTTTCTTCGAGGCGGTGAAGCTTGGTCGTGCCGGGGATCGGCACGATCCAGGGCTTTTGCGCCAGCAGCCAGGCCAGTGCGATCTGCGCCTGCGTCGCTGCTTTCCGCTTGGCGATCTCCGCTAGGAGGTCGACCAGCGCCTGATTGGCGTGAAGCGCCTCCGGGGTGAAACGCGGCAGCGTGCTGCGGGTGTCATCCTTGCCGAACTTCGACTTGTCGTTGAGGGCGCCGGTCAAAAAGCCACGGCCGAGCGGGCTATAGGGAACGAGGCCGATTCCAAGCTCCTCCAGCGTGGCCAGCACACCCTCTTCGGGTCGCCGCCACCACAGGGAATATTCGCTTTCAAGCGCCGTGACAGGCTGGACCGCATGGGCGCGGCGGATGGTTTTTTCGGCCGCCTCGGACAGGCCGAAATGCTTGACCTTGCCCTGCTGGATCAATTCCTTTACCGCGCCGGCGACGTCCTCGATCGGCACATTGGGATCGACGCGGTGCTGATACAATAGGTCGATGGAGTCAACCCTGAGACGTTTCAGCGAGGCCTCGGCGACCTGCTTGATATGTTCTGGCCGGCTGTTCAATCCTTGCCAGGTTTTCGCGCCGGTCGGATCAATGTCGAAGCCGAATTTGGTGGCTATCGTCACTTGGCCCCGAAAGGGTTCAAGCGCCTCGCCGACCAGCTCCTCATTGACCAGCGGGCCGTAAATTTCCGCTGTGTCAAAGAAGGTGACGCCGCGTTCGACAGCCGCCCGCAGCAGGGCGATCATCGCCCCCTGTCGGGCGCAGGCCCATAGGCGAAGCTCATGCCCATGCAGCCGAGGCCGATGGCGGAGACCTCAAGGCCGCTGCTTCCAAGTTTGCGCTTCTGCATTGCAGGCTCCTTTGACCGTCAACTGTCGATGAGCGCCATGTGCTCGGATGAAAGGCGGCCGCCTTGGACCGTGAGTTTGGAAAAGGTATTGTCGATTTCACGCAGATCATCGGGCGTCAGCTCAATGTCCGCAGCACGAAGATTCTCATCGAGATGTTCGGGTTTGTTCATGCCCGGAATCGGCACGATCCAAGGCTTTTGTGCGAGCAGCCAGCCGAGCGCCAGCTGAGCCGGCGTTGCATTCTTCCGAACCGCGATCTGGCGCAGGGTCTCAACGATGGCCTGATTGGCCTTCATCGCCTCGGGCGTGAAGCGAGGAAAAGTCGCTCGCAGATCGGTCGCGCTGTCGAATTTTGAATCGGCGGCGACCTTGCCCGTCAGGAAGCCCGTGCCCAGCGGCCCCCAGGGCACGAAGCCGATGCCGAGTTCCTCGCAAGTCGGCAGCACCGCAGCTTCCGGGTCGCGCGTCCACAAAGAATATTCGTTCTGGACGGCAGTCACCGGCTGTACCGCATGTGCGCGCCGGATCGTCTTTGCGCCGGCTTCGGACAGGCCGAAATGCTTGACCTTGCCTTCTTTGATCAACTCCTTCACCGCGCCGGCGACATCCTCGATCGGCACGTTCGGATCGACGCGGTGCTGGTAGAACAGGTCGATATGATCGGTCTTCAGCCGCTTGAGCGAGGCTTCGGCGACCTGCCTGATATGTTCGGGGCGGCTGTTGAGGCCAACGATCCCGCCATTCGCAATCTCGAAACCGAACTTGCTGGCGATCACGACTTTATCGCGGATGGAAGCGAGGGCTTCGCCTACAAGTTCTTCATTGGTGAAGGGACCATAGACTTCGGCGGTGTCGAAAAAAGTGACGCCACGCTCGTAGGCCGCCCGGATCAGGGCGATCCCCTCAAGCCTGTCAACTGCTGGGCCGAGCCCGAAACTCAAGCCCATGCAGCCGAGACCGATGGCCGAAACCTCCGGGCCGCCGCTTTCAAGTTTGCGCTTCTTCATAGATATCTGTTCCCTTGATTCGATCAGCCGAAATATTGCGCGTCGGTGACCTGCTCCATCCAGTCGGCGCTCTTGCCATCAAGGCTTTCCTGAATGGCGACATGGGTCATGGCCGTGGTTGGCGCGGCGCCGTGCCAGTGTTTTTCGCCCGGCGAAATCCACACGACATCGGCGGGCCGGATTTCCTCAATCGGCCCGCCTTCGCGCTGAACCCTCCCGCACCCGGCCGTGATGATCAGCGTCTGGCCAAGGGGGTGGCTATGCCAGGCGGTGCGGGCGCCGGGCTCGAATGTGACCGTGCCGCTGGAGACATGGGCAGGCTCCGGGGCGGCGAATAAGGCGTCGATCCGCACCGTTCCCGTGAACCATTCCGCAGGCCCCTTTCCGGAGGGCTGCGAGCCATTGCGTTTGATGTCCATGTTTCTGCCCTTCAAGCCTTCAGCGACGCCATGTCGATCACGAAGCGATATTTCACGTCGCTGCGCAGCATGCGCTCATAGGCCTCGTTGATCTCGTCGATCCGGATCATCTCGACATCGGCGCAGATGCCATGCTTGCCGCAGAAATCGAGCACTTCCTGCGTCTCGGCTATGCCGCCGATCAGCGATCCGGCAATGGACTTGCGCCCCATGATCATCGGGACCGTATTCAACATCGGATTGAGATCGCCGAGATAGCCGACCAGCACCAGCGTACCGTCGAGCCCCAAAGTCTGCACATAAGGATTGGTGTCGTGGATCGTCGGCACGGTGTCGATGATGAGGTCGAACCGGCCCTTGACCTCCGCCATCTGCGCGGCGTCGGCCGAAATCACAATTTTGCTGGCTCCAAGACGGCGCGCGTCGGCCTCCTTGCCGGGCGAATGGGTGAAAAGCGTGACTTCCGCGCCCAAAGCCTTGGCGAGCTTCAGGGCCATGTGGCCGAGGCCGCCGAGGCCAACCACCGCGACTTCGCTGCCCTTGCCGACTTTCCAATGGCGCAGCGGCGACCACGTGGTGATGCCGGCGCAGAGAAGCGGCGCGGCGCCCTTCAGGTCTATGCCCTCGGGAACCTTCAGGACGAATTTGTCGGAGACGATGATGTTTTTGGAATAGCCGCCATAGGTCGGCGTGTGGTCGAGGCGATCGGTCCCGCCATAAGTATAGGCCGAGCCCTTGTCGCAATATTGCTCAAGCCCGCGCAGGCAGGGTTTGCAGTGCTGGCAGGAATCGATCATGCAGCCGACGCCGACGCTGTCGCCGGCCTTGAAGCGCGTGACCTTCGATCCGACGCGGGCGACGCGGCCAATGATCTCGTGGCCCGGAACCATCGGATAGACGGCGCCGCCCCAGTCATTGCGCACATTGTGAACGTCGGAGTGACAAATGCCGCAGTACAGGATGTCGATGACCACATCGTCCGGGCGCGGGTCGCGGCGCTCGAAACTCCAGGGCGCGAGCCGGTCTTGCGCCGAATGAGCGGCATAACCCAAAACCCTCGTGACCATGACAAATCCTCTTGCAAATGCGGCGGTTCGATTGGGGCGGTCGTGTTGTCAAAGCTCGCCCCGGAGATCGGCGCGACCGAAAGGTTGCAAACAAACAGCTGCGGGGTGGGCCGCCCAGCCTCGGAATCTACTCAACGCGTATGTGCGCAGCCTTCGCCTCCGGCAGCCGAAAGATTAGCAAGTGGCGCGTCGTTTCTTGTTGCGAGGAGAAATTAGCTCTTTCCGCGCCTTTCGATTAGACGCTAAAATACGCATAGGCTTATGAGTAGAATTCATGAATTCATCGCCCAACACAAACGACTTGATCGCCTTTCTGGCGGTGGCGCGGGAGCGCAGTTTTACCCGGGCGGCGGCGAAGCTTGGCGTCTCGCAGTCGGCGCTGAGCCACACGATCCGCAGCCTCGAAGAGCGGCTCGGGCTGCGGCTCCTGACACGGACCACCCGCAGCGTCGCCCCAACCGAGCTGGGCGAACGCCTCCTTTCGAACATCGGGCCGCGCTTTGACGAAATCGACGCAGAGCTAGCTGCACTGAAGGAAATGCGCGAGAAGCCCGCCGGCTCCATCCGCATCAACACCGCCGAACATTCGGCCAAGACCATTCTCTGGCCCGCCCTGGCGAGGCTTTTACCGGACTATCCAGACATCAACGTCGAGATCGTCGTCGAAAACGGCATGACCGACATCGTCGCGGGGCGCTACGATGCAGGCATCCGGCTCGGCGAACAGGTGGAGAAGGACATGGTCGCGGTGCGGGTCGGCCCGGACATGCGCATGGCCGTTGTCGGCGCCCCGGCCTATTTCGCGAAACGGAAGAAGCCCCGGACGCCGCAGGAATTGACCGGACACGTCTGCATCAACCTCCGCCTGCCGACCCTTGGCGGCGTCTATGCTTGGGAGTTTGAGAAAGGTGGGCGAGAGCTGAAGGTGAGGGTCGAGGGACAATTGGTGCTGAACAACCTCGACCTGAAGGTCAGTGCCGTTTTGGCCGGCCTGGGCCTCGCCTATGTGCCGGCAGATCAGGCGGCGCAGCACATTGCGGAAGGCCGGCTGGTCCGCGTGCTGGACGACTGGTGTCCGCCTTTTTCAGGCTACCACCTCTATTACCCCAGTCGCCGGCAACACACGCCGGCTTTCGCTCTGCTGGTCGATGCGCTGCGCTATCGGGCGCCCTGAGCAACAATTAGCTTCGTTGGTGTAAATCGGCGTTCAACGTTGGCTGCGCCGCAATCTTGTTATCTAGCGCGAAAGGTTGACCCCGTCGGACCCGTTATCCAAGTTTCTGACACCGCATTTAATTTTGGTTCGGGATGGGGTCACGATCGGTGCCGATCGTGACCCCATTCAAATCGTAGAAATAGAAACAGCTTCAAAAGTTTGCTCGCAACGGCAGGGGGGTCACCGTGCAGCGCCGCTTCATAGACGGCGGTGATTGAGCTTGAGGCGTACGCTCATTCCGCAGGTCCAACCGATGATATCAACGAATTTTTCTTAGCTGGGTGCGGCAACGGAAAATGACGTCCGTACCCTCGAACGCCTGGCCACCTAATAGCATGCTCCGCTATTCAGGGCCGGCAGTTCGGATAACCGAGCGTCTGACTTGGGTCGAGAGTGACCGCTCGGGCAAAGTTGGGGAATGGCAGCTTTTCACTCGGCTCGCTCTATAGCCGCCATTCCGCTTTCGGCCCGATCTGCTCGTTCGCTCCGCGCCCATGTCGGTCGTTTGACGCTTATCAATCCTGCCCCGTAAGCGGGCGTTCGCGCTTACGCGTTCGTCTGATCAGATCATGATCTCAAGGATGCGTCGTACCAGATTGTCGATCGCGACGGACTAGCTGACGACGGCAGCTCGACGAAGGCGACCCGTGTTTTTCGGCAGCCGTCTTCTTCCCGCAGGGCGCCCACGGGAACTTAAGTTGAACTATCCGGTTATGGTTGAGCTAACCCTATTGGAGCTATCATGATCAAGAAGCTGCTCGTTCTCACCCC
>Ga0187876_1003077_pt1 | contig 11631 bp, 10 predicted proteins | sample June2016WEW_17_4_FD_133000 | JGI IMG/M metagenome (GOLD analysis project Ga0187876, IMG submission 133000) | Peatland microbial communities from SPRUCE experiment site at the Marcell Experimental Forest, Minnesota, USA - June2016WEW_17_40 | ecosystem: Environmental > Terrestrial > Soil >... | reverse complement strand
GTGCATGTGCGGCTGCACGTAAGCCAACTTCATTTCCGCTCCCACGGTGACTTCGCCCACGACCTCGGCATTGGGATCGCCCGGCGGAATCACGAGATTGAGGGAAGCGGGAGCAGCCGTCAGAAAATAGCGCTGGGTTGGAGGATTCTTCGCCAGAACCAGTCCCAGCTTGGACACGTCCGTTGTCGGCTTGCCCATCGCCGTGTAGTGCAACTCGAACACGAGGTCCGATCCCTTTGGAACAAACTTGGCCGCGCCTTCCACGTCGAAGGTCTGCGCACCCAATCCAGGGTTGAACTTGCCGAGGATATCATTCCCCTCCGCAACTTCGTTCCTTCCCATGAATTCCTTTTGTGTTTCGGCCTCGTACGCCTCACCTGGGACTGCGTTCTGCATCCACTCCGAACCCGGAGGCCGCACCCAGACTTTGCCGTGATGCAAAACCTTAGGGTTGCCGGGACGCATTTCGGCGGCCTGAATCCACATGTCCGACGGGAAATTGGTCTTGACCAGGATGTACTTGTAATTGATGGTGCCGGTGGCCGGGAGCGCGAAAGGCCTGGGCATCTCCACCACGATGTCGGGCTTGATACTCCAGCCGTCCTGGAAACTTAAGGGAGCGGGCGCGTCTTTCGGATTCCCTTCGGCAGCGCCATTATCCGCCCACGACACCAGCGTCTCGATCTCGCGGTCGCTGAGCTTGTGCTCGTTTGCGATCTGCCTATAGCCGGGTTCCGCGAACCACGGCGGCATCTTTCGGGTTGCGACCGCGGTCTTGATCGCCTTCGCCCAGGGGCGCGCATCCTGATAGCTGAGAAGCGACATCGGAGCCACTTCACCAGGGCGGTGGCACTGTTGACAGTTCTTCTGCAGGATGGGAAGAACGTCCTTATTGAAGGTTACAGAAGTTGCACTTGGAGCGGCAGCGCCGACCATCGCTCCCAGGACAGCGGCCAAAATAAAAAGACGCACAGAACACCTCCTGAATCGCCAGGATTCTTCGGCAATAACATATTCCAAATCTCCGCCGGATGCAACGGGCGGCCTCACCTCGAACCTCCCAAACCGCCAGCGCTTCCACTCGCGGCAACGAGTGTGTATACTCATTTCGGATTACACCATTTCGGATTACATCAATGCCTGACGGGTTCAGAGTTGCCGCAGCAGTCATCCTATGGTTCGCGGTGATCCCGGCCGTGGCTCAACGCCCTCCCGCCCCCGGGCAGTTTCCCCCCTACAAGCCGGTGCGCATGGCCGACGGTCATCCCGACCTTAACGGCATCTGGCAGGCCTTCGTCACCGCCAATTGGGACCTTCAGGATCACGAAGCGCAGTCCGGGCCGCATCCCGAAGTCATGGGTGCATATGGCGGCGGACCCGCGGGGCAGAGCATTATCGTGGGCGGCGGCGAAATACCGTACCAGCCATGGGCGCTGCAGAAGAAGAAACAGAACTTTGAAAAACGGATGACCGTGGACGTCAGCAGCGATAAAAAATGGCATGACGTCGGCGACCCGGAGCTCAAATGTTATGCGCCAGGCATACCGCGCGCCACCTATATGCCGTTCCCGTTTCAAATTGTGCAGGGATCGAGCTCCTACATTCTGTTCTCTTATGAGTTCGCCAGTTCCAACCGCATCGTTCGTATGAATTGGAAAGTCGAGTCTCCCGCTCCTGCGTGGATGGGCTGGTCGCGCGGCCGCTGGGAAGGGGACACGTTGGTGGTCGACGTTACCGGATTGCGTGAGGAAACATGGCTCGACCGGGCGGGGGATTTCCATAGCGATGAGCTTCACGTGGTGGAACGTTACACTCCGGTCAGTCCTTACAACCTCATGTATGAGGCCACGATTGAGGACCCGAAGGTGTACACGCGGCCCTGGAAGATCAGTTTCCCTCTCTACCGCCGGATGGAAAACAACGCCCAGCTGTTGGAATTCAAGTGTGTGCCGTTCACCGAAGAGTTGCTGTACGGACGTTTCGGCAAGCAGGCGGCAAAGTAAAACGGATGGAAAGGAGGCGCCGATGAATCGCCTTTTGATTTCGACGAGTTTCCTGGTAGCCGCGATCGCCGCGGCGACGCCAGTTGCAGGCCAGACTCTGAAAACCAAGACCGTCCCCGCGACAGCCGGGGCGGCGAAGAAAACGGCTGTGCCGCATACTCCATGGGGCGATCCAGACCTCCAGGGAGTCTGGAATGACGCTACCAGCACTCCTCTTCAACGTCCCGGCGCCGTCGGATCGAAAGACATTCTCGGCGATGAGGAAGCGGGCGAATTCCAGCAACAACTGGCGCACGACCTGAGCCGCGACCGCCGCGACGGAGGGGCCGAAGCCGACGTCAACCGCGCTTACAACGAACATTGGATGGATTCGCGCAGACTGAAGATCACGGCGGACCATCGCACCTCACTCATCGTGGATCCGCCGGACGGGAGAATCCCGGCGCTGGTTCCCTTATCGCCAGAACGGCAGAAAGCGGCAGCCGCGCGGGCAGGGGCGAACGCTCGCTTTGCCGCCGGACTGCCCAACAGCTTCGCGGACATGTCTTTGCCTGTGCGTTGCATTATCAGGACCGATTCACCGCCGTATCTGCCGGCCATCTACAACAACGACTTTCATATCTTCCAGAGCCCCGGGTATGTAGTGATCGCGCCGGAGATGATCCACAGCGCCCGCGTGATTCCGGTGGACGGACGGCCGCACATCGGGAAGAACCTTCACCAGTGGCTGGGCGATTCCCGCGGACATTGGGAGGGCAATACGCTGGTCGTCGAGACAACCAATTTTCGAACCGACGATGGCGTGATTTTCCAGGGGGCCGATCCCGAGACTTTCCGCATCACCGAGCGCTTCACTCGCGTAGACGCGGATACGCTCAACTACGAATTCACGGTCGAGGATCCGAGAACGTGGACGAAGCCCTGGACCGCCAGAATTCCGTGGACCAAGACCGATCCCGCTGAGCAGATGTACGAGTACGCCTGCCATGAAGATAACTACGACATGGTCCATTTCCTTGAAGGCGCGCGCGTCCGCGAGAAGAAGGAGCAAACGAAATGAAGCCAATGATGATAGCCGCTTCCCTGGTGGTTTTAGCTCTGGCCGCAATTCCGGCGTCCGCCCATCATGCATTTGGCGCGGAATTCGATGCCAATAAGCCGGTGAAGTTGCGTGGGACCGTCACGAAAATGGAATGGATCAATCCTCATGCCTGGATCCATATCGACGTGAAGAAATCGGACGACTCCGTCGAAGAATGGATGGTCGAAGCGGGCAGCCCGAACACTCTTCTACGAAGAGGTCTGACGAAGGATTCTCTTAAGGCTGGAACGGAGATCCTCGTTGAGGGCTATCAGTCCAAAGACGGATCGCTGCGCGCAAACGGCCGCAATGTCACGCTGCCCAACGGACAAACATTGTTCCTCAGTAACAATGCACCCGAGGAATTGAAGTAACCGAAACCGAGGGCCAGGCAGGGGAGTCCAGGCTTGAAACACCCACAGGCTGAAGCCTGTGCTACCTCTGCCGGTAGTATGCTGATGCGTGGGCATGAAGATGAAGTTGGTTTGTATCATGGCACTAGCCTGCTCTGCCGCGTTCGCGCAGACGGGCGACGCGGCGCGCGGCAAGGCGGTCTTTGAAGGCAAGGGACAATGTTTCACCTGCCACCGAATCAACGGGAACGGCTCCCGCACTGGTCCAGACCTTACGGACATCGGCAATCTGCGGAAACAAGAGCAGCTCGAAAAATCGATTCTCGATCCCGACGCGGAAATCGACCGGCAGAACCGGACCTATCGTGTGGTGACGAGCACGGGCGAAACCATCTCAGGACGCCTGCTGAATATGGATGCTTTCTCGATACAACTCCTGGACTCGAAGGAACGCCTGCGTTCTTTTACGAAATCAAACCTGAAGGAGTGGGCCTTCGTCGAAAAGTCGCCGATGCCATCTTTCAAAGACAAGCTCAATGCGCAGGAGTTGGCCGACGTCGTGAGCTATCTGGTGTCTCTGAAGGGAATTGAGGAAAGGATCGCGCCATGAAACCCCTGCTGTTGTTTTCGCTGGCGGCCACGCTCAGCGCGCAGGTCTCCTTCGACCGCATCATCAATGCCAATAAAGAACCCCAGAACTGGCTGACGTACTCGGGCACGGTGCTCGGCCAGCGCCACAGTCTACTCGGGCAGATCACTCCGGAGAACGTGAAGAACCTGGAGCAGCAGTGGGCCTGGCAGGCGCGCTCGCTCGAGAAGTTTGAGGCGACCCCTCTGGTGGTGGACGGCGTCCTCTACACGGTGCAGGCTCCGAATGACGTTGTCGCGCTGGATGCGGCCACGGGGCGGCCGTTCTGGACGTTTAACTACACGCCATCGCGCGATGCGCGGGTGTGCTGCGGGCGCGTGAATCGTGGACTTGCGATCCTGGGCGACACGCTGTTCATGGGCACTATCGACGCGCACCTGCTCGCCATCGACGCGCGCACCGGGCGCTTGCTTTGGAACACGCAGGTGGCCAAAGCGGCGGACGGTTATTCGATCACGCTCGCGCCCCTGGTGGTGAAGGATAAGGTGATCATCGGCACGGCGGGCGGCGATTTCGAGGTCCGCTGCTTCCTGGCCGCATACGATGCCAGGACCGGCAAGGAAGCCTGGCGATTCAATACGGTGGCAGGTCCGGACGACCCGCGCAGCACTTCCTGGACGGGCGACTCGTGGAAGAAAGGCGGCGCGGCGGTGTGGGTTACGGGCTCTTACGATTCCGATACCAACCTCACATACTGGGGCACGGGTAATCCGGGTCCGGATTGGAATGGTGAAGTCCGTGCGGGCGATAACCTCTATACGAATTCCGTGGTGGCGCTGGACGCGGATACGGGAAAGTTGAAGTGGCATTTCCAATTCTCACCGCACGACGAATTCGACTACGACTCGACCCAGGTTCCGGTTTTGGCCGACATGGAATGGCAGGGCCGCCCGCGCAAGTTGATGCTTTGGGCGAATCGCAACGGCTTCATGTATGTGCTGGATCGCAACAGCGGACAGTTTCTGCTGGGCAAGCCTTTTGTGAAGGTGACGTGGGCGGCTGGCCTGGACGACAGCGGACGTCCGGTCCGCCCGCCGGGATCGTTTCCTACGCCTCAGGGCAATCGGCTCTTTCCCGCGATGCTTGGCGGGACCAACTGGTATTCGCCTTCGTACAGCCCCAAAACCGGGTTCTTTTACATTCCTTCCAACGACAACACGTCAGCCTTGTTCAGCCGCGAAGGCTTCCCGCGCAACGTGGCTCCGATTGGGCTGGGCGCGGCGACGCTTCAACAGAACGTCCGCACGGAAGACGAGGGCTACGGAGCGATTCGCGCTTATGACCCCAGGACGGGCCAGCGGAAGTGGGAATTCAAGATGAGCGACCTGACGATGGGCGGCATTCTTACCACCACTACCAACGTTCTGTTCAGCGGTGGCCGCGAGGGTTATTTTTTCGCGTTGGACGCTCGCGACGGCAAGCTCCTGTGGAAAGTGCCGTTGGGAGGGCAGGTCAGCAGCGGCCCCATGAGTTACTCGATCAACGGACGCCAGTACGTGGTTGTGGCGGCGGGCAACGCATTGGTTTCGTTTGCCCTTCGCCAGTAGGCGGCCGCGATCCAGTGACAGGCGAATCAGGATAAAATCGGAGCGGTCGAGAATATGGTGAAAGGATGTTTTATGGTTCGATTTCTCGCCGTGAGTTTGATCGCGGGGGCTTACTTCAGCCAGGTGACGGCTTTAGCCGCCGATACCTCCTCTCCGGCATCCGTCACTTTCAATAAGGATGTGCTGCCGATTCTGCAGAAGAATTGCCAGAGTTGCCATCGGCCCGGCCAGGTTGCGCCAATGTCGTTCCTCACATACGAAAGCACGCGAGCATGGGCCAAAGCGATGAAGGCCGCCGTGGCAACCAGAAAGATGCCGCCATGGAATGCCGACCCGCATTACGGACCTTACCTGAACGACCGATCCCTGAAGCAGAACGAAATCGACACAATCGTGCGATGGGCCGATAGCGGAACTCTCGAGGGAGATTCGAAAGACGCACCACCTCCGGTCCAGTGGGCCGAGGGCTGGATGATACAACCGGACATCGTCATCGACGGGCCTGTAACCGGCGTTCCGGCACACCCGAAGAACAACGTCGTCGAGTGGACGACCGTCATCATTCCCTCGGGCTTCACGCAGGATACCTGGGTTACTTCCGTGCAGATCAAACCGGAGTACCCGGCCGTCACGCATCATATTTGCACCGGTTATGTGCCTCATCAGCCGGGTGTGAAGTACGGGTTGGGTGTATGGATGGACAAGCCGCGCGACGAAGAAGGATCGGCGATTCCGGAGAAGGGACCCACGTTCGTGGTGCTTCCCCAGGATGTCAATCGGCTCGATGCGGACGCCGCGGCCATTTTGCGGGAGAGCGCGATCCCCGGCGGCAATGCGCAGGATTGCTACCTGCCCGGAAATTTTGCCGCGGACTACCGGCCTTTGAACGCCGCGAAGCTGATCCGCGCCGGTTCCGACATCGTGTTTGTGGTCCATTACAACCCGAATGGGACGGCAGTCACGGACCATGTGAAGATTGGTTTCACCGTTGCGAAGGAGCCGCCGAAACGGCGCTACGTATCATTGCTGATTTCCTCGCCAATCGATCCCAAGCAGTTCGCGATTCCGCCGAACGATCCCAATTGGGAGAGCCCGCATGCCGAAGCGACGTTCCAGGAAGACGCGGAGCTGGTCTACATGATGCCGCACATGCACGTGCGCGGTAAAGATACAACGTGGACGCTTGAGTACCCGGACGGGCGGAAACAAGTGGTGCTGAACGTTCCGCGTTATGACTTTAACTGGCAGATTGGCTACAACGGCTCGATCCGCGTTCCCAAGGGAACCACACTGCGCGTGGACGCTCACTTCGACAATTCGGTAAACAACAAGTTCAACCCCAACCCGGACAAAACCGTCTACTACGGTCAGATGACCTGGGAAGAAATGATGTCTCCCTTCTTCGGAGTTGTGGTGAACGGCGACGCGGACGAGAGTAAGATCATCTCGACACCTGTCCGATTCGGGCGCGGCGGCGGCTGATTAACTCTTGCGTTGGAAGACAGCCACCCACGGCCGCAGGGTCTGCGAGCGCCAGATGGCAGAATCCTACTGGCGCGTTCCGCCGAACTGTACTCCCATGCCGTCCGGGTCCAGGATGTGCAGACTGGTTTTAATGTCTCCCTGTACGATCTTCAGGCCGCGGCGCTTCACCTCGGCTTCCACCGCCTCTTTTTCCTTGTCCCAGTTGGCGACGGTGTACGCGATGTGATCGACCTTCGGCGCGGGCTGCCGGTTGCGGACGACGAGTATGTTGTCGCCAAACGACAGGCGGCACTGCTTCCCATCGTCTTCGGAGACTTTCATCCCGAACAGTCCGGCATAGAAGTCGCGTGTTCTGGCGTAGTCGGTCACCTGATAAGACACGTGGTTGATGTTGGTGACGTTGATAACCTTGCCCTCGGCTGCAGTTGCCGGCACGGCGCTTGCGGCAGACGCTGCCGTCGCCGCCAACGCCAGGTTCTGAATGAGTTGCCGCCGATTCAGCTTTCCTTGTTCGAATTCGTGAAGGAGCTTTGCGATGATGTGTTCCATTGTCTGATCCTCTTCCGGGAGAACGCCGGAGATCCAACCTGGAACTCCGGTTGGCCTAAAAGTATATACCTAAACGACAGGCACGGTGATGCGTTTAGTATCCATCGCCGGGTTCAATCCCACCGCCTTATGGGCGGTCCGCTTCCGGCAGGTTTGACCTTTGTTCCGGAGCCGACGTGGCGCACGCTCTCAGCGTGCCGTGTCGAGAATCTTCTCGACACCCGTTTCTGCGAATGGTACGGGCGTCGGCACGAGTGCCGACGCGGCACGCAAAAGCGTGCGCCACGTACTTCGGGCGACTTTTCAGTTGCAGTCAATCCTACGGGCTTGAGCCGGTAGCTGTTTAGTTTTGCTGCTGGGGGTGCTCCGATCGCTGTGTGGGGCCGTCGAAAGCGTTCTCAAAAGATCCGGCCGAGTTAATTCGATTTTGGCAAGCCGGCGCCGCTCTCCCAAGCTTTGGTGAGAATCGGTTTGACGATTTGAGAAAACTCCAGATAGGCGGTCGAGTCCGGGCGGAAGTGGAGTCCGTAGGGTAGAAACAGGTTCTCCCGCACGTTGTTTCGGCTGTCAAACAAGACCGGATTGAGATCAATGTAGCCGACGTTGGAAGCCTGGCGGCTGTAGCGCTCCATCTCGCGGTTCACTGCCTCCACGACCTCCCAGCGTGCACGTTTCTCCGGCGCCTTATGAATGGACGTGTAGTAGAAAAACGTGTTCGGCGACCTCTCGTGAAGGATCTGAATAAAACGCTTCGTGCGCTCGACAATGGGACCTGCGTCGTCACCCGCGCTGATGTCGTTGCTGCCGCAGTAGTAGACCACGATGCGCGGCTGGTAGGGCAAAACCAGCTGTCCGATACGGTCCAGCATGTCCTGTGTAACGGTGCCGGCGATGGCCCGGTTGAGTACCGGTAACGGGTCCATTTGATCCGCGAGGTGGGTCCAGAACCGGAAAATGCTGCTGCCGGTGAACACAATGCCACCGTGCTCGGGAGAAGCCGCTCTGCGTTCGGGGCCTTGCGCCCGAGCCGCAATCGGAAGGCCGGCGGTCGCTAAAACGAGAGCCGCACCGATGGCGAGCAGAGCGCGAGGATGAAGGTTGATAGACAATCCTCCCGCTATCTGCGATCGGGAAGCGCGAACACGTATAGCGCATTGCCCGTTGCGGGATAATGCAGATCCGGCGCGACCACTCCCGGTACACCGCGCGGACTGCCTCCGCCGTTGCTCGTGGTCACGGCAAGGTACTGTTTGCCGCCCGCAGTGAACGTCAGCGGGAAGCCTTGCACCGCGGCGGGAAGCCGGGTCTCCCACAGAATACGACCGGTAGCGGTGTCGAAAGCGCGGAACATGCGGTCGAGGTCGCCCGCGAACGCCACTCCTCCCGCCGTCGAGACCACGCCAGTAAGGAACGGCGCGCGCTGTTCGTATTTCCAGATCTCGCGCATGGTCCGCACATCGTAGGCCGCCAGCTTGCCGACATTCCCGTTCGTCCCCGGCATCTCATAGAAGCGCCGAAGAGCGCCGTTGCCGCTGCCGCCGCCCGCAATTTTATCGATCGCCTGCCCCTTCATCTCGAGGCAGCTCTGGCTCAAGGGAATGATCAGCCGGTTCCCCGGCGAATAGTAAGTCATCGCCGGCCAATTCTTCCCGCCCTCCGTCGACGGACACGCCGACACCCATTCGCCGACGCGCTGCTCGACGATATCGTTGCGGTAGTGCGGTTCACCCGTGTGCGAGTCGATGGAATCGTATACGTTCTGGAACACCATTTCCTTGTGATCGAGGTATTTTCCGGTCTTGCGGTCCAACTTCCACAGAATGCCCGCCTTACCCGCGCTGAAGACATAGTTTTGTCCCTGATCGTCCACCAGCACGCGTTCGAAAACTTCGTCGAGGTCCAGCGTCTCGCCGGGCGCGTGGCTGTGATACCAGGCCAGCTTGCCCGTATCGGCGTCGATCGCCAGCGTGGAGTTTGCATACAACGTCGCGCCGTTGCCGGAGCCGCGGCTCACGCGCATCCACGGCTTGGCTTGCGCTGTGCCCCAGTAGGTCAGGTTCAAGTCCGGGTCGTAGCTCCCTGTGATCCATGTCTCGACGCCCGCCCGGAAAGTGTTCGTGAGCCCTCCCCAGGTGTCTCCTCCGGGTTCGCCTTCGAGCGCCACCGTTCGAAAACGCCAGGCTTCTTTGCCAGTCTTCGCGTCATAAGCGCTGATGAAGCATTTCTCTTCCCGATACGTCGCGCAGGAGTCGCGGCCCATCCCGGTAATGAGCTTGCCTTTCACCGCGATGGGTCCACTGGTGTTGGCGTACTCGCCTTTCGAGCGGTCGCCGATGGTGGTGTCCCAGACCACCTTGCCGTTGCGCGCGTCGAAGGCCATCAGGTGCGCATCACCGGTGTTCACGAAAATCTTGTCGTCGTAGATTGCGATGCCGCGCATGGCGGGCGCGGTGGGATTGGAGCCGTAGCGATTCTCCCAGATCAACTCGCCGGTTTTCGCGTCCAGTGCCTGCAGCACCATGCCGGCGTTGTTCACGTACAGCACCCCGTTGTGCACGATCGGCGCAGGCTGGTTGCCGTTGCTCGCGCCCTCCTGCATGGCCCAACTCCACACCAGATGCAGATCGCTGACATTCTTCGCGGTGATCTGATTCAAGGGGCTGTAGTCGGTTGCCTTGTAGTCGCGGCGAATCATCAGCCAGTCGCCGGCATCGGGATTGCGCAGCATGGCGTCGGTGACCGGAACGTAGTTCTTGATTTCACCCTCCACCGTAATTCCGCGCGGCGCCGCCATCTATCGTGAGCGTTTGATCGCCGGGACGTGCACTGTTAGCGTCGAGGATAAACGCGGCGAGATTGATATATGTCTGGTCCGGAAGCGGCGCAGCTCCACTGGGAGGCATGGTGGCGCGCATGAAACCGATCAACTCACCCGTGGTTTTGTCGCCCCATTGAGCCATGAAGTTGCCGCCGGCCAGTTGCGGCCCTTCGCGCCCGGAGAGATCCGGCGCGTGGCAGGCGGCGCAGCTGGTTTGATATGCGGCGCGTCCCGCCAAGGCCTGTTCGGCGGTGTAGGGCCCCGCTGGACGCTGCTGGGCTCCGCGCTGTTGAGCAACAAGTTGAGCGACAATCATCACGCTACACGTGGCGATGACCGCCCCTCCCAAAGTTATTCGAGTCTTCAATGCTATCTCCTGACTTCCATTTTCTTCCCCGGAAGCGCGAACACAAGGTCCCGTCGCGTAGATTACAACATATGCGGCCGGAACAACAGCGTTGGATAACGACAGCGCCGGATAACGAAAGGTGTCAGCACAAAACCTTCAAGGTGAACTGAATCTGCGCGTGCTTGAGGGGTTCAGGGCCACGCCACCGGAGGACGAAACGCGAACTCGGCGTTTCCGATCGCAACAGGTGAGGCGTTAGCGCGAGGTCCCTGCAGCGCGTGCGGCAGCATACGTCTCGCCTGCTTCACGAGGGACGCGCCGGCGGTCCGGCGCCCGGAATTCGCGATAGCATTCGCGGCATCGGAATTTTCTTTTATTCGTAAGAAACATCATGACTGGCTCAAATCCGGTCGGCTGCCTGATATCAAGGCTCTTCGAATAGCATTTCGGACACCGCATAAAAGAATATTAAGGGGCGTCGTGAGTAAGCGTCTATATACCGAAAGGCAACCCGGTTCTGGTGCAGCACTAATCGAAGTCGCCTGGTCGGGCCACGAGGCTGGGTTCAAACTTTCGATTTGCCTCCTGTACTCGGTTCGGCCTGCCGGTCCCGTCTTGAAATCCACGATGATCGACTCGCCGCCCTGCTGATACAAGAGGTCGATGTTGACAGAGCGGCACGAAAACGCCTCAGGTCCGAATTTTCGCGCTGCCCGATTCAAATTGATCCGTCCGTTAATGGCCGGAAGCGACAGAGTACTGGAAATTCGGCGGAACATAAGATATGTTGGCCCAGC
>Ga0187876_1003076_pt1 | contig 11633 bp, 14 predicted proteins | sample June2016WEW_17_4_FD_133000 | JGI IMG/M metagenome (GOLD analysis project Ga0187876, IMG submission 133000) | Peatland microbial communities from SPRUCE experiment site at the Marcell Experimental Forest, Minnesota, USA - June2016WEW_17_40 | ecosystem: Environmental > Terrestrial > Soil >... | reverse complement strand
ATTGCAGCGGCTGTAGCATTTGGGGATGAGGACGAAACGGCTTATTCATGAATGCATTCCTTTCTATTTGGAGTGTGAGCCACAAGGAATGCCACCCTGATAATGCCGAGTCGAAGAAATAAAAAATGGGTGATTCCTCAATGTTTTGAAGAATCACCCCAACAACTCGGCATTATTCGGAGCTAGGCAAAATAACCAAGCTCCTTCAGACTGCACCGGTTCGGATTTCCTATGATAACGTGGTCGAGCACTTCAATTTTCAACAACTGACCCGCGCGGATCAAATCGCGGGTTATATTGATGTCGGCCTGGCTCGGCGACGGATCGCCCGATGGGTGATTATGCATGAGAACCAGTGCCGCCGCATTTGCAATAACCGCTGCTCGGAACACGGATCGACTTTCTACAAGAAGGGTATCCATTGTGCCGATGGTGACCAACTGGTGCCCCTTAATCCGCCGGCGGGTGTTGAGCATGAGAACCACTAGGCACTCACATTCGGGATTGAAATACGGATTTGTGGCCACATGCAACCGCCAATAATCGGCCGCATTGTCTGGCGTCTCGCAGATCAGCATGGACTCCGGCACCGGACAGTCCCGCAAGGCAACCACCTTGTATTCCTTCGGATTGCAGTCATTCATGGGCTGCCTCGCTTTCCGCAAACGTCTGGCCAAGGATGAAGTCCGCCGCTTTCTGCGCTTGTGCCGCCGCATAGACGATGAGCGTCCGGTCGTCTTGAAACCGCTTCAACCAGCCTTCGATGTAGGCGGCTGAATTGTCAATCGTCCGGTCAACGATGTCGGCGTACCCGCACAAGAAGGCGCTGCCGAGTTCGGCGATCAACTCCTCCTTGCAGTAGGGGTCGGAGCCGTAACCGTTCCGTTCGGCGATACTCTGTAGTTTCAGGCGCTTCTCATGGCCGGTCCAATGAACCAGTTCGTGAAAGAGAGAGGCAAAATAACTTGCCTCGCTCTCGAACCGCTCCCGTGCCGGCATTCCGATGCAATCTTCGGATGGGGAATAGAAGGCCTGGGCCATGCCGTGCTTGACGGCGGGCGGCTCTGGCATCTTCGCCACGATCTCCGCCGGTTTCGAGACGGGCATCTGCATTTCTGCCGGTGCGTTCTTCAAGCCTTCGCACTGCGCGACATTGAAGACACTATACAGGCGCAGCAGCGGTGCTCTCTTCGGCTCGCCGGACTCCTCGCCTTCAGTCTCCATCCGCTTCCAGAAGACGACGGGACAGGCTTTCTCGCCCTTCTTCACGTTGCCGCCAAGCTGGATGGCTTGGCGGAAAGTGAGCCAATGCGGCGATTCGTAGCTCATGGCCATGAGCAGGAATACATTGATGCCGCGATACGGTTTTTTGCTTACGAGATTCCGGGGCAGGCCGGTATTGACCTTCCACGGTTTGTGCCAGGGAACGGTGCCGTGCGCGAGCAAGGCCACGATCCGTTCGGTGATGCGTTCATACGATTGAATGTTCATGTGATTTCTCCTGTGGTATGTGGTTTTGAAAAGAACCCTGTGAACCCAGGCTGAAGCGTATGGCACCGCACGAATTCACCATAGACGGGACGACTTGCCAGATGCGGCAAGTGAGAAAAAGGGCGACCCTGATGGATCGCCCTTGTGTTGGTCATGCCTTCGTATGGTTCAGGATGGGGAGTTCGGAATGCGCCGAGATTCGGAACAGCTCGGGCGGTTTTGTTTTTATACGCCGCAATCCTCCATCGCGGCAGCGATGGCGTCCTCGTCGTCGCCCAACAGCTCGACGATACCGGCCTTGAGCGCGGCCTTGTCGGGGTCGGGCTTGGCGTCTTTGGGACACGCCGGGCAGCGCATGACGTTGAGAACCGAGCCGCCGAATTCAAAGCCGATGGCCTTGAACTTCTCGCGGTAGCGGTCCACTAACTTCGCGTTTGGTGACAACTCTGTCCACGCCTTCGCCTCGGCATGAGACAGGTCGGTTTCAAAGATGGCGTCATGCCGCAGGTGATACACATCCCACGGCTCGCCACAGGTGGTGCAATGAACATCCATGATGAATCTCCTTTCTGTGTGTGGTTTAAATGAACCCTGTGAACCCGTGGTCAAGCGTACGGCACCGCACGAATCCGCCAAAGACGTACTCACTTGCCAGATGTGGCACGTGAGAAAAAGGGCGACCCTTCGTGGATCGCCCTTGTGTTTTAATAGTCTCCTGGCAAGAGGACTGTGGTGTGGTTTCGGTCAGCCTCGGTGATGAGCCAGAATTTGACGCCGCTGCCGGCGTGATATACGGACCAAAGGCGCCCGCCTTCGGCGAGCGCACGTTCATTCCTTGTGCGGTCGTCTTCGCCAACGTCGCCCCAATCGCCGGCCTGATGCCGGCCAATGGCAACGAGGATGTCGCTCTGCGTCAGCCGGTCGAGGGCGTTTGGCGTGGACATAATCCTGCCAAGGCGGAACTTGGCGACAGGCATGGCTCTGGCGCTCATGTCACGCCTCCGGCGACCATGCCCTGATCGCGAACGGCTTCTATGGCCCGATCAATGTCCTCCGTCGTCAACGTCCAGCGCTTCTTGGGCAGTTCTGCAACGACCGCCCACTTGAAGCGCTGATACACGTCGAGGGCCTGCCGGTCATCCTCCAGGTGGTCGGCGAGAATGGCGAGAGCCAGTTGCGCCGGGCCGCTGCCGCAGTAGCCCCATTCAAACCCCGTCGGACTGTGGTTATACAAGTCCAGCCGGGGGTTGAGCGGACCGCCGTCCACGGTGACCTTTACGGCACAGCCCTGCCGCCTTCCTTCGTATGTTTTCATGTGACTCTCCTCTCTGTTTCGTTTTGTTTGCGTTTCTTCCGTGCTTTGCGGTTGACGATTTCCACTTCGGAGTTTGCCGAGATGCGGAACGTCACGGGCGGCTGCTTGATGCGGACGCGCTTGTCAAAGCGCGTGCTGAATTCCCTTGTTCCCCGGTTCATAAGGACGACGGCGGCGCATTCATTGACGCGGATGATCCGGCACAGCTTGCCGTCAATGCGGATAATGTCATTGGCCCGGAGCCGGAATGGGTGCCGCCGCTCCATGACGAGGCTCAAAAGCTCGCCTTGTTCGCCGATGTCCTTCATGGCGCACCTCCCAGGATTTCCGCCACGTCTTCTGCCGACAACTGGTCCGGTTGCGTGCCGGGCTTCTCGAAGACATGCGTTTTGACGAAACAAAACTTCGCCAGACGGATAGCAATGTCCTCCCGTCCGAACTTGCCTGCCTCGTCCTCGTCGAGGATCACGATGACCTGGTTGTTACGGTTGGTGTGTTTGCGGATCAACTCCTCCTGCGCGGCTGACATGGTGCTGCCCATCAAGGCAACGACCTTGCGGCAGCCCAACTGGTGGAGCTTCATGCAGCCGAAAAACCCTTCAACGATGACAAGCGGCTTGTCCGCCGGTTCCTTGACGGCCCGGTCAACGTTGAAAAGCTCCAACGACTTTCGGAAGCCCTGGGGCAGCTTGTATTTCGGGGTGTCGTCGGCCGGTTCGCCGGGAAAACGGCCCGCATAGGCGACAACGTTGCCCTCCGGATTATGGATGGGAATGGCAATCCGTTCCGCCATCATGCCTTTGGCGCAGTATCCCACGCCGAAATCAATGACGGTTTCGGGCGAAAGGCCGCGCTCGGCCAGATACGGATGACTGCGCTCAAGCTTGTCCAAACGGAATTTCAAGGGCTTGTTGGGCGCGCCGTTTTCTTGTACCGGTGCCGGCGCCGGCTTTACGGCTGCCGGTCGGGGGCCATCTGTGGCCTTCGGCGCTTCAGTCGGTTTCTCAGGCTCCTCGCGGGAATCCGCCGACACGGCTTCGGGGTCGAGGTTGAACCATTCAATGGCCTTCAACGCCGCCGCGTGAATGCTCACGTCGTCCATCCGGGCGATGAAGTCGAGAACGTTGCCGCCGTGCTTGCACTCGCTGAAGCAGTTCCAGATATTCTTGCTGATGCTCACCCGGAACTGTGTCGGGTTGCTGCCCTTATGGATCGGACACGGGCCGGAGAGACTGTCGCTTCCTCGCTTGAACTTGTCGAGAAGGCCGTAATGTTCAAGGACAGCCTCCATGGTGATGGCCGCTTTGACGGCCTTGAAGTCAACGAACGATGATTTTGGCATAGTAGTGCTCCTGTGGTTTTTGGTTGTGAAGAACTGGTGCGGCTCGTGGAATTGAGCCGCAGCTACAGGCAAGCCTATCTGCCCCGAGAAAAACTCACGAGACGGCACCACTTGCCAATTCTGGCAAGTCCAGAATGCCCGCCGTTTCGCTGAATTTCCCGCGCCGCCAGACCGCAGAGAACGGGTCCTTTTCCAAAACGGTCCGCCGGCCAGTTTGGTTAGCTCAAATGCAAATCAGGAGTTGCCACAACGAGATCATCGATAGTACCGGCAAAATGAGCGCAAAATAGCCCCTCTCGCTAAGGAAAGAGGGGCTGGTGAGGACTATAACGGTCATCTGACCGAGGCAAGGCAGCGGTCAACCCCCATCCCGAAACTTGGCGGATGGGGGCATCTGCTGGCGTCGGCGTATGCCAGACCGATGCCCCAGCCAAGAGCGCGGCGACAAGCCGCGAAAGTCGTGCCGGTGGTGATTACGTTATCCACGAAATACGCCGGCAGGAGCTGGATGGGGCCGCTGGCGCGAATGATGGCGTGCTGTTCCACTGTGAGACTGGAAAGCCTGCGCATACGGCGCCTCGAGGATGATTCGACGGGGTGGGCGCGGGCGATGGCGCATTTGACGCGAGCACCAGGAACCAACTCGGCGATGGCGCGGGCGAGCGCAAGATTGGCGACCAGACTTCCGTTACTTGCGGGAACCGGCACCAGCCAGCAGGGACCGTCTATGAGCGCTGCCATTAGCGGGGCAGCGATTTGCAAGGCTGCCGGAGTCGGAATTTTCAAGTCCTGGGCGGTGCGGCGGGCAATGATCTCCTCGGGGCTCGGCGTCCGGCAGCCGATGGGGACATATTTTGCGACGTAGGTATCGGTATTCATAGGTGGTGGGCACGGGGGAGCACCCTCTGTGCAGGTTCGGGCCGGCAAGGCCCGGTGGATGAAGGGGATCTGCTGAACCAAATACAAAGACTGGCGGTTATGGTTAACCGCCAGTCCTTTGAGGTCAGTGTTTTAGCTGTCGGGGCTGGTTACCAATCCACTCGAAAGCTCGTGCGGCAATCAGGCTCACAACCAAGAGGTTGTTGCGGCCAAAACTGGTAGAGTTCTTCCAAGTATCTCCGTCCTTGTAGGACCGCTGGAAGGTGACGTTGAACAGGGGGCCTTTATCACCCTCCTGACGCCAGATGCTCGCGCTGATGGCACCGTGACGGATTTTGTGGACGGGTTGGCTGTTTGATGTGCTAACGGGCGTTTGATTTTTCATATGTTTTTGTTTTTTGTTGGTTTAATGGTTATGAGGGAAAGTGTTGGTGCCACCTGCCGAGTTGCACAAAGTCCTTGGAAAAAGGAGGGTGTGCCGGAGGAGATTGCCGCCATGCTTGCACTCGCTGAAGCAATTCCAGATGTTTTTGCTGATGCTCACCCGGAACTGCGTCGGGTTGCTGCCCTTGTGGATCGGACACGGGCCGCTCAGGCTGTCGCTGCCCCGCTTGAATTTGTCCAAGAGGCCATAATGTTCAAGCACCTGCTCCATGGTGATGGCCGCTTTGACGGCCTTGAAGTCAACGAACGATGATTTTGGCATAGTAGTGCTCCTGTGGTTTTTAATTGTGAAGAACTGGGGCGGCTCGTGCAATTGAGCCGCAGCTACAGGCAAGCCTATCTGCCCCGAGAAAAACTCACGAGACGGCACCACTTGCCAATTCTGGCAAGTCAAAGAGAGTAGTTATTTTACAGGTATATCACGTTTTGCGCGTGATAAGGGCAGAATCTCGTTCGTGAATGGAGCAGCTGCTTCTCAAACGGCGGCTTGGATCGTTTAGCTTGACCGCTGGCGTAACGAAGGGTGGGCCGGTTGGCTTTTACATTCTCTACACTGCATGTGACTTGTAGATGATAAACAATTGATTTCATTTGTCGGTGTCCATCTTTGATTGTAACCAATACAACCAAATTGCAGTTGAAGGTGGTGGTGGCGGGTTCAAAGTGATTTGGACATCGTAATCCTTTTGCGGTTGTATAAATTGGCTCAAGGGTGGAACGGCGCCATTTAGCGACCCTACGCCGGTCAAAACAAAGCAAGACGCCGTCAACCATGACTTGTCAGAGCTTATTGGAAAATCAGCAACCGACGTCGTTCCATTTGAAATGCGAATGGTGCCCGAAAACTTGTAGGAAGAAGTTACAGTTCCATCCGGCATTCCCTTGACGGCTGGCGTAATTAATTCAAGTTGGTATGCATGGCCCTTGGGAACTTTCAAATGAAGATTTACGGTACTGTTGGTGCAATCGGCCAACTTTACTGCGTGGGGAATTGAAGCACGAATTGTATACGCGTTGAGCAGCCAAACGCCTATAATCAACGGAATTGCTGCAACAGCGATAGGGACAATCCCCTTTTGCATGAATGGCAGACGCCGTCTAAGGATCACACCAAGTATGAAGCCAAGACCGCTTGCGCCGATGCAAAGTCCCTTAAATGAACATTTGGCAAACGTTATTCCATATAAATGAGTGATAAACGGTGTTCGTATCACGGACCCAAGTAAAATTAAAAGGATGCAAATGCCGGTTAATGCTATTGCACCCGTAAAGCCACATTTGACAATTAAATAAACATCTTTAAGTTTAGAGGGTGCCTGTACTGTATACATACCAAACAGTTTAATGTTAATATGGCGCAGACGAGTAGAATACATCATTAGTGTCGAGGAACGGGCCAATGATCATGCCGGGAGCAGGATACATTCCTATTAATGTTACCGCAAAGTTTTGAGGGGACGAATCCTCCGGAAGCGCAAATATATCAGCAGCGAACCCAGCGCTTCTAACTGCGCTAACACAATTATATGAAATAACAGACCATTCTGGTGGCGCAACGCTAAGGCCTCTCGTAAACTCCAATCCGTTTATCAAGTCGGGAAAGCCAATGCAAAATGTCCTTATTACATTATACGAATGCGCAGTCGGTGGGCCATCATTTTGCAATACGCCCGGAACAGTGAAACCATTTGTAATAGTTGGATCTGGGTTATTCGTGGGATAAAATCCCCACGGAGTTGCCAGTAGAGTCGTCAAGGATGGTGAAATATATTGAAGCGCATCGGCGGGAGCTGTTGTGCGAAACCGCCAAAACGCATGACCTTCATCGTACTCGTAGCTCGTTAAATAAAGAGAAAACCCCGGATTCGCCTGCTGAACAAATACGTCAAAATACGAAAGATACTTCTGTGGCGCCGCCATATTAAAAGAGTAATAATCCACCCCTGCTACACTTGGAGTTACATCAACATCGTCGTTATCTGGTAAAATGAGGTATTTAACTCCATTGGGGTTCAACGCTCCATAACTGCCGAGATTGATGTTTTGCGGCGGAATGCCTGAGCCGGAGGTGTTTTCATACATATAATAGTATCCGTCTTCGATCGCGGATGCCCAATTAGGGTCTCCAGGGCTAGTTTGTCCGGCTGACACTGTCAATTTAAACAGATTTCTCAGCCTGGATGTTGCCTTCCCACCTGTTTGGAGCTTGATTACGGCTTGCGCACTACGTCTTTCGGTCGCCAGTTCTTTCACATATCCATTATAATACGTATTGTACGTAGATATATCTATATCACTATGTTGCCACAGTATCGGAACAGGCTGATTGGTGTAGGTATTTGTAGAGCCTTGGTATGTCTGAACCATCGTACTAAATGTGTTCGGCCACATATTTGTCGCCCAAGACCAAGTTACGTCATTATCCCAGGTAGTAATCTCCCCGGTAGGTTCGTCATCTACATCATGCGATGTCCACGTGCCACTTCCCGCCGAACCATCACTCCAATTAATGGTGCCACTAAACGTCGTATCCCATTCTGCGGTCGTTAAGTAATGACGGTAGACAGAACCGTTGTCATGCGTCGAATACGTTTTGACGTAAAGGCGCGGCGGCTTGTCCTGGTTGGCTGTGGTTTGAATTGTGGCGTTCGCCAATCCACTGCCGATGAGCACGCTGAGAAGAATAAAATAGATTTTCATGATGCGGTTTCCTTTTTTAGTTCCCATTGCCATACGAACCGTCCGGTTGCTGCTCTGTTGGTGCGTAAGCCGTGGCCGTAAAGCTGGCCGTGCCGCCATTGTTGACCGGCACATTGTTTGCTGACCACGTGCCATGTCCGTTATTCTGCCCTTTGACGCCGTTGACCCATACGGCATAAGTTGGATCGGAAATTGTTCCTGTCAAATTCACGGTTGACTGCCATAGTTGAGAATCTGGCGTTACCGGATTTATGCTCAAAGTCAAGGGACTTTGAACGACACTGATATTTGTTATGCTCATATTGCCAACCGCATCCGTAACCATGATGGTAAATGCATTTGTGCCAGTTGTTAAAGGAAGATTCTCAAGCCAAAAGTTTCCATTTCTTTCAACTGATGCCGCATACGTGTTCGTATAAATTCCTCCATAGAACAGGTTCGTATCGCTGTTGGTGAAAACGTACTGTATCGTCACGGTTGCCGTAGGATCGCTTATCAGACCGTTACATGTAAAATTACTGCCGCTGATCTGTGTCCCGTTTTGCGGCCAGACAATTTGCACCGTCGGCGGATTGGTCTTGCTCGAATAATCCAATGTAAAATTAAAGTTGGTTGTGGTAGTGTCGCCAGCTAAATCTGTCGCATGAATCGTTATGGTGTTTAAACCATTGGTTAGAAGAACATCGAGGCATTCAAAATAGTTCGTGGTAAAACCGCAAGCGGTTGTATCGTAATATTGGTCGGTAATTTCGGACGGCTGGTTTATCGCCACGCCCACTGCATTGCTGATGTCATAGCTGATACTTGCGAGAGGTTCTTGGCAATACCCGTAAATCTGGATTACCGGCTCGTCCACGGCAAACGTTGCGGGATTTGTGATAACTAATGAAGGTGGCAACGCCAAATTTAGGTGCTTCCATTGCCATGTTTGGGTCGCATTCGGCGGTAATCCCCTCAGACCAATCCATAGATCATGCCAGCCTTGAATCGATCCGAGATTCACAGTGATGTCCGGGGAAGTGAAAGGACTCCAATTCGCGTCTGTAGAATTTGTGCTGTCCACAAGCACGGCGATGTAAAATGGCACGCCGGCAGTTATATTTAATTGAAGGGGTGCGCTCAGGCTGCTGACATATTGGTTTGTCGCCGAGATTGAAAAGTTGATGACGTTCGGGTCAAGGCCGTATTGGTAATCGGTCAGCAGAGGAATGCCCTGACTATCTAGGTTTGCATCTGATAAAGCCGTTGTCCCAAAATATTCCCAAAACCACCAATCGGGCGTGGTATTCCCGTTCTCAGTTACGCCCGTCCAATCTTCCGCGCAAAGGAACAAATTCTGCCGGCCTTGTGTCAATACCGTAAAGGGCATCACCACCCCATTCGTCGGCCACAGTTCCGTTTCCACCGCCCAGTCGGCAAGCGGCGACGTCAGATTGGTTGTGCTCCAGATGGCATAAACCTGGTCGGTGGCATTATAGACGTTAGCAAACATTGCGCCGTCGGAGACGTTTGCGATTTGGAGCCAGAGTTGACTTTTGTCTATGGTGTAGGTGTTAAACGCGGGCAAATTGGTGCCATCGTCGCCAGAGCCTCCGCCATCGCCCGGCGAGGGATCGTCCATACCCATTGCCTGCATGGTCGCTCGCGCTTGCTGGTTCGCCGCCGTGGTCTGAATCTGCGTGATGAAGTTCGCCAACGCTTCAGCCTGTACCTCCAGCGTCGCAGCACTCGTGCTGCTGACATCCGCCAACGGCCCGGTTGGCGACGCGTTCGAGGTCGTCTGATTGCCGCTCGTACCATCTACTAAAAATTGTCCGTCTGCTATTTGGTAAATGGGCGAGGTTGGATCGAAAGGCGGACATGGCATCGGAACGGGGGCGAGGCCAGAGGAAGGCATGATCAGCCAGAATGTGCCGCTGGGCGGCACCTGATCCACCAATTGCAGCCCCTGCTGTTCAGCCACGACGCCGACGATGGTGTCGGCCTGCGTCCCGCCGGATGAACCAGACTGGATCGGTAACGGCTGGGCAAAACCGTTGCCGGCGCAGAATAAAAAGCCCGCCGTGACGATGAGGGCGCGGGACAACAGGACGGCAAGTTTCCCGAAAACACTATTCCATTCGTTGATTACAGTCATAAGCGTTTATTTGGGTTCCGTATTTAACACGGTGCGATTGTAACGTCAGCTTATTTCAAGTCAAGGAAAATCGGAGCGCAACTCCGATGGCAATGACATGCAAGAACCGAGAACGAAAGTCGCAGAATTTTCGTGGCGGTTTTGCATTTCACCGTCTACCGCACTGAAACAGTCGTCGTTCGGTTTGTCGTCGCGCTCAGGCTCTTCCGCGTAATTTCCTGCATAATCTCCTTCGTGAAAGGAGCATCTGCTTCTGGCTAGTCCAAGAGAGCTGATATTTTGGCGGATTTCCCGCACCGCCAGACCGCAGAGAAGGGGTCCTTTTCCAAAACGGTCCGGTCGGCAAACAGAAAGAGGCCGTGGCCGCGTTTCAATTGGGAGCAGGCTTCAAGAAGCGATGTGACCCGCGCGGCGACCGTGGTGACGGTTAGAACGCGGAAACGATGGATGCCAAGGTGCCGCTGGTGGATCTTCTGTGTCCACGTCGCCTCGTAGGCGATGAGTTTGCGATAGAAGGAGGTCTGCGTCAGTCCGCTTCGCACAACCGGCATGGTGCCCCGGTCGGCTTCGAGGAAAAAATGCACGCGCTCCGGCCGGGCGTTTTGATCCGTGTATTCGAGAGCGAATACCCGGTCAGGGATGACGCCGAGCCTGATGCCGCCCTGCACCTTAACGCGCCATTGGAACGGCTGCCGTTCCGAGCGAAGCGCAAGCTGGTCCTCGTAGAGAAGCTTGATGCCCTCATGCTTTCGGCAGGCAAGCTCAAGGGACACCATCACGTCGGAAACCAAAACCGCGTGTTCGAGGAAAATCCGGCCAACGGCACGGTTCTTCTCGCCCCAGGACACTTCGCGATTATCTTCGCCAAGCTCCTGTTTCAAAAACGTCCAACTTTTGTTTCCTAAACCGTAAATGATGCGGCGAGAGCCGGGCTGATGATATGTGTCAATTTGGGCGCGTGGCCGTTCCAGAAAGCCGTGGTGGTAAAGCAATTTCAACCTCCGCAAAAGATGCTGTGGTCTGCCGCCAAGCAAGGCGATGATCTGATGAGAACGGAGAAAACGATGCCGGTGAACGAGCCGGATGATTTGGAGGTCGCGCTCCGTCAGTCGCATGGGGGCGACCGTGGGAGCGCGTTTGAAGCGGGGAAGGTGGGATGCCATCGTCCCACTTTGCCGGAGATGCAAAAAGCCAAGAAGACGTGACGGCTTGCCATTTATGGCAAGTTTTACTGGCGTTACCTGCGACCTGCCAGGAATTTGAATCTTCTAATGAGTAGCTCTGCGAGAGATGAGAGAAACCGTCTTTTGTGGTGAACTTTCACT
>Ga0187876_1003075_pt1 | contig 11633 bp, 12 predicted proteins | sample June2016WEW_17_4_FD_133000 | JGI IMG/M metagenome (GOLD analysis project Ga0187876, IMG submission 133000) | Peatland microbial communities from SPRUCE experiment site at the Marcell Experimental Forest, Minnesota, USA - June2016WEW_17_40 | ecosystem: Environmental > Terrestrial > Soil >... | reverse complement strand
AGTACGGGGGCACAATTCTCGGGCGTAGGAGGTTCTTGTTAAAGGCATAGGCGTCTTGCTGCCGCTGTTGGGCCAGATCAGCCTGGCCCCATAAATCTGCGATACGGGCGGCAAACTGAAGCAACCAGCCTTTGGTCTTGGGATCGAGATCCTTTTCCTGGGCGCAATAAGCGCCCAGCTTATCGATCGCCTTTTCGAGATACCCCTCCCTAACCAACTTGAAGCACTTGCGTTCTAGAGCGGCGTCCTGAATTTGAGGTGCGTTCAGCTTGGTTGGTCCGGCAAGTTCCGCGAGACGTTCGGCATGGTACTCCAGCCAATCGCGATCTCTCGTCAGACACCGAATGACCGTTCTACTGAAATCCCCACGATCACTCACATCCTTACTAACTTCTCGGCCGATCTCAAATTGGGCCCGAGTGCTGCTTGTGAGTAGGGCCTGGTTTCTTGCACGGCTCAACCACGCTATTAAGTCCCTTCCAGCTAGTATGACGAAGCAATAGACGCCAGCGCCACGGGCTCCCCGTCCCATACCCTGTTCGAGTCGCTGAGCCAGCGTGCTGTCCAATTCCGTGCCCCCCAGAAAAGCGTTAGCACGGTAAAAATCGTACTCGCTCATCCCTCGCGGCACCCCCGCGAGAATTAGAAGCCTACACGACGGACCAGGAAGGTCAATCCCGTCATAGCGGTTAGCAAACACAAAAGGGCCGGTCGAGCTTCTGTTTTGCAACTCACTGATGTATCGGCTAACTTCCTGCGTCTCTGAGGCGTACCGACCGACTCTCTCCCACTGACGAGCCGCGTAATCAGAAGGCACGAGAATTACAACACCCTCCTTACGTTTAACGGAGACGTGGGCCGCAATTTCTTCGACAGCAGCCTTAGCCTGATCAGGATGCAGTCCCGTCAATTCGGGAACTAGAATCATCCGCTCGCTCACTCCGGCAAGCGACTCGGAAACGATTGGCTTAGAAACCGAATCCGGGTCAGCGTCAAACGTGCGGATGATTGCGCTGTCGTCTCCAATAGTGGCGGACATAAATACTCGGCGTGGGCAGTCCGCAAACGTTGGGATAAGTTCTACGAACGGGAAAATGGGGGTTATCGCGATTGATGACGGGGTGATCAGCATATGACAGTGTTCGAACGCGTCCCTCACCAACGGCCAGGGCAGACTCTTTCCAGTCTCGCCACGCTGAAGCAGGTCTCGCACCTGATCCCTTCGCACATGCCAACTCCAATAAGGGACCTCCAAAATTCCGTCTCGCTCCCTCCCTCCAATGATGTCGTCAAACGTTCCCGCTCGCCCGATCTCCTGGAAATCACGGCGGAACATGGTCGTCAACTCCGAGTATTCGTCCTTTTGCAATTCCCGGTTAATTCGGAGCGTAAACTGGTCACGCAGAGTCGAGAACGCCACGTGGGCGTCATCCAAGACGATCCCTGCGCAGTTGGTGACTGCACGGTTCCCACCCCTGACGCCAAAGCGACTGTTGCCGTTGAAAAGTGCGTGGTAGACACACACCATTACCGCCTTAGCGCTCGCGAACTGGTCCGTAAAACTCTCTCCCTTAACGTAAGGGACTGCTGGAATCCCATATTCCTGTGCCTTCGCGAGAGTTTGCTCCACAAGTTGGACCGTGGGGGAGAGGTACATAACGGGCTCTCGCGTTTCGTTAAGAATTGATTGAGCGATCAACAACCCTACCAGAGTCTTACCGCCGCCCGTGTGTAGCTTGATAACCAAATCTCGTTCAGAGCTGCGACGCCTAAACCACTCCTTGAGGACTTCAGCCTGACTTACATAAAGATCGGCGATGCCGGGTGGTTTGGGAAGTCGACGGAAGATCTCAACCGGATCGACTACGGGAGCTTGAGCCTTAGCAGCGCGCAGTTTTTTGAAGTCAACCATTTGACGCGAGTATTTTGCCACAACGATACAGCGCATAGGCGACAATAGTTGGCGTCGCATCATAGCGACACGGTAGCTTCCACCGCTACACACCGCTAATTACCCCGGAAATAAAAGCGCTCTCTGGCCTTTGTCGGCACGGCCCAGTCCCACCGTGGATGTGAGGTGAAGCCGTCAATGTGTTTGGCAATCGTGAGACTCTTAATCTCGCGGACCTCTCCAGACGCGAGGAACGCTCATCCCCGCAACCGTTCCTTCGCCCTAGGCCAATGCGCTTGGGGATTCAGCCCTCGTAGACCATGAATGTATCTGCAAGGCCTACGCGCCCAAGACGCTCCGCGGCAATCTCGGAATTGTCAGCTGCTGTCAACGCCGGGCCTTGTTTACCGCACCAACCGCTTGCGCCGGATTTCGCGATATGGCAGGGTGAATATCGGAGACTTTACGATGCGAAACGAAGGCCAAAACGACGGACGCCAGAGAGCGGCGGGGCGAGCGCGGGCCCGCGTCCTCGCAGAGCGTGGCGCGACGTCCCTCCCGGCCCATGGTATGGGTCGCATAATAGCGTACGCAAAAGCCGAAAATGCCCTCCGCTGCGGCGACTACGTCCGTATTGCTGCCCGACAATGGCTGCCGGACAGAAACGCTCGTAACTCACTGAAAACAAACAATCGATGTACCGCCTGGCCGACAATGAAACCCAGGGGTCTCCAAACGCCGAAAAGCCAATTTGAAGCGCGCGAGAGGCTAATTTGAGCACGAGTCACGACGGACGAACTGCGGATCACGGCACGCACGACGTGATCTGCATCGGCGCTGGGCCGACCGGCCTCGCCTGCGCCATCGAGGCCAAGCGCGCGCGCATGGACACGCTCGTCATCGACAAGGGCTGCCTCTGCAACTCGCTCTATCACTATCCGGCGAACATGCTTTTCTTCACCACGCCCGAGCGCATGGAGATCGGCGACCTCCCGATGACCACCGTCGGCGGAAAGCCCACGCGCGCCGAGGCGCTGAAATATTATCGCCGCGCCGTCGAGCACTACGGGATCGAAACGCACCTCTACGAAACCGTCGGGCAGATTGAAAAAGACGGGCGCACGTTCGTCGTCCACACGCGAGACGCCGCCGGCGCGGCGAAGGAATATCACTCCAGGAAAGTCATCATCGCCACCGGATATTACGACCTGCCGAACTATCTCGGCATCCCCGGCGAGGGACTGCCGCACGTCTCGCACTATTTCACCGACGCGCACCCCTACTGGAATCAGGACGTCGTCGTGATCGGCGGCAAGAACTCCGCTGCCGAGGCCGCGCTCGATTTATTTCGCGGCGGCGCGCGCGTCACGCTGGTTCACCGCGACAAAGAAATGGGCAAAAGCCTGAAATACTGGGTCAAACCCGACATCGAGAACCGCATCCGCGCCGGCGAAATTCGCGCCATGTTTTCGAGCCGCGTCACGCGCATCGAGGCGGGCCAGGTCTGGGTGAGAAATGCGACGCACGAATCGGCCGTGCCCGCCGCGCGCGTCTTTGCGATGACCGGCTACCACCCCGACTTCGAGTTCCTCGAGCGGCAGGGAATTCGCCTCGACCCGGAGACGCGCCGCCCCGAGATCGATGCCGACACTCTTGAGACCAACGTCCCCGGAATTTACGTCGCGGGCGTGGTCGTCGGAGGCAAGCAAACATCGGATATTTTCATTGAAAATGGCCGATTTCACGGCCGTCAGATCATCTCCGCCATCACCGGCAAGGGCAAGATCGACGAAGCCGCCCCCGTGGCCCTTCCCGGCGAGTAGGGCAACGCGCAGCCGCAAAAACTAGGCGGCGCGCGGACGCGAAATTTGTTAAAGTGAGGGTCGATGCCATCGATCGTCCAAGAAGTCGGCGAAACTTTTGTGACGTTCGTCAAGGGGTTCAGCGTCACCTTGCGGACAATGTTCCGCAAGCCGACCACGGAGAATTTTCCGGAGGTTCCGCCGAGCGTCCAGGCGCGCTACCGGGGGATTCATGTCCTCCAGCGCGACGAGAACGGATACGAGAAGTGCGTCGGCTGCTTTCTCTGCGCCGCCGCCTGCCCCGCGAACTGCATCTACATCGAAGCCGCGGAAAACACCGAGTCGCAGCGAATTTCCGCGGGCGAGCGCTACGCGAAGGTTTACAACATCGACTATTCCCGCTGCATTTTCTGTGGCTATTGCGTCGAAGCTTGCCCGACTGATGCGATTACGCACGGCCACAGCATCGAGCTCGCTCCGTACGACATCAACGCGCTGATCTACCGCAAGGAACAACTCCTCGAGCCCTGGCCCCCGCGCAATCCCGTTTCTTAGATTTTTCTAATTGAGTTCGTTGTCGCATAAGCAGTCGCGCTCGTCGCGCACGAATCTCTGCTCGCCTCAAAGTTTTCTCTGTTTCTAGAATTTGATGTTTTCGCTCGGCTCACTCGCCCAAGAGTTTGCCAGTTGTTTTCGCTTCTGAAGTTGGTGATTCTGTTCTCGCCATTTCTCGCCTCGCAATCCGCGAAAGTTCATTTCGAGCAGCGGGCGACTTTTCGCGCCGCGCAACGATTTCTCCGCACGATTCTTGTTTAGCTCACTCTTCCACTCGTGTCCAATGATTACACCGCTAACTTTTTGTCGCTTCTCTCTGGCGGACTCGATCCTCCTCCCAGCCTGATCTTTCAACTAATGAATATTTATGTTTGGGGCGGGAGGTGACGGGAGTGCGTGAATCCAACACCGGGGGCGCGATACGAATTGAAGCTGGCGGAATACAAGAATTCAGAACGCGAACAAGAATGCGAAGCACGAGTATCGCGCGTAAACGACGTGGCACGGCAACTGATTCGAGCCAATGGGAAGACAACGCAATCGCAGCAAACACTTAAATAAGTCGAGAGTTCCTTTGCCAGATAGAACGGCAGTTCTCGTCAGCGTGGACAGTTCAGAGCAACTCTTATGATAAATGCAGAGAAAACAGCACGATCGGTTGCTGCCTGGCGCCGCGCGGACCGAACAACAGGACTGGTCAGCGTGCAGAGCAGCGCGCGCGATGTAGGAGGGCAAAACATGTCGGTCAGTTGGTGTGGCAATCAGGCTCGCGCGTCTTTCACAGGGAAAGTGGCCGCCGCCAGAGAGCAGGAGCGCGACGGGAATACAGCGACCGCAGGTCGGCGGCGTCGAGCGTAGGTCTGGCGGCGCGGCGGCGGGCGAAGGCGCGGAGTCGAGCGCTGGAATGGCGACGCACAGGCCGTCCAAATGACCGCAACTCGGAGCGGACGCATTTCAATGCGGCGAGTCGAGCGGCCCATGTCCAAAGCAAGGTGCAATGAAGCGGCTGCATCGAGGATTCGAATAGGGAAGGACAGGCGATTGAGGTGACCGCAATCCGGAGCCGATACACTTTGATGCTCCAACTCACGAAAGCTCGCGTCCGACGCAAGGCGCAATGCGGCTCGGCGGCGAGTTCGATGGCGTGCCGACTAGCAGTAAGACTTGCCGCGAGCCTCGTTCGGCAGACTCGGGGCAGGGAAACGGCGCGGACGCGGGCGCTTCGCGCCTTTTTGCCGCGCGGCAGGGCCGAAGCGGCGACCCACGAATACTTACCAAATCTCCGTGCGATTCCGTCGTCGCACGCGCGAGCTTACGCGAATCCCGCTCGATGTTCATGCCTGACGCCGCCGTCCGACAAAGTGCCATTGCGCAGCGGTCCTAGACGGCTTTACTCCGAAATGCTGCGTGCGCGAGCAGCAGGTTGCGGCGCGGCATTGGTCTGGCGCGCGGTAGCTGCTTTTTGTCCGCGATGTCGCACACAGAGCACCGCACCGGCTTTGCAGGATGGGAGCGCGCGAAGCGTTCGGGCGTTCGCAAGGAATTCTCTTTGGTTTCGGCACACGGTTTGACGAAACGGGAGGCTGTGCCGATGCGGAGGCGAGCGCTTGCCGAGCGTGCGGAAATTCGCTCTCGGCCGGCGTGCGCGCGCTTCGCTTTGCCAAGCCCGCGCGAGCCGCAGCCAGGAGACGCGCAGTCGCGTTGGAGAGCAACTCTGGAATCGTTCGGATCCGCAGGATGTGCGCGCGCGACGTCCAACGGCACCGCTGAAGTTGGGTCGCTCGCGAGCCGAGGGAGCGAAAGGGTCATTTGTTGGAATGCAGCGGTCCGCGCAAAAACCATGGCGAGCGGGTTTTCTTGGAGAGGTGGGAGGCGTTGAGACTCCAAGAGGAGACGCGCGACTCGCGCATCGACTTCGGCTTCGATCCACTCCTCGACAATACCGAGCAATTCCTTGCGGAGGTTTGCCGCTCGGTTCATTCGAGCGAGTTCGAAGGACTCGAGTCCCGCCACAGAGCATGTTCCGAGGTACTCAAGTGGCGGACGGGTAGCAGACATAAAACCTCCATCACTTCCGGTTCCCGAAGCAGGAGAGACGACGGGCGCGAGAGGATAACAGAGGCGTAGATTATCGCAATAGTACCCTAGTTGCAGTACCTAAGTGGGCGCGCCCGTGCCGTTCTTAGGATCGCAGGGCGATCGCGATCCGTCCATTGGGAGGTGCAATGCGACACAAGAGCGCGGTGGATGTGTCAACCGAGGTTCGGAGGCCGAAGGAATCCATTCGGAATGCCATTCTTGAAAAGCGGCGACGTTACAACCGCCTCTACATGCGCTCGTGGCGCGCCGATCCGCACAACCGGGCACGCGACCGCGACATGCGTCAGCACTGGGACTACCGACGGAAATTGCGCGAAGCGCAGCAGCACCAGCTTCCGTTTACGAATGATTGCGGAGACCCCGTCTGCGGCTTTTGCGGGAAAAATCCGCCGGTACGCGAAGTAATGCGCCTGCGCGTTTGCGAAACCGCGCGGCGCGGATTCGTGCAAGTGCGCATTCCGTACTGCGGGCTCTGTTGAAGATGCGCGGAAAGGATTTCAACGCGGGTCTGCGCGGCGTCCTTTTTGAGGCGCGCCACTACGAGCGCATGGGCGCGGCGGTGTGGCTCTACGGCTGGCTCGTCCTGCGGCAGACCCATCAGACTGGCTCGCTCGGCTGGGTGCTGGGCGGCTCGCCCGTCAGCTACCGTGAGATCGAGGAGGAGACCGGCTTCAACTGCCGGACGCTCGAACGCTGGATGCGGACTCTGCGCCACCACGGCTATATCGAGACGGATGCGGTTCCTGGAGGAGTCGTGGTTCGCATAACGAAAGCCAAGAAATTTCCACAGGGCGGCCGCGGAGCTGCGGGCGGGCTACGCAGACTTGCGGGGGCCGCCGCGCAAAGCTGCGTAGCAGGCGCGATGCAAATCGCCTTGAATCAATCGCCTGCGGCCAGGATAAGTAGTTCATCTGTAGCCGGATCACAAGAAAGACAAGAAACGCAGCTAATCCACAGAGATTTCCACAGAAGCAGTTCGGAAGGCAGAGGCCAATCCCGAACATCCACACCAAACCCTTCCGGGCTGGGTCAACGGCAAAACGAACCACAAAGCCCGCAGGCAGAACCGACGCAAGCCCAACAGCTCAGCCAGCCGCAGGCTTTTTTCCTCGAAGCGCGTTTGCGGCAGCAATTGCTGCGGGCCGAGCGCGACGAGGCGGTGCGGCGCGAACTTGCAGTCGGCACGGGGCCGGAGGTGCAGCGCGGATGAGCGGACTGATGAAATTGCGCAGGGAAGTGGGGCACGGCGGAATCGTGCCGCACGGCTGGCAGATGGCGTGGTACGAACCGCGCAGGCGCGTCGGCGTGTATTACCCGGCGCCGCTGCACTGGATGTTGCGCGCGGCGCGCGAAGTCGTCTACCGCGTGCGGCTCGCGCTGCACGCGCCGGGAATCGAGTGCGCGCAGGTTTTCGAGATGCAGCGAATGCATCGCGAGCGCCAGCGGATGGCGGACGAATACGCGCGCGGGTATCTGATCGGCTGGCGGGAATGTTTCCGCGATTGCCTCGCGGCTGTGGAGGAGGAGCTGACGCGTCCGGATGAGGTTTGGGAGATCAGTGCGCTGCTCGTCGATCCACCGAAATTGCCGCCGGCGAATTGACGAGGTGACACAACGGTGCGTGAACCGAATGCACTCACGGAGGCTAGCGCATGAAGCCGAATGAAGTTTTCGACGTTTGCCACACGCGCTACCGCGGGCTGCGCGAATGGCTGAAGGATTCGACAGGCTCGGTGCGGTCGCTCGACCTCGACAATCCGTCGTCGGGCTATCGCTGGCGGCCGGACCGCGCGCGGGCGTGCGAATACGTCGCCGATTTCGAGCGCATCGGCCGGCAGGCGCTGCGGCGTCCGGCGTGGAACGGGCGGCTCAACCTTTTCAACGTGTATTTCGTGCGAGGCGCGGAATACCGCCGCGCGATTCGTCTTGTAGGCGTGGCCGAGGGAACCTTCGACTACTGGTACGGGGAAGTGAAGCGCGCGGTCGGCGCGGAGTTTTCACGCAAGGGATTGTTTCCGCCGTCGCACTATTTCCGCCCGCGCACCGAAGCAGCGGAGAAACGCCCGGCCCAGCATCGCGCGAAAAATGCCTCAGCGGGAGCTGCGCTTGGAGCCGAGAAACAGGCTGCGTATCAGGGGAATGCCCATATTGAAGGGCGTTAGCAGGATGTTCTTCATCAAATTCGAGCGCTGCTCGATTCTGTCGTGAATGGCGTCGGCCTCGGCCTTTTTGCCGGCGACGACCGCGGTGATGTATTTCAGGAAATCGACGCCGCACTTCTCGCACTTGCCGCCCTCCCGCTGTTCGTGCTTGCAGGACGGGCACTCATAGCGAAGCGTGTTGTGGCAGCGCGGGCAGAATCGCGCAATGTCGCGAGCTTCCGCGCCGCATTTCGGGCATTTCATGGGTCTATTTTAGCGGGAAGGTGCCGCCCATCCAAAAACCGGGCGCAAGGGGTGCGCTCACAGGGTTAACACTGTCCGCCGGGTCAGGCGAAGGGGCCGCGCCGGGCGCCGGGTGCTACCAGAGCGATCCGTTGTCGCGCCGGGTTTGCACCGAATTGACCGCCGGGGAGCCCTTCTTTTTGCTGCATGCGCGGCGCGATTCGTCCGCGGGACGCACCGGCGCGGTCTGGTTCTTGGCCTGTTGCGTGGGCGCGAGCAGCCGGACCATGTGGCCGAGGCGATCCTGGCGGTACGGTTTCGCCATGCAGACGACCGCGCCCAGCGAGTGCGCGTTCGAATAGTCGCTTGGATAGGCGGAGCTGGTCAGGAGCATCACCGGCACGGCCATGAGGCGCGGCGTCGACTTCACGTGCGCGCACAGCTCGTAGCCGGGCAGGTCCTCGCCTTCGATTTCAGCAATCAGCAGCGCGGGCGTGAACATGTCGAGCGCCTGGTGCGCCTCAGCCGCACTGGACAGCGCGATCACCTCGTAGCCTTCGTTCCCAAGGTACGTTTTCAGCGTCTCGCGTATGACGAGGTCCGCGTCCACGACCATGACCAGCGGCTTTTCGGGGGCCTTCTCGCCCGGCTTCAGCGCCGGCGTCTTCGAAATTAACGTGCGCCCGGCCGCATCCACGATATCTTCGCCCACGCCCACGCCGAGCGCGATCGCCACGGACCATCGGCCGTCCGGCATCTGCGTGACGCGCGCGACGCGACCCTCCTGCTCGGCCAATGCCGCTATGGGCTCTTTTGTGTATGGAAACGTGACCGCAACCGTCGTGCCGACGGCGTAGTCGGGCCGCTCGGATGCGAAAAGCAGGCCGTTCCGGGAGACGTCGAGCGTGGTCGAAACTTCGTCGGGACCATCCTCGGTGAGGTCCACGCCGCGGACGCGCACTGGCGCGGAAATCAGCGCGCGGCGCCGACGTCGGCGCTCGCCTCCCGGCACGCCCGACATGGCCTTCGCGGCTGCGCTACCTGCGTTTTCAAGCGGAGTATTCTGCGGTTGGCTGCTCGCGTTCGCTCCCGGTGCGCCCGCGGGAATGCTGGCGCCCTGGTTCTCGCCAGGATTCAATTGCTCAAACGTGTCACTCATTCTGGGTAGGCCCCCGGCGTTCTAAGAGAACGATTTGAAGCGTCAGAATAGCCGGGCCGCCCGTGCTGCGCAGTAGAAGGAAAGTCACATTCGAGCGGTACTTGGGTTCGGCCCACGATTGGTACCTTTGTACCAGGCGCAAACGGGTACCGTCCCGCAGTGCAATTTTCGACGTTCCCATAGGGGCCAGTACACCCGGCAAGCATCGGCGCGACATCGCACGATGGGAGACGGTTTCGTAGCGCCACCTTCTTGCGCTGAGCGCAGCCGAACGTGTCGCGGTGTTTGCGTCCCGGTCGTTCTCTGACCGGGAAGGTGGGCGCCCTGGAATTTGCGGGCGACGAAATTCCACGCAGTCTAGCGTGCCGGATTCACTAAAATGCGGCCAGCCTCCCTCGGCTGCGCTCGGGACAAGTTGCGGCCGCCGCTACGAAGGCAACGCCCTCCCGATTCATCGCGGCGCGCGGCGGGTCAGTTTCCGGTTACGGCGTTAATCAGGACTTGACCATCACAGAGGGAATCGGGTTGTCAACGAGACCATCTGCGATCCTCAAGAACAGTTGGCCTCACCGCCGTGTTGCGTTTTGGCGAACCACGCGAGTAACATGCGCCGTGCCGATTGCGGATGACGACTCTGGGATTCTTGACCCTTGGGCCGAGAGCACAAGCGAAGCCTAGCAGCTCTGACGTGCCCCTCAATGATTCCCGATGCTCGAACTGTCCGCATATTCGGCAATCTCAACTAGGGAGATTACGATGGCAAAGAACGTCGTTCTAGTCCACGGTGGCTTTGTGGACGGCGCTGGCTGGGAGGCCGTCTACAAGATTCTGAAGCGGGACGGCTACAATGTCAGCATCGTCCAGAATCCTACGATATCGTTGGAGGAGGACGTTGCGGTTACCAAGCGAGTTCTTGCAACGCAGGACGGACCTACAATTCTCGTTGGCCATTCCTACGGGGGAGCGGTAATCACTGAAGCGGGAAACGATCCAAAAGTTTCAGCCCTCGTATACATCGCTGCCTTCGCTCCAGACAAGGGCGAGTCGGTGGGATCGCTTATTAAGGACCCGCCGCCCGGCGCGCCCGTACCGCCGATACTGCCCCCGCAAGACGGCTTTTTGTTCCTCGACAGGGCGAAGTTTCCCGCTTCTTTCGCAGCCGACGTGGACCCAGAAAAAGCCGCGTTCATGGCTGATTCCCAAGTTCCGTGGGGCATGGGGGCCATTAGCGGCGCAATCAACGAAGCCGCGTGGAGGGCGAAGCCGAGTTGGTACCTGCTCACCACCGAGGACAGGATGATTCCACCTGACGCCCAGCGTGCCATGTCCAAGCGGGCGGGCTCCACGGTCGCTGAGGTCAAGGGCAGCCACGCCATCTATGTATCGCAGCCTGGGGCCGTCGCAAAGCTTATCGAAGAGGCCGCCAGAGGCGCGAAGGCGACAGCGAAGTAAATCCCCGAGAGCTGGCCCACCCCTCCTCAGTCTTTGTTGGTGGGTTGCTCGCATCTCTGATCACTTACAATCCTGGAGCTAGGGGTGTCCTAATCATGCTCGCGCCTCGCGCGCGAGGAGGGTCTCGGCCCGCGTCCTTCGCGGTCGTATAGCTGGTCAACTCCTGATTAGTTCTATAAAAGGGAAAGTCAAGAAAAACACTTCGCCTGCGACCGGATTTTTTCTTGGCTTCCAGCCCCTGTCATTGAGCAGGATGTGTTCTTGCCTTCCGCTCCATGAGCTCGGGACGT
>Ga0187876_1003064_pt1 | contig 11670 bp, 13 predicted proteins | sample June2016WEW_17_4_FD_133000 | JGI IMG/M metagenome (GOLD analysis project Ga0187876, IMG submission 133000) | Peatland microbial communities from SPRUCE experiment site at the Marcell Experimental Forest, Minnesota, USA - June2016WEW_17_40 | ecosystem: Environmental > Terrestrial > Soil >... | reverse complement strand
CGACCAGCAGTGACCGGTTGCCGTCGGCGTATAGCAGATACTGCAGCTTGGCCAGGCGTTCGACGTGCTTCTGGATCTCTGGCGTCGCCCTGTCCTGCGATTCATGCTGGCCTTTGAATGAGGGGTCAATCTTGTCGAGCCGGACTCTGGTACCGGGATCGACGACGAATCTCTTGCGATAGTTCATCCTCGCAGTTTCTCCTATTGCTTGTCTGTCGACCAACGCGCGAACAGCGGCACGCGCGGTTGAAGCGACAGCTTTGACCGTGAGGCAGCGCGCCTTCCCGGAAAAGCTAACTTGATAGTATCGCACCTATGAAGTGACCCGCCGTATAAGTCACGCCCGCCGCGGCTAGTCCAACGAGGAGCTGTCGAATTCCGGAGAAAAAGAAACTTCGTCCGGTGAAAAGGGTCGCTCCCGCGCCGATCAAAAAAAGCACTGCCGAACTCATTGCGATGCTCGCGAGCACGGCAGTGGAACCTGATAGGAAAAAGTAGGGCACCACCGGAAATAGAGCGCCGGATGCGAACAAGAGAAAAGACCACATAGCGGCATTCAATGCATAGCCGCCGAAGTCCTCTTTTCTTGTGGTGGCCAGGCGATCCGCCAATGATCGAGCCTCAGCCGCACTTATGCCTTGGGCCAAATAGATACTGGCGAGCTGCTCTTTTTCCTCTTCCGAAATATCGGCAGGTTCTTGAGCGTCAACATCGACATGGGTCTCATCGCTTTCCCGAGACGTGCTGACCGACAACCACTCGCCCATCGCCATCGCGCAGGCGCCTGCAACCAAGCCCGATAGTCCCGTAACCAGGATTGCTTTGGATGTCATATGGGCGCCGGCTACTCCCATGACGAGGCTCAAGTTCGAGGCGAGTCCATCGTTGGCGCCGAGCACTGCCGCACGCAATGCGTTAGCCAACGGACCGATTGACATATTCGGCACGGAAGCCGCCACCGCTCGGATGATACGTGCGTGGGATTTCTCGGCTGCGTTAAGCCCGCCGGCGACGGCCTCGGATTGAGCATCATAGTAGCGGACATCGGCGTGCTCGCTTGTGCTGACGACAGGGAGCACGAAATCGGGACCAAAGCGTCGGGCAATCCAAATCATGGTTCTGGTACGCCACCCGAGGCTAAAGTCAGGCACTCGATGCCCAAGCTCCGAAAGTCGATGCTTCCAGAATTCCATGTGAGCTTGCTCGATCGTGGCAAGGCGTTTATAGACATCTGCGATCTCCGGTTTGTGCTCTTCAACAGACAAAGCTTGATACAGTGCAGAGCTGTCGACCTCCCGCTGAAGGTTACGCAGAAATTGCCTGATCGTGCCTTTGAGGTCTCTTGAATCAGTTGGCATAGCGGCGGCGGCCTCGACCGCAAGGACGAATTGTCTAAGAAGCGGTTTAGTTGACCGCTCGGAGCCCGGCGCGAAGCGCTCGAGCCGGAATCTCAGAAAACTCCGTCGGTATCGCTCCTTTTAACCATTGGCGTTGGGTAGGTAATCGCGATGCCGCTTTCTCAGCGCCGGCCGCGAAACGCAAGCTCCTCCCCACACGGTTTTTGGCCATTTACAGCGGCGCTCAGGGAGCTAAGAAGTTTAGCATTCCACGCTGGGGGCTCGAGCGCGCTGAGATCGATCGGCTGCCCGCCAAGGGCTGGTTACGCGGCAGCCTTCTTCACTCGCTCGCGCTCGTAAACGAGGACAAAGAGTTTGATGCGGTTCTCGAGTTCTCCGAATGTCCTTCTGAATGCCAGGGCCGTCTTCGCAGGCTTGGTATCAACTTTCGGCTCGCTGATGCGCCAATGGATGATGCTCGGATTACCCGGCCAACCGGTGGGCAGGTCAATGGGTCGCTGCTCTCCGATGCTGATGATGAAGTTCATGCGTTGCGCATCATGCTTGAGGAATTCGTTGCAGCCTTTGGTTTGGATATTTTGCCCCCAAAGGCGCTGCGCCTTCAGCAAATCGACCGTAACTGGATGCACCTCGCTCGCGGGACGAATTCCGGCGCTAAAGACGCGGAAATCCTTCCCGCCCCATCGATTCATAATAGCCTCGGCGATAATGCTGCAAGTTGAGTTATCGTGACAGACAAATAGAACCTTATAGCAGTCGTCCGCTTTTTCCCCGCTGTTCAGAACGGTAGCGCCAGGTCGAAAGACTTCAGGCGGTGATTCACCCACAGTGCTTTTCATTGACCATCCTCCAGGCGCTCTTCCCGGCACGATTGACAGATATCTTGGTGAGCAAGGCGCGTGCCCCCCTACCGAGATTTCCTCTGTCAGCGCTGAAGTTTCCTTTGGCGATTCGAGTTCGCCTGTTATGAGCGAGCCCGGGATCGAGGGGTGCTTGGGCTCTCAATCCTGAGCTGGCAACGGGACGTGACAAAGCATTGGGCCGCTGTGCGCTTCGGTGAGCTTCAGGTTGAGGTTCCCGCGCTGGTGCGCGGGAAATTTATGGGACGTTGCGGAGAAAGTGAAGTCACGTGAAGTGATAGTCGACGTTCCATGAAAGCCTCAAAGGGCAAAGCGCCCACCTTTCGCTCCTGCCGGATCGGCGTCTCATTGGAGGCATTATGAACCCCCCGGCATTAGTCCATGTGTGTCTTCTCTCGTATACAGTCAAAGCCGACCGCCGTCTCCACAAACTGCTTCGCGGCGCTGTGCCACCGTCGTAGAATGCGGGTGATCGTATCGGGGAGGTCAGTCCCGGCCTTGACAAGGTTCATGACCGCAAGTGCATCGTTCCTGACGTACATCCCGGCTTCTTTCACATTCCTCGCTGCAAAACTGTTGGTCCTGTTCGAGGTGGCAGGCGCACAAACGGTGGAGACACTTCATCGCTAATCCCTCTCTTCTATCGAACAAGAACTCCTTCCGAGCCGCGGACCAGTAATTTCTCAGGTTATCTGGTGTGGATGATTCATCACCGGCTAAGCGACAGCGGCGACGAGGCTTGTCGAGCGGATCGCACGGTCCAAAGCCTCGGAAGTTAATGTTGTCACCATACACGGTGCCGAACGAACTACTTCTTCCGTCACGCTTCCCAAAATGAGCCGCGCGAGCCCATGGCGTCCGTGCGTCTTCATGATTATCAAGTCCACATCGAGATCTTTTGCGGTGGTAGTGATGGCCGTAGCGACCTCGTTGACAAAGGCACCTCTCGCATGGAACTGGCATTTCACGCCAGGCAGATACTCCTGTGCGATCGCCTTGAGCTTCTCCAGCGCATCATGTTCGGCCTTTCCCTCGAGGTTTGCGTCCAGGTTTTCTACCACGTGCGTCTGCCCGAGTACCGGCAGGGCAGACACGATATGTAAGAGATGCATCGTTACTGGACCCCTCTCGACAAAAATCCTCGCGATTTCCGCACCCTTTAGGGCCGTCTCTTCGTGAATCTGAACTGGTAATAGGATGGATTTGATTCCGTCGAGCATCGTCGTTTGACCTCTTGAGAAATCACTGTTGCTTTTTCAACTAGACGAGCATTAACCATGCCGCGGTGCAAACGCCATCATTGCTGATCCAAAGCACACAGATGGACGTAGCAAATGCTGGAAAGTGGAGTTGTCGTTTCCTAATCTCACCGCATCCTGCTTCCGTTGGAGCCACTTTCCGAGCCGTCAAATGCATCCGACGGGAGCAGTAACCGATCGAACATTTGCTCTCTCTGAGGCCTGTGAGTGAGGGCGGAGGAGGTTCACTTGCTTCGGGTCGTGGCATGCTTGCCTACGACAGTACCACGCGATTCGGCGCCACTTCCCAGTGATCGGGATTCGCATGTCCTGGTTAAGGGCGTATGGCCACAGCAACCAATGATCACCCGCCCTCATGCGGATGGCGTTGACCGTGTGCGGTACTTTTCATGCCGGCAGCGCTACTTCGCGCGGCGGGCGAGGTTGGCAGAGGGACGCCAGTGTTTCCGAGACCGCTTCTTTCGTCACCTCCGCGTGCTTGCCGGCGCCCGCTTCGCGTTCAGCCTCGCGGGCGACATCGCTAAGCGAAAGTAATCCCACTAGGTGATCGTTCTGGTCGAGGACGGGTAACCGTCGGACACGGTTGTCGCGCATCAACGCCCCGGCCTGGTTGATGCCGTCACTGGCATGACATGCCACCACCTTGTGCGCCATCGCGGCGCCGACCGGGATTGCCCAGAGTTGTTTGCCCTGTGTATACGCCGCCATTGCGATATCGCGATCGGTGACGATCCCGAGCAGACGACCGCCACCATTGGCGCTGATCACTGGAACGCAGCCGCAATCAGACTCCCACATCATTTGGGCAGCGCGGTTGAGCGTATCGGCCTCGGTACAGACCTTCAACTCCCGCGTCATCAATTGTTCGACTCTCATGCTCGCTCTCCTTGCCTGCCAGTCTGTTATTGTCGCGATGAAGCGAAGGCTTCTCCGCCATTCGCTACGCGGCCTCGGCCTTTTTTCACCGTTGACCTTTGGCCCCTCGACCTGAATCTTCACTTCCTTGGATAGGGCCTACTTTATTTTCCTGTTTTTTGTCTCTATCCGCCTACGCTTGTGGATGCGCCCTGGCGGGTTGTTTCGTTTGCAGGATCGCCTTCACCTCATCGTCGCTAACCTGATGGAAATCGCGATAGAACTGGCCAACCGCAAAGAAGTCTTCGGGCATCTCGAGACAGACAATTTCGTCGGCTTCATTACTTAACGCCTCGATGGTATCGGCAGGCGCGACTGGAACCGCGAGCACGAGCCGCTTGGGCTTCTGACGGCGAACTCCGCGCAGAGCGGCTCTAATCGAGGAGCCGGTCGCAATCCCGTCATCGACGACGATAACCGTCTTGCCTGCGAGCGGAATCTTGGCGCCGCCGCCTCGATATGCGGTTTCGCGGCGGTTCACCTCTTTCAACTGCCGCGCGATTTCTGCCTCGATGTATTCGTCTGAAACCCCGAGATGCTCGATGATGTCCTGGTTGAAGATCGCGCGTGGATGATCGCCATCGACGACCGCTCCAATTCCGAGCTCGGGCTGGCCGGGAGCCCCGAGCTTGCGCACGACCACTACATCAAGTGGAGCGCCTAACGCGTCGGCAACCTCTTTGGCCACAGGCAACCCGCCGCGGGGAACTCCAAGCACGACCACGTCGGCGGCGGCATGGGACATCAGGCGCCGCGCGAGCATTCGGCCGGCCTGCTCGCGCGTTGGGTAGACGATTACCTCTCGGGTCACAGGGTCGGCGGTCTCTTGAGTTTTCAGGTGGCAGGTGAACCAGTCGCTTGCAAGCTCGGCTACCTGCTCCAATGCCCCTGCTTCCTCGAAGAGATGCGTCGCACCCGGCACGATCTTCAGGGACTTTTCACACCGCAGGGCGCGGTAAGCTTTCTCGTTGAGCTCAATTACGCCGTAATCATTGCCACCAACGATAAGCAGGGTAGGTGCTCTCACATCGGCGAGATGGCGGAGAGCAAGATCCGGCCTCCCGCCGCGCGAGACAATGGCTCGAACTGCCGGATTTTGTGCCGCGGCGGCCAACGCGGCGGCCGCGCCGGTACTGGCACCGAAATATCCCAGAGAAAGACCCTTGGCCTCGCGTCTATCCCTGAGCCAACGCGTCGCGTCAGATAGACGGTGCGCCAGAAAGTCGATGTCGAAAACATTATCGCGGTCGGCCGCCTCCTCTTCGGTAAGAAGATCGAAGAGCAGCGTGCCAATCTGCGCGTTGCGTAGTGCCTCGGCCACGAATTGATTGCGTGGGCTTAGGCGACTGCTCCCGCTGCCGTGGGCGAACAGGACAACTCCGACAGCATTCTTTGGAATTATCAGCTCGCCTTCCAGCCGGACCGAGTCGGAGTGTATTGAGACATGTTGCGTCATGGCACTTTACCGTTTTTTGGAAACCGATCACTTGAGATGCATCTGAGATGCATCAGGCGTGCCGTCGGATTGGAATGGAACAATTTGCACCGATGGACCCATCGGATACAGCCATGAACCGTGGGAACAGCCTGATCTGCATCCAACTGACCCAGCTCTCGTCTCATTTTTCTCATAGGAACTGGACCGAGCGATCAACGCCTAACGCCCGAAGTCGAGCAAGCGCTCCCCCTTCTTACCGTCGCCGATCAGCAACATGCTCCCGGCTTGCGGGGCTGAGCTGTATCCGGTGAAGCCGTGGGCACGCAGCACGCCCCTTTTGACTCTTCAGCGGCGGAGCCTTTGCCGCTATGAAGCGGGATGCAGCACGCCTCCCCGTCAGCTCGCTTCATCGTCGTGTCTTCACCAAAGATCGGCACTTCGCCCAGAGTCTGAAAGTGCTCCCACGCCAGGCCCTGAGGATCGATGACCCAATATTTGTTACCCTTGGCGTAGCAGCATTCGACTTCAGTCTCTTTCAAAACCGCCGCACCCGCAGCACGAACGGCGCGCGCGCCCAGCTCCGCCAGCTCGGCGGGATTATCGGCCTGGAACCCCAGATGGTTCACGCCAGGCTTGTGGCCGCGCGACGAAATCGCAAAATTCACGCGCGGTTCCTCGAGCATCCACTTGGCATAGTCTGTCCGCTCGACCGTTGGCTTCATCCCGAACAAGTCGGAATAGAAAGTTACGCTCTCAGCAAGATTCTCGACCGCAACGTGAACGTGGAATCGCTTCATACGAATCTCCTTTGGAATTCTTCAAACATACCCGAGTGTATGTGACCTTGAACCCTAATATGTGCTCACCTCGTCCTCATCCTTGGGGTTGACTACTCATACTATAATTCTATATATCTAGAATCATGAAGAAGTCAATCGCCAGATCACAAAGCGGCGGTACGACACCGATGCATCATCGGCCGCTTCGAAGATGACAGCGCGAACGCGCATCCATAAGGGGGAACGCAACATGGCAAAACTGCATAGCGATACCGATCGGGAAATGATCGTGACCGGCGACTGGCTCGCAGCGCGGGTGCGGTGGGCTACAAGGGCAGCCCGTTTTTACGTGAGGAAGGTGCGATTATGTTCGCCGACCTGATGTCGCGGCTAGGCATTGGCGACGATACGACGGTCATCGCATATGACGACGGGAACAATCTTTTTGCGGCCAGGCTATGGTGGGTGCTCAATTACTACGGTCACCGGCGGGTCAAAGTTCTGAATGGTGGCTGGGATCTCTGGGTCGCTGAAGGCCGGCCCGTCGATACCGCTACCGTAACGCCACCAGAAGCGCGCTTCAATTCGCACCGCAACGACGAGTGGATTGCCGACTCGCAATACGTGAAGGCCTCGATCGGAAATTCAGAACGACTGATCCTCGATGTGCGCGGCGATAGCGAATGGACGGGGGCCAATCCAATGGGCACCAAGCGCGGTGGCCACATCCCGAGTGCTGTGCAGCTCGAGTGGACGAAGACCATTGACCCCGAGACCAAGCGGTTTAGACCGTCCGCGACTCTTCGCGAGATGTTCAAGAAGCTTGGCGCAACTCCTGAAAAGGAAATGATTACCTATTGCCAGGGCGGCATCCGCGCGGCGCATACGGCATTGGCCCTACGGCTCGCGGGCTTCGACAAGGTCCGGAACTACGACGGTTCGTGGGCTGAATGGGGCAATCGTGAGGACCTGCCGATAGAGCGATCGGAAACCTCTTCGTGAAAAGCGTCGTGTTTCTGTATGTCGCCAACGTCCTGAGGAAGGGAATGGCGCCCCCAAATCGCATGTTAACGGAACTTTAAGCTTTTGTTTTTGTCAGGTTAAGCATTGCGGACCTCAACGTCCCGGTGGTTGACTCCGCAAGCATAACTCTAGAGAAGTAAAACTATGAAGAAGTCGAACGTAATTGGGGCATTGGGTGCTTTAGCCCAGGAAACCCGCCTCGATATCTTCCGGTTGCTCGTCCAGAAGGGCCCGGAGGGACTGCCGGCTGGTGAAATTGGCGATCGCCTCGCGCAACCATCGCCCACACTGTCGTTTCATCTGAATCAGCTCAGATTTGCAGGATTAGTAACTTCACGGCGAGAGAGTCGCTCGATTATCTACAGCGCAAACTTCAAGGCGATGAACGACCTGCTTGCCTATCTGACTGAGAACTGTTGCGCGGGGCGGCCGGACCTCTGCGCACCCGAAACATGCGCTCCGGTAGAACCAAACCAGACCCGGGCCAAAACAGGCCGCGAAAACGCGAAGGCCGGCAGATAGTAGGCGATTCCCATGGCTCAACGCGAATACAATGTCTTATTTCTATGCACTGGCAATTCGGCCCGCAGCATCATGGCGGAGTGCGCGATCAACCGATGGGCCAAAGGAAAATTCAAGGGCTATAGCGCCGGCAGTCACCCGCGGGGTGAGATTCATCCGCTAACGCTGGAACTGCTCAATGAGCTCAATTTTGAAACCGCCGGATTACGCAGCAAAAGCTGGGACGAGTTCGCACGTCCAAACAGTCCGCGGCTCGATTTCGTCTTCACCGTCTGCGACCAGGTTGCCGGTGAGGTATGTCCGGTATGGCCGGGCCAACCGATTACAGCCCACTGGGGGTCGGCCGATCCAGCCGCCTTCGAAGGAACAATCGACGAGAAGCGCCGATTCTTCCAAAAGATTTACCGAGAAATTGAGACTCGGATTAAACTCTTCACCAGTCTCCCTTTCGAGTCGCTGGACAGCTTTGCGCTCCAGCATCGGATGAGAGAAATTGGCCGGATCAAACCTTCCGAAGACTCCGACAATTAGGCAACACCGGGTCTCGTAAAGAGAATAAGAATGGCGACATCAATAGCTATCGACAACAAGATTACTAACAAGTCGAAGGTTTCGGTCATCCGGCGGCTCTCGTTTCTCGATCGCTATCTGACGCTATGGATTTTTCTCGCGATGGCAGTCGGCGTCGCCCTCGGAAACACTTTCCCCGGAGTGAAAACAGCCTTCGATCGAATGAGCATCGGGACGACTTCCGTTCCGATTGCGATCGGCCTGATTTTGATGATGTATCCGCCGCTTGCAAAGGTGAACTACGACGAGCTGGGCGACGTGTTCCGTGACTGGAAGATTCTCGGTCTATCGCTACTGCAGAACTGGGTAATCGGCCCCGTCCTGATGTTCGCGCTGGCGATCATCTTTCTGCGCGATCGTCCCGAATACATGATCGGGCTTATCATGATCGGCATCGCCCGCTGTATCGCGATGGTAATTGTCTGGAACGACCTCGCTGACGGAGACGCCGAATATTGCGCCGGATTGGTAGCGTTCAATTCAATCTTTCAAGTGCTCTTTTACTCAGTCTATGCCTTCTTCTTCATCACCGTTGTTCCGCATTGGTTCGGTCTTGCCGGTTCTGTCGTTCACATCACTATGGGCGACATCGCCAAGAGCGTGGGCATCTACCTCGGCGTCCCGTTCGTCGCAGGGTTCGTAACGTGGAAAACGCTCACTGGTCTCAAGGGCAAGGCCTGGTATCGGGAAAATTTCGTGCCGAAAATCAGTCCGCTCACTTTGATCTTCCTTCTGTTCACGATTGTCGTGATGTTCTCGATCAAGGGTGCCGCGATCCTTCAACTGCCGCTGGACGTGATGCGAATCGCGGTGCCGCTGCTGCTCTATTTCGCGATTATGTTCGGCCTGTCATTCGTCCTGAGCATGAAGGCCGGCGCTAACTATCCGCAAACGGCTACGCTCTCCTTCACTGCGGCGTCGAACAATTTCGAACTTGCGATCGCGGTCGCGGTGGCCACCTTCGGCATCAACAGCGGCGCGGCCTTCGCCGCGGTAATCGGGCCCCTGATCGAGGTCCCCGTGATGATCGGGTTGGTGGATGTCGCATTGTGGGCGCGGCGCAGGTACTTCCCGGATGCAACGGCAACCATTGCCGCAGTGGAATGTTGCAATACCACGTTTGGCGGTTAGATACTCGACGGGCAGATGTAACGCTCGTCGCCCCTTGTGCCGATCCCGGTTTGCTCACAACCGAAAATCTCGCAGCTTTATTCCGCTTAAAACGGAACTTGCCGCAGGTCGAGAAACGAGCCTGAGAGCCGACGACTACTAACTTACCAATAGGGGGTAAGGCCAGCGGACTTCGGAAATGCGGTTCGACTCAATCCCGCGCTTGAACTTCGTGTTTGCAAAACATCCGGCGTCGGTGCGAGTGTGAATTGGAGCGGCGGAACCGGTGCTGAAAGGCGCTCGCCGGGTTACTCCAGGAGCAGCAGGGCACGTTCGCATCCGCCGCACTAGATCACGACGAGAACGATAGACGACTACAGGCGCGCGGCGAAGGCGCTGCCATTGAAACGAACGCTGACCACTTAGGAGAAGCGCATTATGGGAACCGGCCCGCACAATCATCGAAGCAAACCAACGGACGCGTCACCGAAAGCTATCGCACCCAGCAAGTTCGCGCATGTCGTATACAAGACGCACAAGTTCGAACAGATGGTCGATTGGTATATCAACGTCTTCAACGCAAGGGTGCAGCATCGCGATGACAGGCTGGCCTTTATGACTTACGACGAGGAGCACCATCGGTTCGCATTTATCAATCTCGGCCCGACGACTGAGGAACGCCCGCGGCGCGAAGATGACGTGGGCGTCCATCACGTCGCCTATACCTGGAAAAACCTTGGCGAGCTTGTCGAGACCTACAAGCGGCTGAAGTCGTTGGGAATCGTGCCGGCACGGCCCATTCGCCACGGCCTGACGCTGTCCATGTACTATCAGGATCCCGACAAGAACATGATGGAGTTTCAGGTCGATTTGATGGATCCGGCTACGGCAAACGCCTTCATGGGCGGTCCGGAGTTTGCCGCAAATCCGATTGGCGAGCGGTTCGATCCCGACGAACTGGCGGCGCGCTTCGATGAGGGCAAGCCGGTCGACGACATAATCTTCCGCACCGACCAGAAGGAGCACGAAGGCCACGCGTACATTCGCGTAGCATCCAACGGCGCAGCGCATACGAACGGCCACGGGCTCAGGCAGAACATCGGGCGTGACGAATATCTGGCTGGAATCGATAAGCTGCTTCCCGCGATCCGCGATCGCGCGGCCGAGACGGAAGCCTTGGGACGCGTCCCGGAGGAGACCATCCGGGAGCTTGCAGACGCGGGCGTCTTCCGCGCCGTGCAACCGCGCCGATTCGGCGGTCTCGAGCTGGATCCGGCGACCTTTTTCGAAGGGATGGTGCGGATCGGATCCGCGTGCGCTTCGACCGGATGGGTCGCGAGCGTCGTCGGAGTGCATCCCTTCCATATCGCGATGTTCAGCGAGCAGGCGCAGTGCGATTTATGGAACGGGAGTCCCGACGCGCGAGCGTCTTCATCATACGCGCCAACCGGCAAAGTCCGTCCCGTCGACGGCGGATTCCAACTTTCGGGGCGCTGGTGCTTTTCGAGCGGCGTCGATCATTGCCAATGGGCGATCCTGGGCGGTGTCATCTTCGATGAGCACGGCAAGCCCGCGGAGTTTCGCAGCTTTCTCGTTCCACGAACCGACTTCACGATCGACCAGGACAGCTGGAAAGTCTCCGGACTGATGGGATCGGGGAGCAAGGACGTTGTCATCAAAGAAGCGTTTGTGCCCGATCATCGCACTCACACCGCGATGTATACCTACTCTGAGGCCGAGCCCGGCCGCGCGGTAAACCCCGGACCATTGTACAAACTGTCATGGCTCTCGATGTTTGCTTACGCGATCACGTCGCCGGCGGTAGGCGCAGCGGTT
>Ga0187876_1003060_pt1 | contig 11681 bp, 5 predicted proteins | sample June2016WEW_17_4_FD_133000 | JGI IMG/M metagenome (GOLD analysis project Ga0187876, IMG submission 133000) | Peatland microbial communities from SPRUCE experiment site at the Marcell Experimental Forest, Minnesota, USA - June2016WEW_17_40 | ecosystem: Environmental > Terrestrial > Soil > Wetlands... | reverse complement strand
TTCTGGACGGTGCGCGGTGCCAACGCCATCCTTGCCCTTCGCTGCAATCGCTTGAGTGGCAAATTTGAAGACTATTGGGAGAACCGCAGGTGCGCCTAACCGTCACAATTTTGTCGCGCACCCTTCCCTCCTCGTGCCACACGGCAGCGCCGCTTGCGCAGTCGTTCCCTCCAGCGCGGGAAACCACGCGGTTGAGCTGGTCGCAGTCCGACAAGAAAAGCAGACGCTTTACGAACGATTGCAGTACAATTTCAGCCGGAGAACCAATCGAGCAAGCCGTGAATCCGAGGCTCAAAACCGGCTGTGGAAAAACCCGTAGGCGCTGTCATCCTAAGCGTGTATAGCCGAAGAACGCTATCTGTGGTATCAGAAACGGTGCGCATCGGAAAGTGGGTCTGCCGCGTGAAAAACGTAGAAACTCCAGGCCCTCTCCCCTTGGGCTGATCTTTACCCATATCTTCGGCTGGACGCGGGGGGTAGAAGTCGGAATCATAGCCCTCTCCCTTGGGGAGAGGGTGGCCCGCGACCGGCGTTCTTCAGCCGGGGCGGGCCGGGTGAGGGGGTCTCGAGCCTACGCTCCGTTTATGACATCACGGATAGCGGTCTTCGGGTATACATGCTCAGAATGACAGTCTTGAAGGGTTTTTCCGCAGCCTGTAAAAACCGGAGCTTGTCAGATGGTCTCAGCCACTCCCAGAGGTGCTGAAGACGAACACCGACATATCATTTCGTTGATTCTTGGAGGGCTTTTCGATGCCTGACTTGGCGCCGAGAACAGATGAACCCGTAGCGCGTGTCGTCCGCGTTTTTATCTCCTCCACCTTTCGTGACATGGTCGAGGAGCGCGAGCAACTGGCTAAACACGTGTTTCCTGCCTTGAGAAAACTCTGCGAGTCGCGCGGCGTGGTATGGGGCGAGGTGGACCTGCGTTGGGGGATCACCGAAGAACAATCCCAGCGCGGTGAAGTGTTGCCCATCTGCCTCGATGAAATCCACCGCTGCCGTCCCTACTTCATCGGACTGCTGGGTGAAAGATACGGCTGGGTGCCGGACGCGATTCCGCCGCAGCTCATCGAGCGCGAGCCCTGGCTTCGGGAACATCTCAAGCATTCCGTCACCGAGCTTGAAATCCTCCACGGTGTCCTCATCAACGCGGCCATGGACGAGCACGCGTTCTTCTACTTCCGCGATCCCGAGTATCTGAAACGGCTGCCCGCGGGCGCCGACCCCACCGACTACTTCTCCGAGAACCCGGCGGCGCGGGCGAAGTTGGTGGAGCTCAAAGATCGCATCCGTGGAAGCCGATTCCCAACCCAGGAGAACTACCCGGACCCGAAGACGTTGGGAGAGTTGGTGCTCAAGGATATGAAGGGCGTCATCGACCGGCTCTTTCCTGAAGGCACACAACCGGATGCGCTGGACCGGGAGGCGGCCGAACACGAGAACTTCGCGAGCAGCCGCTGTGTGGTTGAAGTCCGGCCCGGAGAGAAAGTGGGCGTCTACATCGGTCGTCGGGAGTACACCGATCGACTGGATGCGCATGCTGCCGGCGAGGGGCCGCCGCTGGTGGTCCTGGGCGAGTCGGGGTCGGGAAAAACGGCGCTTCTGGCCAACTGGGCGCGGGGCTATCGGGAACGCCTGAAAGAAGCGGGCACGCCTGCCCGGAAATCATTCTGGAAGAGACTCACAACCCGATCTCAGGCAAAACCGCCATTCGTCCTGATGCACTTCATCGGAGCGACCCCTGCGAGCGCCGATTGGGCGGCCATGGTGCGGCGCATCCTGGGGGAGTTCAACCGCAAGCTCGATCTGCACATTGAGATTCCGGACCAGCCGGATGCGTTGCGTGAACGGTTTGCCAATGCGCTCTCCATGGCGGCCGCGCGGGGACGCGCCATCCTGGTGCTGGATGGGCTCAATCAGCTCGAGGACCGCGATCAGGCGCCGGACCTGGTCTGGCTTCCGCCTGTAATCCCCTCCAACATCCGTCTCATCCTGTCGACGCTGCCGGGGCGTCCGCTCGACGATCTCAAGCAGCGCGGCTGGCCGACCATGGCGGTGCAGCCGCTCGATAGGAACGAGCGGCAGAAGTTGATCGTTGAGTATCTGAAGCAATACCGGAAGGAGCTCAGCGGCCCGCGCGTCGGGCGCATTGCCGCCGCCCCACAGACGGCCAACCCGCTCTACCTGCGTGCGCTGCTGGAGGAGCTCCGCTTGTGGGGCGATAACGAGAGTCTCGGTAAGTGTATCGACGGCTACCTGGAGACCGGAACGGTAGACCAACTCTACGAGAAGATCCTCAAACGCTATGAGAAGGACTACGAGGATGCCGGGCATCGCGGACTTGTCCGCGACGCCATGTCGCTCCTTTGGGCGGCGCGACGGGGGCTGTCGGATGCGGAGTTGACGGACCTGCTGGGAGCAGCCGGCCGGCCCCTGCCCCGGGCCTACTGGTCGCCGCTCTACCTGGCCGCCGAGCAGTCGCTGGTCAGCCGCTCGGGTCTGATCGGCTTTTTCCACGACTATTTCCGTCAGGCGGTCCGCAACCTCTATCTTCCCACAGAGGAGGATTGCCGCCACGCGCATCTGCGCCTGGCGGACTATTTCCAGGGTATGGATTTGAGCCCTCGCCAGGTTGATGAACTCCCGTGGCAACTGGCGCAGGCTGAGGCTTGGCAACGGTTGTACGCTTTGCTTGCCGACCTCGCATTCTTTGATGCGGCCTGGGGGGCGAATGAGTTCGAGGTGAAAGCCAACTGGGCGCTGATCGAGGAGCATTCATTGTTCCGGATGGTGGACGCCTATCGGCCGGTCCTCGATGCGCCGCAACCGGAGATGGCTTCCACCATCTCGTGGCTCTCCACTCTCTTATTCGATACCGGCCATCCCGAGGAGGCGCTTTCGCTCCGCTCCTGGCTGGTGGAGCACTATCGTGCGACGGGTGATCGAACGATCTTGGAAGCCTGCCTCGGCGGCCAGGCGCTGATCCTCTATGCCCGAGGAGATTTGGACGGGGCGATGGCGCTGCAACGGGAAGCGGAGCGCATCTGCCGCGAGCTGGGGAACAAGGATGGGCTCTCATACTGCCTCGGCAACCAGGCGGTGATCCTCAAGGACCGGGGAGATTTGGACGGGGCGATGGCGCTGCACAAGGAGTCGGAGCGCATCTGCCGCGAGCTGGGGAACAAGGACGCGCTGCGAGCCTGCCTCGGCAACCAGGCGGTGGTTCTCTGGACCCGAGGAGATTTGGACGGGGCGATGGCGCTGCACAAGGAGGAGGAGCGCATCTGCCGCGAGCTAGGGAACAAGGACGGGCTTTTGCATACACTCAACAACCAGGCGAATATACTTTACGCCCGAGGAGATTTGGACGGGGCGATGGTGCTGTACCGGGAAGTGGAGCGCATCTGCCGCGAGCTGGGGAACAAGGACGGGCTGCAAGCCTGCCTCGGCAACCAGGCGGTGATCCTCAAGGCCCGAGGAGATTTGGACGGGGCGATGGCGCTGCTCAAGGAGCAGGAGCGCATCTGCCGCGAGCTGGGGGACAAGGCCGGGCTGCAGGCCTCCCTCGGCAACCAGGGGGTGATCCTCTATGCCCGAGGAGATTTGGACGGGGCGATGGCGCTGCACAAGGAGCAGGAGCGTATCTGCCGCGAGCTGGGGAACAAGGCCGGGCTTGCGGCTTGCCTCGGCAACCAGGCGAATGTCCTCTATGACCGAGGAGATTTGGACGGGGCGATGGCGCTGTACAAGGAGCAGGAGCGCATCTGCCGCGAGCTGGGGAACAAGGACGGGCTGCAACAAACCCTTGGCAACCAGGCGCTGATCCTCCAGGCCCGAGGGGATTTGGACGGGGCGATGGCGCTGCACAAGAAGGAGGAGCGCATCTCCCGCGAGCTGGGCAACAGGGATAGCCTGTCAATCTCCCTCGGCAACCAGGCGGCGAGTCTCTATGCCCGAGGAGATTTGGACGGGGCGATGGCGCTGTACCGGGAGCAGGAGCGCATCTGCCGCGAGCTGGGGACCAAGGACGGGCTTTGGCGGACCCTCAACAACCAGGCGGTGATCCTCCACGACCGAGGAGATTTGGACGGGGCGATGGCGCTGCACAAGGAGGTGGAGCGCATCTGCCGTGAGCTGGGGAACAAGGACGGGCTCTCACAATCACTCGCCAGCCAGGCGGTGATTCTCAAAGACCGAGGGGATTTGGACGGGGCGATGGTGCTGCACAAGGAGGAGGAGCGTATCTGCCGCGAGCTGGGGAACAAGGACGGGCTGCAACGAACCCTCGGCAACCAGGCAGCGATTCTCTGGACCCGAGGAGATTTGGATGGGGCGATGGCCCTGCACAAAGAGGAGGAGCGCATCTGCCGCGAGCTGGGGAACAAGGACGGGCTCCAAGTCAGCCTCGGCAACCAGGGGGTGATCCTCCAGGCCCGAGGAGATTTGGACAGGGCGATGGCGCTGCACAAGGAGGTGGAGCGCATCTGCCGCGAGCTAGGGAACAAGGCCGGACTGCAAGCCAGCCTCGGCAACCAGGCGCTGATCCTCCGGGACCGAGGAGATTTGGACGGGGCGATGGCGCTGCTCAAGGAGCAGGAGCGCATCTGCCGCGAGCTGGGGGACAGGGACAGCCTGTCAATCTCCCTCGTCAACCAGGCAAATATACTTTGCGCCCGTGGAGATTTCGACGGGGCGATGGCGCTGCACAAAGAGTCGGAGCGCATCTGCCGCGAGATGGGCAACGTCCATGGACTGGCGATCTCGCTCGCCAACCAGGCGAACCTCCTAGCATTCAGTCGGCGCCGCCCAGGCGAGGCTCTTCCCCTCGCGGAAGAGGCCTATCGAATCGCGACACGCCACGGCTTGACGGCGCTGGCCAAGCAGATCGAGCCGATGTTGGAAAAAGTAAGGAGAGCGCAAGGGTAGACGCAAGCGAACTCATCAGCACACCCGAGCGCGGGCGCTTTCTTCCCCTCATCCGAAGAGAGGGTAGGTTCGTCACGGCGAGGAGATGAACAGGCGGATGATGCGATTAGCTTGGGCCGTCGAGTTCATTTTTTCTTGAGCAGCTTGAGCACTTGTTCCGCCAGAGCCGGTTCTCTGGCGGCGATGAAGGGCATGCGTTTGGGATGTTGGGGATCACGCCGAAAAGTGGCGATGATGTCTTCCAGATCCAATTTCGAAATGATGGGATTGCCCGACAAATCCACAATTGTCAGTCCGGTTTTCAGCCCGATATACAGTCCGGGCAGAATGTCGTAAGTGGCAAAGCCCTTGGCGAACTCAATCGCCACATCGGCGTAGCCCGCCGCCACCTGGATGATGGTGTTGGAACCCCAAGAAAGATTGACACGGCCATCCGCCTCCCGGAGCGCATTCAACAGGGCGGTTTGCCCGGCCAAGGCCTGATAGCGGTCCACCTTGGTGGTGAGCACATTCATCCGGGCACCCTGAAGACTTGTTTTGGGCATCGGACCGCCATCCAGCCGGAACCAGGAATGGGTGATGAAATCCAGACCTTCAGGATAGCCGTTCTTCGAAGCCCAGTAGATTCGGTCCAGAAAAATGTCCCCGGCTACCGCTGCAATCACCTCATCACTGCGCCGGTCATACACCGCGATTAACGACCAACCGCCTTGAAGAGCTTCGATGAACTCCGTGCCGTCAATCGGGTCAATGAAGACCACCAGATCCGCCTCGCTTTCATTCATGCCTTCGGGGAATGTCTTGATGCCCAGCTCCTCTGAAAAAACCGTGTAGGCTTTGACTCCGGGCAATTTGAGAAACTTGTACCGGAGGGCGTCAAGGATGAGGTCTTCCGCGTCGCGATCAACGGCCTTGGTCAGATTCTGCGCTGATTTTTGAAGCTGGGGATCGGCGACGGCGCGCGTGAGATAGAGACGATTCTGGCCCCGCATGGCGCTGCGCACATGATCCATCGTCTTCAGGATAATCTGGCGACTATAGCGGAGGACCAGATGATCAAATTCAAGTTCGGCCATACAAGTTCCTTTGAACGGAATCATTGGTTCGACTTGGGTTCGGCCGCTCTGATCCCAGTCACCCCACAGTGACAGCCTTCGGCAGGGCCGATGGCTCGCGACTCGTGAAGTTAATCAACTCTACAGTGCCGTGTTTCTCCCCCACGTCGGTTCGCTTCTCAGGGGCTTCCACCACAGAGACACAGAGGCACAGAGAAAAATGGGAAACGTCGGGAAACAAACGACACCTTCACGTGATCCTCGTGCTCTTCTCCATCTCTCCGTGCCTCTGTGTTTAATTTTTCAACTCTTCGTCGCACTTCTCCACGGGGGCCTTGCCCCGCTCGCCTTTGCTGCGCGCCTCCACGATGGTATAGCCGGCCTTGCCCAGGATTGTGGCCATCTCGCGGACCGCCGTACGGTCTTTCTCTTTCTCTTCTTCGGGAAGCTCCTCGGGGCCGAGGTGCTCGGCAAAGCCCACGTACGGGGCCAGGTCCCCCTTGCGCCAAGGCAGCAGGCACTTGTGCAGCTTGCGCGCTTTGTCGGTCTTGGGATTGTAGCGCCATCCGTCCCGGACCTTTTCCCGCATCCAGCGCGTGTGCTCCATCGAAGCCAGTTCCTCGAGCATGTCGTCCGGCAAGGCGACCGGCGGCTCGCCGCTGCGGGCGGGAACCATGTAGCATCCGGCATGAGCCAGTTTCGCGGGAATATCGCGCACCTGGCCGCGGTTCTGTTCCTTCTCATCCTCCGGGAGCAGATCGAAGTCCACCAAAGAGGGGTTCTCCTTGGTTTCTTTGTTCCGGCGAGGCCCGTATTTCCAGCCGAGGTCCTTCTGCTCCGCGCAATAGACCGCGTGCGCGGCGCGCGCCATGCGCTCCAGGATTTCGCCGTGCAGTTCAAGCTGCTGGACTCGAGCCAGGAAATCCTGGCCGTCCACGTGCAAATCCAGTTGCGCCTCGGTCGGCAGGCTGGAACGCTCGAATCGAGTCTTGCCCGCAAGCTGGCTCATGGCGATGACGGACTCCATCGACCGCGCTCCATGCCTGTAGACCCTGGTCAGCAGCATGGCCCGCAGCACCCCGGAATCGATCTGCACCACACCCTGGCGCAGGACGTGGCTGGCCTCCCGCGAAAGCAGCGAGCGCAGGAGGATGGCCCGCCGCAACACGTAATACGGATCGTCTCCACCCGCCCGTCGGTTGGGGCCGAGTACATTGATGTAGCCCTTGAGGCGGCTGACGAAGTCCGGAACCTTGGCCGCGCGTGCCTGGTCCTCGCTCACGTTCTTGCCGAAGTTCTCGACCGTCTCACACGTTCCGCCCGCGAACACGAAGATCGCCTTGCCGATGGGATGCGCGACGTGCCCCTGCTGGAACTTGCCGTCCTGCATGGGCGCGAGAAAGTAACGCAGCCAGCCATAAGGGCCTTGGTGATCGCTGTCGAACTCGTCCCAGAAAACCAAGGGAATCTTTCCGCCCAGCCCGATGTCGCGGACCTGGTGCAAAGCCGACAGCAGTTCGTCGGGGGATTCGAGCTGGGACAGGTTGAATTCCTTGGGCTCGATCTCGCCCGGCCGGAGCGCCAGCGCAAGCTGGGTGATCCCGAACGATTTCCCCGCTCCGGGAGGACCAAACACGGCGATCGACAGGGGGCGCTTGGGATGTGGTTGAGCCGCGTACTCGCTGACCAGGGAGCGGATGCTGCGCAAGCTCTCGATTTCCTGCCGATCTACCGTCAGCAGATCTCCGAACCGTCCCAGCGGCACTCCCTTGAGCACCTGCTCCGGCCCTTTCAGCACCACCTCGCGCGCCACCTCTTCGAGGTTGCTCTGATGACGGTCTCCGAGGATGGTCCAATACGTGGACCCGATGCGCATCGGCACGGCCGTTTCCTGGTACGGCGTATCATCAGACGCCAGCGCGTCGACCACCGTGCGGAGCGGGAACTCGAGGTTGACCTCCGCTGCCGAGGCGCCGCGCTGGCCGTAGCCCTCGCGATGCAGGCAGCGGAGGGCCGAAAGTCCGGTGCGGATCCCCTGGCGGATGTCGGGCTTCGCGGGCGCGAGCATCAGTTGCTTCGCGATACCGGCCGTGAGGCAGGAGGTATAGCCCACCATCCGCCCCGGGTAGCCCTGCTCCCACATGCCCTCCACCACTTCGGGATCGAAGAGCAGCCGGCACGGGCTATCACCCTCGCCGTGTCGCGAATACAGAAATGCGCCGGCCGCATTGAACGAAATCACCACATGAGCGCAGCGCGCCAGGCCGCGGAGATCGCGATTGTAGATGACCTCCCAGGCAAGGTCCTGGGCCGTGCGCTCCCAGGAAAGCTCGCGGCTGATCTGCGCTTCCGTGAGGCGCAGATCATTCACCGTCATGACGGCGATGAGTCTATCGGTGTGGTGCGCCGAGAGGTGGTCCCAGAGCTCTCCTTGTGCCACTGGACGGCTCACCTTCACCAGCACCCAGGGGCGGCTCCCTGGTGCGGTCAGACTGGCGGGCCAAAGCTCGCGCTTGGAGCGGAACCCCAAGCCGGCATCATCGAGCACCACCAAGCTGGCAGCGGGGTTGTCATTCACCACCCGCGCCCAGTTGGCCGGTGTCTCTGCACTCGAGCATCGGTTAATACCCAGGAACTCCGCCACCCGCCACGCCCGCTTCTCCTTCTCGAAGCCTTTGGCGGTGGCGTACGCACAGGCCAGCCACGAGGCATACGAGTGGTGGAACCGCGGGTCTTCGGGCCCGATGGGTGTATCTCCCTCGTTTCCGGTTCGTCGTGGGCTTGCGGGCTGGCGGATCTCATAGGCGGCGCGATCGCGGATTTGCGCCGCAACGCCTTCGATCAGATCGGCCAGCAAGGCGGCCCCACCGCGCTGCCACCTGAGCCGCGAACAAACCTCCGGCTCCCAGGCAGGGCCTTGCGCCTCCGGTCCTCGGCTGCGCGCCAGGTTCCAATCCAAAGTGATGTCGCCGGTGACCACGACGGTTTTCGCTTCCACTCCTGCGCTCATCGTTGTCCCTCCTTCAGCCGGAGCGAGATGGCCTCGACTGGAATAAGCAATTCTACACCTTTAGCAGCCCCAACCGCAGGGCACGCGAGCCGCTCCTGGTGGGTCAATCTGCGGTTCGCCTACCCCACCAGCAACGGGAGCGCCGCTATCCGTCCCAGCATGGCCCCAAACAGCCGCCGCGTCAGATGACTCTCCGCCAAAAGCAGCCAGTAATACCGGGCGTGTTTCACCAGCATTCGGCCGGTTTTGACCAGCCGGAGCTGCAGGCTCGTTCGTGGTCACCGGTCTGATTCCTGTCCCCCCGCGAGGAAGTTTGTGGTGGCATAGCACTCGCTGGGACCGATCGCGAGTAACGCCGTAGAGTTGCTGAACTCCTGTATCGCCGCCCACTCTGAAATTACTCTGAAGTGGTCGCAGAAGAATCTATTCGCTCGTCTCACTGGAAGCTGCTGCCGCTCAACCAATTCCGGCGCTGTTCGGGATTCGGCCTGATAAGTCGGCATGTCGGAAACTGTCGCCCGGAACCCAGTCAGTCAACAATCTGACTCACGACTGGCACACGACGATCGCGGAAGCGCATCATGCCAGACGAGGCAGGACCCCAGGTGACTTTAGAATCTCAGTGAAAGGCAGCTCAAGCCGCCGTCCATTTTTTCGAACTCGGACATCTCGAGCGAGAGGACCGCGTAACCGAGTCGCTCCAAGGAGTCTCGCAGGCCGGGAAACCCCGCCGGGACCAGCACGCGATCGTTGATGCGTAAACAATTGGCAGCATAACTCTCTGTGGCATTCACGCGGACGAGATTGAAACCACGAAAATGAGCGTGCCGGGACAACTCTTCGTTCACAACCAGATGGTTGTCGCCTATATAAGTAAGGCCACTCTTCAAGTGCAGAACGTTCTGCATTTCCCGAATGTCCACAAATGACGAAGTGTGGCCCTCACGCGCCAGGAGTCCCGCTAGCTGTTGCCCGCCCTCTTCGTTCGTACGCCCCGAAATGCCAATGAAGAAGTGGTTCTCGGCTTGGCAGATGTCGCCGCCCTCCAGCGTGCCCGGCGCACGGATCTGGTGGAAGCTGAGGAAGAACCCTCCAAGGGGCTCACGGATCTCCGCGACTTCTCCCTCCCTGCTCTGGGCGCCAGGGCGTGTGAGGATTGCGCTGTTGGGGGTGAGGACCGCAGTATCCTCCACAAAAGTGGCATCGGGGTGCCGCAGGTCTGCTTCAAGCACGGTGACGCGCAATCCGCAGAGTTCGAGCGCTTGGCAATAACGAAGATGTTGATCGAGGGCCTTCTCGTAAGATGGAACCCCCAGCCATCCCGAGGTCAGGCCGTCTGAGAAGTTCCTGCCGGGCTTGCGGACGATGGCGTTGCGGAACAAAACACTCCTCCTCTGATCACCGGGGACACCAAGCCTGGAAGTCGAGCTCCTCAGCAATCATGCAGTTCCAGTGCGGCCTCTTTTCCTCATGAACAAGTAGGCGGGGGCACAAGCTCCCAGCAACAAAACCGCATAAAGAGTATTGATCGGATCTCTCAGGGCGTTCCCGACAAGGAACAGTCCTGAACCCGCCACCAAGAGTGCCGTAGTCCAGGGGTAGCCCCAGGCACGGAACGGGCGGGGAAGGTGCGGCGCGCGCCGACGCAAAACGATCAGCGCTACATAGCAGGCACAATAATTGCCAACGAGAATGATGGCAGCAATCGCCACAATCCTCTCAAACGTTCCGGTCGCCACCAGGGCCATGGCCGCTCCGGCGGAGAGCACCATGGCCAGCCTGGGCGTCCCGCCGGCGCTGACCCTGGCGGCCCTCTCGGTGAAAAGGCGGTCGCGGCCGATGGCAAAGACGATGCGGGCGGCGCCCAACAAAGCTGAGTTGATGAAGCTGAGCAGCGCCAGCAAGGAAAGTAGGGTTACGAACTCACCGCTCCGCCCGGAGAAAATGATCTGAGCAGCATCCGCGGCCGGGAGTTTGGAGGCAGCGAGCAAAGGAATCGGGAGCACGTGCAGGAAAGCCAGATTCATGACGAGATAGAGGAAGATAATGGAGACCACTCCCCCCATCATCGCGCGAGGCAGGTTCCGGGCCGGATTCCTATCTTCTTCGGCGAAATAGATGGCTTCATACCATCCATCGTAGGCCACCACTACGGCGCGCAACGCGGTGACCAGCGCGCCCAGCGCTAACAGGAGACTCGCCGGCGATTTCACCAGGTCGTGCGGGAGAGTGGCCGCCGCGAGGTGCGACACGTGCGCCTTTCCGCTATACAAGAAGCAAGCCCCAGCCAGTATGAGAAAGGCCAGCGCGGTTGCTGAACTGGTGAGCTTCTGGACATTGCTACTCAAACGAAGCCCCATCCAGTGGAGGGCGGAAAACGCGGCGAGTACGGCAAGCGCAACCGTCTTATCACGGCCCGCCAGACTAGGCAGGAGCGCGATCACGTAACCGGCGGCTCCGTATGAGACGTAGGCAAGCGCAGCGCAGTTGTTGACCCAATCGCCCCATCCCACCGCAAATCCGGCGCCGCCCCCGAAGGCCCGTCGCGCGTAAACATAGAACCCGCCTGCTTGCGGCAGCATGACGGCGAGCTATGTCACCGAGACCGAACCGAGTAAGGCGTAGATCCCACCGATAACCCAGACAGCCAGAATCAGACGAAAATTGCCGAGTTGGGCCGCCACCGT
>Ga0187876_1003055_pt1 | contig 11691 bp, 10 predicted proteins | sample June2016WEW_17_4_FD_133000 | JGI IMG/M metagenome (GOLD analysis project Ga0187876, IMG submission 133000) | Peatland microbial communities from SPRUCE experiment site at the Marcell Experimental Forest, Minnesota, USA - June2016WEW_17_40 | ecosystem: Environmental > Terrestrial > Soil >... | reverse complement strand
TGAAGGCCAAAGGCACTGACCTGCACGCGGCCTGCGTGGTCGGCGACACGGTGGGCGATCCTTACAAGGACACCTCTTCGGTTGCCATGAACCCGGTCATCAAGTTCACCACCCTGTTCGGACTGCTGGCGGTGGAGCTCGCGGTTTCACTCACTGCCCATAGCGCCGTGCTGACCCACGTGCTGGCGGCGATCTTCCTGCTGATCTCCATGAGCTTCGTGTACCGCTCGTTCTATGGCATGCGGATCGGCACGCTCACGAGTGCGAAGGCTGCCAAGCAATCCGCCGATTAACCACTTTCGCGAAGAAGCTGAAAACGCCGCCCGGCAAGGGTGGCGTTTTTTGTTGCAAACTGCCCGGGGTGGAAACGCCGGCCTTGCCAGTGGAAGTCATTCTGCTAACATCTGTTGTTTATGATTAAAGCCCGCTCATCTTTCATAATTCTCGCAATAGGTTTCTTCTTTTTAGCTGATCTAGGTAAAGCTGCGGCGCCCAGGAAATCGCTGGAGATTTCACAGCAAAACGTACAGTTGTTAGGAAATATTGGAGGCTACTCCGATCTGGAAGTGCTTTCGATCAGCTGTCTTGAAAACCTTCAATCGCTCCCCGATTCAATCGGCAAGCTGACAAAACTGAAGGAGCTGCGAATTGACAATGGCAATGGCTGCTCGATGAACCCACTTTTACCGGAGAGCATTGGGAATTTACGCTCACTTGAAAAACTGATCCTTTATGGCGCGCAAGATCCACGTGATCCGGACCGTCAGCCGGGGGAACGCCACAAATTTCCACGTAGCATGTCTCAGTTGAAAAACCTTGTTTACTTAGACTTAGGACGAAACGGACTCGATGAAATTCCGTCATTTGTGAAGGATTTGCCGAGGCTTAGAGAGCTTCGATTTGAATATAACGAACTTAAGAAAGTTCCCGAGCTCATTTCTAATCTGCGTGAACTGAGGATATTGAATCTTGCTGCTAACGATTTGGATGATCTCCCAGATTTTTTGAATACGCTTCCAAAACTTACTCACATCACCCTCGGGTACAACTGCAGGATTACTCAGAATAATGCAAAAATGAAAGACTTGAAGAGAAGATTTCCAAAAGTCACATTTGATTTTGTTGATGAGTACGACTGCCCATCGAAGTAGTGTGGGCTCGCAATCATCGCCACTTCTGGTATTCTCTCCCCCATGGATCTCGTGGCCCTGACCCGGCAACTGGTCGACATCGAAAGCACTACCGGCAACGAGGCTGCGGTCGTTGAGTTCCTCGAAAATTATTTGTCTACCGCGGGCTTGACGGTCGAGCGCATGCCGGTCGAGCGCCATCGCTTCAACCTCTTTGCCCGTTGGCCTGAGGATCCCTCGCCCGCTGTCGTCTTCTCGACGCACACCGACTGCGTGCCGCCCTTCATTCCCTCCAGTGAGGATTCCACGCGCATTTCCGGACGCGGTTCGTGCGATGCCAAAGGCATTCTTGCCGCCCAGGTTGCGGCCGCGCTGCGCCTGCATCGTGAGGGCACCTGCGTTGGACTGCTTTTTGTGGTCGGCGAGGAGCGCGACTCGCTTGGCGCCGCGGTCGCCAACCAGAACCCGCGCGGCTCACGTTTTCTGGTGAATGGCGAACCGACGGGCAACTGCATTGCGCTCGCCGCCAAGGGCGCATTGCGCGTCGAAGTCGTCGCCGGCGGCAAGATGGCTCACTCGGCTTATCCCGAACTTGGCGAGTCCGCCATTGACAAGCTGCTCGATGCCCTGCAACTGCTTCGTTCCATGTCCCTGCCCGCCAATCCGGAGATTGGCGCAACCACCATGAATATCGGAATCATCGAGGGTGGCCGGGCAACCAACATGATCGCCGACTTCGCCAAGGCGCAGCTTCTGTATCGCCTGGTGGCTCCGTCGCAGCCGCTTCGCGAGCAGATCGTCGCCGCCGTTGGCGAGCGCGCGCAGGTCGAGTTCGTGCTCGATATTCCTTACATGCGCTTCCGCACAATTCCCGGAATACCGACCATGACTGCCTCGTTCACCACCGACATTCCGGCTCTCTCGAATTGGGGTGAACCGGTGCTGCTGGGTCCGGGGAACATTTTGGTAGCCCACACCGAAGGCGAGTACGTGGAAAAATCTGAGCTGGCGGAAGCCGTCGACCGCTACGTGCTGATTGCACGCGAACTGCTGCGCTCCTGAGCGCAGACACGGACGGCCGCGCTGGGCCAGGCGCACACGGCGCGCGAATACAGCGGATGTTCAAACCAAACACGAGACATCCTTCTAGCGGTACACTTAACTGCCATGAGCACGAGCCAAAACCTGCTGGCGCAGTCGTCTTCCCCCTACCTCCGCTCCGCCATGCATCAGCCTGTGCGCTGGCGGGAGTGGAGCGACGAAGCATTTGCCGAAGCGCAGCGTGAAAACCGGCCCATCCTGCTCGACATAGGGGCCGTATGGTGTCACTGGTGTCACGTCATGGATCGCGAGTCCTACGAGTCCCCCGAGGTGGCCGAGATCATTAACGCGCACTTCGTGCCCGTCAAGGTTGACCGCGACGAGCGTCCCGACGTCGATTCGCGTTACCAGACCGCGGTGGCGGCAATCAGCGGACAGGGAGGCTGGCCGCTGACGGCGTTCCTCACGCCCGAGGGCAAGCCTTTCTACGGTGGAACCTACTTCCCTCCGCAAGACGCCATGGGCCGTCCAAGCTTCCGCAAAATCCTGCTGGCCATTGCCGAGGCATTTCGCGAGCGCCGCAACGACGTGGAAGAGGAAGCCGGCAAACTCATGCACGCACTCTCTCACGCCGAGGGTCTGTTGGGACGTTCAGGCGCATTTTCGCCGCGCATCGTCGAGCAGATGGTGCAGTCCGGGCTGGGCGTGTTCGACCGCCAAAATGGCGGCTTCGGCACCGCCCCCAAGTTTCCTCATCCGCCCGCCATCGATTTACTCATCGACTGGTATGTGCGCACCGGAGAAGAGCAAGTAGGAACCGTCGTCAGCACGACGCTGGAAAGGATGGCGCGCGGCGGCGTCTACGATCAGCTTGCGGGCGGCTTTCATCGCTATTCCGTCGATGAACGCTGGTGCGTTCCGCATTTCGAAAAAATGTCCTACGACAACTCGGAGCTGCTGAAGAATTATGTCCACGGCTACCAGGCGACAGGCAATCTGTTCTTCGCCAGCGTGGCGCGCGACATCATCCGCTGGATGGACGAGTGGCTGAGTGACCGCGAGCGCGGCGGATTCTACGCCTCACAGGACGCCGACATCGACCTGAACGACGACGGCGATCACTTCACCTGGACTCGCGACGAGGCTCGCGCGGTTCTCGATGACGACGAATTTGAAGTTGTCAGCCTTCACTATGACATTGGAGAAGTTGGCGAGATGCACCACAACCACGCCAAGAACGTGCTTTGGGTGCGAACCCCAGCCGAGGAGATCGCATCCCGCAGCGGCCGTTCGCGCCAACAGATCGACGCGTTGATCGACTCGGCAAAGCGGAAAATGTACGCGGCTCGCCTCCGCCGTCCCATTCCCTACATTGACAAGACTGTCTACGTAAACTGGAACGCGCTCTGTATCTCCGCCTATTTGCAGGCGGCGCGCGTGCTTGGCCCCGAGACCGGCATGAGCGAAGCGCGTAGCTTCGCCCTGCGCTCGCTCGACCGCATACTGAGCGAGGCGTGGAACCCTGAGCGCGGCTTGCTGCACGTGATCGCCTACTCGGAGCAGGATTCACCTGCGAAGGTTTCTAGCGGCTCTTCCGAGGCGGCGACTCCCGGCAAGCGCCAAGTAGCGGGACTGCTCGACGACTACGCATTCACCGCGCTCGCCTGCTTCGAGGCCTATGAAAGCACCGCCGACCTCAGCTATTTCCGCTTTGGCAAAGCGATCGCCGACTTCATGATCGCTCACTTCCACGACCAGCAAGACGGCGGTTTTTTCGATACGGCCAGCGACGCCGGCGCCGCGGCTATCGGCGCACTCACTGCACGGCGCAAGCCATTCCAGGATTCGCCAACTCCCGCCGGGGATTCCGCCGCCGCGATTGTGATGCTCCGGCTTTACGCTTTGACCAACGAGAATCATTACCGCGAGATCGCGACCAAAACGCTGGAGATATTTGCCGGCGTGGCCGAGCAATTCGGCATCTATGCCGCCACTTACGGTCTTGCCGCCGTCTGGCTGGCGCGCCCCTATACGCAGGTTGTGCTGGTGGGCGACGGCCCTGCGCCCGATGCGCTGTATGCCGCCGCGGTCAGACCGTTTGCGGTCAACAAGACCCTCATTCACGTCAGCGAGGAGGAGGCCGTTGCCGCCTATCTTCCGCCGGCACTCGCCGATTCCGTGCCGCATCTGCCTGGCATTGCCAAGGGACGGCCCCTGGCGGTTGTGTGCAGCAATTTTACCTGTCAACCTCCGGTCAGCGATCCAGAAGAGCTTACGAGATTAATCTATGGCTCCATTCGACAGAAATGATTCCGCCATGTCTACGCAAGGGCCCGTGCAGTCCAGTTTCTATCCCACTCTGAATCCGCTCTAATGCAAGCGCAGCGAGGAACCATGGCAATATCGAAGAAAACTCCAAAGAAAAACGTCAAGCACAGCCGTAACGGCCAAAGCAATCCTGGAACCTACACCGTTCCCCGAGGACACGTCAGCATCGCCGTGCCCACTTTCTGGACACTGCGGCAAACCAATGACGATCTCGAGATTGAAGCTCCCTCGGAAACTACATCGGTGATCGTGACGGCTTTCAAGCAGGACAAGACAACCGGGCCACTCGACGCGCGCGACTTTCTCAAAAGGTTTATGCAGACCGCGCCCAGCAACGGACGCGGCAAAGTCGAGAAAGGGACCAGACAAAAAGCAAGCGCAAGATTTCGTGATCCCGAAGGCGACCACTGGCGAGTTGTGTTTCTCAGCAATGGCAAGACGCTGCTGCTGGCAACCTGCAACACCAGCGCGCCACTGGTTTCCAGAGAAGCTCGCACGGGAGCCCAGGTGCTCGACTCATTGAAGTTGAAATCCCGCGAATAGTTTTGACAATTGCCGGGGGTGCCCCACGTCCCCGCCCGATTGGGGTCCCCGGCAAGCACCGCTCGCTGGAGTGATTGAGGGCTTACGTGGGGTTAGCGGCGCCGAAGCTGATCGGCCCGCCTTCCTCAACTGGCGTTGAGATAAGCGCGCATCATGCGAAGATCCACTTCTTTTTCGTCCAGATCGTGCAGCAGCAGATCCCGCAGCGAGATGAATCCGACGAGTCTTTCGCCTTCACATACCGGAAGGTGACGGAAGCCATGCTGTTTCATGGCGATCATGCAACGCTCGACCGGGTCATCGGGGCCCACGATGAACGGTTCCGAGGTCATCACTTCGCTCAGCAGCGTCGACTCCGGGTTGCGTTTTGCGGCCACCACCCGCATCAGGATGTCGCGTTCGGAGAACACGCCGGCCAATCGCTCCCCATCCATCACCGGAATGGCGCCGATATTGCACTGTGTCATGTAGAGCGCGGCAGTCATCACCGACTCGAATGCCTGCAAGCTGTGGACTTTGCGACCTTGGATCAGATCACGAATGGTGCTCATGCAATGGCCCCCGTGAGCGCTGCTGCGCCCATCTCAGATGCAAATCACAAGTAGCTGATTGTGTGCGGCTGCCCCACGCAGCCTGAGGAGGCATAGTATATGTCGCAAACCGGCTCTGGATTACAAGTAAATTTTCGATTTCTTTACGAATTGAGGAACACCACGTACGAGGACTGCCACACTGACGTGACTACCGTCCCGCGCGGTCTCCAGGTGAGCACCAGGTTGAAGTCAGCCCCCAACGGAAGCGAATCGAGGATTGAAGGATCGGCCGCCGGCTCGACCAGTGCCAGGTGATGCAAAAAGCCCCAAAGCGAGGGTTCGCCCAGCCCCTGCGCCGCAAAGGTCAGCGACGCACTTTGCTCCGCCAGGTAGAAGGCGAGCGAAGCCGCCAGGCTCACCCCACGTTCGTAGCGTTCGGCCGAAGCCATCCCGGGAATGGCGTTGTCGAAGACGATTCGCAGCCGGTGTTCGTCTTCCCGGGCAAATTCCCGGATCTTCAGAACCCCCGTTTTTGCGCTCGATTTCCAATCGACATGGCGGGCCGAGTCGTCCGGCTGGTAATCGCGAATGCGGTAGAGGTCGTGCCCGCGACCCCGGACGTGGTTCTCAAATTCTCCCGTGATCAGCGGCAACATCTCATAAAATTCTTCCGTCTGCTCGACCTTTGGATAAACGATCAACTCGCGGTTCAGAACCACGTTGCGCGTCTTGATCAGAAACGAGAAAGGAAATCGAGTTGAAAGGCCGAACGCGTTCTGCACGTACCGTCCACGGCGCTCGAAAAACAGCGCCAGCTCAGCCCCCGCCGAGCCTCTCGGACTGATGTAGGGGAAGTACAGCGGTTGCCGCAGAATGGGAGGCGGCTCAGTTTGCTCGATACGTTGCAGCTTCAGATCTCGCCAGCGCACCCACGGTTGGCGCCCCGCGGAGGCTCTGGGGAACTCAAACTTGGTTGGCTGCCAATGCCAGACCTTCTTTGACTCTTTCTGGCGGGGCGACACGACGGCGATGGAGAACGCGGGCAGCCAGCGGCTGCGGTTCCTGACCGTGACGTGGGCCGGGCACGGCTTATTGGCAAATGTGTGTTCGGGGATATTGGCCGTCAAGTCGAGGGCGCGCAGTTCCGCGGCCGAAGCCACTCCGCTGACCGCGACCGCGGCCAACAACACGGAAACGATCAGGAACAGCAGATTATTTCCGGTGTTCAGGGCCGCGATGGCAATCACCAGCACAAAACCGAGATAGACCATCCCCTCTTTCGTGATCTGGTAATCGAGCGCATAACGCACGCGCTCGGCAACCACGCGCTTCGCCAGGTAAGGCACGGTGGCAATGGCGACCACGGCGGAGAGCAATAGTGCCGCCGAGGCAAGAATGGCTGTCGCCAGCAGGTTCCCCGTCTCACGAGCCGCCGACGAGAGCACCGCCGCCGCAAATGCCAGGGCGAGTCCAACCGCCGCAATCAATGAGCGGATAATCGTTTCTCTATGTACGCTGAATAGTTGCATTCACCCTTAAGAATCGGTTCAAGGCCTTATCGTCGCGGACGCGAGCCGGTCTCCGTCTCCTCCGCCGATTGCCTCTCGACCTTTTCGCCGGCGGCGTCCTTCGTCTCTCGCCGTGCGGCTCTGTAGCGGCGCCACATCCACAATGCGACATATACTGCTACCGCCGTGATCCCCAAATTCACCCTGCCCATCATTTTGATGAGCTGTTCCCAGTGTTCCCCGAACTGGTAGCCCGCAACCGCAATAACAGTAACCCATGTGGCAGCGCCCAGAAAATTAAACAGTACGAACTTGCCCCATGGCATCCTCAACACACCGGCTAGCGGCCCGGCGATGATGCGCATCCCGAGGATGAAGCGGGCAAAGAAGATGGTCAGGTCGCCGTGCCGCCGGAACAATTCTTCGCCCTTCTCTATACCCTTCTCGATGGTTTGCCTGCGAATGTGAAACACATGCAGATAACGTTCGAGCAAAGGACGCCCGCCCCGCCGTCCAATCGAGTAGCCCAGGTTGTCGCCCAGAGTCGCGGCAATAATTCCGGTCAGAATTATGTAGGGCAACTGGAGCTGTTGCTCGGAAAAGGCCAGAAAACTTGCGAACAGCAACACCGTTTCGCCCGGCAAAGGAACGCCTGCATTTTCGAGCAACAAGGCGAAAAACAACGTCCAGTATCCGTGTACGGCGAAGTAGCCGCGAAGAATCTCGAAAATGTGACTGCCTAATCCGTGCAAGCGCACCGTCGCTATAGGCTCAGTAAGCCCAATCAACTATCACCGCAGAACTTATCGAGTTCGTCAATCGGAATTTCGTGCGCCGGGTGAACTCCCTACCCGCGAACTCGCGCCTTCACCCTGTGCAGCAGGAGAGTTGCCGCCATCAAGAAAATCCAGCACCAGCCGGTTGAACTGTTCCGGCGCCTCCTCGTAAGGCATATGGCCGATGCCGTTCATGACGATCAACCTCGCATTCTTCAGGTTGGCCGCCAGTTCGTACGCGCTTTCGGGAGCGACCGCGCGGTCCAGGCTGCCCCACAGGAGCAAGGCGGGCACGTTGGCCAGAAGATGAAATCGCAATTTCAGCTCGCGCATGTCCTGCTTCCACGAGCGCACGACTTCCAGCGCGTACTCGATCGTCCCCGGCAAATCCATCATCCGGCCATAGCCATCCAAGGTCTCGAACGTGATTTTCGTTGGATCGCCGTACATGCGGCTCAGCGCTAGCGAGCGCGCTGCCCGGAGCCCACTCTTAAATCGCGGTGTCGCCAGCCCGGCAATCCACCGTCCTAAGCCAGCGCCAAGAAAAGCAATGCGCATTGCGCCCCGGTGCGACCACGGATTCGCCGGCGCAGCCAGCACCAGCCGTCCGACGGCCGTGCCGCCTGCGTGCTCGCGCTCCAGAGCGGCCATCATCATCGTCACGGCGCCTCCGTGCGATGTGCCAAGCAGATCCACATTTCTCAGCCCAAGCGCCTGGAGCCACTCGAGCATGCGTCCGGCGGTCGCGTGAAGGCCGAAGTCGACGGTGCCGGGACGAGGACGGTCCGAGTAGCCGATGCCAAGCAGGTCAACCGCGTAAACCTCGCGCTCCTGCGCCAATGCTTCGAGATTGTTGCGCCAGGAGAACGAATAGCCCAACAGCCCATGAATAAGAACCACCGGTGGACGCGCAGGGTGCAGCTTCGCCGCCGGCCCCAGGCCGGGGTCCCCGGCAAGCCGGCTTTTGGCTTGCTGGGGTGTAAGCCGCAGATACCGCATACGATGACCGCCGAACGAGTGCCACAGCTCCTCGCCCAAGCACCAACGTTGCGATTCAGTCGCCAATACATTCACCTGATTTCCGCCGGACAGGATACAACCAGCGCTCTCCCTGGCGGAATCTCAATAACCCGATATCGCCTCTGTCGCTTCTGTGTGGGGAGTTTCAAAGCTCCCCACTTTTTTGCCCCACCGCCGGCCCGTGCACGCCGGAAACATTTCGCCTGTGCCGCTTTTGATAGATTATCGCTCATTGCTCACGCCAAGGCGCGTCCCGATGCCCCTTCATTTTCCCGGCTATTGTGCTAAGGTTGGCTAGGTTCGCTTTATAAATTCCATTCAGGTCTGGCAGGCCCGAGCAGGTGTCTGCCCCGAGGACTTATGGCAATCAAATTTAAAGGCTTCGATTTCATTCAATTCGATTCGCTGCTTTCCGACGAAGAGCTCATGGTGCGCGACACCGCTCGCCAGTTCATCGAAGACAATCTGATTCCCATCATCGAAGAGTGCAACCGCGCAGGCCGCTTCCCGCGGGAGCTGGTGCAACCCATGGCCGAACTCGGGTTCTTCGGCGCCACCCTGCGGGGCTATGGCTGCGCCGAGATGAACAACGTTGAGTACGGTCTCATCATGCAGGAGATGGAGCGCGGAGATAGTGGTGTGCGTTCCTTCGTCAGCGTGCAATCGGCGCTCTGCATGTATCCCATTTACACCTTCGGCAGCGAGGAACAGAAAGAGCAGTGGCTGCCCGCGATGGCCTCGGGGAAAAAGCTCGGCTGCTTCGGCCTCACCGAACCCGATGCCGGGTCGAATCCCGGCGCCATGCGCACGCGCGCCCGCCGCGAGGGTGGCGAGTACGTGCTGAATGGCGAGAAGATGTGGATCACCTCCGGCTCCATTGCCGACGTTGCCGTGGTCTGGGCAAAGAACGAAGAACAGGACGGCAAGGTCCGCGGCTTTCTGGTCGAGACCGACCGCCCCGGCTTCAGCGCGCAGGACGTGCACGGAAAATGGTCGCTGCGCGCGTCGGTCACCTCTTCCCTCTCGTTGCAGGACGTCCGCATTCCCTGTCAGAACATCCTGCCGAAATCCGACGGGCTGAAGTCGGCGCTCATGTGCCTGAACCAGGCACGCTACGGAATTGCCTGGGGAGCGCTTGGCGCTGCCATGGCATGCTACGACACGGCGCTTCAGTATGCGTTGTTCCGCAAGCAGTTCCGCGACCAGCCGATCGCCTCTCATCAACTGGTGCAGGAGAAGCTGGTTTGGATGTTGAGCGAGATCACCAAGGGGCAACTCCTCGTCCTGCAGGTCGGCCGGCTTAAGGATGAGGGAAAAGTTGGACACCAGCACATCTCCATGGCGAAGCGGAATAACGTCTGGATGGCGCTGGAGTGCGCACGTCTGGCGCGCGACATTCTCGGCGCCAACGGCATAGCCGACGAATACCCGGTCTTCCGCCACATGGCGAATCTGGAGTCGGTCAAAACCTACGAAGGAACCCACGATGTCCACACCCTGATCCTGGGCACGTCCATCACCGGGATTGACGCTTTCTGATGGTACCCCACCGCGCTGGTGCCCCATGTTCGCCCGTCTTTGGCTAACGTGGGGTAGTTTTTTGGTGCTCCACCGAAAGACCGGGCCGAACATCCCCACATTTGCCAACCGATGGCAAATATGGGGCACCGTCGAGTTCAATACAGACGCCTACAGCATCGATCGACTAAGCGGGGTTGCGAGACGTGAGGCACCAGCCCTCTATACCGGCTGAATAATTCCACCAAGGCTGCGCGATTCGCCAGCCGGGGAGGCTGCTGTCATCTTCCATCCCTCCGGCCGCAAAGATGGATGCTCCGCATAGAGCGGACTCAGCACCTCATGCTGCATGGCGGAAAGCACTTTGGCCGCGGCTCGCTGGTAGGCGGCGTACTCTTCGGCGGGGCACTCGCTCTTGCTGGAAGCAACGGACTGGCTTACGCGGTCAGAGATGTCGAGCATCAGCTCGCTGATCCGCTTTGCGACGTGAGGGTTTTTCACCATAGGCTTTTTTCACCACGAGCTGAGGATATTCCTACCATACCCGACATATCAGACTGTCATGGCGAGCGAAGTCGAGCCACCTTTTGTTTCTGCTGCCGAAAACAAAGGGTGGCTCCACTCCGCTTCGCTCCGGTCGCCATGACATTCCCTTGGGACATTTGGATACACCAATAAGGGAACCAGTTTGCGCTATTTCAGTCGCGACAGCAGCGAGCGTGTTTGCCGGAACCAGGGACGCTCTCGGCGGCGTTGAAAGCCCGGCATGGTGCGGCGTTTGGCCATGATCTGCTCCGCCCACTCCCGCGCTTCGGCGGCCCGGCCCCGTGCTGCCAGAAACTCTGCATAGTGATACTGCGTTTCCGTCAAGGTCGAAAGCTGCATGATGCGGCTGAACAGCGCCTCCGCCTTTTCGTTCTGGCCGGTTCGCGCGTAAGCCCAGGCCAGCAACCCGGCGGCGCGGTGGATGTCATAGCCGGGTTCGGTTCGCGTCACCCGTTCCAAGTCTTCTATGGCAGACGGGAAATTACCGAGCTGCAGCAAGGCCAAAGCCCGGCGATAAAACGGATCGGGGGAGTCTGTACGCTGCGTGATCGAACGGTCGAAGCAGGCGCGCGCCCTTTCCCATTTGCCTTTGTCGAGGTAAAGCTGCCCGAGTTCCTCGTAATTTCCGGCTGAAGGATTCTGGCTCACCGCGGCTTCCAGTTCCCTGATCCGGCGATTCCGGCTCACAAAGTTGAACGCGCCGGGATCGCGCAACTCGGGAAGAGCTTGCGCCGCCAGGTAGATAAGC
>Ga0187876_1003052_pt1 | contig 11698 bp, 14 predicted proteins | sample June2016WEW_17_4_FD_133000 | JGI IMG/M metagenome (GOLD analysis project Ga0187876, IMG submission 133000) | Peatland microbial communities from SPRUCE experiment site at the Marcell Experimental Forest, Minnesota, USA - June2016WEW_17_40 | ecosystem: Environmental > Terrestrial > Soil >... | reverse complement strand
TGCCATGGTCGCCGCCCAATGCCCGCTCGATGGATTGCCGTAATGATCCTCAAGAAATGGGCGCATCACCGCGGCGACCGCGGGATCGATGGGCGTGCTTGCGTTGTAGTCGAGATAAATCGGGCGCATGGTCAGAACATCGGAAATGATCGACTCCTCCTCGCTGGAGCGCACTCAACGCGCGTCAAAACCAATGATGGAGCCAATATTTTTCGTATGCCACCTTTCCCAGGTGAAGCAACAGCCCTGGTTGGCGCAAGTGCAGTTGCGGAGCGGGTTCGGCGTAAAAATTACCGCTGCCGAAGCTCGCGCGATTATCGCCAATTTCTATGAAGCATGAGCCATGGCCATCGAATATCCGTGGCTTACCATCGCCCACAATCGCGTGCGCGAGGTTGTTCGCCACCACTTCCGCTTGGCCGTAAGCGAATACGCCGGCCTTCGGCAACGGCTTGCCGGTCACAAGTGGAATGCCGGTGACGTCGCCGATAGCGTAGACGCCAGGAAATTTCGTTTCGAGGGTTTGCCGGTTCACTGGCACCCAACCAGATTCACCGATCAGGCCGGCGGCACGCACCACCTCCGGGGCACAATGCGGCGGGACATAGGCCAACAGATCGAATGAGACCACCATTCCACTCTTGAAATGAATCCGCCGGCCGGGAGCATCGACCTCGGTGACGACTTGCTCGGTGTTCACGCTCACACCTCTACTCTCAACCAGTTGCCGCACCATGGCGGAGACTTGCGGCCCCGCCACGGGCATTGGTCCCGGCTCGGGCGTGTAAAGACTCACCGAAATGCGCCCATCCAGGCCGCGTTTGCGGACATCCGCCTTGAGCAGCATAGCGGCCTCATAGGGCGCCGCCGGACATTTGAATGGAACTCCTGCGACCAGCACGACAAGATTTCCATGGTGTAATTCCACGCGCGCACAATCGAGCGACTGCGCTCCGGAGAGCGTATAAAAATTATGTCCGGCTTCGGTAAGTCCGGGGATCGTTGCCGGCGCGAGTTCGGCGCCAAGCGCAACCACCATGTAATCCGCGGTAATATTCGTCCCGCCTATCTGTACGCTTCGGTTCTGCGGGTCAATACGCTCGATCTCGCCCTGCACGATGTCGATGCCGGCCTTCTTCATACGCGCAAACGGGCGTGAAATTTGTTGCTTGCGGCGACGGCCGACCATGAGCCAGAGCAACGAGGGAGCGAAGACGTGCTGTGCATCCCGTTCCACCAGAATGACTCGATGCGTGCTCGGCAGTCGTCCGCGCAGGAGGCGCACCATGGTACTGCCGCCCATGCCGCCACCCAAAACAACAATGGTTTTGGCCGAGGTCATGCTGCTTTCCTCCGTTTGTGCATTACGATCCAGGCATAAAGTGTCCAGCGATTCAGAACACAATCACCTTGTCGGCCCATTCGGTCCATTGCTTGAGTTCAGACATGCTGCTGCGCAGCGCTCCTTCCACGAGATCCGTATCGGCCATGCCACGCGCGTCCATGCAGGTGCCGCAAACGCCGATTGCCGCTTGCCGACGGGCAATCATCACCAGCATGTCACCGATGTTGTAATATCCCTGCGGGACTTTCTGATTGTTTTTGGCGCAGGAAGCGGCGTCCCCCATGAGGAAGACCTCAACTTCGTTGCCTGCTTCGGGGGCTTTCAGCAGTTCGCGCGCCAGCCGAATGCCATTGTAGCTGCGCTCGGTGCCGTAGGGCGGATCGTTGAGGATGAAGAGGTATTTCATGATTGGCGTCCTTCACGGCCTCGTCTCGGCGGTCTGCAGACCGTCCTTGGTGCGCTGCTCATTCCCGCTGCGCAGCTCCGCAAGTTGCGCAATGCCAAGACTGCCGGCCGATTGCTCGCGTATGAGCGGGGCCGTATGCCCAGCGCATCGGAAAAGGTAGGAAACAGCGACCGGATCGGAGTGCAGGAATTGTCGCAAAATCATGGGAGGTCTCCGTGTCCAGTCCGGCTTTGCGATCGGCGAATCTAGTTAGGCTGGAGGGCATCTTGACAAAGCGCGGGCCATCATTCAATTATTAACTTGAATGATTTAATTCTGCCGAGAGGCCAATGTCAAGCCAGGGTCCGAAACACGCGCTGTTCGTCCAATTCGCTGCTGTCGCAAAAACGCTGGGACATGCCCACCGCCTCGAGCTGTTGGAGCAGCTCGCCCAGGGCGAGCGCAGCGTCGAGGTCCTGGCGCAGAGGACCGGCCTGTCGATCGCCAATGCCTCGCAGCATCTCCAGCACATGCGACGCGCCGGCATGGTGGCAAACAGGCGCGATGGCAAATTCGTCTATTACCGGCTTGCCGACGACGCCGTTCTCGACTTGCTGGCAGCGCTTCGCAGGATCGCCGAACGGAACGTGGCTGAGGTCGAGCGGCTGGTGCGCAGCTATTTCAATGATCGCGACGCTCTGGAACCCGTTTCTCGCGAAGAACTTCTGCAGCGATCACGCGGCGGGGCGGTCACCGTTCTCGACGTGCGGCCGGAAGATGAATTCGCGTTGGGACATCTGCCTGGCGCGGTGAATATCCCGCTGCGCGCCCTTGAGGGGCGGCTTTCCGAACTCGACCCGTCGCAAGAGATCGTCGCCTACTGCCGCGGTCCCTACTGCGTGCTGTCCTACGAAGCGGTTGCAGCGCTGCGCGCACGTGGCTTCAAGGTCCGCAGACTTGAAGACGGCCTTCCGGAGTGGCGCGCCGCCGGGTTGCCGGTTGTCACCGGCAACCCGTAACCCACGATTGAAATTACAAGAAGGAGAAGCTGGCCATGCGCAGACCTTTCCTGATCGTCGTGGTCCTTGCAGTGTCCCTTTTTGTGCTGATGTGCGGATACGGAGCTTTCGTTGCGCCTTATTCAGCGGGCGGATGGTGGGGAATGATGGGACCCAACATGATGGCGGGCCCCGGAATGTGGGACGGATATGGCCCTGACATGATGCGCGGGTATGGCCCAGGCGTAATAGGTCCGGGATGGAATACGCCGGGTCGCGATCTCAATCTGTCGACAGACCATGTGAAGAACTATTTTGAGCGCTGGCTCGCGTGGCAGGGCAATCCGCGCCTGAAGGTTGGTGATGTAAAGGAGAAGAATGCCGACACCATCGTGGCCGACATCGTCACCAAGGACAATTCGCTCGTGCAGCGTTTTGTCGTCAACCGTCGCACCGGCTATTTCCAACCATCGGAGGACTAAGCGATGATGTGGAACGGACCTTACGGAATGATGGGCGACTGGGGCGGTTGGGGTTGGTTCGGCCCTTTCCATTTCATTTTCCCGCTCTTGTTCTTGGCTCTCATCATCACGGCAATTGTGATGGCCGTGCGCTATGCGATTGGCTGGGATGGTTATCCGATGAGGCCTGGTATGATGGGACCCGGAATGGAGCGGCGGCCACTTGGTCTTGACATTCTTGAGGAACGGTACGCGCGTGGTGAAATAAACCGAGACGAGTATCTTCAGAAGAAGCGCGACATCCTCGGTTAAACTGCCATCTCAGCGGAACTGACGAGACTCAACAAACGTTGCCCTATTTGTGAGGTCCTATGAGCTATTATTTCAACAAGACACTACCTGTTGGCTTCGATGAGGCTGTGCGGCGCACGACGGAGGCGCTCCAGCGGGAGGGGTTTGGGATCATTACTGAGATCGACGTCAAGCAGACTCTTAAAACCAAAATCGGCGTCGACTTCCGCAACTATCGAATCCTTGGCGCCTGTAATCCGAAGCTCGCTTACGAGGCGTTGCAGCTTGAGGACAAGATTGGCACTATGTTGCCGTGCAATGTGGTCGTGCAGGAAGTTGGCGATGGCCGAACGGAGATTGCTGCCATCGACCCGGTCGCATCGATGCAAGCGGTTGATAACCCTCGCCTCAAGCAGGCCGCTGAACGTGTTCAGGCGTTACTGAATAAGGTGATCGGAAGTCTGTAGCCGGTAGTTTTGAATTGGCGCCATGAGAACACCGCCGCCAAGCGGAAAAACTGCCATTCAACGATGGATCCTTTGACCGTGTGGTTGCGGTGACCGTGCTTTGCTTCGTTTGCGATGCTGAGCGAGCGGTCGCAGAAATGGCCCGCGTGTTGCGGCCCAGCGGGCGTCTTGTGATTGGCGAACTCGGCTACTGGAGCCTATGGGCAGCGCACTGCCGTATTCGCGGTTGGCTCGGTAATCCAACTTGGCGAGCTGCGGTGTTTCGGACAGCTAAGGAACTTCGCGATCTCGCGCAGGCTGCAGGGCTTAGGGGCGCCGAGATACGTGGCGCCGTGCATTATCCCCCATGTGGGGTTGCGGCGAGGCTCCTTGCCCCCATTGATCTGTGGATCGGCCAGCAAGCGACTTTCGGAGCAGCCTTCCTTGCGGTCTCAGCAACAAAGCCTATCCAAGCGGCGGGCGAGGAAAATCACTAGGATCATATGCCAATGAGCGAAGATAAAACGCCGCCGATCCTTTCACACAAGCGCCACGAGGCATCATCGGCCTTCACGCCCGAGAGCTTGTTGCGCGAAGCGCGACGCCAGAAAGGTCTGTCCACCGTCGCTGTCCCAGAAATCTGCATTCTCGATCCAGATGGCGACATCGTGCGGCACCTGCGTGCTGCGGGACGCGCCGACCGCCATATCGGTTGGGCCTGCTACCACACCGATCTCTATGCTTTTGATCACGAAGGACGCGATTACGGCATTGTCGGTTGCGCGGTCGGGGCCGCGTTTGCGGTCCTGATCGCCGAAGAGCTGTTCGCGTCGGGCTGCCGGCTCCTCATTAGTGTGACTTCGGCTGGCCAGATCGCTCCGGTGCAAGCTCCACCGTACTTCATTGTCATTGACCGCGCGTTGCGCGACGAGGGTACGAGCTATCATTACCTGCCACCGTCCGAGTACAGCGAGGCGGATGCCCAACTGACCCGGCTTGCCCGGGAGGCACTTACCGTGGCCGGAATCTCGTTCCTTGTTGGCGCTACTTGGACGACCGATGCCCCCTTTCGGGAAACGCAGGAGGCAATCGACGCGGCGTTGCAGGCCGGAATTCTCGCAGTGGAAATGGAGGCAGCCGCGCTCTACGCCTTTGCCAAGGCGCGTGGACGACCGGTACTTTGCTTCGCCCATGTGACCAATCAAATGGGCCGGATCGAGGGTGACTTCGAAAAGGGTGCCGCGGACGGCGCCAAGGAGTCGCTCCGGGTCATTTCTCTGGCCGCAAGTCGCTGGCGCGCAGAGAAGCATCGTGAACTTCTATAAGCTGGGTTCTTCCGTCGCTGCTGGAGGGGTGCCGGCGCATTCTCGGTCGGATTTTTCCCGATCCAGCGCCATCCGTTGTCAATCGCGGGATGCTGTCCAATGACCGGGTTTTGATCCTCAGTCGCCGACATGTGACGGGCGCATAGCCGCCTCGGGCCCTACACTGCGCAACGAACAAACGAGGAGTAGTCCTACATGCTCTCACGCCGTTCCATCGTTTTCGCCGCCGTTGCCGCGAGCGCAGCCCTGATCGCGCCGGCTTTTGCCACCGAGATCAAGACCTTCGATCTGGAATCCTTCGCGGCGGCGCAGAAGGCCGGCAAGCCGATCTTGGTCGCGATCCACGCCACATGGTGTCAGACCTGCAAGGCGCAGAAAGCCATCCTAAGCGAGCTGATGTGGGCGCCGAAGTTTAACGACCTCGCCTATTTCGTCGTAGATTTCGACACTCAGAAGGATGCGATGAAATACTTCGGCGCTCGCGAGCGGTCGACGCTAATCGCGTTCAAGGGTGAAAAGGAAACCGGCCGCTCGGTCGGGGATACCGAGCGTTCCTCGATCGCCGCGCTCCTGAACAAGACGCTCTAAGCGACCGATGACCGCAGGCGCCCTTCCTCTAGCGTTCGCCGCCGGCGTGTTCTCGATCCTATCGCCCTGCGTGCTCCCGATTCTTCCGATCGTGCTCGCCGCGGCAGCGTCGGAGCATCGATGGGGCGCGGTGGCGCTCGCCGGAGGGCTCTCTGTCTCGTTCGTCGCAATCGGGCTGTTTGCGGCAACCGTCGGCTATTCGATCGGCCTCGACACCGGCGTCTTCCGCAGCGCTGCGGCTGTGCTCATGATCGCTGTCGGAGCGATTCTGGTGGTGCCTCGTTTTCAAGAGCGGCTTGCACTCGCTGGGGCGCCGCTTGCGAATTTGGCCGGCCGGTATGTTAGCGTCGCGCGGCAAGGCGGTCTTTTCGGTCAAATGTTAGTGGGGCTGCTGCTTGGCGCGGTCTGGAGCCCCTGTGTCGGCCCGACGCTCGGAGCGGCCTCTCTTTTGGCGGCGCAAGGCCGCGATCTCCCACAGGTTGCGCTGGTGATGTTTACCTTCGGAGTGGGAGCAGCGCTCCCATTGCTGACACTCGGCATGTTCTCCCGCGAGTTTCTTTTGCGGTGGCGCAAGCAAATACTCTCGGCAGGCTACGGCGTGAAAATAGTGTTCGGATTGCTGTTCGTGGCAATCGGCGCGCTTGTGCTGTCTGGGTTCGATAAGACGGTCGAGACCGCGCTCGTCAATGCTTCGTCGCAATGGCTGACCGATCTAACGACACGCTTTTAAAGCGAATTGGCAGCGCCTCGGGATGTTTATGGGGCAAATGCTACCGATGATCGAAGTCGCCGAAAATGAGCACGTGCTGTCCCTCCACTCCACTACAAACGCCGAATGGCGATCGCATCATCGTTGATTGCGTTATCACATGCCCTCAATGCTCAACTGCAAAAGACGGAACGAATGCCGGTCGACGCATGTCAAATCGCCTACAAATGTACCGGATGTGGTCTATTATTGCGGCCAAGGTCGGGGGACTGCTGCGTATATTGTTCATACGGCTCTGTTCCGTGCCCGCCCCATCCATGATCAATCGGCGTACGTACCAAAATGCCGCGGCGCTCGGCATTGCCGGCTTTGCGCTTTTCCTGACCGCGTCCGGCGCTTTTGCCTTTTCCGCATCCTTCGCGTGGTGCTCGGGCTCGCCGAGCTTCACGCTCACGGACGTGCCGCCGGGAACGGCGGGACTGCAGTTCGCGATGACGGACCTCAACGTGCCGAGTTTTCATCACGGCGGCGGCACGATCGCTTACAGCGGGCAGATGGCGGTGCCGTGCGGCGCCTTCTCCTCCGGCTTCACCGGCCCGTCGCCGCCGCCGGGCCAGGTCCACACTTACGAGTTCAGCATCAAGGCGCTCGGCCCGAACGGCGCAGTGCTGGCAACGACCACGACGCGGCGCAAGTTTCCGGAGTGACAATCGCGTAGACGGTCAGCTCATCGAGCAAGGCCAAGCTTGCGGACAATTTGAATTGAATTTCCGCGCGTCGGGGCTCGCGCACGCGCTGGCGCAACCGCCCATCGAGGGCCGAGGAATGCGTCGCGGCAGGCTCAAGACTGGCTGTCCCAAGACCGGCTTCGTCACCCTCGACCGGGCGGCACCCGCAGCGATGTCGGCCGCGACCCTCGCCAAGACTTGCGCCAGCTCCGCTCAGGTTTGCCCGCCATGCAGGACAAATGAGAAGTTTGGTGCAGATCAAAGTAAATCCGCAGTAACTTGATCAGCTTCATTGACTAGGTGGCGTTTCTTTTAACCGGCCTCAAGCCCGCAGTCAGAGCTAACGTCGGGTGATCATGCATCGGGCAGGTCGTCATTCCAAACTTAGTCTTTCTGTGGCCGGCGTTTGCTGTTGCCTCGATGAGCGATCTGGCTGCGCTGATCGCCAAGCAATTCGCTAATCTCGCCGTCGGTCCAGATGCACCGTCCGTGCATTAGCCGAAATGGGCTACGCCGTACACGATTGCGCTCGAACTCAAAACCGTGTGGTTACGGGACTTGCAGGGGCACGCCCGCTCGCCTACAGCGCTATGGGAGGCTCGGCGCCAGCCGGCATCCGACGTTCCGCAAATCCCGCTCGACATGATTGATCGGCGAAAGTGCAATTCACCGTTGAGGGCGCCACCGGATCCGCAAAAATGATCCGAAGCCGGACAAGACCAGGAACCGTGGAGGCCCCCTGTTTCCCTCCCTGTTTCTTCTCTGTTATTTGCTTTCGCGGAAATTATCTAAGCCAATGATTTATCTCAGTGATTTTCAGCTCGGGCCTCATCGGCCTACCTGTTTTTATTGGAAATATCCCTGTTTTCTGTTTTCCCCTGGTTTTTCAACGATGTTCCCCGCGGAAAAAACCCCCTTAAACCGCTCCTGATTTTGAAAATCAAAGCAGGTGGCACGTCGAAACCAGCGCACCATCATTCGCTGCTAAGGCATTGGCCTGCAGGCTTCCCTGTTAGGAAACACGCGGGCCATGACGGACAGTCGCGCCTCGTTTGTAGCCGGTGGCCGACGCGCTAGCGCTTCAATAAGTACTGGCCGGTACCTCGCTGGCTTGCCGGCACATGCGACTCGGGCGTCCCCGGTGCGGCCTGTAATTTTGACACAGTATCTCGGTTTGAATTCTAGCAGCGGGGCGATTCCTGAGATGCCCTAATGGACCTTGATTTGGCGCGCCGATCCATCGGAGGCATCGCCTTGGCATCTGGGTTTAGCTTACAAAAGGCTACTCGTGGCGGATGGCGAAAAGGTACGCGGATGATGATGCGCAAAACTTCACTCGTTCTACTCAGCGCGGCAGCGGGAGCAGCGATGACGCTGTTCGCTACGGAACCGCAGATCTTTTCGCTAACCAGTGCCAAGGCGGCGGTGGCGGATATCTACCGTCAGCTCGACCTGTTTGGCGGCGTGTTCGAGCTCGTGCGCGCAGACTATGTCGACGTGCCGGACGACGCCAAGCTGATCAAATCCGCGATCAACGGCATGCTGGCGGGGCTCGACCCGCATTCGAGCTATATGGATGCGAAGAGCTTTCGCGACATGCAGGTGGAGACCCACGGCGAATTCGGCGGAGTCGGCCTCGAGGTCACCATGGAAAACGGTCTTATCAAGGTGGTGGCGCCGATCGATGGGACGCCCGCTGCCAAGGCCGGCATCCTGGCCAACGACATCATCACCAAGATCGATGACGATCAGGTGCAGGGAATGACGGTGGACCAAGCGGTCGAGAAGATGCGCGGACCGTTGCGCACCAAGGTCAAGCTTACCATCAGACGTAAGGGCCAGGACAAACCGATCGAGGTATCGCTCATACGCGATATCATCCGCGTGCACTCGGTGCGCTCGGAGGTGGAGGGTGACGACGTCGGCTATATCCGCGTGACCCAGTTCAACGAGCTAACCACCGAAGGGCTGAAAAAGGCAATCACCGACATCAGGGCCAAGATCAGCAAAGATAAGCTCAAGGGATACATTCTCGACCTGCGCAATAATCCAGGCGGTCTGCTCGATCAGGCCGTCACGGTGTCGAGCGCATTCATCCAAATGGGCGAGATCGTCTCTACACGTGGTCGCAACCCCGAAGAAAATCAGCACTTCACGGCCCACGGCGGGGATCTAACAAAAGGCAAGCCGCTGATCGTTCTGATCAACGGCGGCTCGGCCTCGGCGTCAGAAATCGTGGCCGGCGCGCTGCAGGATCACAAACGTGCGACCATCGTGGGCACGCGTTCGTTCGGCAAGGGCTCGGTGCAGACCATCATCCCGCTCGACTCCGGCAATGGCGCACTGCGACTGACCACGGCTCGCTACTTCACGCCGTCCGGCCGCTCGATCCAGGCCAAGGGCATCACGCCCGATATAGAGGTGCTTCAGGATCTGCCGAATGACATCAAGGCCGAGACCGACACCAGCACCGAGGGTGGTGAGGCCTCGTTCCGCGGCCATCTCAAGGGCGATGACGGCAAAGAGCAGACCGGCTCGCAATCCTACATTCCGCCAGACAGAAAGAACGACAAGGCGTTGGCCATGGCGGCGGATCTGCTGCGTGGCGTCAAGGTCAATCCCGCCTTTCCGCCGAGCGTAAAGAACGCGTCAACTCAGAACTGAACGTTTTTCGCCGAGGGCGTATGCGCCCGATCTTGAAAATCGGGCGCGCAACCGGACATTTCGCGGAGACGGCCTAACCGACGCGATACCGCTTGGCCGCCGCCAGGTCCCGGCGCAGTTCCTCTGCCGTTCGGCGCGGACCGTAGCCGGGGGTGTCGCGCTGGATACGCCACCCCTCTCTCAGCGGGCCTGCGTCTACTGTATCGAAGCCGAACTGGTCGAGCAAATGGGTCACGCTGGCTTTGGCATCTTTGTCGTCACCAGCAATGACCAGCGCGCGGCGATTCTTCGCGCCAGCTGGTTGTCCGTGAGTGGTAAGGTCAGCGGCATAAATATGGTTGAACGCTTTGACGACCTTCGAGGTTGGCAGATGGGCCTGCAAGAGTTCTGACGTGGTGGTCGACTCGTTGTCGAGCTCGGGAATGTGGCCGTCACGCTCAGGGTAGTAATTGTCGGTGTCGACGACGATTTTGCCCATTAGTGGCTCGACCGGAACCTTCCCGTAGTTCTTTAGCGGCACCGAAACGACGACAATGTCTCCAGCCTTTGCTGCCTCGACGGCGGTCGCCGCGCGGGCTTTTGGGCCGAGCTCTGCGATGAGCGCAGACAACGTCTCTGGCCCGCGTGAATTGCTGATCACCACATTGTAGTCGTTTTCCACCGCGAGTCGTGCGATCTGGCTGCCAATGTGTCCGGCGCCGATGATTCCGATGGTCGTCATAATTCCATCTCCTCATCACGTAGCTTCGTTTCAAACAGTACATCGTGGTTAGTTTTTCGAACGCAAGACGACCAAGCGGCCTGGTGTCGTTTTCTCGTCACTCACCCGCCAAAGCAAGAATTTGCCTCCGGTACCGCTCGCCATCGCGCATTCCTCTCCTATTGGGATTCAATGGTACTGGTGCGCCACATCGAATCCAAGATGGCGCTGCTGGACTGCGGCGGCCGAGGCTCAGAACCGTCGCAATAGTTCCAGTCACGAGGGCCGCCCGCCACGCATTTCCGAAGTTGGCCGCTAACCTGACATTTCGCGGAGACGACCTAACCGTCGTTAAGGCCGCACCGTTAGTAGGCACATATAAAAAGGTGAACCCCCGAGACGGTTCTTTCGCTCGGCCGACGGCACCATGGAAAAGGGCGCGCCCCAAGTGACTGCCGATAGCGCGCCTCTTGAACGGTAGCAGGGTGATCTGTGTACCGACAGTCGCAATGGGGCTCGCCATCGCGCATCGTTTGTTGTCACTTATCAGTTGAGCCGCGCCAACGCGGCTTCGTCGAAAAACTGTAGCATTTTCAATTTTGGATTAACTGTCCTCTCACATTCGCCGACTTCAATGTCGGAATTCTCTGGTATCCGGAGACCGCGGACATGCGCGAGCGCCGAAAGAACTTTCGTGTCGAATGGAACTCGCCCGGCAAGATTTATCACCGAAACGGCCGTTTTGCCCGGCTCTGTATCGTGCGCAACTTTTCAAATGGTGGCGCCCGGATTACCGGTGTGGAACCTGGCACAGTTCCGGACGAGTTTATTCTCCGCATTTTCCCTCACGACCACGGTGACTGGCAGAAGCGTCGGTCACGATCGGCGCGCTCCGCGACGGGTGGCTTAGCCAGCCGCAGCCCATTATTATTCTCGGCATGGAAAAACGACCTCGCGGCCTCTATCGCAGTCCCGGTTGGGCATATGTAACCGATGGCGTGGAAGCGTTTGACGTTCGCGAAAGCGATTACCGCGCCAAGGGGTATAAACCAGATTAT
>Ga0187876_1003050_pt1 | contig 11702 bp, 6 predicted proteins | sample June2016WEW_17_4_FD_133000 | JGI IMG/M metagenome (GOLD analysis project Ga0187876, IMG submission 133000) | Peatland microbial communities from SPRUCE experiment site at the Marcell Experimental Forest, Minnesota, USA - June2016WEW_17_40 | ecosystem: Environmental > Terrestrial > Soil > Wetlands... | reverse complement strand
CTTGCACATCTGCCTTCTTCCAGGGCATTGTCTCCTCGGCTTTCGGCCGAGAATCCTACCCCAGAAATGTCGCAGATGTCTTGATAACGCATGTCGCAGATGTCATGATGCCGTACAGGTCTTTTGCCGCCGGTTCTTTGCAGGCCGAGACAGTCGGCGCCGGCATGCCCGGCCCTCGGCAGGCCGTGGACTCGCCCCACTCAATGCCGGAAGTGCCGCACGCCGGTGAATACCATCGCCACACCCAGCCGGTCCGCCGCGTTGATCACTTCCTGGTCACGCATCGATCCACCCGGCTGAATGAACGCCGTCGCGCCGTTCTTCACCGCCTCTTCCACCCCATCGGCAAATGGAAAGAAGGCATCGGACGCCACCACCGTCCCGGCCAGCGGCAGCATGGCTTTCATGGCGCCGAGCTTCACCGAATCGACGCGGCTCATCTGCCCCGCGCCTACTGCCACCGTCTGTCCCGCGCGCGCGTAGACAATCGCGTTCGACTTGACGTGCTTGGCCACCGTCCAGCCAAACTCCATGGCGCGCCATTCTTCTTCCGTCGCCGCGCGCTTGCTCTTCACCACGGCCGCCGCCCGGTCCATCGTGACGCGGTCCGCTCTCTGCACCAGAAAGCCGCCGGTAATTGATTTCACCACGAAGCGGTCCAGCCCCGGCGCCACTTTCATCAGCCGCAGGTTCTTCTTAGCCGCCAGCACCGCCACCGCTTCCGGCGCGTAGTCCGGCGCCGCCACCGCTTCCACAAACAGCTTCGCCATTTCGCGCGCGGTCTCCAGGTCCACCGTGCGGTTGATGCCGACCACGCTGCCATACGCCGATACCGGGTCGCACTCCAGCGCCTTGCGCCACGCCTCCGCCAGCGTCGCCTGCTCAGCGCAGCCGCACGGATTGGTGTGTTTCATTATGGCGATGGCGGGCTCCGTGAATTCGAGCGCCAACTGCCAGGCCGCGTCCAGATCCACCAGGTTGTTGTACGAAAGCTCCTTGCCCTGCAACTGCACCGCCCCGGCAATTCCCTGCCCCGCTCGCCCATACAGCGCCGCCGCCTGGTGCGGGTTCTCGCCATACCGCAGGTCCATCACCTTGGGCGCGCGCATCGCCAGGTCTTCCGGCAGCTCGCCGGCGGCGTCTTCCTGTTCCAGGCGCGCGCTGATCGCGGCGTCGTAATCCGCCGTGGTGCGAAACGCTTTCTTCGCCAGCCGCCAGTGAGTGGCCGGCGCCAGCTCGCCGCCGCTCGCCCGCAACTCTGCCGCAATCGCCTGGTAATCGGCCGGTGAAACCACCACCGCTACATCCTGGTAATTCTTCGCTGCCGCGCGGATCATGGTCGGCCCGCCGATATCGATGTTCTCGATCAGCTCGGCGCGCTCCACTCCCGCCTTCCGCGCCGCGTCCTCGAACCGGTACAGATTCACCACCACCATATCGATCGGCAGAATCTGGTGCTCCGCGATCGCACGCATGTGCGCCGGGTTGCCACGCATGGCCAGGATGCCGCCCGCCACGTGCGGGTCCAGCGTCTTCACGCGGCCGTCCAGCATCTCGGGAAATCCGGTCACTTCCGCCACGTCCTTCACCGGCACGCCCTCGTCGCGAATCAGCCGGGCCGTTCCCCCGGTGGAAATGATCTCCGCTCCAACGGCATGGAGCGCCGCGGCGAATTCCTGAACGCCGGTTTTATCGGTCACGCTGATCAGCGCGCGCTGAATTCTAGCCATCCCTGCACGATAACAAAATTACGACCGCGGCCTCGTGGCCCATCATCCCCGCCCGTCGCATGGCCCCTTATAGCTAGCAACTTGCGGACCGGCTGCCGTGTCAAGACAGTTATAATTCGAGCCAGTGGGCTGGCGGCAGTGCGGCTCACCGTCAAAAACCCGCGTCGCCGGGTTTCTCGCGGAAGGAGAGTAACATGCGCGCTTGGACCTTTTTCCTGCTCACCGCCGGGCTGGCTGCGCAAACCCAGACCGGCGAAGTTACCACCCGCGAAGAGACGCCCACCTTTCAATCGAGCGTGAACCTGGTGCGTGTGCCCGTGGTGGTCCGCGACAAGCAGGGACACACCCTCGGCAACTTCCATAAAGAAGACTTTCAGCTTACCGATCGCGGCAAGCAGCAGTATATTTCGCAGTTTGCCGTAGAGGGCAGCGCCGTCGTCGCGGCCGCGCATCCGCGGCCCGCTGCTCATCAAGAGGCGATCCCCGGCGAGCCGGCTGCCGCGGCTTCCAAGCTGGTGGTGCCCACTCGCTTCACAGCCTATGTCTTCGATGATGTCCATCTCAAGATCGGCGACCTGATGAACGCCCGCATCGCCGCGCTGAAGCACATCGAACGAGGAATACGCCCGCAGGACCGTGTGGCGTTGCTTACGCTCTCCGGCAAAGTGTCGCTCGATTTCACCAATGACCCGGCGAAATTCCGCGAGGCGCTGATGAAGATCATGCCCGTGCTGCCGGCCCACAAAACCTTCCCTCCGGCCACTTTCTATGTGGCCGATCAATGGATGAACCGCGACAACCAGGAAGCGCTGGCGTTGGAGGCCGGCATCGTCGCCACCTGCCTGCCAGGCGCCCAGATCGATCCCAGGGACATTCTCCGCGAAGTCGCCAGCGCGGGTATGGGCGAAGCCATCGCCACCTTCCGCACGCTCGACAACATCCTGCGGTTGCTCGCCGCCATGCCGGGTGATCGGATTATGATCCTGGTTTCGCCCGGCATGTATCTCTCCGACGACTTGCAGCGGGACCTCAGCGAATCCATCGACCGCGCCACCCGCGCCGGTGTCGTCATCAACACGCTCGACGCGCGCGGCGTTTACACCATCGACCCGGTCGGCGATATTCCGGGCTGCAATCCGCCCAACCCTCAGACCGGCTTGCTGATCTCCAAGTACGACGGCTTCGAAAACCTTGCCCAGGGGATGTTGCTGGACGATCTGGCCCATTCGACCGGCGGCAGCACCTCCAGCGACAACGATCTGCTGGGCGGATTCAATCGCCTGGCCACGCCGCCCGAATATGTTTATTACTTGGGCTTCTATCCGAAGGACCTCAAACCGGACGGCAGGTTTCACGAGATCAAGGTGAAGCTGACGGACAGCAAGGGATTGTCCTTGCAGGCGCGCAAGGGCTACTGGGCGCCCTCTCATGAAGAAGACGCTGCCGCTACGGCTACGCGGGAAATCGGCGAGGCCGTCTTCTCCCGCGATGAGCTGCACGACCTGCCCATCGAGATACACAGCGAGTTTTTCAAAACCACGGACGAAGCCGCCAGGCTGAAGGTCGCCACTCATCTCGATATCCGGCAGCTTCCGCTGCGCAAGGAGGACGACCGGAACCGCGACGATGTGACCCTGGTATGTGCCCTCTTCGATGGCAATGGCAACTACCTCGAAGGAACCCAGAAGGTGGTGGAGCTTCGGCTGAAGGACGCGACTCTGGAGCAGCGGCGCACAGGCGGCGTCACCGTGAACAGCAACTTCGATGTCAAGGTGGGCCCTTACATGATTCGCGTCGTGGTGCGCGATGCCGAAGGCCGCCAGATGGCCGCCGCCAACGGGGTGGTGGAGATCCCATGAAAACCTCAGCGGCTAAGTTGTGGGGCAGGTTGAGAACCTGCGGGCCGGCTGGCAGGTTGAGACAGTTATAATGCGAACCAGTGGGCCGGCCGCCGCCCACCCTGCAAAATCCGCGCTGCCGGGTTTCTCGTGGAAGGAGAGTTTCGTGCGCTCTTGGTCTTTTTTTCTGCTCAGCGCCGCGCTGGCCGCGCAGACCCAGACCGGCGAGGTAACCACTCGCGAAGAGACGCCCACCTTTCAATCCAGCGTGAACCTGGTGCGCGTTCCCGTGGTGGTTCGCGACAAGCAGGGACACGCTGTCGGCAGCCTCCGTAAGGAAGACTTTCAGCTCACCGACCGCGGCAAGCCGCAGTCCATTGCGCAGTTTGCCCTCGAGGGCAGCGCCGCGCAGCCAATCCCCGTGGGGGCCGGGAATGCCCGGCCCGCTGCGCCGCAATCCGAGATCCCGGCCCAGCCCGCCGCAGCAGGCTCCAGGCTGGTGGTCCCCACCCGCTTCGTCGCCTTTGTCTTCGACGACGTCCACCTCAAGCTCGAAGACCTCATGAATGCTCGTGCAGCCGCTCTGAAATACATCGAACAGGGAATACCTCCGCAGGAACGCGTGGCGTTACTCACGCTCTCCGGCACCGTATCGCTCGAGCTCACCGACGACCTGGCGAAATTCCGCGAGACGCTGATGAAAGTCATGCCCGTCCCGCCTCGCGCGCACTTCCCTCCCGCCAGCTTCTACGTCGCGGACCAATGGGCGAGAACGGAAGACCTGTCCTCCCCGCTGCTGGCGATGCAGACCGCCATTACCGTCGATTGCCTCCAACTGCAAGCCGGCGGCGGCGCTCCAACCCAGGCGGGGGGAGCGTTAACCACGCAAGCGCAGCAAATAGCCCAGGACACTCTCCGCCAGGTCGCCAATGAGGGCCGAAGCGATGCCATCAACTCCTTCCGCATCCTCAACAACGTGGTGCGGCTGCTCGGCTCCATGCCGGGTGATCGGATCATGATTTTCGTATCGCCCGGAATGTACCTCCCCGACGAGTTGCAGCGGGAACTCAGCGAGTCCATCGACCGCGCCACCCGCTCGGGCGTCATCATCAACACCCTCGACGCCCGCGGAGTTTATACCATCAACCCGACCGGCGATGTTCCCAACTGCCGTCTGACGAACCCCCAGACCCAGGAGCAGGTCGCCAAGTACGACCATGACGCCATTACCTCCCAGGGGCTGATTCTGGGCGACCTCGCTTATTCGACCGGCGGCGCCGCCCTCGCCCAGAACGATTTCCTCGGCGAATTCAACCGCCTGGCCACGCCACCCGAATACGTCTATTACTTGGGCTTCTATCCGAAGGACCTCAAAACGGACGGACGGTATCATGAGATCAAGGTGAAACTGACGGAAGGCAAGGGGCTGTCCGTGCAGGCGCGCAAGGGTTACTGGGCGCCATCCCATGTGGAGGACGCCGCCGCCGCCGCTTCGCGTCAAATCGGCGAAGCCGTGTTCTCCCACGATGAGCTTCGCGACCTGCCCATCGACATTCATACCCAGTTCTACAAGACCACCGCCGACGTTGCCAAAGTAAAAGTCACCACCCATCTCGATATCCAGCGGCTCCCTTTGCGCAAGCAGGATGACCGGAACCGCGACGACGTCACCCTGGTCTGTGTCCTCTTCGATCGCAACGGCAACTATGTCGAAGGGACTCAGCAGGTGGTGGAGCTTCGATTGAAGGACGAAAACCTCGAGCGCCGGCGCGCCCTCGGCGTCACTGTGAACACAGATTTTGACGTCAAGAGCGGCGCCTATCTGATTCGCGTCGTCGCGCGCGATGCCGAAGGGCAACAAATGGCCGCCGCCAACGGCGTAGTGGAGATCCCATGAAAACCGCAACGACTTATTTCTTCGCGGCTCTCGTGCTGTTCCTTTGTGCCCCGTTGCTAGCGCAAAACGGCGGATCGGACGCTCAGGGGACGGCCGGCCTGAAGCTCAAAGCTGAAGCGCGCTTGGTGCTGGTGGATGCCGTCGTCACCGGCAAGAAAGAGGAGCCGATCGACGGCTTGGAGGCGAAGGACTTCCACATCTTCGAGGATGGCCAGCAACAGCCCATCACCGTGTTCCAGACTCGCACCGGACCCGCGACTCCGGGCATCAGCCGTCAGCAGCACTTTGTCCTGTTAATCGATGCACAGGGTGACCAGGGACTGCCACCCGACGACTTGAAATGGATTCAGCAGAGCGCCACAAAGTTCGTCGCCGACAACGCCGGACCGAATCGGCTGATGTCCGTCGTATATTATGCGTGGGGATGCCTGGACATCGCTACGCAATTCACCGCCGATGTCGGCCAGCTTCGGCAAGCACTGGAGGCCTGGCCCGGCTTATCTTCTTCTTCAGTCGCACCGGTTTCGTCTGCGCCGGCCGCCTGGATTGGCTCGTCATCGTGCCCCGGCATTCCCGATCCCGATGGCTATGTGCGCATACGCTTTTACGCGCAACTGGCGAAGGACCTGGCCCATGTGCCCGGCCACAAGGTGGTGGCTCTCTTCGCCGCCGGCGTTCCGTCGCCGACCGGCGGCGCCGACCGCGCGGGTCCGCCGCGCGCCCTTTCCATCCGCCAGCTACGCTCTCAACTGGAGCGGAGTACGGATGCGCGGCGGGATCCGTTTGGGATGGCGCTCGAGTTCCGCAAGGCGAATGTCTCGGTCTATCCGGTCGGAGGCACAGCCAACGCCCAGAATCCGGGCTGGGCGCTCCACCTGGCCGACGTCACCGGCGGCCACGAGCTCTTCCGCGGCAACGACGTGATCGCCGTTTTCGACGCGATCGCCCGCGAGCAGGACGAATCCTACACGCTCGGTTACGTCCCGAGAGAGTCGCCGGAAGGAAGCTGCCACGAGCTCAAGGTCACCGTCGACCGGCCCGACGCAAAGGTGCGCGGGCGCAACCTGTACTGCAACGTCCGCGAGATCACCCTGGCCTCGACCAACCCTCTGGAAGCGGACCTTGAGAGCCTGGCCGCTTTGCCGCACGCCGGCAACACTCCAGCTTCGGCATCTGTGCCATTCTTCTATGAGGCCAGCGGCGTGGCGCGCGTCGACCTCGCGCTCGAGATTCCCGCGCCGGTTCTCGATCCTACCGAGGTGAACGGCAAGCTGCAGGCCTCGATGGACGTGCTCGGCCTGGCCTATAACCTGGGTGGCAATGTGGCCGCGCGATTCGGCGATACGGTGCGATTCGTCTTCGACAGCCGCCAGCAGTTCGACGATTTTGTTCAGCACCCCCTCCACTACGAACACCAGTTTGAAATCGCGCCGGGCAATTACCGGTTCAAGCTGATCTTCCGCACCGCCAAGGATCGCGCCGGTGTCGTCGAAACGCCGCTGGTCGTCGATCCGGTGGATGCCGCGCAGCTTGGCCTGAGCGCCATCGCCCTAAGCCGCAACGTGCAGCCGATCTCGCAAGACGCCTTGCAGGAGGATCTCGACGAGGGGAAGAACCCGTTGATCTTCCGCGGCAACCAGATCACCGTCTCCGGTTCCGATGTTTTCCCGAAGGCCGGTACTGCCGAAGCTTACTTCGAAATCTATGAGCCGCCCGCCACCGGCGCCGAGCCGGTCCGGTTGACCATGCGTCTGCGCCTGCTCGACGCGCAAAGCAACCAGCCAAAGTGGGATTCGGGCGATGTCGACCTGAGCGCCCTGGCCAACTCCGCCAACCGCGTGATTCCGGTTGCCCTCAAATTGCCGGTCGTAACTCTTCCGCCCGGGGCGTATCACGCCGTGCTGACAGTGAAAGATTCCGCCGGCGGCGAAGCCTCTCGCATGGTGCAATTCCGGACGGAGTGAGTTCTCCCAGTGAGGCAGGTCCCAGACCTGCATCTGCACTCTCCGACCCGCCAACCGGCCGCCCGGCACCGCGAGCGCTATAATTCGAACCAGCGGGCCGGCCACTACGCGCCCACCTCAGGAATCCGCGACGCCGGGATTCTCGCGCAAGGAGAGTATCGTGCGCTCTTGGTCCTTTTTTCTGCTCATCGCCGCGCTGGCTGCGCAAACCCGCACCGGCGAAGTTACCACCCGCGAAGAGACGCCCACCTTTCAATCGAGCGTGAACCTGGTGCGCGTTCCCGTGGTGATCCGCGACAAGCAGGGACACGCGCTCGGCAGCTTCCATAAGGAAGATTTTCAGCTCACCGATCGCGGCAAGCCGCAGGAGATCGCGCAATTCGCCATCGAGGCCAGCGCCGTCGCACAACACGTTCCCGTAGAGGCCGGGCATGCCCGGCCCGCTGAGTCTCAAGAGGAGATCCCCGGCAGCCCCGCCGCAGAAGCCTCCAAGCCGGCAGTCCCCACCCGCTTCGTCGCCTTTGTTTTCGACGACGTCCATCTCCAGATGGAAGACCTGGTGAACGCTCGCAAGGCCGCGCTCCAGCACCTCGAACACGGAATACCCCCGCAGGAACGCGTGGCCTTGCTCACTCTCTCCGGCAGCGTGTCGCTCGAATTCACCAGTGACGTCGCAAAATTCCGCGAGATGCTGATGAAGGTCATGCCGGTTCCGCCGCGCGTGTATTTTCCTCCCGCCAGCTTCTACCTGGCCGATCAGTTTATGAAAAGTCCCGGCGACGAGCAGGCGAACTGCAATTTGACGCCACCCTGCTCGGTGGATTGCAGCCAACTGATGCCACCGGTGCTGCGGATGCAGACTGAGGTGACCATCGAATGCCTCCAACTGACGTGTCAGCGGGTGCTCGAGGCTCCCGGCATAGCCCGGGACACGTTTCGCTCCGTCTACAATGATGGCGCGAGCGAAGCCAGCAACGCCTTCCGCATCCTCAACAACGTGGTGCGGCTGCTCGGTTCCATGCCGGGCGATCGGGTCATGATTCTCGTTTCGCCCGGCATCTACCTCCCCGACGAGTTGCAGCGGAGCCTCGCCGAATCCATCGACCGCGCCACCCGCTCCGGCGTCATCATCAATACCCTCGACGCGCGCGGCGTTTACACGGTCGACCCAGGAGCCGGCGAAGCTTCCCAATGCGGTCTATCGCTTCCACAAACCCAAGTGGAAGTCGCCAAGTACAACCATTTCGCCATCACCGCCCAGGGGCTGATTCTCGACGACCTCGCCCATTCGACCGGTGGCACCGCTGTCCGCGACAACGACCTGCTGGGCGGGTTCAACCGCTTGGCCAACCCGCCCGAGTACGTCTACTACCTGAGCTTCTATCCGGGGGATCTCAAGCCGGATGGCAAGTTCCACGAGATCAAGGTGACGCTGGCCAACAGCCAGGGCCTGTCCGTGCAGGCGCGAAGGGGCTACTGGGCGCCTTCCCATCTGGAAGACGCCGCCACCGCCGCCACGCGGGAGATTAGCGAGGCTGTGTTCTCGCATGACGAGCTGCGCGACCTGCCCCTGGACATTGACACCCAGTTTTACAAGACCACCGCCGCGGATGCCAGGCTGAAAGTCATCGCCCACCTGGATATTCAGCAACTTCACTTGCGCAAGCAGGACGATCGGAACCGCGATGACGTGACCGTGGTATGCGCCCTGTTCGATGGCAACGGCAACTACCTCAAAGGAACCCAGAAGGTGGTCGAGCTTCGGGTGAAGGACGAGAATATAGAGCGCCGCCGCGACCTCGGCGTCACCACCAACAGCGACTTCGACGTCAAAAGCGGCGCCTACATGATTCGCGTCGTCGCCCGTGACGCCGAAGGCCAGCAGATGGCCTCCGCCAACGACACGGTGGAAATCCCGTGAAGCCCTCGCCGGCTGGTTTGTGGGGCAGGTTGGTAACCTGCGGGCCGATTGCCGATCGGCCCAGCCGGGCGTCCGCCCGGCCGTCGCATTGCGCGCAGCACCCCATGCTTCCGCGATGTGCCGTCCTGCTCCTCTCTCTCTGCGCCCCGCTGCTGGCTCAAACCGGTGCGTCCGGCGCCCCTGACTTAGCCGGCCTGAATCTCAAATCCGAAGCACGTCCGGTGCTGGTAGATACCGTTGTGACCGGCAACCGGAACGAACCCATTCACGGCCTGGCAGCGACCGATTTCCACCTCTTCGAAGATGGCAAGGAACAGACCGTCACCGCGTTCCAGACGCACACCGGACCTGCCGTGCAGGGAATGTCGCAGCAACAGCGCTTCGTCCTGTTGTTCGGCGCGCAGGCCGCCGACGCTCAGAAATGGCTCCAGCAGGCCGCCGCCAGCTTCATCGCGGATAATGCCGGGCCCAGCCGGCTGATGTCCATCGTTTACACCGACGCATGCTACGGCACCACCTCCACGCCATTCACCGCCGACGCCGCCCGGCTTCAGCAAGCACTGAGTAACTGGCCGGACCTCCTTCACTGCGACCACGTTGCGGCACCCGATAGCAACCTGCGCGCGCTCTACTACGCCGAATTGGCGAAAGACCTGGCGCATGCGCCTGGCCACAAAGTGGTGGCCTTGTTCGTGGCTACTGCCGGCCCTTCCGCCAGCGGTGCCGCCAACGAGTTAACGGAAGCCGTTGCCTCGGCGCGCCGCGGGCGTGCGCGAAGCCAACCGAATGCGGAAGCGCACCAGGATCCGTTCGATATGGAACTCGAGTTTCGCAAGGCGGACGCCTCCGTCTATCCGGTCGAAGCGCAGCCCGGTGTCGCCACTCCTGGCTGGGCGCTTGATCTCGCCGGCGCCACCGGCGGCCACGAGTTCTCCCGCGGCGCCGGGCCTCCCATTTTCGAGCAGCTCGCCCGCGAGCAGAACGAATCCTACACTCTTGCCTACCTGCCGAAAGCGTCCGCGGAAGGAAGCTGCCATGCGATCAAGGTCACCATAGACCGGCCGGGCGTAACGGTGCGCGGGCGAAACCTGTACTGCAACGTCCGCCAGGTGAGCGTAGCCGCCGCCAAGCCGAAAGAAAACGATCTGGAGAGTCTGGCGGAGTCGGCTGACGCCGGCAACACCGCGGCGTCGGCTTCGGTCCCGTTTTTCTATGAGGCCAACGGCGTCGCGCGTGTCAACCTGGCGCTCGAGATTCCCTCCCCCGTTCTCGTTGCCACCGAAATCAACGGCAAACTGCATGCCGAAATGGACCTACTCGGCCTGGTGTACCACCCTGGCGGCGACGTGACTGCGCGGTTCACTCATAAGCTGAGATTCGACTTCGACAACCGCCGGCAATTGGACGATTTTCTGCGGCGTCCGCTCCACTACGAACAACAGTTTGAAGTCGAGCCGGGAAATTACCGGTTCAAGGTCGTCTTCCGCTCCGCCAAGGATCGCCTCGGCGCGGTCGAAACGGCGCTGGACGTCGATCCGTTCAACGCCGGACAGCTCAACGTGAGCTCGATCGCCCTCAGCCGCGATGTGCAACCAATATCGCCGGAGGCCGCACAGGAGGAGATCGAAGATGGGGTAAAGCCGTTGATCTTCCGCGGCAACCGGATCGCCGTTTCCGGCTCCGATGTTTTATCGAAGACCGGCACCGCCGAAGCCTATTTCGAAATCTACGAGCCGTTCGCCAGCGGTGCCGGCGCGATCCGATTGACCATGCGCCTGCGCGTGCTCGATGCGCAAAGCGCTGAGCAAAAGTGGAATTCCGGCGATGTCGACTTGAGCACCCTGGCCAAGTCCGGCAACAAAGTGATTCCAGTCGCACTCAAATTGCCGGTCGCAACGCTGCCGCCCGGCACCTATCACGCCGAGCTCACGGTGAAAGACTCCGCCGGCGCCCAAGCTACTCGCAGCATCCAATTTCACATCGAATAAAGTGAGGCAGGTCCCGGACCGGCCAAGCCAGGCGCCAACCGGGCCGCTTTTTTCCCCGCATTCCCCGGGCGTAGCCCGGCTGCCTTCCCCCGTAGGGGCCGGGCATGCCCGGCCCGCGCCTCCCCCCGTGCCGGTGACAACCCCAATCACCACTCCACTCTCCCACCAACTCAATCACTTTAGCCCACACCTACCATCCAAAATCCCTTGACACACCCGGCATACTGTAATTGGGACTGTGGCGCTAAGCTCCGCTGCTAGTCCTTACTTGTTGGCCAACAAGCGTTGCACTCAGTTGGTACTGAACTTCCGGCGCCCGTGAACGGCATGCGGGGTCCCCCTTGGGCTGGACTCCCGACGGAAG
>Ga0187876_1003048_pt1 | contig 11707 bp, 18 predicted proteins | sample June2016WEW_17_4_FD_133000 | JGI IMG/M metagenome (GOLD analysis project Ga0187876, IMG submission 133000) | Peatland microbial communities from SPRUCE experiment site at the Marcell Experimental Forest, Minnesota, USA - June2016WEW_17_40 | ecosystem: Environmental > Terrestrial > Soil >... | reverse complement strand
GGCCTAACCCGCGGCTCTCATCCTCCAGCCGCATAACCCAGGGACGGGCTTCCGTCCGCCCCTGGCAACCTGCCTAAGCGTTTTCCACTTGATCGTCATCTTTGTAGCGGTTTTCTCGGCAATCTTGGCTCACGAATGCCCGATTAAACCCGTCGTCAGTGGTAGCCCTTTCCGGGATATCATCCGGAAGCGGAAGATTCAACTGTGGGTGAGCTTTCCGGATTTGCTCGAGCTGCGCCTGGCTGCGCGCAATCTGAGCACCCAAAGACGTCATTTCCCGTTGTGCTTCTGTCAAGTAGTGCAGTTCCTCGAGCGAGTGAAGTAATGCCTGTTTGTGGTCCTCAACGGTTTTCTCCGCCAATGCCTGAAGTTCGTTTATTACTTTGGTCGGATCCTCGCCAGAAGCCACTTCCGCGCGGATCGTCACTCCCGGGCGAAGATTCGAGAAACTTTCGAACGGATGGTTGAACGTGCGTCCAGCCGAAACGGTTATTTCCTTAATTTCCATGGATTCTCCTTTGCGCCTCTGCGCCCTTGTGGTTAGATTCCCAGTCGGGATGTAGAAAACGGCCGATCCAGACGCTTACGAACGCGACAAGCAACTGGACGGTCACGACGACGAGCACGAAAAACAAAGCAAACCTCAGCATGGTTCCTCCTACCTGGTAGCAATCGCGGCCGCGCGAGCGCCTTCGAGGATGGCGATTTGCGCCTGGCACGCACGCATATTGTCACGATCGGTCTGAAATTCGTTTCCGGCCTGGCGCAGATGTTCGTTTGCCTGGCGAAGCTGCGTTGTCGCCGCGGCCATCTCGCGGCTATAGGTATCAACCAGCAAGGCGAACATGGTCAGCAGGACAAAGAGAATGCACGTGGCAAACCGGTAGGCCTTCATTCGGCGCTCGATCCTCGCGGCATGGTCAAGGATTCCCATATAGGTACTCGGGGACGATTCGCCGGCGGCAAACCGCGCTTGCTCGGCTTTTCGGATACGTTCTAAAGCTTCTTCCGAAAAACCCATCTCAGTACTTGCATATTTTTTTTCTTCCATAACTCCTCCTCACGTCAAAAATTCCAGACTCTCTTCTGGTCGAACCTTCCAAAATCGTACTTTTTCGGTGTCCGGAGTCTCATTGTGGCCCATAACGGCACGCAGGGCTGCCGTCCAGGACACGGGATCGCCAGTTTCCTGGACTCATAGTACCCCTCAACGCCTTAAATCGCCTCCTAGCGCGTTTTTCGATCTTCCCGCCGGCCGTTTTCTCGTCCACGGACCGCACTTTTGCTCCGACGGATCGAAAAGTATCCAAAAGCAGTTTCCTTACCCCGTTTAATCCGTCTAACCCCCATCTCCACTAGACCCCCCCCACGATACAGGCGATACACTATGATTTTTTTAATATACTATATATATAAATCAACAACTTATGGTTAGCAAAAATACTCCGATACACTCCGCTACACTGCTAACACTTGACACTAAAAAAGGCGAATAAAAAGCGAAGTGTATCGCACTGTATCGCTTTTTCACTGCTAACCATAACATACTGAAAATACTACACTTCATTATTGAAAATGGCGTGAAAAGTGGTGTATCACCCCCCACCCCCCCCTCTATCCCCCCTGGCCTACTCTCTCGAGACATTATAATTTGGTTTTCCATACCCACCACCGAGTCCCTTCTTTCCGTTTGATAACCTCTCCTCCGTCGATTGAAAGGTCATCCAAGTGACGGTTAAACGTCCGGGCGTCCAAATGACACTTTTGTTGCAAGGATCGGCGGATAATTCGGCCCGGAAACTCAGGAATTTTTGCTAAAATCTTCTTATCGATGTCGAGATCCGGACTCGCGCCGTGCTCGGCGAAAAGCGGAAATCTAGACTCGTAGAGATATTCCCCAAACTCTAAAGCCGGTTCCAAGTGCCAAGGTTCAAAGAATTTATCGGCCTTATCGAGAGCAGCGTTAATCAAACAGATTTTCTGCACTGTGACGCGATCTCCGATCGACATTGCGGCGATGAGATCATCATCTTTCAGTCGCTGCTTATATTTTTTGTACCAGGATATCCAAAGCTTCCGGACCTGGGGAGACGGTTCAAGACGGTGAGTTTCGCGCAACTTCCAGTACATTAGCATGTCTTTGATTTGTCCTGCGAGATTCGTAAGGATCTCTTGATTGGGAGGATCGGGATAAGGCATTGGCCCTTTCGGATCGCCTGGACAGAAACAAAGTCGCCGCCCAAATCCGGTTTCCAAATCTTCGTCTTTCATTGGTCGGATATTCTTGTAGGCCGACGCGAAAATAGCTGCCAAACGCGGTCTTTCGACCATGTACGGCGTTGCCACACTCTCATTTTGCAGCGTCTCGCCGTCGTAAGCGTCGTTGAGTAGCGAGATAATGGAGTGGGTGCCGGTTTGCGCGGCCACGTCGAGCAGCGAGCGGAGCTCGCCCAGACGCAGAATCGCTCGTGTGTTGGTCTTCACGCCATTTTGCTGGTTGTGTGTTGCCCATGCTTTGATAAATCCAGCCTTGCTATCGATGGTCCTTGGCACGTAAATGCTATCGTCTACCATCTTCGCGAAATCGAAACAAAAATTCGTGGAAGTGGTTTTTCCGTCTCCACCGATCATCCCGACCAGGACGGAATACAATTGCGGATAGAAACGCGATCCCATTTGTCCGAAAACGGTGTCTCCCAAGAGAGCCCCGATCGTGGTGTAAAAGGAAATGAAGTGCCAGTTATCCGAGGCCTCGGAAGAATTCGCCACCGCCTGGCGATAGATTTCAGCCGCCGGATGCCAGGCGTCGCGGCGAATGTGGGGATAACGGTCCTTTTTCGCTTTCTCTTTGTCTTCTTGCGGGGTGACAACTTCAATCTCCGGAGCGATGTAGGACGCCTGAATTTCGTTGATCTGCGCCTGCGCAAGGTCCAGTAAAACCGACGCTTCGTTCGAACCGCCGTTGAGCGCGTACGTGATCATGTTGTTAGCGGTTTGGATGACTCGCCGCACAATCGCTTTCTCTTTGACGATGCGGATATATTCAGGCAATGCTTGCGACGTTCCGATGGGTACACCATCGGTTAGCGCGGCCAGATAGGCCGCGCCGCCGGCTTTTTCGAGGAGTCCGGAACGGTCAAGCGATTCGGAAAGCGATACGAGTTCAATTGGACGGCGCTGCTCGGCGAGAGTCATCATGGCGCGAAAAGTGAGACGATGCGATTCGGAAAAAAAATCGTTAACGACTAACGTCTTCAGAACAATTGCCAAACTCTCGTTTTCGAGCAAAATGCTTCCCAGTAAGGCTCGCTCAGCCTCAAGATTTTGGGGAATGTTGGGATCACTTGTGCTTGTAGTGGGCATAGAAGAGAAAGTTACTGGTCGTGAGCCAATTGAAGAAAATTCGACGCAATCAATCCTCTACGAAAATGGGTTGGACGTGTCCGACAAATACTTCAATTGTTGGATCTGGGCTCAATGCGATTTCGAAAAGTCGCTGTTCTACGCAGCCTTTTTCGCTCTGACAGATAAAGTAGTTTGCGTTTTTCGTTCTGATCATTTCCATGGAAGTTCCACACGTCGGACAGAGCAAGCGAAGATGATCGATTTCAGCTTTAAGTTTCATCTTTAGTGCCTGTTGCATTAAAAAAACCTCCAAAAAAGTTGTTTGCCGCAGATTCGGCGGGAATTGCTCACGTCTGCAAAAGCGGCCGCATGACGCGCGAGCGGTTGTTCATGGCCGGCTTGCGCTTCCCATCCGGACTCGGAGAACTCGGTTTTCCGGGGCACAGCTTTTTCCGCCCAATCGAATTCCGCCATGGCGTGGCACGTCGTGCAGAGATAGAGTGTCAAAGTCGCGCATGTGGTCCGCATCTTTCCGGTTTCCGCGTGCCAGAAGCGCCAGGGAATGAGAGTCACTTTCCAGTGCGCCTGGCTCAGGCAGTACGTGCCTTCGTGGTAGTCGCATCCTTCGCAGATTTGTCGGCCGTGTCTCATGTTGAGTTTAATCCCGATCATTTGCCGCGCGCTTTTTCGCATCATTCTGAACTGGTTTTTCTGATTCACGCTCCGCCGTGCATGCCGGGCAAGGGCATGTCATCCAAGGCTTTTTCGCCGTCTCGGGCAATGCCCATTTGATGCAGACAATGACCGGCTCCGGCGGCTGGGGCTTGAGATCGGACATACTCAGCTCTTCTTGTGGGCTACGGTTTTCTTGCCTTTTTTATCCTTTACTTTTGACGATTTCTGCGCGAGCGTCCCATTTTTTGCTTTGGCCTCGTGTTTCACAGTCTTTATGGGTGGATTTTTAGTTGAAGCTTTTGCCTTCGCCGCGGCCTGCTCATTTTTAATCTCGAGAGCGGCTTGTTTGCGGAACTTCTCTGGATGAAGTCCTCCTACGTGGGAATACATGCCAACCAAAGCGCAAATGGCCTTCGTGACAATCGTTTCAGAACACTCCTGGGCTCGCTTTTTGCCCAGTAGAAGCGGCCGGATTTCTGTAATAACTTGGCCTTTCATGCTTTCGAGTTCGATGGAGTCCGGCCGTCGAAAGTTACATCCATTGAACACAACTTCGAAAAGAATCTCGATAAAAACGCGGCCTTTGAGTTCCGGCTTCTTGCCGATTACGGGATCCAGCGCATAGCCCAGGGCACGAAGCTGGATTGCGCGTTCAAGTTTTGTTGCAAGTCCCGCGTCCCGATTCTCCTGTTTCTTAATCCGAGCTTTCAGCCAGTGCTTGGGGCACTCGCGATCGATGCACACTTCCTTCATTTTTCCTATTCCATATCCACCGACAACCAAGGCTTGGACGGCGCTTTTGCAGCGATGTTCTTTGCTCCAAATCTCCATGTATTGCCCAGTCGTGAGCGGTTCATCCTGGGATTTAGGCAAAGCTTGCGAATAGTCTTTATCGTGAATCGTGACAAGCGGCTTGCCGTTCGCCTTCGCCTCAGCCATGCGGATTTGCACATACGTCTCGCGCTTCGATTCGAAGCAAGGGCGATCCGTGCAAGTCGTCGGTTTAAAGTCTTTCATGCTCGAATCGTTTTTGGCAAGCTTGGGACACGTCGTGCAAGCGCCCGCGGCTGGAACCAGGGCAGCATCATCAAGTGGAAAAGTTGCTTCCGAAGTGTCGTAAAATGCACTGTCCGCCAATAGTGCGCTCAGTCGACGAACGCTCACCGCCGGCATGGAATGATCGTTCATATATTTCGGGAAACAAGTCTCCAGCGCAATCGCCTGGGAGCTCGCGGGCAGGCGCGCGATCATGACCGCATGTCCGGGCGGCAACCGGCCTTCTTCCATGGCTTTCTTGGCATCCGGCACGAGCTCGCACAATTTGAGCCGTTGATACACGTAGGACGCTGATTTGCCGATTTTCTTAGCCACGCTTTCGACGCTGGCATGTTCGGTCAGTTTTTTGAGGCCTTCGGCTTCCTCAATGGCGGCCACGTCCTCGCGGTGCATGTTCTCAATGAGTTGAATTTCTTCGGCTTCTTCGTCCGTCATTTCGCGGATGAGGCAGGGCACTTCGTCCAAATCGGCTTTCTGCGCCGCGCGATAGCGACGGGAGCCCACAACAACTTCATAGGTAGCCGCCTTGCCGGGCGGCGCGGAGTCGTCCGCGAGGAGCCGCACGAGCAAGGGCTCTACGACGCCTTTCTCTTTGATCGATTTGGCGAGCTCGGCGTCCGCTTTGGGATTGATACTCTTGCGCGGGTTAGTGGGTGAAAGTTTGAGTTGGAAAAACGGAATCTGAAAAACGATTTGTGGATTGGTTGAAATCGGCGCTTCGGGCGCGCCGGGCAGGACGTCGGGCGGATTGAGATGGGTCGTTGGCGTTTCAGTCATCGATTCTCCTTGAAAAGCGAATTAACTCGTTATGCCGCGGGAATCGCGGCCTTCATCGTTCCATAGCAGGATGGACATAGCCCGTGCGTCACGCCATCCTCGCCGTCCATCCAGGTTTTGCGGCAGTCGGAACATTCCCACATCGCGGTTTGCACGCGTCTGCAACCAACCACCGGCGGCGCCGAGTGAAGCGTCGCGAACAAACGAGCGACGTGTGTTGAACCACAATGCGGGCAGCGTTCGCCCAAGTTCTTCTTACACCAGCTACACACTCGATGCATTTTTCTCCTTGTTTTGTTCCTCGTGGGCAATGCGGATCGCGCTTCGCATGGTGTTCGATGCCAGGCAGGCCTGGCCATGCGCAAGAGCCAGGTTGGAGTTGCCGGGGAGTTCGTCTTTTAAATCGCGCAAGGTGCGAATGGTTTGCTCGATGCATGTCAAGGCGAGCAGCAAACGTTTGGATTGGACGGTCGTCACGGTTCACCTCAAAAGATTGTAGACGTCTTTAAAATTGCTCGAAAGATCATCTTCCAGACCGTCGAGACGCTCCGCGAGTTCCTGGTGCGACTCATGACGTTTGCAGGCTTGCCGAATCGTATCCATTCGGCCTTTGGCCATAATTTCAACGGCGCGAACATGGGCAAGAATTTTAGCTTTCTCCTCTTTCGTCACGGTTCCTTCCTTTAGGCAGGATTCATTTCGCGCTTCGCCTCGTACCGTTCCAAGTGCACGCGCACAGCGTCACGGATGATGAACGAAACAGGAATTTCGTCCGACAATGACCGCTCGCGCAATCGTCTGGTGACGTCTTTCGAAAAACGAATGGAAAAAGGCTTGCCTTTCGGTACTGTGCGCCGCTTCCTCATGCTGTTTCTCTCCTGTCGTGAGATACACTACACCACAATACGTCGATGTCAAGAGAAAAATGCAGGTATGAGAAAAATTTCTGACCATCCGGATACGCAGGCACCCAGATCAACTCATTTCTAGCTCTTCTGGGTGCCTGGGGGTGAACTTCTTAGGCTTTTGCGGGCGGTTCAGGTTCGGCAGGCGGTTCCAAGTCTTCGATCTCCTCGTCTTCGACGAGTTCCCCGGTCTTACAATAGTGCAGAAAATGCTTTGCAATCAAGAAACTGTCTTTGCCGTCCAAAGCTTTCTGGATCTTAGGGAACTGGCTCAGCATCGTGAGCAGTCCGCCTTCGGTAAAGTCTTTGAAAAAATCCTTGGTTTCCGGATCGGAAAAATACAGCCATTGCGCGATCTGGTCGCCATCCGCACCATTAGCGATCATGAAGGCGACGCGATCGAACAAGTACGGTCGGATGTCCCATTCCTGAGCTGCCGGCGTGGACGAGTCTTCGGCGATAGGATTGGGGGCAGAGGGTGACGAAGAAGCGGGCGCTTGCGGGGATTCTGTGTGACCTTCGTTGCTTTGAGCTGACGTGGAAGGCGTCGCCCTCTGCGAACTTTGTGCGGCGCGCGCATTCCATTCCGCGGCTTTGGCGTAGTCCGACATCATGCCGCGGAACGTGGGCACTAACTCAATGGCTCCTTTGGCGAGAATCGATTTGAAATCGCCTCCGCCCTCGTCGGGCCGAAGCGCGCTCGTGGCTTCGATCAACTTTGAAACCGTGTCCACCATTTTGAGCGGGTCGGTGGCGTTCTGCGCGCCGATCAAACCCAGTTCTTTCAGTGCCCGAATGGTGTCGAGTAGGCCTCCGCCTGATTCTGCGGGCTTAATTAACAAAGGCAGAAACAATTTGAGAATCTCGATGATGCCGTTCTCTCCTCCGCCGCTAGCGAGTTTGCGAGAGATCGTATCGAGGGTGTTTTCGAAGGCCTTTTGCTGCATATCGAACGAGCGTTGAGCGTCAGGCGGCAGGTTTCCTTGCTTTTCGAGGAGCTGCTTGAGGACCTGTAGGAGTTCACTGGTCTGTGTCGGCGAGGCGGGGTTTGTTTCGGTCACGGGCTTTCCAGTGAAAATGCGGTCGCCTTCGATTTCAAATTCCGTCGTCTTTCTCCAAGGTGGATCGCTGGTATGATTTACCCAAATGATGAATCGGCCTCCGCCTGATCCTCCAAATTTTTTGCGGATCTGCTCGATGGTTACAGCTTCGGTGATGACATCGATGTAGGGGCCAAGTCGGCGCTGGCCGGGTGGGCTCCAATAGAGATACACCATGTAATCATTCCAATCAGAGCCTTTCAATCGTTGCATCCAGCTAAAAGCGTCAAATTCTTCGCCTGGCGGCGGCTCCATGCCCGGCAGAGCCGCTTGATCGGGTAGGGGCGGCGCGGGAACTTCATCTTTAATTACTGTGGTGCGAACGGCTTTGCGTTGGTCAGTCACGACTTGGGGCATGTCTTCTCTCCTTTTCACGATTTTTGTACCTGTTCTAAGCGCAATCTGAACCGTTGTCAAGCCCTACGTTGCGTCGATTCAGCATTGCCGTACGTCTGAGACTACATCTGAATCGCGTTTCCGACTAGATGGGTTGACTCTCGATGGTTGGCTCATTATCGTGGCCAGGCGTTGACTACCAGTCACGGTTCGACGTGAAGCGGGCTCGATCGTCCACCCTTCGGGGGCTTCAAGCTTAAATGGCCGCGGGCCTGCTTCCATAAAATCGGTCCTCATGTACACAGCTTCGATCCTCACTCCGGCTTCCACGTCCCGCTTCCAGGGCGTCATGACCGTTCATTATCTCGCCGACGGTGACGCCGGCGCGGAGCAGTCGATCGACGACATGCGCGGCATCGTGGACAAGGCGTTAAAGAGTCCGCAGGTTTACGTGCTCGCCCGGCAGATCGTGCAGCACGTACCGGCCTACGACGAAGACGGCGAGCTCCGGGCGCTCTATGACTGGGTGCTCCGAAACATCCGGTTTGTCAAAGGCGTGATCGGCAAACAGAGCCTGCAAACGGTGGACGCCACGCTGGCGATGCAAACAGGGCAGTGCACGGACCTCTCGACGCTTATGGCAGCACTTGCGATGTCCATTGGTTATCCCGTGCACTTCATGGCGGCCGCCACGGATCCCGCCGCTCCCGACCAATTCAGCCACATTTATCCGGAGGCCCAGCTTCGCGGCGAGTGGATCCCCATGGACGCGGCGCGAGAAAATGCGGCGTTCGGAGTTCCGCCGTCGCGCCTCTACCGCTCACAAGCATTTTCCATTCTCGATTCCGTGGGCAACATGCCGCGTCTCGGAAGCACCGCCGATGACATCGCCAGTGCGATCACCGCGGCCGGTCAAAGCGCCGCAGAAATCATTCAAGCGCAAAATTCACCTTACTTGCTGGCGGCGAATGGGCAGTACGTCGTGAATCCTAATTATTCCGGGTCCACACAACCTTTATTGCAGGCGAGCAGCCAGGCGCTGGGTATTCCTAGTCTCATCCTGCTGGGACTGGGCGCGTGGCTCCTGTATACCGTTCTCAAGAGGTAGATCATGGCGGCAAGCGTCAATCCGCGTCCGGGTTTGCAGTGGGGACCTCCCAGTTCCATGGTGCGTCAACCTATTGTGATGGCGAATGGCGATACGCTGTCCACGCCCTCCGTCACCGCGGATCGCGGCCATGGTCCGGGAGCCACGATGCCCGCAGGAAGTTACTACGGCGCGGGAATGCGCCAGCCCTCGAGCCTGAGAACCATGCAGGACCAGGCCGCCCAACAAAACGGACCCGTCCAGATTTCTCCCGGCGTTTATGTGTGGCCCAATGGCCAACCGCTGACCGCGGCGGAAGTGCAAGCCTTGAACTTGCAAAACGTCGTGAGCCAGGCGCCGACAACGTCCGCCGAACTTACCGCGCAAGAAGCCACGGCCGCGACGACGACGGCGGCCACGACGGCGGCCACGACGTCCTGGCTGGACGAAAACACGATCACGGCGAATTACACGAATGGCCAGGTCATGCTCGCGGGCGCGGCCGCCGTGGCTCTGTTCTGGTTTTTGAAGAAACGCTAATGTTGGCTCATCTCCTCAGTTTCGGCGGTGGTTTGCTGTTCGGCATCGCTTTGGAAGAAATCGGCCGGCCGATCTTTTATCGCCTCGTTTTGGGAACCTGGCCCGATCGCAGGGGGTTGGTTTATCTGCCGGCAAAAGAGGACAGGAGAAAATAGCATGGCTTATCAAGCAGCTTCCGCTCCTCCCCCCGTGATGCCGCCCGTCCGCTGGGTGCAGACGTCTGCAAAATACTGGAAAGACCTCCAAAAACGCAATGCGTCGCTCGGCCGCGAATGTTCCGGATGCCGCGGCACCGTCGTCCGGATGGGCGCGAACGCGGTTCTGCTGCCGGCCTTTTCGCGCGTCAAAATCGGCCAGGATCTGTTCGATACGGGCGGCGATTTTTCCGAGACTGCGGATGTGTTGGGCGGCGCCGACGTCGGCGCCGGGGCCGATTTGAGCAGCTACGGTTTGGCGACTTTGCCGATCGGACCCTCCTCGGGCGGCGGCGCCCTGAGCTCCACGGAAGAAGCCGCGTTTTCTCCGACTTTGACCACGATCCCGGGCACGGGCGGATACTCACTTGTCAGTCCCACGTCGCTTCCATCTACAGCAACATTGCTTGCGACGACGGCTGCGGGTGCGGCCGCTTCTATCGCGCAACAAGCTGCGGCGAAACAAACTCTGGCCAATATTGCAAACCAACCGCAAAGTCAAGTACTCGCGGGCATTCCAAATGCGGCTTTATATGTGGGGGGGGCTGTGCTGGTGATGCTCTTAGCCTCCAAAGGTGGAAAACGTCGGTAATGGCGTACTTCGGCAAAAAATCGCGGCGCCTTGGTGATGTGACCTTTACCGGAGAATCGGTTTCCGGATTGCCCAACCTGAACTTGCCAGGAACATCACCTGACTTTCTTGCAATTTTGTCCAACGCGACGACGGATGTTGAGAATTTTCTGTACAACGCCGGGACAGGCAACCTGACGGCCAATCAAATTGCCTCGATTAACGCGAATGGAAATAAAGCCATTGCGAACTCTGGTGCCGGTAATGCGGCGTTGATCGCGGCAGAGCAAGCCCAGTGGCAAAAAGATCTCACGGCCGTTATCAACCAAAGCTATTACAGTGGTGCAGGAAACATTTTGGCAGATTTGGGCTTGGATTCGAACGCACCGGCAGGCGCCGGTTCAACCGGCGTGTTGGCCTGGCTTGAGACGAATTGGCCCTATGTGTTCGTCGGTGTGGCAGCGTTTTTAATCTTCCGGCCTGACAAGGCCTTTTGAGAGGTGAGTGATGGTCAATCGAAACCCGAATGCGCCGGTCTTTCCACCGGAGAAAATGAACTATCGGCCGTCTGTCGTGGGCAAGAAAGTTGCGAATACAGGCGAGCCGCGGGCAGCTCCGGCAATTCCTCAGCCAGCCCCGGTCGCAGTGCAGGCTAAGGTGCCTACTCCTGTCGGTCCTGTGGCGCCCCAAGCGGCGCAGACAACCGTTTTTGAGGCCGGCTTGCCGGTAAAGGCCAACGATCTGGAAGTGCCCAAAGCGGAATAATCGCCGATCCGGACGGATGCAAGAAAAGGAGCCTCATGCGAACGATCCGAAGACGAATTGCCGCGGCTAGCAACCCGCAGAAAACCATAGGCACCATCACGTTTCGCGGCCGCTCGAAAAAAGAGGCCAAACAGAACATGGTCAATTATCTGCGCCGGACCAATGTGATGGCGGGTTTTTATGACGAGGATGGCCAGTTCCATCCAATTCGTGCGGCCAAAGACTACTCTCGGAGCCGAGCTGGAGAAGGATCTGGACAACGGAGGAAGAGCAGTGCCAAGCGCCGTCGGTAGAAAAAATACGGTGCGTTACGTAGCACCCCCAGGTACCACCCTGGACGCTCCGCGAGTGCGGAG
>Ga0187876_1003047_pt1 | contig 11709 bp, 8 predicted proteins | sample June2016WEW_17_4_FD_133000 | JGI IMG/M metagenome (GOLD analysis project Ga0187876, IMG submission 133000) | Peatland microbial communities from SPRUCE experiment site at the Marcell Experimental Forest, Minnesota, USA - June2016WEW_17_40 | ecosystem: Environmental > Terrestrial > Soil > Wetlands... | reverse complement strand
GATTTCTCGCCGGATGGCCGTCACATCGCGTTCGCCAGCTCCAGAAGCGGGACGGACGAGATCTGGGTTTCCGATGCGGACGGCGGCAATCCGCGGCAACTGACGCATCTGGGCGCCCATGTCGCCAGCTATCCGAAGTGGTCTCCCGATGGCATGCGGATCGCGTTTCACGCCCGCGTGCCGGACGTCGCGGAGGTCTATGTCGTCGACGCGAATCAGGGGGTTCCCCGGCAGATCACGCAACAGAATCCGGGACTGGCGGTCGCCACGTGGTCGAACGACGGAAGATTTCTATATGCGTCAACCTTAGCGGGAGGCACGGGTGTGACTTACCGTATTCCCAGCCGGGGCGGACCTATGGAGCGCCTGTGGGAGGGCGCTTTAGTTCGGGAGAGTGGCGACAACAAGTCTGTTCTGTATTTGAAGACCAATACCCCGGGAATCTTTCGGCGGCCTCTCCAGGGAGACCTCTCCCGGAATCCGGAAGAGCTGCTGGTACCCGACTTTTGGCCTAACAACCAGCTTGGCGGGTATGCTCCCGTGGCAGATGGGATCTACTACGTCAGCGGGGACGCGCAAGGCAGACCCGGACCATTCCGTTATTTCGACTATGCTTCGCATCAATCGATTGACGTTGCGCCCGCGGTGCCGGGACTCGGCCGGGGGTTCGCAGTCTCACCGGACCGGCGGCGCATGGCGTTTTCAGCCAGCGCGGAAATCGGCGGCGATTTGCTGTCCCTCGAATTGAGATAGGGCACCGCCGCCCCAAACGGCCTTCGAAGACCCTCACGCTCCTTCAAAGCTGGAAGCCGAAGTGATTTGAAAGTCAGAGCTGGACCGATCAAAGCATGCGTAAACTCCCTCCCACGTTGCCGAAGGAGGGAGTTTTTCAACAGCAAAAGAAACGACGGGATGAGTCGAGGGATAAAACTTAACGGGTCATCCGCGTCTCGGGGAGCTCATGCTCGTGACGCTGACCCCGTTTGTTCGACCCCTGCACCCGCCGAGTCTTTTGCCGTTGATTCTTCTTTTCGTCTTGTTTGTTTTTGGTGTTCATACGTGGAACACTCCTTTCCGCTCACTTAGATGCCCTACGGAGAGGGATGCGTTGCACAAAATTTAGCACGAAAATGCGTGGCCTAAAGCCTTTGTATCAAGCGAGATACGCGTTTACGCCGCATTGTCGCGGCAAAATAATTTGGGGGCCCCGGCAACTTCTACGCGGTTCGCATCGCTTCCGCTTTATCGCCTGAAATGGCGGCCTGCGCCGCAGCCAGCCTGGCGATCGGCACCCGATAAGGCGAGCAGGATACGTAATCCATCCCGACCCGATAACAGAACTGCACCGAGCTCGGCTCGCCGCCATGCTCGCCGCAAATCCCCACTTCCAGGTCCTTACGCGCCCCACGCCCAGCCTTGACCGCCATCTCGACCAGCTTGCCAACGCCTTCCTGATCGAGGACCGCGAACGGATCGGCCTTGAAGATCTTCTCCTTCTCGTAGTCCTTCTGGAACCTCGTATAGTCGTCTCGGGAGAGACCCATCGTAGTCTGCGTCAGATCGTTGGTACCGAAGGAGAAGAACTCCGCTTCCTTCGCCACGCGATCCGCAGTGAGAGCGGCCCGCGGAATTTCGATCATGGTCCCAACCATGTATTTGACCTTCGAGCCGGCCTTCGCGAAGACCTCGTCCGCAACCCGAACCACGATCTTCTTCTGGTGGTCGAACTCTTCCACGCTGCCGATGAGCGGAATCATGATCTCGGGGATGACCTTCACGCCCTTCTTCGCTACCTGTACGGCAGCTTCGAAAATCGCGCGCGCCTGCATCTCCGTAATCTCGGGGTAAGTGACGCCCAGCCGGCAACCGCGATGGCCCAGCATCGGGTTGAATTCATGCAGGTCTTCCACGCGATGCAGCAGTTCCGGCAAAGCCTTTTTCAGGTCCTTCACCGGGATCTTGTAGCGGTCCGACATCTCCTTCTTCGCCTTGATATCGGAATGCGGAAGAAGTGCGACATCCACCATCAGGTTCTCGCGCTTAGGCAGAAATTCATGCAGCGGCGGGTCGAGAGTACGGATCACGACCGGGAAACCATCCATTGCTTTGAACAGACCCGCGAAATCGGAACGCTGCATCGGCAGAAGCTTCAGCAAAGCTTTGCGCCGCGATTTCTCGTCGGTCGCGAGAATCATCGCCTGCACGAACGGCAAGCGATCTTCCGCGAAGAACATATGCTCGGTGCGGCAGAGGCCAATGCCCTCCGCGCCGAACTGCCGCGCGACTTTCGCGTCCCGCGGGATATCCGCATTGGCGCGAACACCGAACTTGCCCCGGAATTCATCGGTCCATCCCATGAATTTACCGATGTAATCATGCGTGAGATTCGGCTCGATCGATTTCGCGTGGCCCAGATAAACGTCGCCGGTTGTTCCATCGAGCGAAATGAAATCGCCTTCCTTCACGGTGACGGTCTTGCCACTCACCTGCGCGGTGAAGATCTTTCTGTGTTCGTCTATGCGAATCCCGCTCGCGCCCACCACGCACGGACGTCCCATGCCGCGCGCCACCACGGCCGCGTGGCTCGACTTGCCGCCGATCGCCGTCAGGATACCCCTTGCCACATCCATCCCGTGAATATCGTCAGGCGTCGTTTCCTTGCGAACCAGCAGCACCGGACTCTTCTCCGCCATTTCCACGGCGTCTTCCGCCGAGAAGGCGACACGGCCGACAGCGGCGCCCGGCGATGCGGAAATACCAGTCGTCACCTTCACCAGATCCTTCAGCGTCTTCGGATCGAACACGGGGTGCAGCAGCTGGTCAAGTTGGGGTGGAGCGACGCGCAGCACCGCGTCCTTCTTCGTAATCATGCCCTCTTCCACCATCGCGACCGCAATCCGTACAGCGGCCGGACCCGTGCGCTTGCCATTCCGGGTCTGCAACATGTAAAGCTTGCCTTCCTGAATGGTGAACTCGAAATCCTGCATGTCTTTGTAGTGCTTTTCGAGATTCGTCGTGATCTCGCGAAGCTGCGCAAACGCGTCAGGCAAAATTTTCTCGAGATCCGCGATCGGGTGGGGCGTCCGGATACCCGCCACCACGTCCTCGCCCTGCGCGTTCATGAGGAATTCGCCGTAGAAGACTTTCTCGCCTGAACCGGGGTCCCTCGTGAAGCCGACGCCCGTGCCCGAAGTGTCTCCCATGTTGCCGAATACCATCGCCTGCACGTTCGCGGCGGTGCCGATGTCGTCCGGAATCTTTTCCATGGTGCGGTAATACTTCGCCTTGGGCGTCCACCAGCTGCGGAACACCGCGTCGCGCGCCATCGAAAGCTGTTCGTGTGGATCTTCCGGGAACGGCTTGCCGGTGTCCTTTTGCACGAGCTTCTTGTAATCCGCGATGATCGCCTGCAGGTCTTCCGCACTGAGATCGGTGTCGAGCTTCGCCTTGATCTTTGCTTTGCGCGCGTCGAAGATGTAATCGAACTTCTCCATCTCGACATTAAGCGCCACTTCGCCGAACATCTGAATGAAGCGGCGATAGCAGTCGTAGGCGAAGCGCTCGTTGCCGCTCTTGGCCGCGAGGCCCGCCGTCGTCTTATCGTTCAATCCGAGGTTCAGGATGGTGTTCATCATGCCGGGCATGGAGAACTTCGCGCCCGACCGGACGCTGAGAAGCAGAGGGTTCGCCGTATCCCCCAGTTTCTGCCCCATTTGTTTCTCGAGCTTCGCGATGGCGACGTCGATCCCTTTCTGGATTTCACCCGGCACGTGGTTATTGTTCTTGAAATAGATGTTGCACACATCGGTCGCGATGGTGAAGCCCGGAGGTACCGGCAACCCGGCGCGGGACATTTCGGCCAGCCCGGCGCCTTTGCCGCCGAGCGTATCTTTCATCGTGCCGTCGCCGTCGGCGGTCCCGCCGCCGAACGAGTAAACGTACTTGGTGCTCATTGATTGGTTTCCTTTGATGCCATCTTTTGATCTGGTGGGGAATTGGTTACGATTTCGGAAAAGTCCGCGATGGTCGAAAATTCGGCCAGCAGGTGGTGAAGCAATGTGAGTCGATTCCGGCGGACGGCAGGGTCGGGGGCGTTCACCAGAATCTTATCGAAGAACGTATCGACTTTGGGACGCAGCGAAGCCACTTGCTCCAGCCGGCTGCGGTAATCGGGCAGAACCTTGCACGCCAGGCGCGTTACCTCGAACGCTTCGTACAGTTCTCTTTCGGGACCACTCTCAAGCAACCGATCCTGAAGGCTGTCGCCCAATCCTTCGAACTGGGCCTGCTTCAGGATGTTGCGAATGCGTTTGAAACTCGCGGCCAGCGGCTCGAAGTTTTCCGTCGGGCGCACGTCGCGAACCGCTTCCAGCCGTTCTTCCACGTCGAGAAGGTCGTCCCATCCGGAAACGAGCACGGCATTGACTTCGTCGTATTTGAAACCGCGAATTTCGCGGAAGTAATGCCGGATTCGCTCGGCGAGAAACTCTTCCAGTTGCAGATTGCCTTCGCACAGAGTCTGAATGGGCAATCGCAATTTCCCTTCGACCAGGATCTTGACGATCCCCTGCGCTGCCCGTCGCAACGCGAACGGATCTTTCGAACCCGAGGGTATCAGCCCCACGCGGAAACACCCGCGCAATGTATCGAGCTTATCCGCTATCGACAGCAATGCCCCGGCCAGCGTGCGCGGAACCGAATCTTCCATGCTGACAGGTTTGTAATGATCGTAAATCGCGGTCGCAACCTCTTCGGGCTCGCCCTGCACGCGGGCGTAAAGTCCGCCGATAATGCCCTGCAGCTCCGTGAATTCCTTCACGAGTTCCGTCGTCAGGTCGGCCTTCGAAAGCCGCGACGCGCGCACCGCATAAAACTCCGGGCTGTCCGTCCCTAACGCGTAACGCATTTTGGCCGCTGTGATGTCCGCGTCGGTTACAGGCTTGCCCGCGTTGGCAATATGTTGTAGCAGGATCAGCACCAGTTCATCCATGCGCTCGGTCTTCTCGTAGTAGGTCCCGAGTTTCGCCTGGAACGTAACGTTGGCAAGATCCTGTACGCGTTCGGAGAGCGGGCGCTTCTGATCCGCATTCCAGAAGAACCGCGCATCGTTGAAGCGGGCGCGCAGCACCCGCTCATTGCCGTGCCGGATGAGCCCGTCGGGATCGCCATCCGTGTTCGTGACCGCAACGAACTTCGGTTCGAGGTTGCCATCGGGAGTCTCGACCGCAAAGTATTTCTGATGGTGGCGCATCACCATCATGAGCACTTCCTTGGGAAGGTCGAGAAACTCCGGATCGAACGTGCCCGTAATCGGAGTCGGCCATTCAGTCAGATTCACCAGCGTATTGAGCAGATCGTTATCGCACTTATACTTAGTCGGCACCGCTTGAATACGCGCGCGCCGCTCTTCCGCCGATAAGATCACGAAGTTCTCGCGCAGTTTTTGCTCGTAGTTTTCGTACGTTACCGGGAACCGCGCCGCACCGAGCTTCCGATGCCCGCTCGATTCATTCCCCGATGGGACGCCTGCAATTTCAAACGGGATTAACTGATCGTCCAATAGAGCCACAATCCAGCGGATCGGGCGAATAAAACGAACGCCTCCCTTGCCGGTCCAGTACATGCTCTTCGGGAATGGTGTTTTGAGAACGAGTTGCGGCAACGCGTCGGCAAGGATTTTGCTCGCCGCGCGGCCCTCGGTCTTGCGCACGCAGCTATACTTCTCCGCTTTGCCATCGGAGAGAATTTCCAGTTGCTCGGGTGCGAGGCCCTGCTTTTTTGCGAACCCCGCAACGGCAGCCGCCGGCGCGCTGGCCCCCGGGCCCCAGACCCGTTCTTCTGAATCAGGCTGCCGCGCAATCACGCCTTCCGCGCGAACTACCAATCGCCGCGGCGTCGCATCGGTGCGGACCAGAACTTCCCCCAGCTGATGCTCTTTCAAAAGGCCGGCGATAGCGCCTCCGAGATACTCCAACGCCCCCGCCAGCATGGAATCCGGGATCTCTTCGACGCCGATCTCAAGAAGAAGATTCACGCCGCCTGCTCCCGCTCGGCGCTTTGGTCGACCCATGATTCCGCCACGTCAACAGCCAGTTTCCGGATGCGCCCGATCACTCCCACACGCTCCGTCACACTGATCGCCCCGCGCGCATCGAGCGTATTAAAGAGATGGCTGCACTTCAACACGTGATCGTAGGTGGCAAGCAGAGGAAAGCGCTTTTTGTCCGTTGTTTCAGAATAGAGCGTCAGCAGCCGCCGCGCTTCATTCTCATGGATTTCAAACAGCCGCCAGAGCGTCGGAATATCCGCGAGCTCGAAGTTATAAACCGAATACTGGAGCTCATCCGTGTACCGCACGTCGCGATACTTGACGCCTTTGGTCCATTCGATGTCGTACACGCTATCGACGCCTTGCAGGAAGGCCGTCAAGCGCTCCAGACCGTAGGTAATCTCGGCCGGCACCAGTTCCAGATCGATGCCTCCGCATTGCTGGAAGTAAGTGAACTGCGTGATCTCGAGCCCATCCAGCATGACCTGCCAGCCGACGCCCCAGGCACCCAGCGACGGATTTTCCCAGTTGTCCTCTTCCAGTTTCAGATCGTGCTTGCGCAGGTCGATCCCGATCGCCTCCAGGCTCCCCATATACTGTTCGATCACGTCGGCAGGCGTGGGTTTAAGGACCACCTGAAGCTGCATGTGCTTGTACAGGCGATTTGGATTGTCCCCGTAGCGTCCATCGGCGGGCCGCCGGCTGGGCTGTACGTAGGCGGTGCGGTAAGGCTTCGGCCCCAGCGCCCGCAGGAAGGTTTCAGGGCATGAAGTACCCGCGCCCACTTCGACATCGAACGGCTCCTGAATGATGCAGCCGCGGTCGCCCCAATACTTTTTGAGCTTGAAGACAATTTCCTGGAATGACTGGGGTGACAGAGCTGATGATGGCGACATGGCGATTTATGCGGCTTCGAGGACGGGGAAGGTGACGAGTTTGCGTTCGATCTGCGATTCCATTTGCTGCGCGAGGAAACGGCGAAGGTCGGCGGCGGTCGTATGATTCCAGGCCCGCTCCGTCAACTGGCCGATCGGTGTGTGCAGAATCTCTTCGGCGATCGCGCGCGATTCCGCTTCCAGTTCCCATGCCCCGCGCAGATCGAGCGCGCGGCGGCAATCGTGGCAATAAAGCCCGGCCCGCTGGCGGCTGAAATAAGCTCGTTCGGTGTGCTCCGGATCTTCCAGATACGAGCCGCATCCCAGGCAAACATGCAGTTCCGGGAGCAATCCAGCCAGCTTCACGGCCCACATGCTGAAATACGTCACCGCCTTCCAGACGGCGGAAGGACCAGCGGACCGCAGGTGTTCCAGAACAGCCATGACCAGACGAAAATACTTCTCGCTCGGCTCGGCGGCGGGCAGCAACTGCTCGGAAACCTCCGCGACGAAATCGAGCGCGCACGCCGAAGCGAAATCGTTCAACATCCCGAACTGCGAGTGCAGCAGATCGCAGGAATCGATGTTCACCAGCTCCCGATTCTCGCGTTGAAAGTAAGACATCCTTATGTGAGAAAGGCGCTCCAGACCGGAACCAAAACCGCTTTTCGGCCGCCTCGCACGGCGCGCAACACCGCGCAGCTTTCCAAAATCGCGGGTCAGAAAACTGACGATCAGATCCCCTTCCTTGAATGGCCAGGTTTGCAGAACGAAGGCTTCGCTCACACGAGCGGGCATTGAATCTTCAAGGTTATCATGGCTGCATTTCGAGCCTGGGCGACGCGACGTCAAGTCGCGTTTCCGTGCTTAGTCTGCCTGCCGGGCCGCGGGCAAGGTAAAGAAAAAGGTCGATCCCGCGCCGGGCGTCGATTCCACCCACATCTGCCCGGAGTGGCGAGCTAACGGAGCTACTGTTTACGCTGGATCGTCACGGTTTTGACAATCACGGGGACCAGCGGCTTTTCATTCGAGACCGGCACTTTCGAAATCGCGTCCGCGACATCCTGGCCGGAAACCACCTGGCCGAAAATCGTGTACATGCCCGTCAAATAGTCGGCGTTCGCGACAGTAATGAAGATCTGACAGGCGCCGGTGTTTTTGCTGCCGGTATTCGCCATCGCGAGGACGCCTGGCGCTTTGAAATTAAGCGACGGATCGATTTCATCGCGGATATTGGGGATTCCGCAAGGGCTGCTGCCGGTTGCGTTGACGTCGCCGGTCTGGATCATAAATCCTTTGATGACGCGATGAAAGGTGAGGCCGTTGTAGTAACGCCGCCGCGTCATCACACCTTTTTTATCGAGGGTCGCTTTGGCGCCGTTCGCGAGCGCGACGAAGTTTTTCACGGTTCCCGGTGCCTTGTCTTCATAGAGGCGAGCGACGATCTGGCCCATAGATGTATCGAAAATCGCATAGAGGCCCGGCTCCGCAGGGAGTTCGGGCGCCGCGGGCTGCTGGGCGAGGCACGCTAATCCGGCGGCGATACAAAAGGCGATTGAGGTGAAGAGGCGCATCGAATCGAGTTTAGCTCAGATTGTTCCAATCAGATCGCTGATAACATTGCTTCATCATGTCTTCCTATTCCGCAATTGCACAGTCGTTGACCGAGTCTTTGGAACTCACGCAGCCGCCGATCGCGGTCTGCCTGACCGATAGCGTTCCCGCCGGGATTTCTAACTGGTCCGGCCGCATTCCGGCCGGATGCAGGTTCTGGCAGGAAGCGGCGAACCGAGTATTTGCAACGTCGGCCAGCGATCACGATCTTTGTTCGATCGGACTATACACGCACAACCTCGAAATGACGCCGGCGGCGGCAACGGACCTCGGGGATGCGCTCAAAGTCTTCGCGCAATTGACTTACGTGCGCGATGAGGATGTGGCGGCGATTCCGGTGCTGGCATCGAAGCCGAAGCATGTTATTTACGGCCCGCTGGCGGAAATACCGGTGAGTCCCGATGTCGTTCTGCTGTTTGTGCGGGCGGACCAGACGCTGATTCTTTCGGAAGCTTCGCAGCAACTGGAAGGCGGATCGCCGCCGGCGATGGGGCGTCCGGCTTGTGCGGTTATTCCGCAGGCGCGAAATACGGGCCGTACGGCGTTGAGTCTCGGATGCTGCGGCGCGCGCGCGTATCTCGATGTGCTTTCGGACGATGTAGCGCTTTACGCCGTTCCGGGCGCAACCCTGAACGCCTTCACCGAGCGAGTTGCGGCGTTGGCAAAAGCCAATGGGATCCTGACCAAATTCCATCAGCTTCGAAAGAAAGATGTGGAAGCTGGCAATCATCCGACGGTGCAGGAATCGCTGGCAGCATTGCAAGCGGCCGGCTAAGAGGATTCGATGGCTATCGCGACAGTCAATCCCGCCACGGGACGGCTGCTGAAGACGTTCGAGCCGCTATCGTCCGCGCAGATCGAAGCGAAGATCCGGCTCGCGGCGGAGACGTTTCCCCGATTCCGCAAGCTCGCTTTCGCCGAGCGCGCCGCCATGATGAACAGGGCGGCTGACATTCTCGAGCGGGATAAGGAAGAACTGGCGCGCTTGATGACGACCGAGATGGGAAAGACCTTCCGGTCGGCCGTGGATGAAGCGGTGAAGTGCGCGTGGGCCTGCCGTTATTACGCGGCGAACGCCGAGGGCTTTCTGGCGGATGAAGATATTGCGACCACCGCGAAACGAAGCTATGTGAAGTATCAGCCGGTGGGCGTGGTGCTGGCGATCATGCCGTGGAACTTTCCGTTCTGGCAGGTGTTTCGCTTCATCGCGCCGAGCCTGATGGCGGGCAATGTCGGGTTGCTGAAACACGCATCCAACGTGCCGCAGTGCGCGCTGAAGATTGAAGAGATTCTGCTGAGCGCGGGTTTTCCCGAGGGCGCATTCCAGACGCTGCTGATTGGCGCGGAGCAGGTGGATGCGGTCCTCAGCGATTCGCGAGTGGCTGCCGCGACCTTGACCGGGAGCGAAGGCGCAGGCGTGCAGGTGGGGGTTGCGGCGGCGAAAAGGGTCAAGAAAGTGGTTCTGGAGTTGGGGGGAAGCGATCCGTTTATCGTGATGCCCAGCGCCGATTTCGATCTGGCGGTCGACACGGCAGTGAAAGCGCGCGCGATCAATAACGGGCAATCGTGCATTGCCGCGAAACGATTCATCATCGCAAACGAAATCGCCGGCAAGTTCGAGAGCGCCTTTGTCGCGAAGATGAAGGCCCTGAAGGTGGGTGACCCGATGGATCCGGCGGTGGAGCTGGGTCCGCTGGCGTCGAAGGAAGCGGTGATTTCGTTACATAAGGATGTGCAGGAGACGATTCGCGCGGGGGCTTGCGTGCTTACCGGCGGGACACCGATCGAGGGCCCGGGGAATTATTACGCTCCCACCGTGTTGACGAACATCCCAAAGGATTCGCCGGGATATCGCGAAGAGTTGTTTGGCCCGGTGGCCTGTTTATTTCGGGTGAAGGATATCGATGAGGCGATTCAAATCGCGAATGATAGCCGGTTCGGATTAGGAGCGAGCGTCTGGACGAACGATGCGGGCGAGCGCGAGCGATTCGCCGATGAAATCCAGTCCGGAATGGTGTTCGTGAATAAGATGGTGGCCTCCGATCCGCGCTTGCCGTTCGGGGGCGTAAAATGGTCGGGCCACGGCCGGGAACTCGGCGGGGCGCACGGAATACGCGAGTTCACCAATATCAAAACGGTTTGGGTTGAGTAATGGCGAATCTGGGATTTGTCGGCTTGGGAACGATGGGCGGCCATATGGTGGACCGGCTGCTGGATCACGGCCACACGGTCACCGGCTATAACCGGACACGCTCGAAGGCGCAGTGGCTGATCGATAAGGGCATGAAGTTCGCGGATAGCCCGCGTGCTGTGAGCGAAGCGGCGGACGTGACGCTTTCGATGGTTACCAACTCGGAGGCGCTCGAACAGGTCGCGGAAGGGCCGAACGGAATTCTGGCGGGAATCGGCGCGGGGAAGATTTTGATTGATATGAGCACGGTGAGTCCCGCGATGAGCCGGGGGCTGGCCGAAAAGGTACGAGCGAAAGGCGCCGACATGCTGGATGCGCCGGTTTCGGGAAGCGTGATTACCTTGCAGCAGGGGAAGCTTTCGGTGATGGTGGGCGGCCACAAAGACACCTTCGAGCGGGTCAGACCTATCCTGCAGGATATTGGCCCTAAGGTCACTCATGTGGGCGATAACGGGCTGGCGCTGGTGATGAAGATCGCGACCAATCTTAGTCTCGCGGTTCAGATGTTGGCTTTCTCGGAAGGCGTCTTACTGGCGGAGAAGAGCGGGATCCCGCGTGAGATTGCGGTGGATGTGTTGACGCACAGTGCGATCGCATCGCCGATGGTGCAGTACCGTGGCCCCTTCGTGCTGAAGATGCCGGGAGAGGCGTGGTTCAACGTGAATATGATGCAGAAGGATATGCTGCTGGCGCTGGAATTGGGGCGTAAGGTAGACGTGCCCTTACCTGCAACTGCCGCGGCCAATGAAATGCTGACTGCCGCGCGGGCGATGGGATTTCAGGCGCAGGATTTCGCGGTGATGTTTCAGGTCCTGGCGCGTATGTCGGGAGTTACGAAGTAATGAAAGGAACCGGCGGCAAAGACCGCCGGCGTTCCCGGGATTGGAGACGAACAAGTGGCAATCAAGACTTATGGATCGATGGGAGTGGATTGGGAGCAGCGTATCAACTTTGACCGTCTGCGCAAGGAGCGTCTGGCG
>Ga0187876_1003045_pt1 | contig 11711 bp, 11 predicted proteins | sample June2016WEW_17_4_FD_133000 | JGI IMG/M metagenome (GOLD analysis project Ga0187876, IMG submission 133000) | Peatland microbial communities from SPRUCE experiment site at the Marcell Experimental Forest, Minnesota, USA - June2016WEW_17_40 | ecosystem: Environmental > Terrestrial > Soil >... | reverse complement strand
TCGGTGCCGTTGCCGATTCAAACGAGTTGTACAGCCCGTGCCGGGTTATCGCTTTGCCTGTGTTTGTCCGGGGTGGTGTGCCTCTGAAGATTGTCGAGGCTTTTGCGCGCGAAAAAGCCGTCGTTGCCTGTCCTGAGCTGGTTGAAGGATTGGGAGTTCAGGACGGCCATGATGTGCTGGTGCGCGAAAATCCTGAAGACTTCGCACAGGCAATTTCGTTGCTGTTGTCGGATGTCGCCTTTTGCCGGCGTCTGGCAAAAAATGGGCGCGAAACATTTATGAGAAACTGGTCGCGTTCGCATGCCGAAGAGATATTGCGGCGATCCAGCATGCTGGCCTCATATCGATCCGATAAGACTAACTGAGCATACGATGACAGAGCCGACAAGGATGCCCGGAGATCCCACCACAGCAGGCGTGCTCTCGGTGGGCATTGTCGGCGCGGGCGAGATCGTGAGTCGAATCCACCTCCCCGCTCTTAGCGCTTGCGAAGGCATTCGTATCGCGTACGTCGCGGACAAGAATCTCGAAGCGGCGCGATCTGTCGCAGCCAGTTACAAAGTTGCCCCAATCACTATGGCTGACCTGGACATGCTTCCTCAAACCGATGTCGTGCTGCTTGCGGTGCCAGTAACTGCGAGGCTGCCTTACTACGAACTGTTCGCCGATCGCGGTACCTGTGTACTGGCCGAAAAGCCGCTTGCAGTAGGAGGTTCCGATGCCGAGCGAATCTGCGGCCTGTACCCCGGATACGCGTTAGCTTGTGGCTTTCAGCGGCGAAGCTATGGATCCGTGGTCCTGGCAAGATTGCTCGTCGCCGAGAATTGGTTTGGTCCGTTGCGGTCGATATCCATTTCCGAGGGCGCACTCACCACGAAGACTGGCGCCGATTCCCGTTTCTACGACGATGCTGCCTCCGGCGGCGGTGGCGTACTGATGGATCTGGGATGTCATTCCCTCGACGCGGCGATTTACATCACTGATGCAACCGAAGCGATTCCGTTGAAACAGCGCTTCATATTCGATGGTGGAGTGGATCGTGAAATCGATGCGCACTTGACCTTGCGCATGCCACGTGGCTCATGTGAGCTGGATTATTTGGTGACCTGGCTCCGGCCAGCCAAGAATACGATTGAACTGCGGTTCGAGAACTGCACCGTTGAGCTCCCATGTGGGCCTTCGCAACATCTCGAGATCCACGGCGCGCAAAATGGCCACGATGTGGCCTCGCTGGGTATGAAACACGCTGGCGCCGCTACCATATATCAGGCTTTTTACTTGGAATGGATGGCCTTTCTCGACGGGGTGCGGAGCCGTCAGGCTTCGAAGTTCAAGGCTCATAGTTGCCTTCCGACGATTCGCGCGGTCGAAGCTCTTTACAACGCGGGGAAGCAAAATCGATGAAGCGAGTTGCGATCCTGGGGGCGAACGGGCAGGTTGGGGCCGAGGTGTCTCTTCGCTTGCGCCGTGTCGAGGGGATTGAAGTCGTGCCGATCGCACGCAACATCTCAGGATCTGCCTTCTTGCGCTTGAACGGTATGGAATGCAGACACGGGCGCATCTCGGATCCGGCGGAGGCGCGCAGCCTGATCGGCGACTGCGATGTGGTCGTGAATTTTGCATTGAGCAACACGGCGGTACCACGCGCCGACAGGGACATGAATCGCCAGATCGTTCGCAGCATGGTCGCAGCCGCGAAGCCCGGTGCGCCGATTGTGTTCGCCAGCACAATCATGGTCTACGCGCCGGGTATGAAGTTCTGGCTCCCGGACTCCTACGGACTTGAAAAGTTCGTCGTCGAAAGAGTGTTCCGCCGGGCCTGTCGGGCATCGCACCACCCCGCGTTCGTGTTTCGGTTGGGGCACGTCATGGGCGAAATGCAGAATATTACCGGCAAAATCCGCGGCGAGATCCGCGACGGCAAAGTCGCATTGCCGCACCAGGGGCTCCGCGCCTCCAACACAGTGTTTACGGCCGTCATTGTAGAGGCTATCGTGCAGGTAGCTCAGGCGGCTCCGAAGCCCGGCACCTATGACCTAATCACGTTTCCGCAGTGGACTTGGCTTGACGTTTACAAGTACTACGCCGCCCAACTCGGATTGCCGCTGCAGTTGGCGCACGCAGCACAGGTTGGCGATCCGAAGTCCGGGCTGGGCAGCCCGGGCACTTCGATGCGGCGCTTTTTGCATTACTTAGCGAACCATCATGCGTTAACCGAGCGGCTCACGTTTCTTTTGGCATTCCTGCCCCGCAGCGTCAATCAGCGGATGTACTTGCGATATTTGCAGACACGGGCGATGAACGAGATCAACGCATTGCGGCAAGCAGAGAAGGTCGAATCCTGCGTGGAGGACTGGCGCGAATTGCGGGTCCGGAGTTTAGGACAAATGGCCGACCCTGTGACCCTGATGGCGCGTTATCCGTTGCCATCCGCGCTGGAATTCTCCAGTCCGAATTAGCCGGTCGCCGGCACGAAACGCCTTTGAAGATGACAAACAATAAAGTACTCGTCATCGGACCGTTGAACCAAGGCGCTCTGGCCGAAAGCTATGCGCGGGCTTTCGAACGCCTCGGCATGGAGGTTTCCCGGTTCGATTCCGAGCGAGCGCTCATGCAAGCGAGCCGCTTTGCCGGCAACCGAATCCTGCGCCGTGCCTTGCGATTGGCCTTGTGGAACGCGGTCAATCGCGAGGCGGCGGAAATCGCCGAGCGCGTCCGTCCGGCGCTGATCTTCGCGGTGAAGTGTTCGTTCTTTCATCCCGAGACGGTTCGGCAGATCCGGAAATCCGTCGGCATTCCCTTTGTGAACCATTATCCCGATCATCCCTACATCGGCGTGCGCTGGGACCCGCGGGAACCATCCGCGCTGCGCCGCGATCTGATCGAGGTGCTCCGGCAGTACAGCATTGTCTGGATGTGGGAGCGAAGCTTGGTGGAGCGGCTGCGGCGCGACGGCGTCGAGGCGAAATATCTTCCGTTCGCGGTCGATCCGGAATTGTTCGGTCCGCAGTTCGGCGGCGAGGGATTGCATTGCGAAACTTGCGGGCGGCGGCACGAAGTTGTTTTTGTTGGGACTCGCACTCCCTCTCGCCAACAGGAGATCAACTGCATTGTGAAACACGAGGTCGCTATCTGGGGAAACGGCTGGACCAGTGTGAGGAAATCGACGCCGGGACAAAGGATTCACGCTCCTGTTTACGGAGTCGCAGTTGCAAAGATCCATGGCGCAGCCGCAGTTTCTCTGAATGTACTTAATGCTGAAAATTTGTCTGGGCCGAACATGCGCACGTTCGAAGTTCCTGGGAGCGGCGGCGTGATGCTGGCCCGCTATTCCGACGCGCAAGCCGAATTCTTTCCCGAAAACGAGGCGGCGGCATACTATCGGTCGGCGGAGGAACTGGATGCGAAGATCGATTGGCTGCTCGGGGATGCCGCGCTGCGTAAGCGAATCCGAGGCAATGCAGTGAGGCTAGCGGCGTCACAGACCTACGACCATCGCGCAGCCGAAGTCCTACGGTGTGTCGGCCTGGCCGTCCCTGCCAGCGCGCCGCAGGCGGACGCTAGGAAACCGCCACTATGACCGCGCGCCCGCTCCGGCTGCTTACCGTTGGCCATTCCTATGTCGTGGCCCTCAATCGCCGCTTGCCTCACGAAATTGCCCGCGTCGGTGGCGGACGTTGGGAGGTGACTGCGGTTGCGCCCCGATTTGTGCGCTCCGAGTTGCGAGACATCGCCCTGGAAGTGAGTACGAATGAGTCGTGCCAAATTGAAGCAGTGGATATGTATGCGACGAAGCACCCCCACGTGATGGCATTCGACTTTCGGCTGCGCGAAATTCTCCGGCGGGGCTGGGACATTGTCCATATTTTCCAGGACCCGTACATCGTCGCCGGCTGGCAGCCAGCATATTGGACTCCGAAGCGTGTCCCGTTTGTATTTTTTGCCAACCAGAACATCACGAAGAAATATCCCCCGCCCTTTTCTTGGATGGAACGCTATTGCGTGAATCGATGCGCGGGCTGGATCGGTTGCGGCGAGACCGTGATTGAGGCGCTCGTGAAAAAAGGCTACGGCGTCAAACCGCACCGCGTGATTGGATACGGTGTGGATGTGGAAGCGTTTCGTCCGGACAACGAGCGTCGCCAGCACGCCCGCCAGCAACTCGGATGGGACGACTCTGTACCGGTAGTTTCCTTTCTTGGGCGATTGACTTCGGAGAAGGGCCTTGACCTGTTGACCTCCGTGCTCGACCAACTTCATTCCCCCTGGCGAGTTCTGTTTATCGGCAGCGGACCAATGCAAAAGAGTCTGGAAGAATGGGGCAAGAAGTATCCGGGGCGAGTTCGCATCGTCAGTGCGACCCACGATGAGGTGCCCGCATACCTGAATGCGGCGGACATTCTTTGCGCTCCCAGCCAAACGATGGCCAACTGGCGCGAGCAATTTGGCCGCATGATCATCGAAGGATTCGCCAGCGGGTTGGCCGTGGTTGGCAGCGACAGCGGAGAAATTCCATACGTCATCGGAGACGCCGGGATTGTGGTCGGAGAAAAGGACCAATCCGCGTGGGTGCGCACGCTGGGGCGTCTGCTTGAGGACAAGGCGCTTCGTAACGATCTTTCCGGGCGAGGCCGGGTTCGTGCCGAGGAGCAATTTGCGTGGCCGGTCATTGCTCGTCGCCACTTGGAGTTCTTCGAGCAGCTTCTGTGCGAGCGGTGAAGCAGTAGGCGGGTGTCGAAGTCGGAGGCCGTCAAGCGAACCAGGCGCGGCTGCGCGAGATTCTTGCAGCAGTTACTCCGTAGCGAAACCAGCAACAAATTGGCGAATTGCAGCTGCGTGCATGCGTAGTCCTTCACGCATCCGGGCAAGACAGATGCTAAATGTGTACGCGATGTAGATGATTGCTGGAGCAGAACAGAAAGCCAGTAAGGGGAGATTCTTGGTTCCAGTTCGATACGCTTGTGCTGAGGCAATCTCCGCGAGCACCAGCGTCAGTAGACCTAGCGCTCTTAACTGGTGCTCTTTCCACAAACTTTCGAAAACAGTTGCTGTGCCGACCACCACTACGGGTGCCAGTATGGAGTATGTTCGCTCCGTGTCCAATACGAACAAGGACAGGAATACGGCCCCGGTCGTCAATAGCCCGGTGCACACGAGTAGGGGGAATCTCTTCCTCGGCAGCATCGCGATTCCCATCACGAACAATGGCCAGAGCAGGTACCACGTAAGCACGACGGCCTTCAGCCAGTCGAGTGGATGGGCGAGGTGAACCGAGGCAAAAAAGAACTCCTTCTTTAAAGAACCGGCATACCCTGTCCCCAACAAGAATCTGGTCAGCAGAAAAACGATAGCGGATGTTGCGCAAATGGCTGCGCCACGTTTCCAGCGCCGCGAGAACAGCTCCGCCCCAACCAGAAAAACAGTAATTTCATGGGCCAGGACTCCGACCAGCGCAGCAATGCCAAATGCTGTGTCCTGCTGGCCGATATAGCTGTAAATCATGGAGAACATGGCGAGCAGCGCGACGGCGTCTGTCATATACGGGTTCACGTAGTTGTAGGTAAAGGCTCTGGAGCAGAACAGGACGGTCGCCCCGAACACGCAAGCAGGGATTGAAAGTCCTATCCTTCTGCAAATCAGCATGGCTAAGAAAAGGCACCCGACTAATGAAACATGAGAGATGACAAGAAGTGCCTCGTCCGCGGGAAGAGGAAGCAGTCTCGCCACAAATGGAACCAGGGCGCGATATCGGAAGGGCGGCTCGACGCTGTTGGTTCCGTGCTGTGCCATTTCTATATAGAAGGCCGAGTTCGAGCTGAAATTGGTGTGGGGCGTCACGGTGAAAAGGCCGACGATGTCAAGCAGGATGGCAATCCCCAGCAGCAACAACGGCGCCTGCACCGTGAGGCGAACCCCTTCCGTTTTCCCCGCAGCTGCTTCGAGTTCCATTAAGCTTTTCCCTGGACTGTGGATTAGGACCAGTACGTGGGTCTCATGTCTGGACGACTTCCATCAGAGCGAGAATTATATCGGGTACAAGTCTTGCCGAACATTGCGATTGGCAAGTGCTAGAATCCAGCGCATAGCATGCCGGACCCTAGCTCAGCACAACCCTTGACCTCGACCACGTCGTTAGAAGAGCGCAGTTGCCCAGCCTGCGGAAGCGCATCCCGCAAAGGGCCGCTCTCCCGCGAGGGCAGATATGAACTGGTTCGCTGCCGCGAGTGCCGGATGCTTTACACGCATTGGGTGCAGAGCATTGCGGGGAAAATTCTGCATTATGATCAGCTGGCGCGGGAGCGCGTGGACACCACTTCCAGCCTGTCGCCCGCGCATTATGGCCTGGCCAATCAGATCAAGTCGGTGCCGTTATACGAGCGCGTCCTGCAGTTCATTGTGAAAGCGATTCCAGAAGGAAACATTAATTTTGTTGATGTTGGCTGTGCCGGTGGACTGTTTCTACTGGCGGCGCAGTCCGTCGACGGTTACAACTGCGGTGTTCCGCCGCGATTTAACGTGCGCGGCATAAGCATCGATCCCCGAGAGCGCAGCGAGACGGAGAGAAGCGTGGGATGCCCGGTGCTGTTTCCGGACGAGGCTGCAGCCGAATGGGCCGGCTAGGCCGACATGGTCATGTGATGAATGTGCTGGAGCACGTGAATGACCCCTTCGCATTGCTTGGCCAACTGAAACGCATATTGAAACCAGGCGGCCTGCTGCTGATTGATGTGCCCAATAATGCCGTGGTTTCGTTGCGCGGCAGCCTGCTCGGGCGCTAGCCAGAGCTTGACCTCGGAGAACATATCAACCACTTCGTCCCCTCGACTTTGGACAGGCTCGTCGTCCGGGCGGGGTTCTCACCGGCAAGACGATTCTTCGGGATGTACAAGGGCGTGGAATCGATTGCGATGACGCCCGGGGTGCAGAGCGCGGCGCGCTGGTTCGTGTCGTCGGCAGTGATGCTTGCAACCATGCGCAAAGTGCAATTATTTGCTCACATGACGATGGCCTATGGAATCGAAAAGTAGAATTTGGCACCCAGAAAACTGCGAGTATTCCCATTGACCAGCCGAAAACATACCAGTAAACTTACCCAAACCCCGGGGCAGTACCTCCTCCTAGGTTCGACTCTGACCCGAGTTAAGTCAGCCAAGTCCGATCCTCCCGTCGCCTAGGGGAGGACCGGCGAATCGAAGCTGGCCACTTCAGGCAGTGTGTGCCCACGGCGGTTGGTTGGGCCGCGGGATTTGTGTACGACGAGAGAGAAGGCCATGCCAGGATTTGCAGGTTTACAAACCGACCTTGTTACCTGGCTCATCATGGCGGGCATGACGGCCTGCTGGGTGATGTCGGTCAGGCTTGTGCCAGGCTGGGCGAGCGGAGGATGGCCGTCGCTGTTGAAGTCAGTGTATGGAATTGTGTGGCTCGGTTTCGGGCTGGATATCCTGCTCCGTTTCTTGATGTTGTCCTACAACGCGGTGCAGTGGGGGAACGGCACTCCGCGCCTGGTCGCGCAGACCACGGATACAGTGAACACGACGCTCGCATGCTGCGGGCTGTTCTGGCTGCTGGTGGCGCTGGCTTATGCGTTCGCGGTGCGCCGCAAGGGAGCGGGGCCGCTCGCCCTGGCCCGGATGTTCACGCTCGACTTTGCTTATACGGCAGCCATTCCGGTGGCGTTGCTGGCTTCCGCGGCTTTCTATTTGACGGAGGGGCGAGGCCGCCTGCCGCTGGCGTTGATTAGGCCGCTGTCGCTGCTGGCGGGCTTGTACATGGTGCCGGCGGTGATCGTATGGTGGGACCACTTCCGCCAGCCTGGTCCCAAGTGGCTGATTGGGAGCATCCATGTGATCGTGTTGCTGCCGGCGCTGGTGCGCGGATATTGCAATCCGTATCGCGAGAACCTGGCGCCGATTCTGTTGATTCCCTTGATTGCGGCGATCTTCGCGGGCAAGCGGCCGGCGCTGCGAAAAGTAGTTCCTGTGGGCCTGGTTTGTTTGTTCGTGCTCAGCACGGTGGTCGGCTCCTACCGGCGCATTAAGTGGGAGAACGTTCGTCCCGAGGAAGTGGCGCGCGAGTTCGGCCAAGCGAGCTTTGTGGATTGGGTGAGCGGAACCTGGGACGAGCCCATGCACCGCTTCCACGGCTTTGACTCCATGTTGCTGACGGTGGCCCTGGTTCCGGCCCTGGAGCCTCACTCGGGGCGGAATGTGCTGGTGTCGCCCTTCCTGCGCGGATTTGTTCCACGGTTAATATACAGCGGCAAGGGTGCCGCAGATGCGGGAATGAATTTCGGAAGGCGGATCTGGGCATTTGATGATCCGACGACTCGCGAACAATCCGGCGCTTCCATCGCGCCCTCCATGCCCGGCGATCTGTTCGACGCGGGTGGCGTGCTCTACATTGCGCTGGGAGCGTTGATCTGGGGAAGTTTGCTGGGATTGGTGGATGGATGGAAAGCGCATCTGCCGGGATTCTGCGGAGCAGCCATCACGGTGCTGGTCGCGACCCAGTGCGCCATGTCGGTGGAGCGCGACTTCGATAATTCCTTAGCTACGTTTATTCAGACGCTGCTGGTTTTCGTTCTGTGTGCCGGGCTAATCGCCTTGGCCCGCCGCCGCAACGCTGACTTTGCACTGGACTTCGATCCTACTCTGGAGAGTTCCTAGGACGGCCCCTAATGGTTACCTTCCTGGTTGCACAATCCACATCACGGGCCCCGGAAAATTGCGGCAAAGTGATGCGCTGGTTGAGAGACGAGGAGGACACCCGCGCATGAAGGTTCTCGTTCTGGCGACGGATATCTTTACGCGGGGCGGGATCGCGAGATACACCTCCACGCTGGCTTCGTCGCTGGGCAGAATGCTCGGCCCGGAAAATGTGGATGTCCTGTGTTTTTTCGACTGGGGACACGCGGGAGATCAACCGAGTGAATTCCGGCTGGTGGGAACGGTCAGCAGCCGCGCACGTGCCGGAGCCTTGTCCAGACTGCATTTTATGTTCAAAGCTGCGCGCGCTGGGTTCAGAGGATATGACCTGGTCATTGCGAACCACGTTGCCCTGGCGCCGGTGGCAGCGGTGATGAAGCGGGTTTTTGGGACTCCGTATTGGGTGGCATGTCACTGCGTCGAAATCTGGTGGGGCACGTCGCGGTGGCGGCACATTGCTTTAAGAAACGCCGACCTTATTCTGCCGGTCAGCCTTTACACCGCGGACGTAGTTCAGAAGATGGACGGCATCCGGAGTTCGCGAGTGAAGGTGGTGTACAATGCGATTCCAAATTTCTTCGCCAAGCTGTTGGTGTCGCAAGAGCCGCACGAGCCGACGAGCGGTTCCACTGCGAAGCTCAAGCCGGGCGGCAAGGTTCTGCTGTCGGTTTGCAGCTTGGTTCGAAAGAATGAGTTCAAGGGCGTGGACACCGTGATTCGCGCGCTGCCCAGAGTTTTAAAGGCGCATCCAGACTTGGGGTACGTGGTGGTCGGTGATGGCGAGTTACGGGAAAAATTGGAGAGCCTGGCGATTGAAACGGGCGTGGCGGGGAACGTTACCTTCGTCGGCGAAGTTTCTGATGCCGAATTGGCCGAACTGTATCGGGGCTGCGATGCGTTCGTGTTGCCGAGTCGAGGACAGGGGCGGCCGGGGGTAGCGGGCGGCGAAGGGTTTGGGCGCGTCTACGTGGAGGCGGCGATGGCGGGAAAGCCCGTGGTGGGCAGCCGGTCCGGCGGTGCCTCCGAGGCCGTGGTTCAGGGGCGAACGGGTTTCGTGGTTGATCCTGATTCGATCGACGAGGTCGCCGAGGCTTTACTCGCCATCCTGCAAGACCCCCAGCTTGCAGCCCGCATGGGTTCGGCCGGGAAGACATGGGCGCTCGACACGTTCTCCGAGGATGCGCTCTTGAGTTCGCTGAGAGAGTTGTTGCGGCCTTACGGTTTCAAGAACGAAAGCATGCAGAAGTTGGCACCCGCCGGGGGTCAGCCATGACGAGACTTATGAGGGAAATCGAAGAGCTACCCGAGGGATTCGGCCGACCCACCGCGCTTCCGTTGCCTAGGGTTGGCGTGCTGTGCGCGATTTCCGGGCTGGGCGGAGCGGAGTTCAGCCTGCTGGAAACGGTGGCGCACCTGCGCGACTCTTACGAGTTTCATCTGATCGTGCCGGGCGAAGGGCCGCTCAAAGAGAGCGCCGAATTGGCCGGCGCCAAGGTGTGGGTACTGCCTTGGCCTGAAGCCATTGCAGGTGCTGGAGAGACGGCCAAGCATCCCAGCCCGGCACGGATGCTTCGCTCCGCGGCATACTTGCAATCGTTCGCGCGGCGGTTGTCAAAATTGCTCGATGAAATCCGTCCATCGGCCTTCGTCACGAATGCCGCCAAGGCGCATGTTATCGGTTCGCTTACGCGCAAGCGGAAGCATGTTCCCCTGATCTGGTACATGCGCGACGGATTGGAAGACCGCGTGCTTTCGCGCAAATTGCTGGCCTTGCTGTCACGCCGTTGCGATCTGGCAGTTTGTGTTTCCCGGTACGTGGCTGCGCAGTTCCGGGAATACGTCTCAGCGTCAGTGCCGGCAAATGTTGTCTACGATATCGTCGATTTGAGCCGCTTCCGCCCCGGCGCTTTGCCGCCCGCGGATTTGCGCAAGCAACCGGATGAGATCTGGTACGGCATCGTCGGTGCGATCACGCCGTTAAAAGGGCACGACATTTTTCTCGATGCCGCTGAGAGAGTCCTTCAGCAACTGCCCAATGCTATTGTTGCCATTGTCGGGAATAACCCCTATGTCACGGAAGCCGGGTTTCTGTATGAAGAACGGCTGCGGCGTAGGGTTGCGAATTCGTCACTCCGTGACCGGGTGAAATTCGTGGGCTTCAGGAACGACGTACCCGGCATCCTTTCCCAGCTTGATATACTCGTACAACCTAACCGGGGCCCGGAGGGTTTGGGGCGCTCCGTGCTGGAAGCCATGGCGTGCGGCGTGCCGGTGATTGCCGTGAACAAATGGGGACCGGCCGAGTTGATTCAGGACGGGCAAAGCGGCCTGCTTTTCCCGCCGCTGGACACTAGGCAATTGGCTGCTCACATGCTCACGTTAGGAAGGGACGGATCTTTGCGGAAGATCATGGGAAAACACGGGCACAATTGGATTCAGCAGAACCTTGTTCCGAAGGAGTTGGCGGGAAAAGTTGATCGGATCCTCGCCAGCGCTATCGCTTCCCAACGGCAGGAGGCCGCAGCATGAGAGTCCTTCAGCTCGGGAAGTTCTATGACCCGTTTATCGGCGGAATGGAGACTGTTCTCAAGGAAATCTGCGAGAGCCTCGCGGACCAAATCCAGTTCCAGGTGATTGTTGCGAACACTCGCTTCCGCACCGAGCATGAAAACAGAAAGGTCCCAGTCACGCGTGTTGCCAGCATGGGGAAATTGTTTTCCTGCTCGATGGCACCATCTTTTCCGCTTTGGGTGCGAAAGTTCGATGCCGATCTGATCCACGTTCATGTGCCGAACCCCCTCGCGGAGTTGTCAGCACTGATCACGGACCGGGACATTCCCGTCGTTGCGCAGTTCCACAGCGACGTCGTGCGGCAGCGCAACTTGCTCAGACTGTATGCGCCATTGCTGGACGCTTTTTACCGGCGCGCGAATTGCATCATCGTGCCAACGCCTAGACACATTGAAGTCTCCAGGTTTGTTTCCAAATACCGGGAAAAGTGTC
>Ga0187876_1003042_pt1 | contig 11718 bp, 7 predicted proteins | sample June2016WEW_17_4_FD_133000 | JGI IMG/M metagenome (GOLD analysis project Ga0187876, IMG submission 133000) | Peatland microbial communities from SPRUCE experiment site at the Marcell Experimental Forest, Minnesota, USA - June2016WEW_17_40 | ecosystem: Environmental > Terrestrial > Soil > Wetlands... | reverse complement strand
GAACATGACCGCAAAAAACTGCCCCGAAGCCGCACCCTTCATCAAGCGCGAGAACCGCGCCGGCTGGGCCCTGGCATAGCAGGTTCGCGATTTAAGATTCGTGCCCGATCGCTGAGCCGTCCAGGGAGGGCGGTCAAACGGCCCCAATTTTGGCGCCGAGACAGCGGCCAACCTAGTGGCGCACCCCTTCTGCAGTTTGCACCACCAACACCCAGTCGCCGTCGCCATCGTGATTCTTGCCCGGCGGCGTGAACTGCTGCTCCCCAACATTCCGGAAAGGGCCCCCGGGAACTTCGTGATAAGTGCCATCCGTAGGGTCAAACCACTTTGCCCTGGCTGGCCCGCTCAGGCTATCCATGCTCATTGTGATTGTCCTCGGTGTCGGCAGATAAGCTACCACCGCCGATCCGCTGCTCGTTCTGGCCACCGTCGCGAAAGTGCTGTCGCTGACGCGGGTCTTCATACTGGTCCCAAGATCATGCTCGTCCATCACCAGATTCGTGTCGCCGAAAGTTCCCAGTCCGTCGGTCACAACGGTGTGTTGCTGATCCGGAACCAGCTCTTGCCACGGCAACGAAGAAAAGAAATTCTTCCAGATCGTGAGCTGTTTGACCCCGAGAGTATCTATATAGGAATCCCACCCCGAGGTAAGGCTCCAGGTATATCTGTTCCCATAAAACTGGCCGACGCCTCCACTCAGCATCGTCCAATATTCTTGGCGCCGCAGAACGTCGGGGGTGCCATAGTCCGTCGGGTTTCCGACCTGCTCCAGATCATAGTGCGCTTCAACCAGGTAGGCTGGCATCACCGGGGTTTGATTGTAACTATGCAGCATCTGAATATAGGTCGCGGTATAAACGTAGGTTCCATTCAGCGAGATAATGGACGCCCATTTCTGATCATCCAAAGACGAACTCGCGTTGTAGTTGAGTTCCACCGTTTGCAACTGGTCCGAAGCCTCCGCCTGAATCCCTTTCGCGACTGCCAGCACCAGCGCGTCGTCGGCCGGGACTCTCCATCGGTTGAAATCATTGCCGCTTAGCCAGGCGACATTTGGAAATCGCTTATAGCGCTTGCCAAGATAGCGTCCATAAGCAAACGCAGCGTCCAGACCGTTGTTACGGAGCGTGGGAAGCCATCCGATTGTCTCCATCGGATCAATGAAAACCAGAATGCCATGCTTCGCCGCCGACTTCACCACGTAGTCGAGCCTGGCAAAGTATGCCTCATTGGGCTTCAACAAGTCACAATGCGTGTAGTCGTTGCCTCCCGGAACATATCCCGTAAATGGCAAAATGCCATCCACCGTGCCTCCGGCCTTAATGTCGGGAAAGTCGTGGCCGGCGCAGGCAACATCAATCCACCCGGCGGTATTGAACCCATGAGCCTCGCGGTCGGCGAAGTATTGGTCGGTTTGCTGTTCGGTCAGCCGGCCCATGAGTCCCTGGGGAGAATCGCCAACAATCAAAAACGGCGTGTTTTTCTGATCCACCAGATAACGGTGGTTGGCGCTGAGCTTTAACGGAAAGGCCGGCGGCTCAGGGCGCGACCGATCCTCTCCCGCAGCAGACCGCCCGATGGACGTCAGGCTTGCGGCAAGGAAGAGAATGCCAACGGACGGTGGAACCCTCTTGATCCGGAAGAATCCAAAGACCTGAACGATATTCGTTTTGGCCACTGATAGGAATTTGGTTTTTGCCCGCCCGATTGTAATCAGCCCTGCGCCGGTGACGGAGAATTGGTTTTCGACCTTGGTAAACATGGCCTGATACTGGCAGGGCAATGCCGGGGATGTCAACCGGCGGTTCTTGCCGGTAGTGTCCTAATTTGCGGAGCGCGAGTTGTCCCAACTCGCAGCATGACCAACCGCCGTAGCACTTGCGGATTTGGGGACAATTGGCGCCCAGCAGGTCTGGAACGAGGACGAGGGAAAGCTCCCGACTCCCGCGCTGGTTTGGCTGCCTGCGTGCTGCAGATTTAGACAGTCTTCCGAGTCACCCGTTGCGCCCGCCGACTGCCTGGCGGGCCGAAGCTTCTGAGCGAAGGCCGGTTCCCTCTCCTATTCCCTCGCCCATTCTGATGGGAGAGGGACAGGGTGAGGGTATTAACTCGGATGGGAGGGGAGAGGGTCAAGGCCTGTCGGGCCGTAGCTTCCGAGCGAAGGCCGATGAGGTGAGGGCTCTTTGCTTTCATTGGATCTTGGACGTTAATTCTTTCGGGCACGGCGAAGCGTCAATGAACTGTAACGCTTGGGCATCGCTCTTGAAGGCCCGTTGCCTTTCAGCAAAGCTTGCCAAAAAGCGTGAAAACCGCGCCGGTTGGGCGCTTTTGCGTAGCCCCTCTAATTTTTGTTCCTAATCCTGGCCTTTCCGTTTATTGTTCCGGAAATGCTCGCCCGCGTTTTTTCCGCCGCACTCAACGGCATCGAAGCCTACCCCGTCGAAGTCGAAGTCAACGCCGGCTGGGGCGACACACTGGTGGTCATCGTCGGCCTGCCGGACGCCGCGGTCAAAGAGTCGCGCGACCGGGTTTCGACCGCGCTGGGCAACTCCGGATTCAAATTTCCAATGGGCCGCACGACCATCAACCTTGCGCCTGCCGACGTGAAGAAGGAAGGCCCCAGCTTCGACCTGCCCATCGCCGTCGGCATCCTCGCCGCCAGCGAACAAATGGAAACCGATCAGCTCGATAATTTCGTGCTGGTGGGAGAACTGGCCCTGACCGGCGCGGTGCGGCCGTGCAAGGGCGTTTTGCCCGTGGCGTTACGGGCCCGGGCCGACGGCAAGGTGGGCGTGCTCGTGCCGGCGGATAACGCCGCCGAAGCCGCCGTTGTGGCCGGCCTGCGCGTCATCCCGGTCCAAAACCTGCGCGAAGCGGCCCAGTTCCTCGAAGGGCAAATCAAAATCGCGCCGGTCAAGGTGGACGTCGCAAAAATCTTTGAGCAGCCGCTGGACGACGAGCTGGACTTCGCCGAAGTCAAGGGCCAGGAAAATGTCAAACGCGCCCTCGAAATCGCCGCGGCCGGCGGGCACAACGTGCTGCTCATCGGTCCGCCGGGCACGGGAAAATCCATGCTGGCCAAGCGATTGCCCACCATCCTGCCGCCGCTGGTTTTGGATGAGGCGCTGGAAACGACCAAGATTCACAGTATCGTCGGCCTGCTGGCGCCCGGCCAGGCGCTGGTCACGCGGCGTCCCTTCCGCACCCCGCACCACACCGCCAGCGACGCCGGCCTGCTCGGCGGCAACGTCAATCCCACGCCCGGCGAGATTTCGCTGGCCCACAATGGCGTGTTGTTTTTGGACGAGCTTCCGGAATTCAAGCGCAGCGTGCTGGAAACCATGCGCCAGCCCCTCGAGGAAGGCCGCGTGACCATTTCACGCGCCGCCGGCACCATGACCTTTCCGTCGCAATTCATGCTGGTGGCCGCGATGAACCCCACAGGTTTCGTTGCCTTTTTGTGAGTTCTTCAGAAGATGGTAAGTATGACCATGTTATGTCGATTGTGTCCGTTGAAAGAGTGATCTTTTCGACGATGCTTTCGATGATTCGGCGCTTTTCCTCCGAGCCGAAATGGGGCCACTTTCGGTGCAGGCTGGTGGCCTCGGCGAACACTTCCTCGGCGGAAATCTGGTGCATTTCGATGGCGTCAACCTCGGCCTGAAGCTTGGGGAGTTCGGCTGTCAGCGCGCGTTCCTGATCTTCAAGCGGTTTGTAAATCTTGCCGAAGCCTTCGGGCGTGATTTGGTCGGCTTGGTAGAGCTGGTATGTTTTGCGCATTTCGGTGCGGACTTTTTCAATCTGCCGGGTATGCGCCTCAAGCCGGTTCTTCTTGTCGGCAAGGTTCTGGTTAGCGCTCTCAAGATGGGCTTTGATTTTTTCCTCTGATACGAAGAAATCATGCAACTCGTCGTGGAAAACCCCCTCGATGTTCTCGACGGTGATTTTGTTCCGGCACTTGGGGCAGACATATTTGGGGGAGCGGGAAAAGACATACATCTTTTGGCCGCAGCCGCAATGAAGCAGCCCGGCGAACAGGTGGACGGGCTTGCGTCCAAGCGGCTTCTGCGCCTTCCGTGCGTCCACAGCGTCGTTGCACTCTTTCCACAAGGCTTCGGGCACAAGCGGTTCAACTTTCGTGAAAACCCATTCGGATTCGGGCTTGGGGATGAGTTTGCCAGCGCCGTCCCGGTAGGTGTGATTGGAGCGATACAGCCCCTTTGCTGTGGTGTCCTGGATCAGCCTCAAAACCGTCGTGTCGGTGAACTTGCTGCCGTTCCGGGTGCGGTAGCCCGCCTGATTGAGAAGCCGCGCAACACCTTTCATGCGTTTGTTCTTGGAAAATAGCTCATACATGAGCTTGCGGACGGGCGCTTCGACGGGATGCACGACGAGCTTGTTGTCTTTCCAATCGTAGCCGAATGGCGCGGCTCCGCCCAAGCTCTTGCCGAGTTTTGCGCGAATTTTGATTGAGGCTTTAACGCGGTCCGCGATTTCCTCCCGTTCCCACTGCGCCATTGCCGCAATCATGGTGTAAAAGAGCCTGCCGGCGGGCGATGAGGTGTCGATTTTCTCCTGCAACGAGATCATGTCCACGTTGTGCTGGCGGAACAGATCGGAGAAGTCCAAGAGCTCCTTGGTGTTTCGGGCAAGGCGGGCGAGCTTGGAAAAGATGAGGCCGGTGATGTGTCCGCGCTTCACGTCGGCAATCATCCGTTTGGCCTCGGCGTTCTCCATGACGGTTTTGCCCGACACGCCGGCCAAGTCATACACCTCGACCACCGTCCAGTCGTTGAACTTGGCATATTCACGGGCGCGGGCTTCGTGATGTTCCGGGCTTTCGCCCTTGGCCTGGTCCTCGGTCGAAACCCGAATCCAGATGCCCACACGCTTTTTCGAGGCACAATTTTCCTTCATACCACTACTTCATACCCGAAAACGTGGCCAGATGGCAAGAAAAAAATGTAGCCAAATTGAATATATCTGCTAGATTTTCATCGTGTCGTGCAAAGGCACTATGAACGAAAACGACCTGGCTGTGATTGCCAGAGAATTCCGCCGGCAGGCGGGCAGGACGCGCGCCCAGGCCGCGCGGGACATGAAAGTGTCGCAAACCTCCATTTTCAATGCGGAAGAAACTCCCGACCAAAGTCTGGTCAAATTGCGGGTGCGGATGATTGAAGCGTATTCAAAATTCAAGGTCAGAGGCCCGGTGTATTTGCTGGAAGATAAATGAAATTGCCGGTAAAGAGGTGAAACTGAGGCTCTTGCATATACACCTCGAAAGAAGGGGTATGTGTCACGGGTGCCGTGCGACGCTCCCAAAAGTGTGGGAAAATCAACCACTTTGGCACGCGGAATGCTTCAAATAAAAGTTGAAAAAACTTGTTGACGTGCAGAAAGTGGTTATAGTAAGCCAATGTTGGTTCTGAACACAACAGGATGGGCTGGGTCGTGAAATGGCGGCCTATTGAGTGGCCACCTCAAAAAATGACGCCGACCGCAATGCGGGTATCCTGCCGTTTTCCCTGCCCGGTAGGGGGGAACCGGTTTTCCACAGCTTCGCACTTTACAGACCGGTGGCCCCGTGGGACAATTCATGCGGATTAGTTATTTTTGACATCAAAACACAATGCACACAAATTAGCCCAACTCAAACATCGGAGGAAAAATGAAAAACAAACATGAAGGCGATCGGGATGGAAAAAACGATTCGCCGGTGGTCAAGACCATTTCAGTTGATGAAACTGGCCTTGGAACAAGAACGCCTACATGGCTCAGTGAAGAAAACAAAAAGCCAAGTGATGCCTGCTTGAGGGAGATTGTCCTTGTGGGATCACCACCGGAAGATTATGCGCCTTCCCCAATTTGATGAGGCGTCGTCATAATCTTTTCTTGCTTCTTTATATCACCCCGACATATAATGTCGGGGTTTTCAGTTTTTAGAGCGTGGACTGAATAATGCTTTACAAATCTGGAAAGACAACATAATTGGCTTGCAGCGGAATGAGTGTGTTATGGAAGAAAAATTTCAAATAAAGCCGTGTGGGAAGTATGAATCATTTTTCCGGATAATTGACGAGTTTTGGCTGACGCCTCATCAACGGCGGGTGGCTCACAGAATATGTACTGTGATGCGAAAATTTGGAGCCGAGAGCATCGTGGTTGAAGGAATAACCGCTTCGAGCGAGGAAGCCACACGGATGAAGGTAGAGCAGGAAGCAATTAAACGGCGCCTGGGCGCAGGCACAACTTTCAAAGTTTATAAACTCACGTTCTTGGATGAGACACTCAACCCCCAGATTACTGAGGTTGAGTTGCACGCGGCTAGTGAGCGAGGATGCGTGCTTGGATATGTCGTTGTGGTTAATGTAATTTCCGAGAAAGGTCCCATTCGAAATTATGTTTTTGAAAGCGTTATCAGAGAACTTGGCTGCCGTCTGAGTGTTGGCGAAAGAAATTCATGGCAGCCGCTAAACGGTCACTATCTCCATGTTAAAAGGAAATTCAAGTGCTGGTTAGTGGGAAAGGATTTCCCACTAGAAGGTTCCTTTTTTGCACAACAGAATGGGATTACCAGCGTCTGCGCTCATGCATGTCTTGTCATGATGTTAAATAATGTTACAAAAACTGGGGAAATAGTCTCAAGTGAAGACATTAATAAATTCTTGGGCATAAATCATAGCACCACAAAATTTCGCGTAGACCTTCCTGGGGCAGGAGCGGATAATAACAACGCAAGTCACGTTGGACTCACAGCCCAAGATGTAAAAGACGTGGTCGAGAAATACGGCTACGAATTTCATCTTCGAGACTTTCAGGGGCTGAAAAGACCAAAATTCCGCGAATTCATATATGGCTTCATTGAATCGAGTTTCCCCGCCCTTCTTTCATTCCGAACGGGAACAAATGCTCATGTGGTGGCGGCGGCGGGGCATACGCTTAACTCAAATTCATGGTTGCCTCTTGCCTTAAAAACTTACGCCCAAACAAATGACCAGAGAGCGTTATTACAACCGTCTCAAAAGAGTTATTTATCGTCTTTAGCTTGGGTAGATGATTTTTTGGTCCATGACGATAATGTGGGTATGCAACTGAGTTTTCCTGCCCATGCTTTTCATGATGTAGATCATTATGCAGAGGACATCACTTTTACCCCTTCTTACGCTGTCGGAATTTTTCCAAAAGCCTATAATGTTCAAATTCTAGCGCATCAAGCGGAGCGTTGCGCCGCAGAATATTTGGCCCATTTGGCCGCAAGAATAGATCATCCGATTCACGCCAGAAATTATTATTTGGAGCATCTGTTGACACATTTTGCACAAAGGAGACAAACCGTGGTGCTTCGCACGTCTTTGGTTTCCAGAGAAGACTATATGCAACATCTACGCCTGGGAGATAACCATGAAAACCTCCTAAAGAATCATACTATCGAGCTTGTTGAGGAACACCTCTTGAGTGGCCAGCTATTCTGGTTGGTTGAAGTGTCTGAGCCGGATTTATATGTTGGGAATAAGGCGAAAGTGATGGATGTCCTTATTGACCCAAGTTTTATTCCACCTTCTGGCAGTGAAGAGCGACCAACAGCCGCATGGTATATGTGCATTCGCGCGCTTAAATTCCCGGAGCTTTTCTTAGCGCGTAAGGCGCAGACTTCTCAATTTGACACTATCGAACTAGAAACGAAAGTTCACTGCACTCTTTATGGATTATGTTTCAATGAGAATCCGGCTGCGATCTGGTAAGAGGTAGGATGTTGTGTCTTTTTGGTTGCACAAGGTCTAGGGACAAAGGAGGGTGTGCCGGAGCTTTGACGGGATGGGATTGTTTACCAAATGGATGGCGAGAGCGAGTCGAAGCGGAGATCAATTCCTCCGACAAGCGTCTTGTTCGAAGCCGATAGCCAACACTAGCCGCGAGCGCAGGTGGGCTCGTAGAATATTACCACTGTGTTTGGCGGAGTGAGCCGCCCGCACTCTTGACGCACCGGACGCGGAGCAGACGGTATAATGGAAAGGGGGCGGCGGCGAACAACTCCCGGTCTGCGAGGGGCGAGGGGGGAAACCGTGCATGAGGCGGAGCCGAATTCCACTCTTTTAGTTAAAATAGCTTGACTTATTTTTTATTTGATGTAATGAAACGTCAACAACATCAATACCAAAAACGAATTATGGCAAATGTTTACGTCGAGCCGGAGCCGAAGGGTCGCCCAGAGGGCACCTCTATCACACACTATGTTTTAGAGTACGCGCATGGAGCACGGGTTACGTATACCAACTATCCCACCCAGAGTGAGGCCGTTTCTGAGGCAAAAAGGCTTGGGCATAATCCACTTATTGCCCGCGTGAGAAATACTAATAAAGGCAATCCTGACCACTGGCGAGCTGGCTAATATTCTATGCTGGAATGGTATTGAGCCCATTTCAGCTTTTGGTAGCTCCACCCGCACACACTCCTTGGAAGATGGGGTATGCGTCACTCCTCGGTCAAGCCAGACCGTCGGGTGCTGATTGCACAAGCTCCTTGAAAAAATGGATATATCCAGCTTTTTCAGACATTTTTCTTTTTTGCTATCTCCAGCCACTATTTTCGCATTGAATCGGCAATCGCGCGGATGGCCACCTCTTCTTTCGCCTTCTGTTCTTCCGCAGAACCCGTTGATTGCGAGTGTTTTACTTTGTAGCCCCGGCGGATCTTCTCTGATTTCTTTGGCGGTTCAACCGGCAGGGCTTTCAGATATTCAATGAACGAATCGGGCTGGAAATACTCGACCCGCGCCGCCAGTTCCGCTTCGACGTTGCCGGAAATCGCTGCGGCGATCTTTTGCAGCTTTTTCTCGTCCTCGCAAATCATGGCAAACTTCGGAATTCCGGCCTTCAAGCACTTTATGATTTTACCAGATTCGTTGTCTTCCGTGTTGGTGAAGGAGACTTCGCACGCAATAACGAGGTCGTTTCGTTCAAGCCATACGTCTATGCTGGCCTGGCTTTCCAAAACGGGTTTTTCAATGGTGCTGCGGAAGCCGAGTTTTTCCGCTTCCTCCTTGATGTGTTTCTGAATTGCCTGATGATGCGGCCCGCCTCGGCCCTGGCCCGGCTCTCGCGGCGGCTCTTTGGATTCTGCGACTGGCGCCGGCGCCGCCGCTTTCAGGATTTCGGATAGGGGCGGCGGCGTCTCAACCTGGAGGATGCCGGCTTTTTCTTTGACTGCATCCTGCGGAGCTTTCGCCATTGCGGGCTTCGGCTGTTCGACGATTGCTGGCGCGGACGGCTCGTCTGGAAGTGGCGTTGCGCGCGATTTCGTCTGCATCGCTTCCACGTCCGCCCGTGCCGTGCCATATTTTTTTCTCGAACCCGTAATGACTTCCAGGCGTCGTGCTGCGGCTGCGTCTCTGTCCGGCTCGCCGGGAAGTGGGACACTCAGAGTAAAATCAAAGTCGCTGCGTTCGACCCGGCACACCGCCTGGCCGGTTTCCAAGTTCCGCAAATCCTTCGCCTCGAAATATGAGAAGCCCTCGGCCAATTTCTTGGCGTCGTCGTCGCCGACACGGAACACAATGCGGGTGAACGGATGGGACATGACGGCGCTCGCCACTTCGGGATTGCGCTGCAACTGGTGCAACTCGTGGTGCGCCAATGTTAAACCGATGCGATATTTCCGCGCTCCCGACAAAATCTCCGCCATGCTCGGGGTGATGAAATTAGCGAATTCATCCGCGTAAATCCAATAGTCCCTGCGGGCGGCGATCTGCTGCGCCTGCCGGCTCATGGCGATCTGCTGGAACTTCGACACCAGCAACGTGCCAAGCAGATACGAGTTTTCCCGGCCCAACAATCCCTCTGGCAACTTCGCCAGAAAGATTTTGCCGGTGTCCATGATCTGCGCGAAGTCCAAGCGGTTCTCCGGCTGCGATACCATGTGACGGATCGGCTTTTGGGCAAGGAACGTGTCCAGCCGGGTCAGTATCGAGCCGATGGATTTGTTGCCGGACAGATGTGGAAAACTTTTCTGCCAGTAATACACCACTTCCGGGTCTTTGACGGATTTCAGGAATTCATTCCGAAAGGGCGGTTCGATCAAAAACCGGCGCACGTCGGCAATGGTGCCGCGCCGGTCGCTTTCCAGAAAGGCAAGGATGGCGTTTTGCAGAACGCTGTTCATCTGGTCGCCCCATGAGGTCGAAAGACGCTGGAACACGGCAACCAAGTCAGACGCCAACAGGGTTTTCTCAAGCTCGCTGTGGGCGGACAAGATGTTGAATCCAATGGAATATTCTGCGTCAGACGGGTCAACCAAAACAACGTCATCAATCCGTTCCTGGGGAATGATTCCCAAAATCTTGTCAATCAAATCACCGTGTGGGTCTAAAACCGCGATCCCCTCGCCATTCTCAATGTCCTGCCGGATGAGATTGAAGAGCAGCGTGGATTTGCCTGTGCCGCTGGCCCCGATGATATGCGTGTGCCGGGTGCGTTGCTCGGCCGACAATCTGACTTCAACCGTCTTGCCGGCATGGTTGTTTATGCCAAGCAACAATCCTTGCTGCTGGACACTAGCCGGCGCGGCCTTGGTCTTGGACGTTTGCCTTTGAAACACCGGCGAACGTACGGCGCTCGACGGCAGATGCACAAAGCCGGTCAGCTCGTCGCCGTTGAGCAGCATCCCCGAGCGCCGTGTCTGCCGCCGTAACACGTCCTCAATGTGTTCCTCGAACGGGTATTCATCATTTTGAAGCGGGATGAGTTCGTTGCCGTTCGGGTTGGCAAACACACGGAGCGAACCGGCAAGGTCACGTGCCAGTTGTAACAGCCGGTCTTCGTTGGCGGCGCGAATTAAGATGCGGACAACGGCGGCATACAGGGGGTGGGCGACTTTGTTTTCGGCTGCCCCCGCCAATTCGGGTGAATCCACAAAGAACGGCTTGCCATCCTCGCCGGTGACGGAAGCTACGATGCTTTCCGACCAGCGATGCTGCACCGACTGCCAAAGGACCTGGAAAAGGCCCAGTTCTCCGGGCTGCAATTCGGCCAATGCGGCAACGATGCCGATGAACGGATCAAGTTTGCCGCTGGCCAAGGGCAGCATGAATTCCCATCGGAGGCCGAATTCCACCGCCAAGGCTTCTTCACCCTGGCTGGCTTCCCATGTTTGTTCCAAGCCGCCTTCACGCGGGACAAAGACGGCTTCGGGAAAATACGCCTGCAACTGGCGGCGGAGCAACGGGGCGTCGTTTGTGGCGGCGGCAAATTGCGCCGTGACTTTCTTGTGAGCACCGATCAATTCAAAGGCAATCGGCTCGCGGCACAAAGACAGGCTCAACAGAAATTGCTCAAACGCCTCTTTTGGGATGTCGAGCTTGTCCGGGAGCAATGCCTGAAATTCAACCAACGATCCACGGGTTAGGCCAATCGGGTCGGGTTCTTCATCTTCGGGTTCGGGAATGACAGGGGATGGCGGCGGGGGTGATGCCAGTATGCGCATGAGCGAAATTAACATCGTTGGCTTGCGTCCATCGTCAACGGCTGGCGGCGCTTCCGGCAAAAAATGACCGTGGAAAGGAACGAACGGCGGTTCGGGATGCACCGGCTCGTCGAACACCTGCCAGCCGCGCCCGCGCCCTTCCCAGCGATGAAATTGCTCGGCGAGTTGTTCGTGAGCCGTCGGCATACCTCACGCCCTACTTCTCCGGCTCGGCTTTGCGCGGCGGCACCCGCTTGT
>Ga0187876_1003035_pt1 | contig 11746 bp, 10 predicted proteins | sample June2016WEW_17_4_FD_133000 | JGI IMG/M metagenome (GOLD analysis project Ga0187876, IMG submission 133000) | Peatland microbial communities from SPRUCE experiment site at the Marcell Experimental Forest, Minnesota, USA - June2016WEW_17_40 | ecosystem: Environmental > Terrestrial > Soil >... | reverse complement strand
CCGACGTACATTCCGTTCGGCACGCCGGTGTACTTCCAGACCACCGTGAATCCTGTCAGCGTGCCTTCGGGCAGCTACACCGTGGTGATGAAGGTCCTTAATCCGCTCGAGCCGATCATCAACACGATCTACCCGCTGTTCAGCTCCTCCGACGAGCTGCCGGTGATCCACCTGCTGTTCTCGGATCAGGCGCAGGGCAGTGACGGCTGGCTCAATCTCGGTACCTTGACCGTCCAGTAGGTTCGCGAGGGGGCGCGTCTCTCCCGTCGGGGACGCGGAGGGGCGCCTCCTCACAAGAAACGAGAAGGCCCCTTCAGATGGAGGGGCCTTCTTCTTAGATCGGAATCTATATCTACGCCAGATGGATCAATCGGTCCCGGTCGAATCTGAGGAAATGGTTCGTAACCCAAGGAGGGTGGAACATGACTTCGCAATACGGCGGGAAGCCCGACACTGTCAACAAGGCCCCGATGAGCGGCACGTCGAGGACGCGGAGGAGGGTGCTTGCGCTCGGCGCCGCTCTCGTGGTGGCGTGGTCGCTGGGTACGTGGCCGTCGCAGACAACCGCGCAGGCAACCGCAAGCTTGTCCCCGGCCGTCAGTAGCAATCCTCCGCAGGGCAACCTCATGGCGGTTTCCTGCTCGAGCGCCACGGCCTGCGTGGCTCTGGACAACGTCGGCAACATGCTCACCTACAACGGCACTTCTTGGTCCGGGCCGGTCAGCGTTGCTGCCGGTACGTACTTTACGGGCGTGTCCTGCCCGAGTTCCACGTTCTGTTCCGCAGTGGACAGTGGGGGCAGCGCGCTAGAGCGCAAGGGCACCGCCTGGTCAGCTCCGGCCCAGGCCGACTCTGGTTTCTATCTCACTTCCGTGTCCTGCCCGAGTTCCACGTTCTGCGTCGCGGTGGACAGCCTCGGCCACGCAGTGTATTACAACGGCGCGAGTTGGTTCGCTCGGAACGCGATCGACACGAACGGGCTCCGTTCTGTGTCCTGCCCTAGCTCCACGTTCTGTGTCGCGGTCGACTCCTCTGGGAACGCGCTCACGTACGGGGGTTTTGCGCGATGGTCCAAGCCGTCTATGGTGGATACGACCTCAGCCCTGGACTCAGTCTCGTGCTCGAGCGCCACGTTCTGCGTCGCGGTGGACACGGCAGGCAACGCGCTCACCTACGGGGGCTCGGCGGGATGGTCCAAGCCGTCCCCGGTCGATTCATTCGGCGACATCACTTCCGTGTCGTGCCCGAGCTCTACTTTCTGCGGAGCGGTGGACGCCTATGGCAACGCATTCACCTACGAAGGCACTGCCGGGTGGTCGAATCCAGTCAAGATTGACACCTACTACGTGATCGAAGCTGTGTCGTGCACGAGCTCTGGCTTCTGCGCGGCGGTGGACTTCCGCGGCAAGGTGCTCACCTACACCGGCTGGTCCCCTCCCAACCAGGTCGATTCGCACAACTACTTCGCTTCCGTCTCGTGCCCGAGTCCCAGCTTCTGCGCAGCAGTGGACAACAGTGGCAATGCACTCACGTACAGCGGTGCCTCGTGGTCCGCGCCAACGACGGTCGACCCCGCGGGCAACCTTCTCTCCGTGTCATGCCCCAGCCAGGCCTTCTGCGCGACCGTGGACGGCTATGGCAGCGCTGAGACCTACAACGGCAGTACCTGGTCCGGCTCGGTCCAAGTGGATCCGCAGGGCGGTCTCGTCTCCGTGTCCTGCACGAGTTCCAGTTTTTGCCTGGCAGTAGACATCTATGGCAATGCGTTCTTCTACAACGGCGCCAGCGGGTGGTCCAAGCCTCAGAACGTCGATACCCACGGGGCGTTCTACTCTGTGTCCTGCGCCAGTCCGACGTTCTGCGTGGGTGTGGACAGCGCCAACTACGCGATCGCCTACAACGGCACGACTTGGTCAGCCGCCAGCATCGACACCAGCGAGCTCCGCTCCGTGTCCTGTACGAGCCAGACCTTCTGCATGGTCGTGGACGTGCACGGCAACGCCTTGATGTACGACGGCTCGACATGGTCCAAGCCGGCCAACGTCGACGCGTCCAACGAGATGGTGTCCGTGTCCTGCCAAGGCACCACGTTCTGCATGGCGGTCGACCTCCGCGGCGACGCGCTCTCGTACAGCGGCTCGAAAGGCTGGGCCGCGCCGGCCAAGGTCGACTCCTACTATGATCTGCCTTCGGTCTCGTGCCCAAGCTCGACCTTCTGCGTGGCAGTGGACAGCGTGGGCAACGAACTGACGTACAACGGACACGCCTGGTCGGCGCCGATCAATATCGACCACGGCGGCTCATAGGTAGCCCTGGCGGGCTTGCCGGCGCCGGTAGCACCAGCTGCCGGCGCCGGCTAACCGTGCCAGACGCTACTTGGTGCACGTAGTTGCGACGTTAGAGCCGTCGCGCAGGGCTGCCCGGGCACGCAGGCGCCGCTTCAGGCGCCAGAACGGCACGTGCGTGCGACATTCGTGGCAGTGCAAGGCGCTTAGGCTGGTGTCATCAGCCTCATTGATTTTTGGCATCCTATGACGCCCGACTATGTGGCACGTGACTACCCCCACCGCTATGACCCTCTCAATACAGCCGGTCCGCCACGCTGGTAAGCGCATCAGGTCGGCGAGCGATCTTTCCGAACTTCATCCGACCTCCGCGCACCGCTAACCACCGTGTCCGAGAGTGTGGTGCGTCAACCGCGCTGACCAACCTGTCAAGCCCAGTTTCGCCTGTCAACGCAGGCGAATCGTGATACAGCGGGTACGGGCATGCGATAATACGCCCAAGCACGCCATAGGGAGGTGGACAGCATGTACCAAGAAGAACAGCCAACCTACTTCCAGCGTATCGTCCGAAACCCTGAGATCATGGTCGGCAAACCGGTGGTGAAAGGAACCAGGATTCCCGTGGAACGGGTACTCGCGCACCTGGCGCATAACCCAGACCTGACAGACCTCCTTGCCGCTTACCCCGAGCTTACGGCAGAGGACGTGAAGGCATGTTTGGCGTATGCCGACGCTACAATCGAGCGCAACGATGCGAGAGCGCGAAGCCGCACGGCGAGGCACACCGCGCACTTATCAAGTTTCTCCTTGACCAAAGTACGGATGCCTGCCTCCTGACATTCTTGCGAGGCATCGGCCACGACGCCACCCGTGTAGGTGCCGAGCATCCGGGTGGCATTTCAGATCTGCAAGTGCTGATACTCGCAAAGGCCGAAGGCCGGGTTCTCATCACCGACAACCGTGACTTTGGTGACCTCGTGTTTCGCTCGCGTATGCCCCATGCCGGCGTCATCTACCTTCGCCTCGGATCCTACGCGCCGCTTGCTACCAAGATAGCTCGATTGGACTACGCGCTTACCCATCATGCAGTGCAGCTCGATCAGTTCCTGGTTGTCACACTGCACAAATTGCGTGTCCGGCATTGAACACGACGCGAATCTACTCGCAATGTCTGCGCCAGCTGAGTCACGCCCGCCCCGTCAACGACGACTGACCCCCACGGCCACGTCTCCGTGAGGCAGCCGTAAGAAGTGACAGAGACGCTCGGTGCGGCGCTCATTGGTGCCGGAAGCGCCAAACCGGCGAGCAACCCGAGGGCCAGTGAGAAATCCGTGAGAATCGGGCCTCTCAACAAGAAAACCGCCCTTATCGAGGGCGGCTTTCGTTCGTTTCGTGGAGCGGAAGACCGGGATCGAACCGGCGACCCTCTCCTTGGCAAGGAGATGCTCTACCACTGAGCCACTTCCGCATTAGTGCCGAGACGCAGAATTGAACTGCGGACACCGCGATTTTCAGTCGCGTGCTCTACCAACTGAGCTATCTCGGCCTGAGCTTCCACCGACAGAGACTAGCCCAAACGGCCGCCCGAATGCGCTCGCAATATGCGTTAGTGTACTCAGCCCTACCGGCCATGTCAAGCTTCTCTGCCTATATCACATACGAATATGTTCCTTGACAAGCCCCAATTCCGTGCTATCATCCAGCTAGGCCTAGAACAGTAGACCTAGGTCGTGATCGGGCGACACAGGCACATTCTTGCAGACCATTCCCGGATTCATTCGGCCCGTCGTCTCTGCCAGCCGGTCGCAATGCGAGAACAAAGTGACAATCTGGAGGCGGGCCACCACACGAAGTCGACTGAGGAGGCACAGGGCTCGCCACGGCCTCCCTGCCGTGTAGTACCTGCCGTCCGTGATCGCCGCGCTCGCGTGACAGGCTGATACCAGCGCTCCGGCAGCGCAGTGCCCGTTCGCTGCCGGCAGTGCGGTGGCAGTCTCTTTCCCGGCGTTCGCGCTCTGCCCCGATGCTGCAATCTCGGGCCGGATCCTGCCCGCACGCTTCAATGCGTGGGCCGGAGCGAAAGCAAGCCTTCGGCAGCAAGACGACACGCATATGACGAAACGAACGAAGCCAACTGCATGCGGGCCATGCGGGCGGCGAAACAAAGCCAGGAGGAGGCGATGTACGTGCGCGACAAAACAAAGCCAGAACGCTCCATTGCCTGCCGTGCAAAACAAAGCCAGGTTCGGCTCGATCGCGGCGCCCGACGAAACGAAGCCGGATTCACCTCGATGTTACCGTGCGGCGAAACGAAGCCAGATGATGGCCGCGAGCTTTCACTGCGAAACGAACAGCCATGGCCGTGCCGGCCAGAGAGAGGCATGAAAATGGCCTGCGCCAGCCCTACAGGATATATCCCGGTATTTTCAGAGGAAAACTGCGAAACGAAAACTGCGAAACGAACGGCAGGGTCTCCTCCTGTCCAGCCGGCCTCGGCTGGCTACGTCCCTGCCGTGCTGCCACGGCCCGCGACCCACGATTTCTGCCAAACGAACAGCCATGGCCGTGCCGGCCAGAGAGGGGGTTGAAAATGGCTGTGCCAGCCATACAGGATATTTCCCGGTATTTTCAGAGGAACTCGGCCACGATGAGTACCCTGCGGTCCGGCCCGCCCAGCGTCGCTGCCCCCCACCTACAACCAGCCTCACCTCGCATCCGCGACCGGGCGTACGCACCATGGGGCGGGCCCGGATCTGGTATACTCAACAACAGCAAATGGTGTATATTGCGCCACTCCGTTCCTCTAAAGGCGAGCGCCCAGCAGGCCCACAGGCCGCTGTGTGCGTAGCTGATTCCGTGGCGCCCAACCAGGTCTTGCCAGCTCTTTATGGGCGCCATATGTGTGCGGAAGGGAATCGATATGCAAAGCCCGCATGAGTATACCGCCGGCGATATCCAGGTCCTCGAGGGGCTAGAGCCCGTCCGCATGCGCCCCGGTATGTATATCGGCAGCACCGATATCCGCGGACTCCACCACCTCGTGTACGAAGTCGTGGACAACAGCGTCGACGAAGCCTTGGCCGGCGCCGCGGACCGGATCGATATTACCATCGAGGCTAACGGCGCCCTCACGGTCGAGGACAATGGGCGCGGCATTCCCGTGGATATTCACCCACAGAAGGGCGTCTCTGCCCTGGAGCTGGTGATGACGGTGCTGCATGCGGGCGGCAAGTTCGGCGGCGAGGGGTATGCGGTCTCCGGCGGTCTGCATGGCGTCGGCGTCTCGGTCGTCAACGCCCTGTCGCGCTGGATGGCTGTTGATGTGCGGCGCGATGGCAAGCTTTACCGGCAAGAATACCACTTGGGCGCGCCCGTTGCCCCGGTCGCGGTCGTCGGCACTTCCGAGGGCACCGGCACGCGTACCAGCTTCCTGGTCGACCGCTCCATCATGGAAACCGATGACTACGACTACGATATTCTATCCCAGCGCTTCCGGGAGATGGCGTACCTCAATCGCGGCCTGTGGTTCACGTTCCGCGACGAACGCCCGGGCCGGGAACGCGAGCGCAGCTTCTACTTCGACGGCGGCATCGTCTCCTTCGTGCGCCACCTCAATCGGAACCGCACGGTGATCATCCCCGCGCCTATCTACATCGCCCGGGAGTTTGCCGGCGCCTCCATCGAGATCGCTATGCAGTACTGCGACGATTTCACCGAGCTGATCTCGACGTTCGCCAACAACATCCATACGCCCGATGGCGGCACCCACCTCACCGGCTTCCGTTCCGCGCTCACGAACACGATCAACAAGTACGCGCGCAAGATGGAGCTGATCGGCGAGAAGGAGCCAAATCTCACGGGCGAGGACGTCCGTGAGGGGCTGACCGCGATCGTGAGCGTGAAGCTCAGCAGCCCCCAGTTCGAGGGCCAAACCAAGGCAAAGCTGGGCAATGCCGAGGTCCGTACCTATACTGAGAATCTTGTCAACGATGCGCTGTTTGCCTACCTCGAAGAGAACCCCAGTGACGGCAGGAAGGTGATCGAGAAGTGCCTCGTCGCCTCGCGCGCTCGAGAAGCAGCGCGTAAGGCGCGGGATCTGGTTACGCGCAAGAGCGCACTCGAGGGCGTCAGCCTTCCCGGCAAGCTTGCCGATTGCTCTGAGCGTGATCCTAGCAAGACCGAGATCTATATCGTCGAGGGCGACTCCGCCGGTGGCTCCGCCAAGCAGGGACGCGATCGTAGCTTCCAGGCTATCTTGCCCTTGCGCGGCAAGATCCTCAACGTGGAGAAGGCCCGCCTCGATAAGATTCTCGGCTTCGATGCGATCAAGATGCTGATTACGGCCTTGGGCACGAGCATCGGCGATCACTTCTCACTCGAGAAGCTACGCTACCACCGTGTGATCATCATGACCGACGCCGACGTCGATGGTGCGCACATTCGCACACTCCTCCTGACCTTCTTCTTCCGGCACCTGCCTGAGATTATCGAGCACGGCCACCTGTATATCGCTCAGCCGCCTCTCTACCGATTCCAGTTCGGTAAGAGCGTGCGCTATGCCTACAACGACGCAGAGCTCGAATCCATGCAGGCTGAGCTGGGCCCGGACAAGAAAGCCAGCGTGCAGCGCTACAAGGGCCTCGGCGAAATGAATCCCGAGCAGTTGTGGTCCACCACGATGAACCCCGCCAACCGTGTCTTGCTGCAGGCACGGGTGCATAACCAGGTCGACGCGCACGAGGTTTTCGACATGCTGATGGGCAGCAATGTGCCGCCGCGGAAGAAGTTCATTGAGACGCACGCCAAGAACGTTCGTAATCTGGACGTCTAAGGTCCGACCATGGTGGAATCTGCATGAGCGGGCAAACCTCCGGGAGCGCGGGCATCTCGCCCGCTGCCGCCGCCGCGCCCGAGCGGACGGTGCGCCTGTGCGTTCTAGCACAGTTTTGGCATAGACACCTGTGACCAGTGCGACGGATTCACTGCCAATCGCCCTGGATGCCATGGGCGGCGATCATGCCCCCGCTGAGATCGTTGCCGGTGCGCTGACCGTGGCCCGCGACACACGTCTTGCCATCTGCCTGGTAGGTGACGAGCCTGGCATACGCGCTGAGCTCGCCAAGCTCGGTGCGATTCCCTCGTGTCTGAGCGTAGTGCACTCGCCTGCCGTCATCGCTATGGGCGAGCACCCGGCCCGCGCGCTGCGAGCCAAGCCGGATGCCTCCTTGCCGCTCGCGATTAGCATGGTCAAGGATGGGCGGGCACGGGCTGCCGTCTCGGCGGGAGACAGCGGCGCCATGATGGCGGCCGGCCTTTTCATTTTGCATCGCCAGGAGGGGATCGATAGGCCAGCGTTTGGTAGCCTGATCCCTACCAAGACCGGCCAGTCTTTCCTTATAGATATGGGTGCCAATGCCGATTGCAAGCCGGACTGGCTCGTACAGTTCGCGCGCATGGGTGCCGTCTACATGCGTGTGGCCCACGGGCTTGCGGAGCCGCGTGTCGGGCTGGTGAGCAACGGCGAGGAAGAGGGCAAGGGCTCGGCGCTGACTCTGGCAGCCTATGACCTCCTCAAACGGAGTGGGCTCAACTTCGTCGGCAACGTCGAGGGCAACGCTATCGCCAACGGCATTGCCGACGTGGTGGTATGCGATGGCTTTACCGGCAACGTGATGCTCAAGACGATGGAGGGCACGGCGAGCGTCATCAACAGCTTACTGCGCGAGAACCTGCGCAGTAGCCTGCGTTCACGGGTGGGTGCGATGCTGGCCATGCCCGCGTTGCGGGCCATGGCCGGGCGCCTCGACTATGCCGAGTATGGCGGCGTACCCGTGCTCGGCGTCAATGGAGTGCTCATCATCTGCCATGGCCGCTCAAAGGCCCGGGCCATCGCCCAGGCGCTACGCCTGGCCGATCGTATGGCCTGCCAGGACCTGGCTGGGGCAATCGGTCGCGAGCTCGCCGCGGCTCAGCCGGCCGGCGTGAAGTAGTCCGAGCTAGCTGCGCGCAGGGAATATGTGCCGTAGCGGGAGCGCGAAGCCCGGCAAGAGCTCCTCGTCATGAAGCGTGTCACCGCGTCGCAGCACGCGCGTCGGCGCGTTGGCATCGTGGATGTAGACCGCGGCCCGCTGCGGATAAAAGCACCACACACGCCGAGCGCCCCCAGCCAGGTAGTCCTGCACCTTCTCGTTTACGTCGGCTGCCGTCGCCGACGAGCCGATCACCTCGACCACAAGGGCAGGCACCTCTGGGAAGTAAGACTCCCCATCCCAGTTGGCGCGCGCCAATTGCGCGGCCGGCACGTACGCTACGTCAGCGCCCCGAATTTGATGCGGATCGTCGGGCAGCGAAAACTGGATGCCGAATTCTCCGCCAGCTACAAATCCGACTAGTGGCCACTGTGCTGCCGGCCCTTGTTCCGGATCCCAGCCAAGCTGCTCAGCTCGCTTGTCGAGGTAAAGATAGATGCGCGAAAGAATCGCGCCCTCCAGCACGCCATGCATTCCCTTAGGTGGCGGCATAGCCCGTATCTCTCCTCGCACAAACTCGTGAAGGTTCCCGTCGTCGGGCAACGCCAGAAACTCCTCGAGCGTAACGCGCGCCTGCCTTGCAAACATGGCGTTTTCCCCCTATGAAGGCTATTGTACCGCGTTCCTGGTGCCGCCATGCTGGGCCGCATATCCGAAAGGCGCCGGCACGGGCACACATCAATGGCTGCCAGTGTGCTATAGTAACGTTGTCCGGCGTGCGTCGCCCTGCGGCGTGGCGCTTGGTTTTCATGCTGTTATCTGGTGTCCGCTCCCCGCGCAACGTCTTGAGTTGCCAGATCGGGTTTGCCAGTCGGACCCATACAGCTCTTTCCCGAGTAACGCTCGGTGGCGCTTGAATGCGTTTGTGCCCGGCTGCGAAGCCCGGTAACTCGCCAGGCTCGTGCGTCACAGTTGGCCGGTCGTGCCTCGTGTCAGTACTTACGTTGTGCAGTGCACGTGTGCCTGCACCCGAATGGAGATTACCTAGTTGATACCTCAGACGATTGTTCAAACGCCTACGCCTGCGCGCAACCTGCGCTTCGGCGACATCCCGGTTGATTCGCGCATCGCTGCAACCCTTAGCGCGTTGGGTTATGTCAGCCCAACCCCAATTCAGGTGCAAGCGATCCCACTGCTCCGGCTTGGCCGCGACGTAATCGGACTCGCGTGCACCGGGTCCGGCAAGACTGCCGGCTTCGGCATTCCGCTGATTGAAGCAATCCATCCGAATGAGCGGCGGGTGCAGGCCCTCATCCTGACGCCTACGCGTGAGCTTGCTCTGCAGGTCGCCACCGCGCTCCAGACCTTCGGAAAGTCCTCCGGCGTGCAGGTTGCGGCCGTATATGGCGGTGTGGGAATGCAGGGTCAGATCAACGCGTTGCGCGGCAACGCGCACGTCGTCGTCGGCACCCCCGGGCGCGTCCTCGACCACATTGGTCGTGGTACGCTCGACCTGCGCCAAACCCGATTCGTTGTCCTTGATGAGGCTGATCGCATGCTTGACGTGGGGTTTGCCCCGGACATCGACAAGATCCTGAGCCATGTGCCTCAGCCCCGGCAGACCGCCCTGTTCAGCGCGACCTTTCCCGCGGAGGTCGAAACGCTGGCCCGCCGCCACACGCGTGAGGCGGTGCGCGTAGCGGTCGATGCTCCGGGGGCGGCGCTCGCCACGCTGGAGGAGCGAATTGTTCGTGTCGCCGCTGCCACCGAGAAGGTCGAGACGCTGCACGACATCCTGATCCAGTCCGAGTGCCAGCTTGCTTTGGTGTTTCGTCGCACGACCCACAAAGCCGATAAGCTGATGCGCGACCTCGAGCATCGCGGTTTCAAGGTTGCAGTGCTGCATGGGCGACGCAGCCAGGCACAGCGTGAAAAGGCGCTTGGCGCGCTGCGCGCCGGGCAGCTGGATGCCCTCGTGGCTACTGATATTGCCGCGCGAGGGCTTGACATAACCGGCCTCACGCACGTGGTGAACTACGACCTGCCAGACACTGCAGATGCCTACACCCACCGTACTGGCAGGACGGCGCGCATGGGCGCCGCCGGCATCGCAATCACGCTGGTGGCGCCGGAGGATGAGATCAATCTGCGCAGCATCCAGCGGAAGTTGCCGGCTTCGCATAAGGGCGAAGCGGCACCTGCTGCGGAACGGCCTCGGCGGGAGGCAGCTCCCGGTGCATCGCGCCGTTCTGGCCCAATCGCCCGTGCCGTGGCGAGAGCGCCTCGGCAGCACAGGCCGGACGTCCGAAACTGGGATCAGCTGGCTGCAAAGCCGAGAAACGGCTCTACCACGCCAGCTGCGAACCAGGGCACCACCGGGGCTAATGGCCACACCCGCGGGCATTTCACGCACGCGCGGTCGCCTCGTGCTCTGCCTGGGACCGCGGCGATATCTCGCTGACGCACTGAACACACCTGCGGCCGGAGGGCTCGGCAGCTCCATGGAGTTGCCGACCGCCCGGCCGCAGCCAGGGGCTATCTACAAGTACCGCTCAAACCACCCGGTTGTCTCCGCATAGAGACGGGCGCGCCACGGGAGCGCCTGAAATGTGTGGTCGGCACCCGCTATCGCGCTGAATCGCCGCACGCCGGCCGCCGCTTCCACGTACGCCTCACCCTCCGCCATTGGCACGGTCGCATCGGCCGAACCGTGGATCACCAGCAGCGGTACCTCCGTACCAACGACACCCTCGAGCGGTAGGATGAGCGGCAGCTCCATCATGAAGGCGGGACCGACAGCCTCCCCACGTGCGTCGGCGTACCCGGACTCGGGGTCAGGTTCACGACCGGTAGCGGCGGCGTAGCGCATGAGCAGATCGTAGGGGTGCGCCACGGGCGCCCACAAAACTGCCGCCCTCAGGTTCTCGCACTGCCCAACGATGCTGGCTGCAATTGCCCCGCCCATGCTCAATCCCAGTACGCCCAGTCGCCGATGGTCCACCTCCGGATGGCGGCTCAACACATCGTACATGAGCAGCGAATCGGACATTTCGCCGCTCAGCGTCATCTCGCTGAACTCGCCCTCACTCTGGCCGGATCCGCGAAAATCGAAGCGCAGTGCGGCCATGCCGACCTCGCTCAAACAGCGTGCCTGCCTGACCAGGATTCGGTTATCAGACGAGCTGCTCCCTCCAAATCCGTGCAGGAGCATGACCGCCGGCACGGGACCATGTGCCTGGTCCGGCAGGTGCAGCATGCCATGGATACGCTCACCGGCATTCTCAACCGTCAGAATCTCTTCACGCAAGTCGCGACTCACGTGCTCACCTCTGGACTTTGGTGGTACCCAGGCAGCGACCGCAGGCGCGACACCACGGCGGATAGCACCTGAATCACACGCTCCACTGCAACGGGGGTGGTGCCATGCCCCAGCGTCAGCCGCACGGAGTTTGCTGCCAGGTCGGGTGGGAGTCCGAGCGCCAGCAATACATG
>Ga0187876_1003033_pt1 | contig 11747 bp, 12 predicted proteins | sample June2016WEW_17_4_FD_133000 | JGI IMG/M metagenome (GOLD analysis project Ga0187876, IMG submission 133000) | Peatland microbial communities from SPRUCE experiment site at the Marcell Experimental Forest, Minnesota, USA - June2016WEW_17_40 | ecosystem: Environmental > Terrestrial > Soil >... | reverse complement strand
TCCATCTCGTCGTTCGGCAGCGGCGAGAAGTTGAGCACCACCGAACGCGAACGAATCGTCGGCAGAAGGTCGTACACATTCTCCGCCGTGAGGATCAGAATCAAATGATCGGGCGGCTCTTCGAGCGTCTTCAGCAGCGAGTTGGCAGCCTGCTCTCCCGCGCGGTCGGCCTGATCGATCAGGAATATGCGGCGGTCCCCATGCAGCGGTTTATATTGCGCGCGCTCCTTGAGCAGGCGCATTTGCGGGATGCCGATTTGACGCAGCGGCCCGTCCGGCGCGAACGTCAGGAAATCCGGGTGCGTACCGAAGAAGAGCGGATCGTCATTCCGTTTATCCGCGGGTAGTTTCTCCCGCCCCAGAATCAGGTTTACGTTCTCCGGCAGGCTGAGGTCGTCATGCTCGATCTTCTCCGGAGACCCGAGCAACCGCGCCGCGAACCGTCGGGCGAGAGTAGCTTTACCCAATCCGGCGAGCCCCGCGAAAAGCATGGTCTGCGGAATCCGTTCGTGCCCGATCATGCCCTCGAGCGTGGTCTGCACATGCAGATTGCCCCAAAAATTCTCAAACATGTTCCTGCAATGCCCCCAGAGCCGCCTCTCGAATCAGCGCCCCGACTTCGCCGATCGCTCCCCGCCCGTCGATCACAACGAAGCGGTCCGGTTCACTTTCGGCGAGTGCAAGATAGCCCTGACGCACGCGCTCGTGAAAAGCCACGCTCTCTTCATCGATACGCGATTCCGATTGCCCAATCCGGTCATTGCGGCGCTTCGCCCGCGCCAGACTGGTTTCGAGATCGATATCGATCAGGAATGTGAGATCCGGTTTTAAACCTCTGCAAGCGATGCGGTCGAGGTCCAGCACCACATTCGTATCGATGCCGCGGCCGGACCCCTGATAAACCAGGGTTGAATCCGTGAAGCGATCGCAGAGCACGATGCGCCCGGAATCCAGTCCGGGACGAATCACCTGGTCGACATTCTGCGCGCGGCTGGCGAAGTAAAGCAGCAGCTCCGCGCGCGGTTGAATACCGGCGTTCGCGGGATCGAGAAGGATCTTCCGGATCTGCTGGCCGATCGCCGTTCCGCCAGGTTCAACCGTTTCAATCACCTCTTTGCCACGATCGCGCAGCCAGCTCCCCAACATGCGGAACTGCGTGGTCTTGCCACTACCGTCTATGCCTTCGAAAGTGATGAACCGGCCGCGCTGCATCGGGGGAACTCCGATTTTCGCAAACCGTCTCCACTGGGGGACGGCGGCCTGGAAGGGGAGCTAATCTTGTCTGAATTAACCGTGATTATCTGGTTTACACAAAAAGTGGGGTAGAATTACCGGCATGTCAATCGGCGACCGTGCCGGGATCGCGGGGCTGATCATGGCCTTCATTGGGATTGCCCTGCCTCTATTGTTCCCAGATAAGAAATGGATCGGCTGGGTCTGTTTTGGCGTCGGGGCTTTACTGGGCATAGCGTGGCTCGTATTTGAGTTAAAGAACGCTTTAGGTGGCACCAGGGCGTCACTTGTTCTTACAATTTGCGGCGGCGCACTAATCGGTGCAATAACATCTGGAATAATTTGGTCAAGCATCCCGCATTCTTCTGCTATCACACCCGCTCGGCCCGTTGTTGCGCTAGTCCTTAACGCGTTGTACGTAGGCATCCGCAACATGCCAGAAAGGGCAGGCGTACCCACTTGGAACGATAAGCCGTGGGATGAAGACGATTACGCAGATGTGCGGTTAACGATTACGAACGCTCTCAATCTGCCTCTACAAAATCTCGATTTAGATATCAGCGTCACCGAGGGCGATCCGAAAGCCGGAATTGCAGGAATTGCACAACTGACAAATGTTACCGGCGTGGAATTTCGTAAGCCACCGTTCCAAGTGCCCGAGCCCGCACTTCGCCTCAAAGGGGACGATGGAAAATCGTATAACCTTCCGATTCTAGGTCTCTCGTTCTTAGAAGAGCACCGCATTGTGTCTGACTACAGGATGTTCTGCCCACGGCTTGGACAGAAGGATATCATTCGTTTGATCCTTGCCACCATCCACGTCGGAGACCACAATAGACCTCCTGAGCGATTAAAAATCACTGGAACCTATGTGACCGAATCCACCGAAGGAAGGATAAATGGACAGGTCAGTGAGATTATTGCGACAACTCGATGATCCGCGGATTAACCTTGTCTGGTCGCGCGGATCAGCGCTTCCATGTGCGTCAGGTATTTTTCCAGTGCGCCGCGACCCGATTCCGTGAGCCGGTACTCGGTTCGCGGCAGCCGCCCTTCGAACTTCTTCTCGCAGCCGATGTAGCCCGATTCCTCGAGCTTGCGGGCGTGCACGCTGAGATTCCCGTCGGTTGTGCCGAGAATCTTCTTCAGCTCCCGGAATGTCAGGCTTTCATTCACCGATAAAGCGCTCACGATACCCAGCCGCAGGCGTTCGTGAATGATCCGATCGAGCGCGCGGGCTCCTGCGCCGGCCACAACCGCCGGTCCGGAGCCCTGCGCCTTCGCCCCACTCTGTCTAGCCACCGTAGCGCCTCGCGATCACCCAGCCGAACACAATGTGGAATCCACCGAACCCGAAAGCCAGCAGCGCGTCGGCAAAACGCACCGGCGCCAACGTCGCTACCGAGCCGAGCGCCAGGAACGACATGCCCATCACCGGTACCACGCGCACGGAAAACGCGCCGCCGGATGTGATTCCCGCTCCGTAAAGCATTAGCCACATAGCTGGGATCAGTTGCCGAATGCCCTGGTGGTAGAGAACAAATGTCAACAGCGCGCCCACGAATACGGATGGCGCAACCGCAAGCACAAAGCGGCGAAAGGGCTTCGATAACAGGGGCGTGCTGCCTCTGATCGCCTTGCGATGCGAAAATACGAGCCCGATTACAAGCGCCAGGACCGCTTCTCCCATCCACACCCCGAGCCACGCCCTGGGGCTTGTGCTCAGATGCGCTGCAATTGCAGCGATGAGTGCCGTCGCTCCCATCCACATGCCGCCCTGACCTGGAACCGCTGTAAACGATCCCGCGTTTTCCATCGTGTTGCGGATGAAGCGCAGGTTGTCCATTGCCTGCACGTGCAAACCGAGAGCTTCCGCAGGTTCGGGACGAATGGGCCGGACGACCGCCATAGCCGGATTATAGGCTGTCGTGGAGAACTTTGCAATGTAAAGTTAACGGCGATTTCCGCGCTGGAGCTAACCATCGTATGACCTTATGTTGTATGCCTCTGAACATCCATCGAGCGGCCCTTACGCAAAACAAAGTATGATTTCGTCCCTCCCGCCCGGCTCGGTAAATTTCTTGTGCCATATCTTCCCGTATTGCGCGTATATATGAATTAGAGATTCATGACATGCTTGGAACCAAAATCGCAATGACAAGCATGCCGGCGTGGCGCGACGGCGAACACATCTGCGCGCTCGCGGATGGCGACCGCCACCTCGGTCATGTTGTCTACACCGGCGAATGGGAAGCATTCGACGGCATACACCCGAACGATACCGGGAATGGTTTCAGGCGCCTCGGTGCGTTTCCCGCTGTTTCCATCGCCAAGGCGGCGGTTGAGCGAGCGGTTTGTCAATCGGCGGGCCCGATGACGAAATCCGCAGCCTCAGGGATGTGGGTCTCTTAACTCTTCTTCCTCTTCTTCGGGATCGGCTTCGAACATTGCCGCCGCCTCCGCCTGTGCGGCCAGCTCCTCATCGGAAATCTGCATATCGAGAACTTCCATCGCCTGCTCTTCGAAAGCCGCCGGCACCATCAACCGGAACTCGATGCCTGCCAGCGAACCGAGCGGATTCACCACGTGCGACGGGATGGAAGCGCTCTCCAGCAACCCCCGGACCAGGTTTACTTCGTCGCCGGAAACGAACGTTCCGATCAGAACCAATCCTTCGCCGTTGCCCGGCTGCGGCTCGCCTGTCTGCCCGGCGATTTCCGGCGAGTCGTCCGTAACGTCCAGGCCCCGGCGCGAGACTTCTTCATCGAAGCATTCTCTCGCCATCTCGACAAGGTCTTCTCTGTTGGTTTCGAGAAGCGCGGCATCCGACAATAACTCGAAGTGCCGTCGAAAATCCGCTGGTGTAACTTCCACGGTTCTGTCTCCTGTTCTATACCAGCCCGCAAAGGGCCGGTCGCGGCCCTCAATTCTCGAAAGCAACAGCTTGGTTCCCGACCGCGACGCAGGCTCCGTTTTGCGGGCTGTTACTCAGGAGCCACTCGGCCGATATGAAGCGCCGCAATGCCGAACGTCAGATATTCCCACTCCACGGGCTCAAAATCCGCTTCCCTCATCATGGAAGCCAGCTCCGGCGCGTCCGGAAACTTCCTGACCGATTCCGGCAAGTACCGGTAAGCCTCCGGTGCCCCCGAAATCGCGCCACCAATCGCCGGCAGCACATTCCGCGAGTACCAGTTATACACCGCCGCGAAACTCCTGTTCGGCGGCTGCGTGAACTCGAGAATCGCCAGCGCTCCGCCCGGCCGCAAAACCCGCCGCATCTCCACCAGTCCCGCGCGATAATTCGCCAGATTACGATATCCGAACGCAATGGTAATCAGATCCAGGCTCGCGTCCGGAAAGGGCAGTGCAAGCGCGTCCGATTCCACCAGTACCGATTTCAGCCGGCCCCGCTCCAGCTTGGTGCGCGCGCCTGTCAGCATCGGGTGGCAGAAATCGCTCCCCATCAGTCTCCGCCCCGCTTCCCGCTCGAGCGCAATCAGCAGGTCGCCGGTGCCGCAGGCCAGATCCAGCACTCTCGCGCCCGGCCGTTTGAGCACGTCGCGGACCCGTGCCACCGTGTGGCTGCGCCAATAGCGATCGATGTTGGCCGAAAGCAGGTGATTTGCGAGGTCATACCGGTGCGCCACACGGCCAAACATCGAACGCACCCAGCGCGACGCTTCCTGCTCCGAACGGGCTCCCTCGGGGCTCGTTCCCACGGAAGCCGTTCCTCTCCGCGTTTCCTCCTCAACGGTATTCATGTCCGGCATTCTGTCAGCGCGCGTTCAATCGCGTTATGCGCCGCCGCGATCGGCACATCCGACCGCACCACCACCTCGCCGATCTTCACCGGCAAGACGAAATGGATACGGTGCTGGATCGTCTTCTTGTCCTTCATCAACCGGACCTGCAGGTCGACGCGGCTGACGCCCTTGCAATCCGGAATGGGCCCATAAGCATCCAGGACCTTGATAATCGCGGTGGTGTCTTCCGGGGAAATCATCTCCAGGGTTTCCGCCAGGCGCGTTGCCGCCCGCATCCCCCAGGACACCGCTTCGCCATGCAGGAATCGTGTGTAACGCGTCTCCGCCTCGAGCGCATGTCCGAAGGTGTGTCCGAAATTCAGTATGCGCCGCAGGCCCGATTCCCTCTCATCCGACGACACCACCTCAGCCTTGATCCGTACCGATTCCGCGATAATCCAGTCCACCACCTCCGGCGATTTCGCCAGCACTTCCGCGCTCCGTTCCTTGAGTAACTGGAACAGCGGTTCGCTCCGGATCACTCCCGCCTTGATGATTTCATATAACCCCGCATGGTATTCGCGATCGGGCAGGGAAGCCAGTACCGCCGGATCGATCAACACCGCGAGCGGCTGGTGGAAGCTGCCGATCAGGTTCTTGCCCGAGACCAGATTCACGCCGGTCTTGCCGCCGACCGCCGCGTCGACCTGCGCGAGCAACGTGGTCGGGACCTGGATTACCGGCACGCCCCGCATGAAAATGGCCGCGAGGAATCCCGCCATATCCGTCACGATTCCGCCGCCCACCGCGAGCACAAGGCTCGACCGGTCGCCCCCGCGCTCCAGCATCTGTTCCGCCAGCTGCTCGATATGCGAAAGGCGTTTGTTATCCTCGCCACCCGTAAAAAAGAGCACCTCGCACCCGCGGCTGCCGAGAGCTTCTCGCACCTGGTCGCCATAGATTTCCCAGACGTCGCGCGTCGAAACCGCGAAAATGAGACCGCTGCCCTCCGGCAGGAATTCGGCCAGTCGCTTGATTACGCCCCGTTCGACCACCGCGGAGTAAGTTCGTTGCGGAGTCGCAACCTGAAACATGGGCATTGATTTCCATAATATCCGGCAACGGCATCCGGGAACGCCGGCGGTCTTTGCCGCCGGTTCCGTTTGCTCGTGTAACCGAATTGATACCACGAATTAACAGAGGAAGCGGCTAAGCTGGGGCAGGAAGGTGAGATCCGGCAATGCCCCGAGTTCACGCGTATCGTGTCACCCCTCACTTGCCGCCCCGCCTGCAGTGCCTGCACAAACTATCCCTGAACCTGCGCTGGTCCTGGCATCACCCGACCATCGAACTCTTCCGCGCTCTCGATCCCGACCTGTGGGAAGAAACCGGGCACAATCCCCGTCTGGCTCTCGGCCGCATCGAACAGAAGCGCCTCGCCGAACTCTGCGACGATGAGGCCTTCCTCGCGCAGATGGACCGCGAGTCCGCTGATCTGGACGAGTATCTTGCCGGCAGCGGATGGTTCGCCACCGCGCACCCGGAGGCCAACGGAATCCGCATCGCCTATTTTTCGGCGGAGTTCGGATTGACCGAGTGCATTCCCAATTACGCGGGCGGCCTCGGCATCCTCGCCGGGGATCACCTCAAGTCGGCCAGCGACCTCGGGCTGCCTCTCGTCGGCGTCGGCCTGCTCTACCAGGGCGGCTACTTCCATCAGTATCTGAATGCCGATGGATGGCAACAGGAAACCTATCCGATTAACGACTTCCACACTCTGCCCATCCAACCGTTGGAAGATGGGCCGGGAAAGCCGCTGATCGTGCACATCGATTTCCCCGGACGGCCTCTTTCGGCACAGATCTGGAAAGCTCAGGTCGGAAGAGTGCCGCTGTATCTGCTCGATACCAACATTGAGGAGAACAGCGCCGACGATCGCCGCGTAACCGGAGCGCTCTACGGAGGAGACCGCGAACTTCGGATGCAGCAGGAGATCGTCCTCGGAATCGGTGGCATGCGGGCGCTTCACGCCCTTGGTATACGGCCAACCGTGTGTCACCTGAACGAAGGGCACTCGGCCTTTCTTGGGCCGGAACGAACCCGCATGATCATGGAGGAACTTGGCTTTTCGTACGAAGAGGCGCGCCAGGTGGCTTCCGCGGGTACCGTCTTCACCACCCATACGCCGGTGGCGGCGGGCTTCGACCGGTTCGATCCCGGTTTAGTCGACGAATACTTCCGCGAATATTCCCGCAGCCTCGGTCTCACCATCGAGCAGTTCCTGGATTTCGGAAGGCAGGCCGGGGATTCGGACGAGCCGTTCAACATGGCGTATCTCGCCACGCATCACAGCTCATACACGAATGGAGTCGCCAGACTACACGGGCTTGTGACGCGCCGGATGATGCAACCCATGTGGGCCGGCTATCCTCTCGATGAAGTACCGATCGGCTCGGTGACCAATGGGGTACACACGCGCTCGTGGATCTCGACGGAGATGAGCGCCCTCCTCAACCGCTACCTCGGCCCGCAATGGGGCGAGAAGCCCGCCGATACCGCCTGGCAGCGCGTGGACCGCATTCCGGATCAGGAATTGTGGCGGGCGCACGAGATCCGCCGCGACCGCCTGGTCCAATACGCGCGCGAACGGCTGACCTCCCAGGTCAGACAGAGAGGCGGTACCGACGCCGAGATCACGGTTGCCGGCGGTGTCCTTTCCCAGGACGCTCTGACCATCGGGTTCGCGCGCCGCTTCGCGACCTACAAGCGCGCCGCTCTGTTGCTCCGCGACATCGATCGCCTGAAACGCATTCTCACCGACCCGGAGCGGCCCGTGCAGATCCTGCTCGCCGGCAAGGCGCACCCTCACGATAACGACGGCAAGGAACTGATCCGGCAAATCATCCGCTTCGCGCGGGACCCGCAGGTCAGGCGCAGCGTTGTCTTCCTGGAAGACTACGACATTTCGGTGGCGCGCCACCTGGTGCAAGGAGCGGACGTGTGGCTGAATACGCCCCGTCGGCCCAACGAGGCCAGCGGCACCAGCGGCATGAAACTGCTGGCCAACGGCGGGCTGAACCTGTCGATTCTCGACGGATGGTGGGACGAGGCCTACGACCCCGACGTGGGCTGGGCGATCGGCAACGGCGAGGAGTACAACGACCCCGAATATCAGGATCGGGTGGAATCCGAGGCGCTATACAAGATCCTGGAAAACGACGTGGTGCCACTGTTCTACGATCGCGACACCGCGGGGCTTCCGCGCGGCTGGCTGGCCAAAATGAAAGCGTCGATGAAGAGGCTTTCGCCGATTTTCAGTACCAACCGGATGGTGGCAGAATATGCCGAACGCTTTTACCTCCCGGCCGCCAACCGGCTCATCCGCTTGGCCGGCGACAAAAGCCGCGTGCGGTCCCTGATGGACTGGCGGAAACGGCTGGACCTGTATGGGTCCGAGGTGAAGGTCACTCACGTAGACGTGGACGGGAGCAGCCGCGAATTCCTGGTCGGATCGAAGGTGAAGGTGACCGCGCGGGTCTCGTTGGGCAGCCTCGCTCCCGGCGACGTGCGTATGCAGGCCTGGCACGGTCTCCTGACCGCCGACTCCCGGATCGGGAAGGGCACTCACGTGGATCTGGCATTGCGTCAATCCGGGGAAACAGATCACCTCTACGAGGGAGAAGTGGAGTGTGGGCAAAGTGGCAGCTGCGGCTTTGCGGTCCGCGTGGTGCCCTTCCACGAAGACGCTGTCTTGCCACATGAACTACCCTGGATCCGCTGGGAAGAGTAGTGACATAGCCGCTGCCCTTCGTCTGAGGATTCCGGCGTTACAAATTCCAGCACGAGCCCGTGTTCTACTCCCATGTCAGCGACCAGAAGGATTCCGGGTAACTGGATTCCAACGGCGAAGTGGTCGAGACGCGCACACTGTTGAACGTTCCCGCCCTGGCTTCCGTTAATGTCAATTAACGCTGATACAGCGGCGGCAGCAGGAAGATAGTGCATCTTTGACAGTTACCAGGCGCATCCTGCGAATCATAGATTCTTAACAATGAAAGTCATGGGAAGTTAACAATGGCTTGCTACAGTTCTGCCGAAGGAGCTACATGAAATCTTTTCGAACGACAATCCTACTCGCCGCCGGGCTTGCATGCCAGGCTTACGGGCAACAAGTGAAGACAATATTTGTGATTGCGATGGAGAATCACAACCTTACGCAACCTGGAACCGTGACAAGTCCGATGCAGATTATGGGAAATCCGGCGGCCCCGTTCGTCAACAGCCTTATGACACCGGGGAATCCGAACGCGGCGCAAACATCCTGGGCCATGAATTATCTGAACGTCGCCGCTGGAGTTCACCCTTCCGAGCCGAACTACGTCTGGGCGGAAGCAGGGTCCAATCTGGGTATATTCAATGACAACGACCCGTTCCCGAACAACAACCACACAACGACCCAGACCCTGAGCAATTTCCTGCAGATGTCCGGTAAGACGTGGCGATCCTACCAGGAGGACATCGATCTTGTGCCGACGGCTGGCACGGTCAACCAACCGGGCGCCAACAGCCTGACCAGCACCGTCGCGCCGCAGAGCCAATGGACCGTTCCCCTGTCAAGCTTCTCGGGCACTTCCGCGACATACACCAATGCCTATAACGGAAGCAACCAATACAACTATGCCGCGAAGCACAATCCCATGGTGTTCTTTACCACGACAAACGGCGGGGACAACACGACGCCGTCGAACCCGCTGACGTCACATTACGTTCCGCTTCAGCAGCTGGCGACCGATCTGGCGAACAATACCGTGGCCCAGTACAACTGGATTACGGCCGACCAGTACAACGAGATGCATTCGTCGCTCTCGACCCCCTTCACCTACAACGGTGTGACCTACCCCGCCAACACCGACCAGGAGGCGATCGCGCTGGGCGATCATTTCCTCAGTATCATTGTCCCCCAGATCATGGCATCGCAGGCTTATCAAAACGATGGTGCGATCGTCATCTGGTTTGACGAGTCGGAAGGCGGCGACACCGCCAGCTTCACCCTTCCCGAAATCATCATCTCGCCCGACGCGAAAGGGAACGCCTACTCGAACAACATTCACTACACGCACTCGTCCGATTTGCTGACGATGCAGGAGATCTTCAACGTGGGTCCCTGCCTTCTCGATGCTTGCAACGCAACCGATTTGTCGGACCTGTTCAAGCCCGAAGCCATCACCAACATTTATAGCTACCTCCAGAACCCAGGGTTCTCCGGAAGTGCCGGAACCTGTCCAACGAGTTGGGTTTGCGGCGGGAGTCCAACCCCCGGGTTCGAATCGTATGCTCCGACCACCGCACAGTACAGTACACCCCCCTTCGCCACCATGGCTGACGCCCCCACGGTTTATGCGGGGTCGGGCATCATTCGTCAACTTACCTCGGAGAAATGGATTGGCGGCAAAACTTATACGCTGAACCTGACGACAGGTTTACCGCTCAAACAACCGGATGGTACGACGCCGGTTGCGGGCTGGCCAACTCTTCCGAACGGGGCGACCAGGTTATATCTCACAATGGGCGCCGGGTTCGGCCAGGTAGCGGCGTTTGACATCCCCAGCCCGGGCCCGGGTAATGTTGCCACCTTCCCCGTCAGCCTCACGTTACCTACGAATTCGCCCGCGATTGGCCAGCAGATCGGGGTGATGATTTACGTAAGTGCTCCAAGCGGGTACGCGGCGAACTTTTCCATCGTCCCTTGAACTGGTGCGCGTTCCAGCTTCAAGCACCCTTTTCCTCGCGAGCTTTCCTCCCGGTGGGCCGTCCCACCGGGAGGTCTGCTTGGATCGCGGAACGATCTGCGCGGGTTCGAAGCACAGATTTCACTCGGTCCAATTTACCGGTGTTTCATTTCTCAGATCGGCAGCAGCCGAACACGATGGCGGACGGAGTCTACGGTAACGAGCGCGGCGGCTTCGAGGCACGGTCCAGCCGTCCGAATGGCGCGGAGCGCGATGTCGCCGATGGCGGCCGGCAGAACGTCATACCAAAATCCAGGTCGTGCGTGAAAACGATCCAGCCATTGGCTGCGGCGAAATCGACGATCTCCGAATCAGCCGCCCCTGGTCGACCAACTGTTGACCAGTGGATTGCCTCGAACCCATGGCCAGCCAGGAAGGAAACCCACAGCGGGCTCAGGTTCATATCGATCGGGAATTTCATGCGGCCGGCAGTGGCACTTCGATTTCGTCGACGCGCCACGCGGTATATGCCAATGCCTGACGGATGTCCTCGTCCTCAAGATACGGATACGCAGTCAAAATCTCGCTGAATGCGTGGCCCGAGGCCACCAACCCCACGATCATTCCGACGGTTACGCGCATACCGCGCACGCAGGGTTTACCCCCCATGACTGCAGCGTTTCGCGTGATTCGATCCAGGCCGGGCATATAACTTCAACCTCATTGTAGACAGAAACACTGTCCCGCGGCGGGTTGAACCTTGCGATCCCTGACTGGTCCCGCATAGTCCGATTCACGATCACAGTGAAAGAAAATAAGTTTTCGCCGATCTTATTCAATAACTTACAAGACAAATTCAAGCTCGATAAAACCAGCGATTTCAAAACCCAGTGTTACTTTCCAATCGAGAACCAGGTCGTACCCATGACGTATCTGGTCGCTAAGCCGTATACTCCTCGAGGCAATGTGCGGTGAATGCAGAAACAATGGGCGGCAGGCGCTCCCGTTATTGGTGCGGCCCCGGTCCCGTCCGGGAAAC
>Ga0187876_1003032_pt1 | contig 11749 bp, 8 predicted proteins | sample June2016WEW_17_4_FD_133000 | JGI IMG/M metagenome (GOLD analysis project Ga0187876, IMG submission 133000) | Peatland microbial communities from SPRUCE experiment site at the Marcell Experimental Forest, Minnesota, USA - June2016WEW_17_40 | ecosystem: Environmental > Terrestrial > Soil > Wetlands... | reverse complement strand
CGTGCCTTGGCGGGAAATGATCCAGCCGGGATCGCAAGCCTTCAACGCCATTGGCTCGGTCTACATGGAAAGGGTCGGTGGGCGAGGGGCATCGGCGCTGATGACCGTCATGGTGGAGGTGACCGCATTTGCCGCAACCTATGCCATGATGCTCGGGTACTCGCGGATACCCTATGCGGCTGCGCTCGATGGCGCCTTCTTTCGGTGGTTTGAAAAATTGCACCCCACGAAGCAGTTCCCGCACCGTTCGCTGCTGTTGGTCGGCTTCCTCGTGATCGTCGCCTGCTTCTTTGACCTGGTGCAGATCATCACCGCGCTGATGCTGGCGCGCATACTTTCTATGTTTGTCGCCCAGATTATCGGGCTGTTGATCTATCGCAAGTACCGGCCGGATGCGCCCCGGCCTTTTCGCATGTGGCTGTATCCCCTTCCAGCGATATTCGCGCTCGTCGGTTGGCTGGGCGTATTCGTGACTCCGTCGCTGCAGCCTGGAGGCTGGCTGTTCATGGCTTATGCGTTTGGAACGATCGGCGCGGGCTTCGCAGCTTACTTGATTCTGGCATGGCGAAAGGGGGACTGGCCCTTTCTGGGGACAAGGTATCATGTCTAATCGGTTAGCCAAATGTGGTGGGAGGGGCATCGGCCGCGGTCAGTTTTTTTTTGGTACAATTCACGCCGGGTAGCGGACGATGACTTGCGCATTCACCGACCACAGAGTCAAACTTGCTAGTGTCAAAGCGGTAAGAAAAATGAGGGAGAGATGGCGGGCAAACTAGGTCTTGGAGTGCTCGGTGTAGGAGAGATGGGCAGGCGCCACGCGGAGAATCTGCGCCGCCTTGTGCCGGAGGCTCGCTTGCTCGCCGTCGCCGATGTCGCGCCTGACCGAGCCCGCGAAGCAGCTTCCGAACTCGAAATCGAACAATCGTATCGCAGCCTTGAGGAAATGCTTGCCTGCAAGGATCTCAAAGCCGTCGTGATTGCCACACCCGACAAGTTTCACGCTCAAGCAATCCGGGTGGCTGCGGCGGCCGGCAAAGACATTCTCTGCGAGAAGCCTCTGGCCCTGAACTTGGCGGATGCGCATGCGGCACTGGACGCAGTCGCCAAAGCCGGCGTTCGGTTGCAGATTGGATTCATGCGCCGCTACGACCCAGCCTATGAGGTGGCAATGAAGAGAGTGGAAGGTGGCGAGATTGGTGAGCCTGTCGTCTTCAAGTCGGTGGGTCGCGACAAAGATGTACCGCCCATCGCAGCTTACCAGTCGAATGTGAACGGTATGCTGTTTTACAACAACACGATCCACGATTTCGATGTGGCTCGATGGCTCATGCGCGATGAGGTCGTGGAAACCCACGCCTATACGACGGTAGCCATCCGCCCGGAGGTAGCACAGTACGGCGATGTGGTTGCCAGTGTCGTGAACCTCAAGTACGAACACGGTGCCATCGGCAACGTTGAGTCCTATGTGCAGGCACTCTACGGGTACGATGTCCGCACGGAGATCGTTGGATCGAAAGGCTCTGTCTTTATTGGCAGCCTCGAAAAGACCCCGGCTACGTTCCTGAGCGCGAACGGGGGCACGCAGATTCTTGCCGATCACTTCCTCTCGCGCTTCGCCGACGCCTATCTGGCCGAGGTACGAGATTTCGTTCACAACGTGCTGCTCGACCGTCCGCCGCTGGTTTCGGGCGAAGATGGGCTGAGAGCGCTTGCCATTGCCGTTGCAGCGGAAAATTCCCACCTGCAGCGCAGACCGTGCCAGGTGACGAGCGACGTTCCCAGCCCGGTATCGTGAGGCTGAAAGTCGAAAAAGGAGGAACCCATGGCCGGTTCGACCGCTACCGCATACAAGAGCCCGCTGCATGAGATGACCCAGGCGACTCCGACATGCCTGTGGAATGATTCTGCCTCCATCCAGGAGTTGACCTACTCGATCGAGCACGGCGCAGTAGGCGCGACGTGCAATCCGGTCATCGTGCTCGGAGTCCTGAAGAAGGAGATGAGTCTCTGGAAGGACCGCATACAAGGCCTGATCCGAGAGCGCCCCACCGCCACGGAAGATGAAATCGCATGGCAATTAGTGCGCGAAGTTTCGATCCGAGGCGCAGCCTTGCTGAAGCCCACGTTCGACGCCCACCGCGGCAGGAATGGAAGACTGTCGATCCAGACCGATCCGCGCCTGTTCCGCGACCCGAAGGCGATTGTGCAGCAGGCGGTCGAGTTCAGCGGCCTTGCACCCAACATGATCGTGAAGATCCCGGTCACTAGTGCAGGAATCCCGGCAATCGAAGAAGCAACCTACCGTGGTGTCAGTATCAACGCGACGGTTTGTTTTACGTTGCCGCAATGCATCGCGGTAGCAGAAGCGGTGGAACGCGGCCTGAAACGTCGGGCGCGTGAGGGCAAGGACATCGCGAGCATGGGGCCGGTGTGCACCATTATGGTGGGCCGTCTCGATGATTGGCTGAAGGTGTTGATCGAGAAGGAAAGCATTGCTATCGACCCTGGATATTTGGAGTGGGCCGGCGTGGCCGTGTTTAAGAAGACTTACAAGATCTTCCGCGAGCGTGGTTACAGAATCCGCCTGCTCTCCGCCGCGTTCCGCAACCACATGCACTGGAGCGAGTTCATTGGCGGCGAGGTGGTAATTTCGCCTCCTTACTCGTGGCAAGTCCGGTTTAACGCCAGTGATATTGAAGTGCGCAAACGGATTGACGATCCTGTCGACCCGAAGATTGTGGATGAACTGTCCAGAAAATTTGCGGATTTTCGGCGCGCCAACACCGAGGGTGGCTTGACGATCGAGGAATTCGATTCCTTCGGCTCGACCCGTCGAACCTTGCGTCAATTCATCACCGCTTGCCACGATTTAGATGGCCTGGTACGAGATTTTCTGATTCCGAATCCCGATGCCGCTTGAACGATTGGTCTCGTGAAGGCCAAAGGAAACAGTTGTAGTGCTCTTTGATTTTGACGGGGAGGCTTGCACGTGGGAGAACTAGCGATCACCGGTGGTAAACCATTACGAAAAACGCCTTTTACGCAATGGCCGATGGCCACCAAGCAGGAGGCTCGTGCGCTTCAGGATGTGCTGAAGGGTCCCAACTGGGGCGGCCAGCCCTTTCCGGGGAAACATGCGACCGCCTTTGCCAAGAAGTTTGCGAAAGTGCACACCGCGAAGTATGCCCAGTGCGTGAATACGGGCACGGTTGCCATTCAAGCGGCGTTGAAAGCGATTGGCATCAAGCCCGGCGACGAGGTGATTGCTCCGGCCTACACGTGGGAGGGAACGGTCGGCCCCGTGCTTCTGTTGAACGCCGTCCCGGTTTTTGTCGACATCGATCCGGAGACGTATTGTCTGGATGCGAAATTGATCGAGAAGGCGATCACCCCGAAGACGAAAGCGATCCTGCCTGTCCACTTGGGCATGCGTTTTGCTGACATGGATGAAATCCTGCGGATCGCCGCCAAACACAACCTGAAAGTGATCGAAGATTGCGCACATGCTCATGGCGGAATGTGGAAGGGCAAGGGCGCGGGCTCGATGGGCGACTTGGGTGCCTTCAGTTTCCAGTCGAGCAAGCTGATCACTGCGGGGGAAGGCGGAGCGGTCATTACCAACAATCTCGAATACATGGAGAAGGTGCAAAGCTACATCAATGCCGGACGCGCCAGCGTGACCGACCAGTATCATCACCGCATCATCGGATTCAACTACCGGATGGGTGAATTTCAGGCGGCCGTTCTCGGCCCCCAGCTTGACCGGCTTCCGAAGCAGGCAAAACTCCGTGCGGCGAACATGAAGCATCTCGAAACCCGCCTGCGAAATACGCCGGGCATTGGCCTTTTAAAGCCCGATCCACGGATTACGCGCCTCGCGCCCTACGGATACGTACTCAAATACTTCACCCATCAAGCCAAGGACATTCCCCGCGCCGCATTTGTGGCAGCGCTGCAACTGGAAGGGATTCCCTGCGACGGTCTGTTCTATGAACCGGTGTACAAGAGTTCGCTGTTCCCCGTGGACTCGACCGATTTTCCCGCGCTGAGTTGGGGCCGTGACAGAGCGCTCGACCTGCGCAGTATGTACTCCTGCCCAGAGGCGGACCGCGCCGCGTATCACGAGGCGGTATGGTTCATGCACCAGCTTTTCCTGGGCAGCCGGAAGGACGTCGACGCCATTGCCGACGCGATCCACAAAGTTCTCGAAAACATTGAAGAACTTCGCTCGCTGGATCATAAGGCCATCCGAAACCAACGGCTGAGCCGGGCCGATCGCGAAAGTTAGAGGCGGCACCAGGATTTTCACTTCGATTTTCTCTTTCATGACGGCGCATAAGAAGGTCGGGTTTGCGGTCGTGGGTCTGGGCAGCATTGCTCAGGGCTCTGTCCTGCCTGCTTTCTCACACAGCAAGAAAGCAAGACTGGTTGCCCTGGTCAGCCGCGACCAGAAGAAAGCTGCGCGTCTGGCACGCAAATTCAAGACGCCGGCGTTCTACGGCGAGAAAGAGTACGCCGCCTGCCTGGCAAATCCGGAGGTAGACGCAGTCTATGTTGCGACGCCGCAGGGTACACACGCTCGCTTGACGGTCCAAGCCGCGCAAGCTGGGAAGCACGTGCTGTGCGAAAAACCGCTGGCGGCTACCGTCGAGCAATCCGCCCTGATGGTAGACGCCTGCCAGAAAAATCATGTGTTGCTAATGACGGCCTATCGAAAGTATTTCGAGCCGAGCACTCGTTTTCTCAAGCAACTGATTCAAAGTGGTGACCTTGGCCGTGTCGATGTGATGCACACCGCCTTAAGCGAACTGCACGTGCCTGGCAAATCCTTGCCATGGCTGCTCGATTCCAAACTGGCGGGTGGTGGACCGCTGATGGATTTGGGAATTTACTGCGTGAACACGAGCCGGTGGCTGGTTGGTGAAGATCCCGTGGAGGTCAACGCCGAAGCGTGGAAGCACGATCTCCTCCGATTTCGAGAAGTGGAGGAAGGCATTGCGTTTCGAATGCGGTTCCCCAGCGGACTCGCCGTGCAGGGAAGTTCGTCGTATGGCGCGGTGATGTCGTCTTTCATTTACGTGCAGGGTACGAAGGGCTGGGTCTTGATGACGCCAGCTTTCGATTTTAACGAGGAGAGACGGCTTACCGGGAAGATTAAGGGACGCCAGATTGCCCGACGATTTAAAGTCATGGACGAATTTGCTCCGGAGCTCGATGCCTTCGCTTCCGCGATTCAGAAGCAGCGCAAGATCGACCCGGACGGGGTGCAGGGCCATCGGGATATGATCATCTTGCAGTCGATTTACGAATCCGCGAGGAACCGGACGCCCGTCATCATCCGGTATGAATAACGCTCTGGTCGGAATTGTCCGGGGGGAATAGCGGCAGGCTGTCTGCGAGCATTAGGAGCTTTGCGGGGTTATATCCTAACCCTTGGATAACCGGTATCGATTGGTAACGGGCTTATGTCCAGCGCACGCCAGAATCATCGACGGAAGTCCGGCAAGGCAGCGAGCATCTATGATGTTGCTCGCGAGTCGGGTGTATCCGTCTTCACCGTCTCCGCCGTGGTGAATAAGAAGAGCCATGTCGGGAAGAAGCTGCGCGAGCGTGTCGAGGCCGCGATTCACAAACTGAACTACCGCCCCAATCTCATTGCCCGCAGTCTCGCCAAGCAGCGGACGCACACCATTGGCATGATTGTGCCCGATATCGCCAATCCCTTTTTCCCGATGGTGGTACGCGGAGCGGAAGATGCCGCCCACAAGCACGGCTACAACCTGCTGCTTTGTAACAGCGATGACAGTCTCGACAAGGAAGAGAGCGCGATCGAGTTACTGCTTTCCAAGCGTGTGGACGGGATTCTTCTTACTAAGGCTGCCGGGGACTTGCGGCCACCCTTGCGCCAGATGATTAAGGAAGTGAATATTCCCTTCGTTCTGGTGATGCGCACCTATCCCAAGCTGACTAAAGACGCCGTGATCACCGATGACTACCAGGGGGCGTATGACGCAGTCTGTCATCTGGCGCGTGCCGGCCGACGGCGCATTGGCCTCGTCAGCGGCCCACTTAAAGTCAGCAACGCCGTCGCGCGATCGCAGGGATTTCACGATGCACTGAAGGCGCAGGGGTTGTCCTTTGAACCAGAGCTGGTGATTGAGGGCGACTACCGGATCGACTCCGGCTTCCGGGCTGGACACGCGTTGCTGTCGCACCATCCCGATGGAATTTATGTCGCGAACCATCTCATGACGATCGGCTTGTTGCAGGCCGCCGAAGAGATGGGCCTGTCGTGTCCCGATGATTTCGGACTGGTAAGCTTTGACGACTATCCCTGGCTCGGCGTCTTCCGGCCGCGGCTAACCACGGTCGAGTTACCCAAACACCAGCTAGGGAGTGAGGCTGCCGAGCTTCTGATCGAGCGAATTAGGGGTAGCCGAAAAAGGGCGGTCGTCAAAAAGTTGCAGCCCGAATTGCGCATTCGGGAGTCGTGCGGGTTCGGGCTCCATGTTTCGCGAGGACAAACCGAGTGAGAGCTCTCCCGGGTGTTACGATTCGTTGAAATCAATTTCTATGGGCGCAGCACTTAGGCCCTTGGTTTTCAAGACAACGTACAAACCTCCAATCGCCGACCAGATTGCTCCCACGACGAGCGTGGATCCTTGCAAGCCAAGGAAAATCGCCAGACAGAAAAGGAATCCAAGGACTGGCGCCAGGATGTCCAGGAACAGGTTGCGCTGGCCTGCCTGTTCTCGACCGAAACCAAAGTGGCGAAGCGCGGCAAGATTTACAGCCATGAAGGCAAGCAAGGCACCGAAATTCAGAATCTCGACCGACCGCTCCCACCCGATCGTCATGGTTCCCACGTAAGCGAGGATGCCTACAATAACTACATTGTAAGTTGGGCTGCCGCTCTCTGGGTCCAGGTATCCGAAGATCTTGCGGGGCAAAAGGTTGTCGCGCCCCATGCCATAGAGTAGCCGCACCGCGCCCAAGTGCCCCGCCAGTCCACAAGCCAGGCTCGACACCAGCAGTACGATGCCGAAGGCCGCAAAAAGACGATAACCGCCGACCACTTGTGCGACATCCATGAAGGCGGTCTCGGGATTGGAGAGCGTGCGGTAGTCGGGCCATACGCGCTGCGCCAAGTAGACCTGAAGCCCGGCAAAAAGACCGGTAAAGATGCACACCAGCACGGTTGCCAGCAGCACATTCCGTCGCGGGTTATGAACTTCTTCCGCCAGAATGCTGACGCCGTCGAAGCCAATATAAGTGGTGGCGGCAAGCGCCGTGCCCGCGGCAATTGCGCGCACGCTGAAAGTCCGCGCATCATACAACGGTTGCATGGATACCAGTCCCTGCCAATGCTGGTGGACGAAAATGTACCGGAACGACTCAAACAGAAATGCCGCCATCACCAGCGACATGAAGGCGAGCAGAATCTGATTGGTGCGGGCGGTGGTTCGAATACCCATCCAGCACAATAGGGTCATGAAGCCAACTGCTACCGCCGACAACACGGCGAGCGGTACATGAGGAAGCAGTCTCTGAATGGTCAACGCTGCGTACAGACTGTTCTGCAGGGGCTGGAACAGGTACTCCAGAAACATTGCCCAGCCCAGCACGAAGCCGATGTGCGGATTGAATCCTCGGCTGACATAGGTGTAGGCTGATCCGGCGGATGGATACACCGTCGCCATGCGGCCAAAGCTCACGGCGGTAGCGGTCATCGCTACCATCGAGGCAAGAAGCGTCGTTACCGCGTGACCCTTCGAAAGGACTTGGGCCTCACCGAACATGGGAACGGCGGCAATGGGCGAGATCAGAATGATGCCGTAGTAGATCAGGTCCCAAAGACCCAAGACTCGTTTCAATCGTGGCGCTGTCTGTAAGTTTGTCTGCGGGACCCCGGCGGTTGACTGCACCCTTCGCTCCACTTTGCGGAAAAATGCCCATCCTCGATGGGGTGCTACGGTTTGGTGTGACATTACTTCAACAGCCGGTTAAAAGACCCTTTCTTTCTTTCTGGCTTCGACATATTTCGCGCGCGCCGCCCGCACCGATTCGACTTCGGAGACCTCGGCGACGGCCACGTCCCACCAAGACTCATAGCCCGGCACGCGTTGCGCGTAGTCGGTCTCGATCACAACCACCGAAGTTTTCGAATTCTTCTTGGCTTCCAGCAGCGCTTTTCGCAGATCCTCCCGGGTGTGAGCCCGGACGGCATCGGCCCCCAGGCTCTTGGCATTGGCAACAAAATCTACCGCGATCGCGGCGCCTTCCAGTTTTCCGTTTTGCCGGTAGCGATATTCCGTGCCCAGGCCGCGATTGCCGCAGGCTCGCGTGAGGCCGCCGATACTCGAAAAGCCGTGGTTGTCGAGCACCACGATATTGATTTTGCAGCCTTCTTGCAGAGAGGTGACAATCTCCTGCGCCATCATCAGGTACGACCCGTCTCCCACCATCACGTACACTTCGCGGTCGGGGGCGGCCATCTTTACTCCCAGCCCTCCGGCAATTTCATAGCCCATGCAGGAGTAGCCGTACTCCACGTGATATCCCTTGGGATCGCGCGTCCGCCAGAGTTTGTGGAGATCGCCCGGCAGGCTGCCGGCAGCACACACCACGACGTCGCGTGCTTCAGAAATTTCGTTGACGATGCCAATCACCTCGCCCTGACTGACGGGAGGGCCCCAGTTCAGGTTGTAGATGCGGTTGACTTCCTTCTCCCATGCCTCGCGCAGCGACTGGACTCGCGCCGAATAAGAGGCCTCGACCCGTACGTCTTTCAGCGCCCCCGCAAGTTCCTGGAGCGTGACTTGGGCGTCTGCTGCCAGCGGCAATGCCGCTTGTTTTCCGGCGTCGAACTCGCAGACATTCACGTTAATCAATCGCACAGCGGGATTCTGAAACGCAGTCTGCGAAGCAGTTGTGAAGTCGGAGTACCGCGTGCCGATTCCGATAATGAGGTCGGCTTCGCGAGCCAAGACGTTGGCTCCAGGCGTTCCGGTCACGCCCATGGCACCGAGCGCTTGCGGGTGATCGTAGGGAAGAGACCCTTTTCCCGCTTGCGTTTCTGTAACTGGGATCCCCGTTCGCGAAGCGAATTCCGCGAGTACCTGGCTGGCTTCCGAATAGATTACGCCCCCACCGGCGATGATCAACGGCCGTCGCGCGGAGCAGATCCACTGGGCCGCTTGTGCTAGAAGATCGCGGTCGCAACGCGGCCGGGCTATTGTCCAGATACGTTTTTCAAAGAACTCGGTCGGATAGTCGAACGCCTCGGCCTGCACATCCTGGGGCAACGAAAGCACCACCGCGCCGGTTTCTGCAGGCGAGGTCAGAACCCGTACCGCGGCCGGAAGCGACGTCAGGATCTGTTCCGGCCGCTCGATCCGATCCCAGTAACGCGACACCGGCTTGAAGCAATCGTTCACCGAGATGTCCTGGGTCGCGGGAGACTCCAGTTGTTGCAGCACGGGCGCGACATTGCGGCGGGCAAAAATGTCCCCGGGAAGAAGAAGCACGGGCAGGCGATTGACCGTTGCCACGGCGGCTCCAGTCACCATGTTGGTGGCTCCGGGCCCGATCGAGGTCGTACAGGCGAGAGTCCGCAGACGATTGCTGGTTTTGGCGAACGCGGCCGCGGTGTGAACCATTGCCTGCTCGTTGCGAAAAAGGTAGTAGGTCAGCCCCGGGTCTTGCTCGAGCGCCTGCCCGATTCCAGCAACATTACCGTGTCCAAAAATTCCCAGACAGCCTTCGAACAGGCGGTGTCGTTTGCCATCGCGCTCGCTGTACTGATTCTTGAGGAACGAGATGACGGCTTGAGCCATGGTCAGCCGAGTTGTCATGAGGCCTACTCCTTAGTGGGCGGGCTCCGGTGAAACCCAAGAGTCTCAGATCGTCCATCTGAGAATACAATCCTCGGCTCGCTCACGCATCTAAGCGATTAGAGTCATTCGACGACGACCCGGTCCTCCTCGCCATGGAATCTCATCCCTTGACCAGCGGCAAACGGGGATCGGTTTCCTTCCACGTCGAACGAATCCAAACATGCTGGGAGTCTTCCGTTACGGCCAGAGCGCGTGACGATCCAGCAAGAAAATTCAAGTAGTACACGTCGTATCCGGGTCCGGCGACCACGGGATGAAAAGCGTTGCGCACGAGCACGGCATCGCCATCGCGAGCTTTCACCGTGCACTCGCTCGAGGTCTCGCGGGAATACAAATGCTGAAACGCAAATCCTTGCGGCTGGCGAATCCGGTAATAGTAGATCTCATCCAAATCGACCTCTGCGGGCGGATTGTTTTCGTCGTGCTTGTGGGGTGGATAACTGGACCAGTTTCCGCCTGGTGTATAAACTTCGATCACCATGAGTTTGTCCGCCGGGAAAATTGGCATCATCACATCGACGATCTGACGAGATGCATTTCCGCCTCCGCGCAGACTGCTGACGACATCATGGGGGGTGATCAGTCGTGGTTCTAACCGCGCTTCCGAAGGCACTCGGCACTCCGCGATTTCGCAGGTGGTGTTGGCTCTGAACGTGACCTCATTCCGCGTCGGCAGGTAAATCGCATAGGGAAATCCGTCGAAAACATTCTTTCGATTGCCGATGTGCTGTGACCCCTGCCCCCAATCGGCCAGACAGGTGCCGCCCAGCAGCACAAAAGCGGCTTCTTCGCCCTCCGTACGCGTCCGGTAGATATCCCCAGGCTGCAGGCGCCGCACGAATAGACTCATCCACTCCCACTGCGCTTGCTGGCGGGGCAGGTGAAGAAGTTCACCTGCGTGTTCCGCGGGCAGATTTATGGAATGGACCAGATTATCGCCTTCACTCATGTCCCCTCCTCGCGAAATGGCCGTTCCAAGGATCGCGGCCCTTCGTCTAACCGCTTTGACACTATGGCAAATGCATGTTTGCTTGTCAATCGCGTTGCAGCCAAACCGGCGAAGTCCCTCAAATCTGAGGGAGAATTCAACTCCAGTTTGACTTTTCTTTTCGCTGGCAGTGCTTGTATGTTCCGCCACTGCCGAATTTCAGAACTTTCAAGTAGCGACCGCCTTATAATGAGCTCGCATTGCCAGCGACGAAGCCCCGGAAATTCCGGTCGGATCACAGGCAAGAGCCAAGGCAAACGGCGACGGTGCAATCAGGTTTCAAAGCTGAGTTGGTTACGTTCGAGGTCCCTGAAGAAGCCATTTAGCAGTGGGAGTTACGTGCCGGACTGCCGAATCCCGATCTGTTCCATACAAGAAGGAGGAAACGATGCATTATCGTCAACTCGGACGCAGCGCTTGGAAGGTTTCGGACATCAGCTTTGGGGCGTGGGCCATCGGCGGCGCATGGGGCAGCGTTTCCGACGACGAATCTCTCACTGCGCTGCACAAGGCGGTCGACGTCGGAGTGAATTTTATTGATACCGCGGACGTGTATGGCGATGGTCGCAGCGAACGCCTGATTGCTCAACTTAAGAAGAGCCGAAAGAACGAGATTGTGGTTGCCACAAAAGCTGGCCGCCGTCTGCCGCGCCAGACGGTGGAAGGATACAGCCGCCAGAACCTGACGATGTGGGTCGAAGACAGTTTACGGAATCTTTCGACCGACAGCCTCGATCTGCTGCAACTTCATTGCCCGCCGAGCGCGCTCTATGACCGGCCGGAAATCTTCGGGATACTCGACGACCTCGTGCAAGCGGGCAAGATTCGCTATTACGGTGTGAGCGTCGAGAAGATCGGAGAAGCG
>Ga0187876_1003028_pt1 | contig 11756 bp, 14 predicted proteins | sample June2016WEW_17_4_FD_133000 | JGI IMG/M metagenome (GOLD analysis project Ga0187876, IMG submission 133000) | Peatland microbial communities from SPRUCE experiment site at the Marcell Experimental Forest, Minnesota, USA - June2016WEW_17_40 | ecosystem: Environmental > Terrestrial > Soil >... | reverse complement strand
TATCCGCAACAAGGAAATCGGTTTCGTTTTTCAGACCTTCAATCTGTTGCCGCGCGCAACGGCGCTGCACAACGTCGAGTTGCCGTTGATCTACAACGGCACGCCGCCCGCGCAGCGTATCGCGAAGGCGAAGGCCGCGCTGGCGCAGGTCGATTTAAAAGACCGGATGAATCACAAACCGAACGAGCTCTCAGGCGGTCAGCGCCAGCGCGTCGCAATCGCGCGCGCGCTGGTGAACAACCCTTCGATCCTGCTCGCTGATGAGCCCACGGGCAATCTCGACACAGCGACGGGAAACGATATTATGGCGCTTTTCCAGCGCTTGCATGACGAAGGCAATACCATCATCCTGGTCACCCACGAGCACGATATTGCACTCCACGCTCACCGTGTAATTCACATTCGCGATGGTAAGATCGAGCGTGACGAACCGGTCGAGCACTAGGCCGGAACCCTACGCCACAATTGGATTTTCCCGATAGCCAGGTGAGCGCTCGAATCTTTTGGAGACGACTGAAGAAGCATCCTCTGTGGCGGCTCGGGCCGGGGCTGATCACCGGTGTGGCTGACGACGACCCAAGCGGCATAGCCACCTACTCCCAGGCGGGCGCGCAATTCGGCCTTAACATGCTATGGACGATGCCGTTGGCCTTCCCCTTGATGGCCGCGATTCAATCCATGTGCGCGCGTATCGGCCGGGTGACCGGAAAAGGCCTTGCCGCCAACATCAAAACCACTTTCCCGCCAATCGTGCTTCAGGGTGTCGTGCTGCTGTTGCTGATCGCCAATACCCTCAACATCGCCGCCGACGTCGCTGCCATGGGGGAGGTCGCGGAACTGGTCAGTGGTTTTAATCGCCACCTGATGACGATGCTCTTTGTGTTTGTAACTCTTCTGTTACAGGTATTCGTCCCCTATCATCGTTACGTATTTTTCCTGAAGTGGCTGACCCTTTCCCTGTTGGCCTATGCCGCGGTCCTTTTCACGGTTCATGTTCCCTGGGGTCAGGTGGCGCTGCGCACGGTCTGGCCCAAATTCACGCCAAATGCCAACGCTGCCGCCGTGATCGTCGGTGTCTTCGGCACCACCATCAGTCCCTACCTTTTCTTCTGGCAAGCATCCGAAGAGGTTGAGGACATGCTGGAGAAACAGGGCGCCACGCCGCTGGTGCGCGATGCACGCGCGGCGGGCGTGGAGCTCCGCCGCATCAAGTGGGACACCTGGACCGGTATGTTTTACTCCGACATCACGGCTTACTTCATCATCCTGGCGACCGCCGTGACGCTCAACGTGGAGGGCATTACCGACATCAATACGGCGGCGCAGGCAGCCCGCGCACTCCGACCGCTTGCCGGCGACTTCGCATATATACTCTTCGCCCTTGGCATTCTCGGCGTCGGCTTGATCGGCGTGCCGGTGCTGGCAGGCTCCGGCGCCTATGCACTTTCCGAAGCCATGGGTTGGAAATGGGGCCTCGAGCGCAAGACGACCGATGCCTACGGGTTCTACGGCGTCATAGCCGTCAGCATGCTCGCCGGACTTGTCATCCAGTATTCCCCGATCAGTCCGATGAAGGCCTTGTTCTGGACCGCGGTGATAAACGGGGTCGTCGCCGTGCCGCTGATGGTTGTGATCATCATGCTGGCTTCGAAGAAATCCGTGATGGGCGATTTCACCGCGACCCGGTCGCTCATCATCCTGGGCTGGATCGCGACGGCGGTCATGGGCGCGGCGGCCGTGCGAATGTTCATCCCCGGTTAGGCGGCCGCCGCGGTTCGAGGCGCGGCCGCCAGCGCCTGCGCTTCCATCTCATCGCCGAGCAGCGCGCGATGAGGAATCCAGAACGCATCCGTGATCCGCGCTTCGGAGTTTGGGCAGGGCATCACGCGGCAGTTGTGGCGTTCCCGGTACAGCGGATTTTCGTAGAGAGTGTGCGGGTAAAAAGGCGTGCACGGAAATCCGGCTGCTGTGAGATTACGATGGAACGCTCCGCGATCGCCGTCCACCCAGCCCAGCAAAAGATAATTCGTGTGCGCCAGAGCCGGTCGAGGCACGCGCTGGAAATGAAGCCCGGACACATCCGCGAGTTCTTCGCGGATGGCATTTACGTTGCGCATGCGGCGGCAATTCTGTTCCGGCAGCCGCTCCAGTTGCGCGATCAAAACCGCGCATTGCAGAGCCGTGATGCGGTAATTCGTACCTAGTGTGTAGTGAAAGAACCAGCCCTCGCCCTTGCGCCGCCCGATGTCGAGAATCTCGCGCGCCCGGTCGATTAACGTCTCATCGTTCGAGAGCAGAATCCCGCCTTCGCCGGCAGTCATCACTTTGCTGTTCTGAAAACTGAACGAACTGAATACGCCGAAGCTGCCCGCGCGTTGTCCATTCCACTCCGAGCCGTGCGCGTGCGCCGCATCCTCGATGACCGGAACACCGTGTTCGCCGGCGACTTGCATGAGCGAATCCATGTCAGCCATGGGGCCGCCGAAGTGAACCGGAACGATGGCGCGCGTCTTCGGGCTGATCGCTTCGTGCACCCGGCGCGGATCGACGTTGAATGTGTCGCTTTCGATATCCACGAAAACCGGCGTGGCGCGAACGCGCGAAACGGCGGTCGCGGTCGAGATGAATGAGATGGCGGGAACGATGACTTCGTCGCCTTCGCCGATGCCCAGAGCCTCGAGCGCCATCTCCAGAGTCACGGTGCCATTCATGGCGCTCAGCCCGAAGCGGCATTGCTGGAAAGCGGCGAATTCCCGTTCGAACCGCGCGACGATCGGATGATATCCACCCCACTGCTCGCTCGCGAGAACTTCCTCCAGCAACTCGCGTTCACGCGCGCCGGAAACCGGCCAGCTCGGAATACCCATACCGATAGAATAAGGGACGTGAGCGTATATGAAGACCGGCGCGAAGAACTCGAAAAGCATGAGTTCATGATGGGCGTGCCGCGCGGGCGCCTGGCGGTGACGCTCGATGTGCTCACCGATGCGCTGGTGCTGGTGGGGCAACACGGCGTCTACTGCCAGAGCGCGCGCCAGCCAGGCAAGCCGGCGATGGATATTCAGCTCATTACGAAATCGATCAGCGACGCGAAAGATCTGATCAGCGGCGTAATGACCGAGTTGAAGAGCGGCCGGTAAACCTGCCTATTTGCCCGGCATGTGAGCCAGATCCTTTTCGTTTTCCGCGCAGAAAGATTCGCTGACGTCGGTATCCGGAAGCAGGATGTAATTGAACTTGACTATCACCGGGCTGGTGAACGTTTTAGCGTCGTCGATCGTAAGTTGGAATTCCATGTGGCCGAAGTCACGGCGGTGAAAGCGCTCCGTAACTTTCATTGCGTCGCTATGAAAATGCCCCATCGCGTCGAGCGGGCTTCGATCGTTGAATCCCATCACGTCGACGACGAACCAATCGCCTTCCCACCTGCCGACGGAGTAGCCGAGCCAGCTTGGGTCGGGATCCGCGGGATACTTGCGGCCGTCCGTATAGATCTGCCGAAAGACCGAGTCTTGTTCGTAAAGGATCAGGGTTAAACCGGGGTTCTGAACGATCTTGAAAGGCTCCGGGACCAGGTCGCTCATGGGCACACTGGCCGGCGGGCATAATGTCGTCGGCTTCTTCCCGCTTTCGAGACGTTGCCTAAGCAGTGCCGCCGCAGCTGGAGTCAGGGGCGCCTCTCCCGGCTTGAAATCGGCCAGGATGTTGAGGAAGTACTTCTGGGGATCGTCCTCGCCCAAACCATTCTCGCCGCCAGGCAGCAGGCCGACACCGGGAGGAAACAATGAGGCCAGCACCTTGCGCGGAGTACTCTCGGGGATCCAGATCCCCGAGAGATCCGGCTTGCCGTGGACACGCGGCGGCGGTGCGGAAAGGTTCGGTTTACCATCCCGCGTGCGTGGTGTGTTCGGATCGGTGTGGTTCGACCATTGGGCGTGCAGGTAAAGTGGCGCGGCAAGCGCAATCAGGGCCGAGAGGCACCCATTTCGCATATCTTCCCCCTGTAGTTGTCTTCGCTTCCGCCGAAGAACCCCTGGCGAACAGCTTGCGTTTTATGCTAGCAAACCCGGAAGTAACTGAGCGTCGACGATTTGATGGGAGTTTCACTCTACGCGGTGTGGCCAGCCCGTGCGCGCTGCAGCATCGCTTTCATGTAACCCATCGTAAACGCTTCATAGGTGCGATTTCCGCCAACCATCGGAACAAAATGATCCAGGTGAACGATGCCGTCGTATTTGACATCGACCAGGGCCTTCATGACCTTGTACATGTCGTAGTAACCGTTATCCACACTGGTCTCGTGGAAATGCGGTAGCGGAGAACTGACGTTGCGGAAGTGGATTTCGTAAATCTGCTTTTGAGGTCCGAAATGACGAATCGCGCCCGCGGGATCGATACCCATTGCCACGCCGCCCTCAGCCCATGTGCCGCAGCACAGACACATTCCTACATTCGGGCTGTTTGCGATTTTCAGCGCTTTCCTGCAGTCGTCGAAGGTCGACAGGATACGCGGCACTCCAAACAGGGATGGAACGGGTGGATCGTCGGGATGAAATCCAATCGCGACTCCCTCTTCTTCGGCAACCGGTGCGACCTGCCTGATAAAGTGCGTGTAGTTCGCCCAGATCTCGTCCGGGCTGTACGCGCGTCCGAAGACCGGAGAGTTGGCCGATCCCATCACGGTCATGCCGCTCGCGTTTTCCGCAGGCAAGCCAAGCGTGGGGCTGCTCAAGTCGAAGTCCCGTGTTTTGGAACCTCGCATTTCTGCCAGGCCGCTTAACACGATCTGGGCCATATTGAAGTTTGACAAGGTGTAATGGAAACCGGCCTTGCCGACCGTGCGCAACCAGATCTTGTAATCTTCGATCCTTCTGTCACGGCCAGGACGGTTCAGGACAATATCCACCTGATTGTTGGTTACGGCCAGATTGCGGACGTTGTGGACTGCCAGCCCCGCATCCGCGTAGCGCTTCTTGATACTCAGGAGTCCTTCGACGCTGTTGAACTCGGGCGTTACAGCGCAGTAAACGCAGTCGACACCCAACTGTTTGTAAAACAGTAAGTCTTCGTCCGTGGGATTGGCAGGGGCCGGCGACCCCAGTTTGATACCGGGAGGTTGCGGGCGTAGGGCCGCGGAACCCGATTGCGGAGAGCCCATGAGCGTTGCGCCCAAAGCGCCGCCGAGTGCAATCCTACCCAGCTCACGACGGCTCAATTGCATTCGTTGATCTTTTTCAACCACGGATTAAATGATAGCGCCCATTTCCCGCCTCGAGGTTTCGACGCTTGCAAAATAAAAGAAGCTCGGCGCGCCCACGCACCGAGCTTCTTTTACTTAACTCTCATCCGTTGTTTCGGGTGAAAGCAATCCCAACAGCGAGACGTTTAGCGATGCACAAATTCCAGTCCGACAGTATCTCCGGCGTAGAACCATTGGTGTATCGCCATTGGTAAACCGGCGCTCTGCTCCTCAAGTCCCAGCAGGACTTTCGTCCCCGGCTTCACGCGCTGGTCCGGGACCGCAAGAATGGTCGCGTAAATATGGTTCTCTTCGGCGTTGAGTATCTGAACCACATTGCGTTCGCCCACCACGTCCGCCAGTCTGAACACGTAGGTGCCTGCCGGCAACACAATGCCCGGAAGGTCTACCGCCTGACTGAACGTGAACGTTGTCTTCTTGTCCCACCGTTCCGCTCTGGCTCCGATCGTCATGAACAGCATGGCGAAACATGCAGCAATCAGTGAAAGTCTTTTCAGCATGTCCATGCTCCTTTCTACGCCAGTTCAGAACGCAATCGAAGATCCAAATGCAGTTCATTGATTTTGCATATGATTTGCCCTGCGGCTCCATTCTGCCTGCGCCGATTCACGCGATTTTCACGCAACCAGGCGCGTTATCGAACGCAATTCACGCGCCCGGGGCGCTTCTGCTCGCCAGTGGGTTCTTCCATCTCAGGCCGGGAAACCGCGAAAAATCGCGGTCGGTTGTGTAGAGAGTCGCACCGTGCTCTATAGTCAGCGCCGCGAGTTGAGCCTCCGTCATCAGCGGACCGCGAACCTGCCCTTCCATAATTGTCTGACATAGAAGAGGCCAGTGCCCTTCGCCTGGTCCGAGCATACGGACATTTGGCTGCGCGAGCCACTCATCGACAATCGCCACAGCCTCCTGGGGCGTAAAGCGCTCCCCGCGCAACGCGGGATTCGTGACGATCCGCAAGAACGCTCCGACCGTCTGCCAGGGCAAACGAACGGGCTCCTCGCCAGAGAAGACTTCCTCGACCCACTCACGCGCCTTCAAATGCTGCGTCGAATCGGCATCATAGGCGTAGAGAAACAGGTTCGCATCGGGAATAATCATGAGTGCCAACGATCATCCGTGCCGGGGACCTTCCAGGCTTTCGATCAGTTCTTCAACGTTGTCATAGCCGAGACCCGGAGGTAGTCCGAGCTTGCGCGGACGCACGGTGAAAGGTTTGCCGCGCGGGGGTGCAGCTGTCAATCCCAATCGCAGAAGGCGATTCACCGCCTGTTTCAGCGAACTGCCGGATTGACGCATCTCTTTTTTGAGAAGAGCGGCTACATCGTCGTCAATCGAGAGGGTAGTTCTCACATCTCGATGTTATATTTATTGACATCATGATGTCAAAAAGACCTCAGTTCCAGTAGTTTCGATCCAGGCTCCGGTATTGGATTGCTTCGGCGATGTGCTTGGCCGCCACCTGATCGGATCCGTCGAGATCAGCCACGGTGCGTGCGACTTTCAATATCCTGTCGTGAGCGCGCGCCGAGAGACTCATGCGGCGCATCGCCATTTCGAGCGTCCGCTCGCCGGTCTCGTCGAGGGCGCACTGTTTGCGAATCATGCGCGTCGGCATGCGTGCGTTACTGTAGCCGCGTTCCTGCTGAATCTCACGCGCCCGCGCCGCCCGCACCCGCATGTCTTCCGACGAATCGGCCAACTCACCGGCACGCAGTTCTTTGTAAGGCACGGCCGGCACTTCGATCTGGATATCGATCCGGTCGAGCAGCGGCCCGCTGATCTTCCCCAGGTAGCGCTGGATGATGGCGGGCGTACAGCGGCATTCGCGCGTCGTGTCCCCGTAATAGCCGCACGGACACGGGTTCATGTCGCAAAGCGACCTGAGCCTGAAGCCAGAGTGCCGAATGTGGCCCTCAGATTCAGAAGCTGCCGCTGCCTTCGATTTGGGAGTTTGCCCGGAAAGCCCAATCTATTGGTCGGCGCGAAACATCAGATTCCACTGGAGTTGCGGGACATTGTTCCGATTTGGACCGACGCAGAGTTTCGGTATGATTCAACAACATCCTCCAACTGGTTGCCAATTTCAGCCCACCGTTTTCTTAAATACCCTCTGACGCGCCGGTTGCAAAGAACCCGCTGTAGATAACGACATGAAACGAGGAGCGCAATCTGATCCGCGCTGCCAGATTCGCTCAACTCCTTGAGCTGACTGGCCAGTTCGCTGATCTCCCTGCTGGCCGCGTCCCGCTGCGGGGGCTTCATCGCCAGGGACCGCGGGCGGCCTTTTTCGCGAGCTATGAGCGATGCGTCGCTGGCACAAACCAGCGCCCTGACATAGGGGGAGATAAAGCACCCCGTCGCGATCATGAGCCTGGCGGCTTCTTCCTGCCGCGCCGGGACCATTCGGTCGAGTTCGTACTGCGCCGCCGGGGAGAGTTTCTTCGAATGCAGTAGCCTATTTACCTCGGAAACACCGTCTCCGTCGTCGGTCTTCTCCATCTCCTTCCTGACGCTGTGGTTCACGAGGACGCTCGGAACGCGATCCAGACCCTCAGTGCGCAGCAGCGTTCCGAAGTGGTCGTCGGTCATCAGCAGACGGAATCCGTTTTGCAACGTTTCCGACATGCCTCGCAGTCTTTGCAAGTCGCGAACCAGTGCGCGCTGCTTTCGCGCTTGATCTTCGTAGCGCTGCGCGAGGGTTTCGGAACTCTCCGGTCTCCGGTATTCACACATCGGGGTCTCCGATATCCGGCAGTTTTGTGCGGCGACAGGCGAGATCGAGGAAGCGGAGGTCCTCAAACCGATGAATATCGAGGGACCAGGGATTCTGCTCGAAGATTTTGATTGGCCTCGCATAGCAGCCAGGGAAGACATAGTAATCCAGAATCTCAGTCGTTCCGAATTTCAACCGGGCGATCACCAGCATATCGACGCGGGCTTCCCGCGGGCCATGGAATTTCCACACAAGTCCCGTGCCTTCGTATTTCCGCGCGACTGCCACAGCAGCATACATCGATATCTCATCGTTGACAGTCCACGCGGGTTTCCTGGGATGTTTCGAGAAATGGTCGGCGATCTCAGCAATCCTGCTTGTCATCGCGAGTTCCAGCGCGTGGTAGCAGGCGCGCACTTCAGCACGCCTCGCGATCTCTTTGTAACGCCGGTGCGCGCCCCACCCAATACGGCGGTATGCCTCTATCAAGGACCCAAACCGTCTCTGGTATGTCTGAGCTGACAACATCCCAGGCTCGGCGTCGATCAATTTACTGCTGAGGCGACCGTGCTTCGCGAGGAGCGCCCGGAGGAGGGCCAGTACGTCTCCATCCAGAGCGGGTTCCCCCCGTTTCTCGACGATATTCTGCGCCTCGTTCCAGACTTCTCGCGAAATGATCGGTTGAAAACGGTTCGGCACATAAATCCATTTCTCTCTCGGGTTTTTGACTGGCGACGATCCCATCTTCGTGAGAGTCTGGTTGAACACCATATCTCCCGCGTATTTTGGGTTGGTCAGCATGCGATGGATCGTTTCCTGGCACCAGCGGTTTCCGGACCTCGTCAGGATGCCCCGTTCATTGAGATACGCGGCTATCTTTGTTTCGCCAAACCCGTGGCTCACAAATAGTGCAAAGACTTTGCGAACCGCGCGAACCTCATCTCTCGGGCCATGGACTAACGTGACTCGGTCAGTTTGTATGCTTTTTCGTTCTCCGTCTGCAAGCACCATCCGGCGTGACCCAGTCGTATCAACGGCCACTCGACGAAAACCGAACCCGGCCACACCCCCCAATCGATATCCCGATTGAGCGATGCGCCGCTGGCCCGCGGAGACCTTGACCGACAGTTCGCGGCTGAATTCGGCTGCCATGACCCGCTTCAGCGTCTTGATAAGCGCATCCATGGCGCTCCCGGTCTCGCGAAAGGGCTCGGCGCAGTAAATCACGGGAACGCCTGCCTTTTTCAACGAATATTCGTAATACGCGCTTTCGTCCACATCCTGAAATCGGCCCCAGCGACTTACGTCATAGACAATCAGCACCTCGAAATCGGCGTTTCCAGAAATCACCGTACGAAGCAGGGTTTGCAAATCCTTGCGGCCATCGAGGGCCAAACCGCTTTTGCCGCTATCTACATAGGTCCGAACAATTTCAATCGAATGCGCATTCGCGTATTCCCGAATGGCTGCTGACTGATTGGCAATGGAATACTGCTGATGTTCCGTAGACATCCGCACGTATTCGGCCGCGCGCTGTGCTGGTGTGTCCATAGTTTATTCGTATCCGCGTGTACCTGGTTCCCGGTGTCTGCCCGGACCAGTCCTGCTCGTTTCGCTGCTTAGTTGGCGTGATGGCCGCAACCGTGTTGCTCCACGTGCCGCTCAAGCTCCAGACGAGCCATTTCCGAATCGATGCGCGATTCGTTGGCAAGCGCCTTGAGGTTTTGGTAGTCCCGCGCCGATGCTGTATCGGTCAGTGAGTGTAACGCCTCCTCATTCCGAGCGCGGGCGCGAAGCCGAAGATCATATTCACCGGAAAGGCGCTGTCTGACGTTGCAGGTCATTTTTTGGCTGTTTCCCCGTACACAGGCCGGAGCGACCGGCCCGTGCGGGTTAGTAAAGCCGGAGCGCATAGTTAAACGTTCGGCTTCGTCGAGCACGGCATGAAATCCGTACAGGTGCATTATCAACCCAAAAGTGCCGAACTTCGCGCAACTCCGTATAAAACTGATGCGTAAATGCCGTCGTTTCCCGACGGGTGTCCCGTTTAAGTTGCCAGCTTCAGACCATCGAGTTTGAATCTCAGGCCAAGGTTTCGGGCCTTTTGGGGCCGGCGAGAGCGGCTCTACGCGGAGGCAATAGAATGGTGTGCTATGAATCCGGATCAGAAGCTCATCCAGTCCGCTTACGAAGACGCAATCAAGGGGCTTTACGCCAAGCTTTTTGAAGGATACGCCGAGGCAGGCGGCGTGCCTGCGCAGGAGCAGCAGGCGGAACAGAATTTCTCGACAGGCATTAGGTTAGCGCGACGGTCACGTGATAGCGCTATTGCCCTGTTGGCCTAGCCGGACCTTTCCATGCTCCCCACACTGAACCGATCTGCGGTCATCGTCACCCCAAAGCAGCCATTTCTGGACTGGCTTCACGGCGCCGACCCAACAAGCCTGACGCTCACTTTGGAAGATGTGAGCGAGCCGACGATCTACCTGCTTCCGGACTGCGACGATGATCAGGACTTGATCGCGCACGTAAGAAACTACTGCGACACGATTTTCGAAGAAGAACTCGACGGTTGGTACACGGAGCAGTCCAGATGGCCGGTTGATCGGGACTTCAAGACTTTTTGTCTGTGGTTTGAATATCGAGCTCATACTCTGCTGCTCGACCTTTGTGACAACCCGCTGCGTCGCTATTGATAAATTGATAACGGATCGGTCGCCCTATTCCCACGTCGTCGAGATTCTGCTCAGGTGATCTCGCATCGACCGATTCTGGCGCTTCGTGCGCCGTTGAAGGACAACTCGCCCGGCCGCGAGGAAAAGAATCACCGCCAGTACGCCCGCAGCCACGAAGAGCCACATGCCCAACCAGTTTATTACCTCGGAGAAATCGACTGTTGACGACTGAACGCGCCACCTGGTATAAAGAACCAGCGGTTCGATGTTGCTTATCTCAATGGCAAAGCACATCGAGCGCGGGTCTTCCAATAAGAGCGTCCCGCCAAACATCGACATCCAGATCGAGCCGTGGCCGATCGAACGGTTGATTCCTCGGGTAAATAACCCGCGTACTCACAGCCGGGAGCAGGTTGCTCGGATCGCGGCTTCGATCCGCGAATTTGGATTTACAAATCCAATCTTGGTCGGAGCCGACGACGATATCATCGCGGGACACGCACGCCTGCTCGCCGCCGAGAAGCTCGCCATGAAAGAAGTCCCCGTAATCGTCCTTCGTCATCTTTCGTCAGCCCAGCGGCGCGCCTTAGTCATTGCGGACAATCAGCTCGCAATCGCCGGTGCGGCTTGGGATGAAGATATGCTTCGCATCGAACTGGCGGTTCTCCACGAAGAGGATTACGACCTCAACCTGGTCGGCTTCGACGACGTGGAACTCCAACGGCTGCTGGAGGCGCAGGATACCGCCGAGGGTCTGACGGATGAGGACGCGGTCCCGGAGCTTACCGAGACGCCAATCTCCGCGGCCGGCGATCGTTGGATTCTCGGAGACCACAAGCTCGTTGTCGGCGACGCTACCGTACGAGCCGACGTGGACCGGCTCATGGCCGGCGAGGCAGTGGATCTTGTCTTCACGGACCCGCCGTACAACGTGGACTATGAAGGGTATACCGAGGACCGGCTGAAGATTAAAGGCGATCGGATGACGCCGGAACAGTTCGCGCAGTTCCTGCTCTCGACTTTTTCAAACTATCGTCGGATCGTGAAACCGGGCGCCTCGATGTACTTGTGCCACTCGTCTTCGTGGCAGCGGGAATTCCAGAACGCG
>Ga0187876_1003024_pt1 | contig 11788 bp, 9 predicted proteins | sample June2016WEW_17_4_FD_133000 | JGI IMG/M metagenome (GOLD analysis project Ga0187876, IMG submission 133000) | Peatland microbial communities from SPRUCE experiment site at the Marcell Experimental Forest, Minnesota, USA - June2016WEW_17_40 | ecosystem: Environmental > Terrestrial > Soil > Wetlands... | reverse complement strand
TGGAGTGCGCGGACATGTCCGCGCTTTGGTCCGACGCGACCTGTCGCGTCGAAGGAAGCGGCGACACGTCGCCGCACTTCCAAACTTATGATTACTTCAGCGACAGAAACCATGAAATGGAACGCGGCTGATTATGCCGCCAATTCGGCCATCCAGCAGACGTGGGCCCGCGAACTCATCGTCCGGCTCGACCTGCACGGCCACGAGCACGTGCTGGACATCGGCTGCGGCGACGGGAAAGTGACGGCCGAAATCGCCCACGCCGTCCCGCACGGCAGCGTTACCGGCGTGGATGCGTCGCCGCAAATGATTCAGTTCGCACGAGAAGCCTTTCCCGCGCAACAACATCCGAACCTCGAATTTCACGTGATGGACGCGCGGCAAATCAAATTTCCGCCCCAGTTTGATCTGGTTTTTTCCAACGCCGCACTGCATTGGGTGGACGATCACGAAGCGATTCTGCGCGGCGCCGCGTCCGTCTTGAAGCCGGGCGGCCGGCTCGTCGTCTCCTGCGGAGGCCAGGGCAATGCCCACGATGTCTTCCTCGTGTTGCGACCGGAAATACGAGCGAAGCGCTGGCGTGAATTTTTTCGCCGGATGCCCAAGCCATACTTTTTTTACTCACCGGACGATTACGGCGAATGGCTGCCGCGTTTCGGCTTCCGACCGGGCGTGGTTGAGCTGGTCCCGAAGGATGCCACCTACGAGGGGCGCGAGGGTTTTGCCACCTGGTTGCGTACCACATGGCTGCCTTACGTCCAGCGCGTGCCGGAGAATCTGCGTGAAGAATTCATCGCCGCCGTGGCGGACCGCTACGTGGCTGAACATCCGCCGGACACCAGCGGCCGGGTGCACGTCCGCATGGTGCGGCTGGAAATTGAGGCCACCAAGATTTAATGAGGGTCCAATGAAAACACGTTGACGCTTTCACCAGCGGGCTTTTCCGTTCTGCGAAATATCCGGGCTCACCCTCGCTCAATCATCATTTGGATCTGGCGATTTCCATCTCAAGTGCCTGTAAACAAGCAACTTATTCGAATCCGCTTTGTTGTGTCGCTTTTTTTGTTGAAAAATGGGACAAACTTGTCTAAGATTTAGGCAATAAAAGAGCTATTGGTAAATGTGAGTGCTGTAATGAAGGTGACTTATGACGGTGTCAGTGCCCATCAGAACGTTTGCGGGTCCCGTTTCCTGCTTCTTTAAGGATTGCTGCTGGCGGCTGTCGTGGGGGTGGTTTTTCAAACAATGCTGGGTGCTCGTGGTTTTCACAATTGGAGGCACATTGAGTTACCTGCTGATCAATCACTTTGCCTTTCAAACCATTCGCGTGGATGGTCCAAGCATGTATCCGACATTGACGGACTCAGGACGTTACTGGTTGAACCGGCTGGCTTACGTGGTGGACCAGCCGAAACAGGATGACATCGTGGTCCTCAGGGACCCACAGGATCAAAGTCCAGTGGTCAAACGCATCATCGCCACGCCAGGCCAATCCGTTTACCTCAAAAAAGGCAAAGTCTATGTGGATGGCCAATTGCTGCGCGAACCTTACATTCCGAGCGGGACGCCCACCTACGCCTACGAAAAAAGCGAAGACGAATTGATTTGCATCGGGAGAAATGAGTTTTTTGTCATGGGTGATAATCGCAACAACAGCATGGACAGCCGCACCTTTGGGGCGGTCCCGCGACAAAACATCCTTGGCAAGATAATGGAATAACTTTCGCTCCGAACTTTTGGAGCAGCAACCTAAAAATGGTCTGGCGCCGGCTGGGGCCGGCGTCGCTTTTGCCCCCGATCAGGAAAGCGTCCACATTCACATTGAAAACGTATCGCGCTGCCTGCAAATTCTCCCGCGAAAAATGGACAGAAATCTATTTCAAGAAATTCCCGGTTCCATCGTGGCGCCGCAAGGTTTGCTCGCCAGCGGTGTTTTTTGCGACATCAAACGCCTCGGCACCGGCAAAGGTTCGGACAAGGGACAAAAACGCGACCTCGCCCTGATTGTTTCCGAAGTGCCTGCCACGGTGGCCGGCATGTTCACGACCAACCAGGTATGTGCCGCGCCAGTCAAGGTTTGTATCGAACGCGTGAAAAAAGGCGTGGCGCAGGCCATCGTCGTCAATTCCGGCAATGCCAACGCCTGCACGGGCAAACGAGGATTGAAGGACGCCTACGAAATGGCCGCTGCCGTGGCGGCAGCCTGTGGCCGTCGCATTTCTCCGCAACACGTCCTCGTTGGTTCCACCGGCCGCATTGGGGTGACGCTGCCGATGGACAACGTGCGGGTGGGGATCAAAGAGGCGGCCAGATTGCTCGACCATTCATCCGCCGGCGCCGCCCAGGCCGTTGAAGCCATCATGACCAGCGACACCCGGCCCAAGCAAATTGCTGTCGAGTGCAAACTCGGCAGCCGGACAGTGCGCATCGGCGGTATCTGCAAAGGCGCCGGCATGATTCAACCCGGCATGTCCGCCACCGGCGCCCGCCCGGCCGCGTTGCCGCTTCACGCCACCATGCTCTGTTTCATTACCACAGATGCCGCCATCGCCGCCGGGCCCTTGCAGGCGGCCCTCCGGCAAGCCGTGGCGCAAAGCTTCAATCGCATCACCGTGGACGGCGATATGAGCACCAACGACACCGTGCTGGTACTGGCCAACGGGCTGGCCGGAAATCCCAAAATCGTGGGACGAGCGTCCTCGCGAGCCGGCTCGTCAGCAGCCTCGCCCCACCGCGATTGGGAAGTTTTTCAGACTGCGCTGGACCACGTTTGTTTGGAGCTGGCCAGGATGATTGTACGCGACGGTGAAGGCGTCCATCGCGTCGTGACCGTCCGCGTCACCGGCGCAAAGACTTTGGCCGACGCCGACGCAGCGGCGCGCGCGGTGGCGAACAGCGCATTGGTGAAAACAAGCTGGCACGGGGGCGACCCGAATTGGGGCCGCATCATGGACGCCCTCGGCTATTCCGCGGCGAAAATCGTCGAGGACAAAGTGGACATCGGCTATTCCACACCTGGGCCTGTCTCTGCCCGGGCGGCCACGGGGCGGCCGGCGAAAATTCTGTGGAGCGTAAAACGCGGCCAGCCGACGAAGGCGACCTTCCAGGAGCTCTGCGCCGCGGTGGCGTCCGGGGAATTTGAATTGCACATCGCCCTGAATCTGGGGACCGCCGGCGCCGTGATCTACGCGGCCGATTTGACCGAGGCTTACGTGGAGTTCAACAAAGGTGACGTGGGAGACCCGGGTTCGCTGGGCGGCTGAGGCGGTGGAGCACTTCGCCGCCTGAATCAACGGTCACTTTAAGCCGGAACTTGACAGGCCCAACACCTGTTATTTAACTTCACGACCCCTGATTGGGAAACCAGGGAGTTTAAAGAATATGATCAAGCAAGGGCGTAGTGCGCAAAAAACCAGTGCGGCAAAGAGGCTGGGTGTTCGGCCCTCGCCTGATTCGACCGCCGGGCCAGAATTTCCTTATCGCTGCCGATTTCAGCAATGAAAGTCATCATTCTAGCCGCCGGTTACGCCACCCGTCTGTATCCGCTCACGCTGACGCAGCCCAAACCGCTGCTGCCCGTCGCGGGCCGGCCCATGATTGAGCACGTCCTCGACAACCTTGCGCCTATCGCCGGAATAGACCGCGTTTACGTGGTTACCAACGCCAAATTCGCCGGCCATTTTCAGAAATGGTCGGAACACTACCATCCAGCCGGCGCCAACTGGAATTTGACGGTCGTCAACGACGGCACCACCAGCGACGAAAGCAAGCTGGGCGCCATTGGCGACGTCCATCATGTGCTGACCACCCAGGACGTGGACGACGATCTGGTCGTCGTGGCCGGTGACAATCTGTTCAGCAAAAAACTCGGCGGCTTCGGGGAATTCTGCCGCGAAAAAAATGCGCCGGTACTGGCGCTGTATGACGTGGGCGATCTGGAGCAAATCAAAAAGTATTGTTCGATATCCCTGGATTCCGACGGACGGATTGTGTCCTTCGAGGAGAAGCCGAAGAACCCCACCAGCACGCTCACCGGCATAGCGCTTTATTTTTATCCCCGGGCGATAATCCCCCTCATCAAGCAGTACATCGCCGAGCGAAACAATCCCGACCAGCCGGGCCGGCTGGTGCAATGGCTTTATCCCCGCACGGCGGTCTATACCTGGCGCGTGCCCGGCCTGTGGTTTGACATCGGCTCAAAAGAGACACTCGAAGAGGCCAACCAGATTTTTGCGAAACTTCCCGGGGCGCGGAAATAATCTTCCGCTCTCATCCGTCCACCATTTCAAACTGAATTCCGGCGTCACTGCACCGTAACGACCACGTAATTCTTTTTGCCTTTGCGCAGCAGAACGTGTTTGCCAAACAGCAAATCGGCCGCCGTCACGGCGCGCGTGGCGCTGGTTTCGCGGACGTTGTTGATGTTCACGCCGCCACCTTCGATATCTTTCCGCGCCTGGCCTTTGGAAGGACACAGGCCGGCATGAACCAGCAGTTCAACCAGCGGCATGCCTGCGCCGTCGAGTTTTGATTTGGCCACCTCTTTCGTCGGCACTTCGCCGACGATTTCGTCAAAGGTGCGTTCGGCCACGCCTTTCAATTCGCCGCCAAACAGAATCTCACTGGCGCGGATGGCTTCGGCCGTGGCGTTGGCTCCGTGAACGAGATCGGTCACCGCCTTCGCCAAAGCCCGGTGCGCTTCGCGCGCGCCCGGATTCGACCGATGCTGTTCCGCCAACGCGTCAACCTCCGCTTTCGGCAATAACGTGAGCCATTTGAGATATTCGACCACTTTGGCGTCCTCCGCCTGGATGAAAAATTGGTAGAACCGATACGGGCTGGTTTTCGAAGGATCCAGCCACACCGCGCCGCCTTCGGTCTTGCCGAATTTCGTGCCGTCGGATTTGGTCAGCAACGGAAACGTGAGGCCATACGCCGGCAGGGACAGCTTCTTGCGGATCAAATCAATCCCCGCGGTGATGTTGCCCCATTGGTCGCTGCCGCCGATTTGCAGTTCGCAGTTGAATTCCTTCCGCAGATGATAAAAGTCGTGGGCCTGCAATAGCATGTAGCTGAACTCCGTGTAACTAATGCCGGCCTCGCGATCTTCCATCCGGGCGCGAACACTCTCCTTGGCCACCATTTGATTCACGGAAAAATGCTTCCCCACGTCGCGCAGAAAATCCAAAAACGTCAGCGGCGCGGTCCAGGCGGCGTTGTCCACCAACCGCGCCGGGTTGGTCTGGGCGTCAAAATCCAGGATCCGCGAGAGCTGGCGCTTGATGCACTCGACGTTATGGCTGATTTGCTCGCGCGTGAGCAATTGCCGTTCGCTCGTCTTGCCGCTGGGGTCCCCAATTTGGCCGGTTGCGCCGCCCGCCAGCGCAATCGGATGGTGGCCGGCCAGTTGGAAGCGACGCAGCAGGACCTGTCCCATGAGGTGCCCAACATGCAGACTGTCTGCGGTCGGGTCAAAACCGCAGTAGAGTGTCATCGGGGCAGCCGTCTTCTTGTCCAGTTCAGCCGCGTCGGTGCAATCGCCAATGAGTCCGCGCCATTTGAGTTCTTCCAGAATGCTCACGCCACAAGCATAAGTTGCCGCCCTCGGCTTGCCAATGGCCAAAAGTGTTGCAGCGTTTTTGCTTGATTGTCCCCGCCGTAACCGGATGTTCTGAGCACGACAAATGAATTTGCCCTCGGCCAAACTCAGCAAATCCGGCGCGATGGCAACGGAAAGCCCGTTGCACGATCTGGAAGTTCTCATCAAATCGCGCACGCCGCTCATCGCCGTAGAGAGTAACGAGGAGCCGCAGATCGTGCGCATGGTGCGGCAAATTGGCCAGCGGCTGCAGTTGAAGGCGTATCGCTGGACCGTCACCGAAGGATTGCAGGCCTTCGAGCCGTGCGACCAGCCCCAGCAATCGGTTTTCAAGTCGCAGGAAGTCCTGGATTACATCAAGACTGCCGCCAAATATTCCCTGTTCGTGCTGCTGGATTTTCATCCCTATCTCGAAGACGCGGTGCACGTGCGGCGGCTCAAAGACATTGCGCTGACCGCGACGACTCATTATTCGACGGTCCTCATCGTCGGTTACGCGCTGAAACTGCCGCAGGAACTGCAGCCGTTCACCGCGTATTTCCGGCTGCCATTGCCCACCCTGGCCGAATTGCGCGGGATTGTGATTGACGTCGCCGGCGAATGGGGCGCCGAACATGGTCATCGCGACGTGCAGACCACCAACAAAGCCCTGGACTTGCTCGTGCGCAATCTCGCCGGTCTCACCACCAGCGACGCCCGCCGGCTGGCTTCCAAGGCCATCAATGACAACGGCGCCATTGGCGAGTCGGACATGCCCGAGGTCATGCGCGCCAAATACGAATTGCTGGGCCGGGATTCCCTGCTGTCGTTTGAACACGAGACGGTCCCGTTCACGGAAGTGGGCGGCATGCAACGGCTGCGGAACTGGCTCACGCTGCGAAAGGATTTCTTCCTGGGCGTGCAACCCACGCTCGATCCGCCGCGCGGCATGCTGTTGCTGGGCGTGCAGGGTTGCGGCAAAAGCCTGGCCGCGAAGGCCGCCGCCGGCATCTTCAGCGTGCCATTGCTGCGGCTCGATTTCGGCGTGCTTTACAACAAATACTACGGCGAAACCGAGCGCAACCTCCGCAAAGCGCTGGAAACCGCCGAGGTGATGTCTCCCTGCGTCCTGTGGATGGACGAAATCGAAAAGGGCCTGAGCGTGGACAGCGAGGACGACGGCCTGTCGCGCCGGGTGCTGGGAACGTTGCTCACGTGGCTGTCGGAAAAACGGGAGCCGGTGTTCATCGTGGCCACGGCGAACGACATTACCCGCTTGCCGCCCGAAATGGTGCGCAAAGGGCGGTTCGATGAAATCTTCTTTGTGGATTTGCCACCGGCTCCAAACCGCCGCGACATTCTGGCGATTCATCTTCGCAAACGCGGCCTGGCGCCGGCGAAGTTCGATCTGGCTGAACTGGCCAGGGCGACCGACGGCTTTTCCGGTTCCGAAATCGAACAGGCCGTGGTGTCGGCCATGTACGCGGCGCACGCGCGGGGCGGTGAACTTTCCCAGGCAGACCTGCTCGCGGAAATCCAGCAGACCCGGCCGCTGTCGGTCGTCATGGCCGAGAAAATCGCCGAATTGCGGCGCTGGGCCGAAGGCCGGACCGTTTCGTGCGACTAAAGTCCGATTCCGACCCTCGCCTCCAGCCTCCAAATTCTTAGATTTTCGAAGGGTTTTAGTGGTTTTTGGACCTGGACCCCCCCCTCGCTGCTACCGAAATGAATACCAAAAACCGGAACCGGATATAACCGGAACTTCCGCCCTTAATCCTTATGCTGCGGTCTCACGCTTGGGAGTCGGTTCGGCTTTCGACGTCGCTCGTCGCCATTGTCAAATCTCGTTGTGCAGTTAAAGCGGGCAAACAGCGGCGGCCTGGTCAACGACAATTATTGCTTTCCGCTGGAAAATTTTAATTGTCGTTTGCCAAACGCAGATAGACGCAGATGGACGGCAAAGGGTGGCCCGCCGAGCCGTATCGTCCCGCCGTACCTCATCACGCCCTACCGAAATCAGGGCAATAAAGGGCACTAACGGGCGCTAAAGGTCACCCTCCATGAACCGGATGGCCACCCGCAGGTTGTGGGGAGTGCGCGGACATGTCCGCGCTTTGTTTCGACGCGACACGTCGCGTCGAGGAAAGCGGCGACACGTCGCCGCACTCAAGGCTCTCGATGAACTTGGTTTAGGAGCGCGGACAGCTTTGTCCGCCCGAATCTGATCTAGTTCGTTGAGCGGTCGGCTGGAAACGGGGCGCCCCGGCTATTGGCTGTCGCGGACGCAGCGGACAAAATTGTTGATACGCGGGTCTTTGACCGCGGATTTCACGGATAAAAGTTGGCAATCGTCGGGTTCGCCGGGGCCCATCACGGTGGCGCGAGGGCAGGGGCGCCGTTGCCAAGCACCGGGAGCCGCCGGTTGCCGGGAACCCCGCCGCCGCCGTTCCTGTGCCGCGCCGGGCTCGCCCAGTGGCAAAAAGCGCGATTTTTTTAGTTTTTTTTCTTGCACGAACCGGTGGAAATCCTTTAATTCAACCCACGTCACATGTTTTTCTGACGAAAACAAGAACAACAACAAAAATTGAAGGACACCGATATGGCAAAAGCACTCTCGAAATCTCAATTGGCCGCGGCGATCGCCGAAAAGGCGGAACTGTCGAAGAAGCAGGCGACCGAAATCCTTGATTACATTGCCGAGCTGGCCTACAAGCACGCGAAGGACACCTTCACGCTGCCGGGCATCGGCAAGCTCGTGCTCCGCAACCGTGCCGCCCGTTTGGGCCGCAACCCCAAGACCGGCGAAACCATCCAAATCCCCGCCAAGCGCGTCGTGAAGTTCCGCGTGGCCAAGGCCGCCAAAGACGCCATCCTCGGCGCCAAGTAATTTTCCGTTTTTAACCGGCGCTCTGATTTTTCGGAGCGCCTTTTTTGTTGGGCGATTGAGGGCGCCGGCAACGGTGGTGTGCCGTGCCGCCGTGGGGACCATGCCGGTGTGGCGAGTGGAAGGCGCCGCCGCCGCTCTCGCGTGAATCCGTCAATCCCTTCGGCCATCCATCCATGAAGATCGGCATCGTCGGCTGCGGGGCCTTGGGCAGTTATTATGGCGCCAAGCTCTGCCGGGCTGGGCTGAATGTCCATTTCCTGCTCCGTTCGGATTACGACGTCGTGCGCCGGAAAGGCGTCACGGTGCAGAGCGTGGACGGTGATTTCCATGTCCAACCCGTCTGCGCGCGGACGCCTGCGGAAATCGGCATCTGTGACCTGGTGGTCATTGGACTCAAGACCACTGCGAACGCGGAGTTCCCGAGGCTGCTTCCGCCACTGGCCGGACCGCACTCGGCGGTGGTCACCTTGCAAAATGGCTTGGGCAACGAAGAGCAACTGGCCCGCCTTTTGCCGGTGGAACAAATTTTGGGCGGACTTTGTTTCGTTTGCCTGAACCGGGTCGCATCGGGCGTGATCCATCACACGGCGCATGGCAAGGTGGTGCTGGGTGAATTTCAGCGTCCCACCCAGGCGCGCACCCACGAACTGGCCGCGCTGCTCGTCCGCGCCGGCGTCGTGTGTGAACTCACCGACGATCTCGCCCGCAGTCATTGGGAGAAATTGATCTGGAACATTCCCTTCAATGGCCTCGGCGTGGCGGGTACCGCCGGCTACAATGCGCTGGTGAATCCCACCCACCGCTTGCCGCTCCCCGCTCCCCGCTCCGCCGTCCTGACCACCGACCTCCTGCTGGGCGATCCGCGTTGGGAGCAACTAGTCCGCGAACTCATGCGGGAAGTCATTGCCGCCGCCAACGCGCTGGGCCACCACGTATCCGAATTGCAAGTGGATGAGCAAATCAGTCGCACCCGGATCATGGGCGCGTACAAGGCATCCACGCTCATTGATTTCGAACGCCGCCAGCCGCTGGAGTTGGAAAGCATGTTTCTGGAGCCGCTGCGCCGGGCGCAATCCGCCGGCGTGCCCGTCCCGCGCCTGACCGCGCTCTGCGACGTTTTGCGCCAATTGGAGCTCTCCATGAAGCGGGGAATATCGAACATCGAACATCGAACGCCGAACACCTAATGAAGGCAGAAGACCCAAAACGAACCCCTCACCCCAGCCCTCCCCGTTTGGCGGGGAGAGGGAGAAGCGGCGGGCGGACGCGCGGCAGCGCGTCCCGCCCTTTGCGACGTTTTGCGCCAATTGGACACCTCACTCTCTATTTCCCTTCGCGCCAGGCCTTCCAGTAATTGCCCATCCGCCGAGTGAAGCGCGAGGGTTTCTCCGGGTAAAACTTCGATCCCACCTTCAACGCCGCCTTGCGCAATTCCTGTTGCCGCGGCCCAATCAGATGATTCAGCAATTGCGTTTCTTCGGCGTCACCCCACTGCCCGGCAAACGCCTGCAGCAGGAACAAATCGTGATCGTCCCCCAGCAGGTCTCCCAGCTTCTGCAGCTTCGCCGTCGCCGCATTCAGTTTGCCCGGCCGGACCGGACGGAGCAGGCGCAGTTGATGAAACAGGTCCTTGACGCGCTTGCGCCAGGCGTGAAACGATTCCGGTGCCGGCTCATCGCAGGTCATCTGGAACGCCTCGCGTCCGCGCCGGTAGCTCTTTTCCAGGCCCGGTGCAATGACCGGCCACACTTTTCCCTTCACGTCCGCTCCTTCAATTCTCGTCCGGACCTCCTGCAGGATTTGCCCGATGGCGCGAAAGGCCTTGCCGTCCTCCAATTTCCGCAGCTCCGCGTCGCAATTCGCGCGCAACGCGGCCTTCAGTTTCGGAAATGCCGGGCGCGGCAATTTGGCCTTGAATTGCGCTGCCAGCCCGTTCAGCGCGCTCACCCGCACTTGCGCATCGCGCGCGTCAGTCAGATACGCGGCCGCTTTGCGCAAGGCGTCGTTGCTTTGGCGGTACAGCGGGTCGCCGAGTTCGGCGCGCGTGAGCCGGAGAAGGGAGCGGAGCTTTTTAATTTCCCGGCGAACCTGATGCGCCGCGTCGAGCGGGTTCTTGCGGCCCAGCATGCCCAGCGCCACGGCCGCCCGCTCGCTGAACAATCGCCGCACCGCCTTCGCGGCCGTCTCTTTTCTTTTGAAGCAAAATGCCATATCCCGGTTGCGCCACCCGCCAGCGGCTCATTCTATAACCGATGGACCCGTTAAATTCCAACCCAAATTGATTGCGCTGCGAGGTTGGCGAGTCCAGATTGCCGTCGAAGCCCGGTCCTCACCGGGAACCTATGACAATTAACAACACGGAAAGACCGTGAAACCCTTCGTCTGAAATGCAGTGCCAGATACAACCTTTCCGAGAAACCTTACAGACATAAATGCCGCCGCCGAAGCGGGCGATATTATCGCGATGGAGTGATGCCCGAAATATTTGATAAAAATGACTCGTAAATTACCCCTCTTCGTTGGATTCCTTGTCCTCGGTTGCGTTGCTTGTCCGGGGGAAAACCTTTCACTGGCGGGCAACTGGCGTTTTGAGTTGGACCGGGAGGATGTTGGAATCGGGCAAAGCTGGTTTGACCGCGCCTTGCCGGACAAAATTCAACTGCCCGGCTCATTGCCCGCGCAAGGAATCGGCGACGACATTTCGATGGACACACCATGGATGGCCGGTGTCAGACAAAGCCCTTGGTATCGCGCGCCCGAATACGCGAAATATCGCCAGCCTGGCAACGTAAAAGTGCCGTTCCTGCTGCAACCAGGCAAATACTATGCCGGCGTTGCCTGGTTCCAGCGCGAGGTCAACGTTCCCCAAGGCTGGAGCGGCAAACGCATCGTCCTTTCGCTCGAACGGCCCCATTGGGAAACCCGCGTTTGGCTTGACGGCCGCCTGCTTGGCACGAACGATTCGCTTTCCACGCCCCATGAATATGATTGCGGGCAGCTCGTCCCGGGAACGCACACACTAACCATCCGCGTGGATAACCGGATGGTGGTGGATATCGGCGATAATTCCCACGCCATCAGTGACCACACGCAAGGCAATTGGAATGGCATCGTCGGCGCCATCGAACTCCGCGCCACCCCGCTCGTCTGGCTGGACGATGTCCAGGTGTATCCCAACGTGGAACAAAAATCCGCCCTGGTAAAAATTCACATCGGCAATGACACCGGCACATCCGGAACGGGAACCGTGTCCATCGGAAAAGAAACCATGCCGGTCAACTGGAACGCGGTGGGCGGCGAGGTCTCGCTGGCGGTTCCGCTCG
>Ga0187876_1003018_pt1 | contig 11800 bp, 8 predicted proteins | sample June2016WEW_17_4_FD_133000 | JGI IMG/M metagenome (GOLD analysis project Ga0187876, IMG submission 133000) | Peatland microbial communities from SPRUCE experiment site at the Marcell Experimental Forest, Minnesota, USA - June2016WEW_17_40 | ecosystem: Environmental > Terrestrial > Soil > Wetlands... | reverse complement strand
TAGGGGAGCTTGGCGTCGGCTGCAAGGTAGGTGGTGTTTTCCATCACACTCCCGCCTTCCTTGGCCGCGGCGGTTCGCAAACCTCCGCTTCGGACGGGTGCTCGCCAGGCCAGTCGCCGCGTGGGATTGTGCCGCCCGCCCGGCGAATGGCGCGCACAATCTCAGCCGGGGAGATCATGCTGCCGATCTTGTTGATCCCCAAAAGGCGCCTGCCGTTGAGCAGAGGAGCCAGCACCGCGCGGTATTGGCCAGTCAAATTCTCCTCGGCGACGAAGACGGTGCGTATTCCGGTCGCCGCGCGGTGAAGCGCCTCAGTAGGCACCGGAAAGAGGGTCTGGATTTGGAGGAACGAGATAGGGAAGCCTTCTTTACGAAGCACGCCGACCGCTTGGCGCGCGGCGCGCGCCGTGATTCCATAGCTGACCAGCAAACAGGATGCCTCGGGATCCAAGTCGGCGCGCACCATAGCCATATCGGCGGCATGCGCTTCGATCTTGCGTTGTAAGTGAGCAAGCAATTCGACAACTTCGGGCGAGGGCTTTCGTAGCCGTCCTTGCCGATCGTGGGCGGACCCTGTCACCGTCACTTTGACTTCGCCGCCGACGGGACCAAAACACGGCACGTCCTCGACGCGTTCAATCTCGTAGGCCGCGACGGGCGCGCCGGCGTCGCCCCAGGTTCGCTCGACATTGGCTGGCTTTGCCAGGGCGGCTTCGTCAATGGTTTCGGTGGTCATTCCCACTTCTTTGTCGGAAAGCAAAACGACCGGCGTGCGCAGGCGTTCGGACCAATTGAACGCCTGGCGAGTCAGTTCGTAACACTCGGCGGCGTTGCTGGGGGCGAAGACCGGGATGGTGTAGCCTCCCGAAGTGCAGAATTCGGCAAGGAAGATATCTCCCTGCGCTCCCTGCGTTGCCCCGCCCGTGCTCGGTCCGAGCCTTTGAACCAGGGCGATCACTACCGGCGTCTCACTCATCAGCGCATACTGGACAGTCTCGATCATCAGCGCCCAGCCGGGGCCGGAGGTCGCGGTCATCGCCTTGAGGCCTCGAAGGCTCGCGCCCACGCAGTAGCAGAGCGAGGATATTTCGTCCGGGGCCGAAAGCGCCAAGCCTCCCCAGCCGGGGAGTTCGCGCATCATGACTTCGTAGATTTCGGAGGCAGGCGTTATTGGGTAGCCGGCAAAGAAATGGCAGCCTGCCGCAAGCGCGCCTTCAGCTACCATTCGGTTTCCAGAGCAAAGCCTGAAAGACATCTGCGTTGGCCTGCGTTTAGACGGTGCAAAACGAGGGCCAAGAGTTGACCTCGGGTCTAAAGGATAAGCCTTGTATTTTCATATAGATATGAGAATACAGGTATTTTCGTGCGAGCAACCGGAGGGCCAGAAGACGCGCCGGTGGGTGGAAATCCACGATTCCTTCCGCGTCAGGACGGGGGTGGGTAACTCTCGAAGGTCACCCGGTGGCCGCCACGAAGGCCGTCCCCGTTCGCGGTACCTCGATCCTTTGTTTTCATAGACATTCTCGCTTTGTTCCCTCGATACTGCAGTCCAAGAGTCGAGAAGTTGAGGAGTTGAGAAGCCAACGGCCGCTTCCCGAGCTGTGGCTGGGACTATATGTCAGCTCTTGCCTTCTGACGCTCAACTCCTCGACTCCTTGACTTCTCAACTTTCTTTGCCTCATCCTTTGTTTTCATAGACATTCTCGCTTTGTTCCCGTGGTTTTTGCATTGTGACAGCCCATCGGCACTCTGCGGTGCCGAGTCTGTTGGGGCGAACCGTACGGCTCTCCACGACGGGCGGGGACGCGGGCCATCCCTATTCCGAACCTTACGACGGCGAATTGGAGCGAGCAGCGGCGCCGCATAATCGCGTTCCCGCATAAGAAAGCTTCCGGCCAACCCCGGGACAAGATTCTAGCCTATCATTGTCCGTTTGTCAAGAGACAGAAAGTCCGAGGGGCGGAAAATCCGCAGGCGCGTTGTGGCGGGTGGCAAACGGATCGGCAGATCGGATGACCAGGAGGCGCAGGCGATTTGTTCACCCGATCTCCCGATGTGTCTACTGCGCCGCAGGTTGTCCTGCGGTGGGGGGCGTGTTCGAGCTGACAGGGTTAGCCGGCGCTCCGCCCTCCGGTGGCTTAGGCGGCTCGAATTCTTCGGGCCGAATCGGTTTCCTGGGCAGCATCTCGTCGAGCATGGCGGCGTTGTAAACGAAGCAGGCCTCAATCGCCGCAGCCTGCTTGAGGTCTTCGGCGCGGATGTGCTCGTAGACGTCCAGGTTCGAGTGATGGGTCAGAGTGTCGTAGTCCATCGGGTCCTGGATAAACTGGAAGCCGGGGATGCCCACCGCGTCGAAAGAAAGATGGTCGGTGCCTCCCGTGTTCCGCATGGTGAGAGTGGTCATGCCAAGGTCGCGGAAGGGTTCCATCCATTTCTGAAACATTGCTGAGACAAGTTCGTTGCCCTGAAGGTAAACGCCGCGCACCTTGCCGGTACCGTTGTCCAGGTTGAAGTACGCGGAGACCAGTTTCTGTTCCGGTTTCAACTCCAGCGGACCTCTGGGCGGGCGCATAAACGAGGGGGTGTTGTCGTCCCGGGAAGGAGGGGGCTCCGGACGCCCGCCGAAGTGGTTCTTCACATATCCGCGCGAGCCCAGAAGGCCCTCTTCCTCGCCCGACCAGAGCGCCACGCGAACCGTCCTGCGCGGCTGTACACGGAGCTTTGTCAGCAACCGCACGGCCTCCATCGCTACAGCGCTTCCCGCGCCGTTATCGGTGGCGCCTTCGCCGCCGTGCCAGGAGTCGAGATGCCCGCCGAGCATCACCAGTTGCTCTTTGAGCTTGGGATCAACACCAGGGATCTCCGCGAGGGTATCGTAGCCCTTGTCATCATCGTCATAGAACTGGGTTTCGACGTTGAGCTCCACCTGCACCGGCACCTTCTTGGCCAGCAGGCGCACCATGCGGCCGTAGTGCTCGACCGCGACCGTGATACGCGGGAACGCGATCGTCTTGCCCTTATCGTAGCTTCCTCCCGACTGGACAAAGATCGTGCCGTCCTGGCCGGGTTGCCGGGTGAGATCCAGCGTGGCGGCTACGTGCTCATCGGTGAGGAACTTTACCAAATCACGCTGGAAGCGAAAGCGCTGCATGAATTGCTGCCGCATGGCGGGGTTGGGGCCGCCAGGCCCGCCGGGTCCGCCGCCGGGAATCTGAAACAGCGCGAGCTTCGCCATTTCGGCATCGTCGATGCGTTGGAACATCGGCTTCTCGATAGGTTCGGGTGTGCGCGGGTCGCCGATCAGCACAATCTTGCCTGCCAGTTTGCCCTTGTACTGCTCGAGGTCGGCGGAGGTTGTAGCCACCAATTGCACCACCTCGCCCCGGATCGGGCCGTTCGTTCCCGGCGTCCAGGCTTCCGGCAGAGCAAGGAATTGCATGTAATCCGGCGAGACCATGCGGACCTCGCAGAGTTGGTAAGCCCAACCGCGGCCGAAAGTGCCCCAGGGCTCCACGTGGGCGTTGACCATGCCCCATTTGGCGAACTGGTCGCGCGTCCACTCGTTGGCCTTCTTCATATTCGGCGAGCCCGTGAGGCGGGGGCCTATATCGTCGGTGATGTAACTCATGATGTCCATCACCTCGCCGTGGTTGAATTCTTCATCGCGCAAGCGCGTGATGAATTCGAGGTCCGGGATCTCCGGCTTCACCACTACGGGAGCCGCAGGCTCGCTGGGCGGAGCCGGCTTCGGTTTCTTTGCGCCAAAGAGACTGCCGGCGAGAAGTAGAATTGTGGCTGCGGCGAGTCCTGCGGCCACTATACTGTAATTTCTTGGTCGGATTTTCATGGGAATGGTTGCGCCTCCACGCGAAAGAAATAGTCCCTGAGAGTACCCGACTGAGCCGGGAGATGCAAGGGGCAGTCAAGAGTCGAGAGTCAAGAGTCCAGAGTCGAGAACGAGACGGTCGTGAGTTCGAAGGTCGCAGAGACTTGAGGCCCCTCAGTTCCTGCCTTACGCTTTTAACTTTCGACTCTTGACTCTTGACTTTCAACTTTTTCTGTCAACGGGCCTAACCGTGCACGAGGATCCCAGTCTAAAGGTGCGAATGGACGAGAGCGACGCAGCGGCAGTGGCGCGAGCATGCGCCGGGGAGACAGAGGCCTTTCGTGTCCTCGTCGATCGATACAGCCGCAAGGTCTTTCGTCTGGCATATCGCATGACGCGAAACGAGCAAGACGCCGAGGATGTGGTACAGGAAACTTTCCTGCGGGCCTACCGGCGGCTGCGACAATTCGAATCGCGTTCCAGCTTCGGCACCTGGATCTTCCGCATCGCGGTGAACGTGGCCCTCGATCTGACGCGCAAGTTGGGGCGGTACGAACAGGTGGAGCAACCCATGGGCAGTGACGAAGACGGCGCGGAAAGAATCGCACAGTTGCCTGCGGCCGAGCCCGCGCCGGATCGCATCCTGCTGAGTGGCGAATTGAAGCACAAAATGGAGAGCGTGCTGGCCGAAATGAGCCCCCAGGTCCGTGCCGCGTTCGTGATGCGCCACTACGAGGGGATGCCCATTGAAGAAATTGGCAGCGTGCTGGGCCTCAAGGCGAGCGCCACTAAGAACAGCATTTACCGAGCCGTTCAGAAACTGCGGAAGGAATTGGAGCCGCTGGTCAAGGGTGCCGTGGTCGGCCAGCAGCGTAGCGCGGGAGTTTAGGTCGGGGACCGTGGACCCCCTCACCCAGCCCGGGACGGCTGATGAAAGCGCCGTCGTGGTCCACCCTCTCCCCCAACGGGGAGAGGGCAATGACCGGGCTCGAGATCGTCGCCGCCAAGGGCGAGAGGGCGCGCACTGGGTTCGAGACCCTCTCCCTCAGGGGTAGAGGGCAGCAATCAAGCTTGTGAAGGTGCGGAACGTGAAACATGCGAGTGAAGAAGAATTGATGCTCTACCATTACGCCGAAGCCGGAGGGCCGCCGCGGGCCAGTTTAGCGGAACATCTGGCAGTCTGTGAATCCTGCCGCGCGCGTTACCAGCGCTTGCAGGCGGTTCTAGCGGCGGCGGATGTGATCGAGTCACCTGAGCCAGGCGATGACTTCGAGGCAAAGGTCTGGCGGCGTCTCGTTCCACACCTCGAAGCTGCTGCCCCGGAGACGTTCTGGCAGCGCTTCTTGGGCGGTTTCCGGGCCCCACGATTCCTGGCGCCCGCCGGCGCGGTGGCGCTGGTCGCCGCGCTCGTGGTTGGGGCGTTTTTCGCGGGGCGGTTCTGGCCGGCCCGGCCGCGGACGGTGCAGCAGGTAGTGCTTCAGCCGGTTTCAGCGCAGTCGCGGGATCGTATTTTGCTCCTGGCCGTGGGCGATCATCTGGAGCGTTCACAGATGGTGCTGGTGGAATTGGTCAATACCCGCCCGCAACGGATGGTGGACATCTCCGCTGAGCGTGAGCGCGCGGAGGACCTGGTAGCAGCCAACCGCTTGTACCGGCTCACGGCGGAGCGCGCGGGTGAGGCGGGGGTCGCAAACCTGCTCGACGAACTGGAGCGAACCTTGATTGAGATCGCCCACAGCCCCTCCAAACTATCCTCGCCGGAATTCGAAGATCTCCGCCGGCGCGTGGAGGCGCAGGGAATCCTTTTCAAGGTGCGAGTTGTCGATTCGCAGGTGCATGAAAGAGAAAAGAAGTCGATAGAAGACTTGAGCCGGCGGGGGTCCTAGGGGCGGGCTTCGCCCGCATTCAGGGAACGACGGGTAGACGCCAGGAGGAAAAGGATGACCGGGACTAATAGAACTTTATTGAGTTTGACCTGGGCAGTAATCGTCGCCAGCGCAATCTTGGCGACGGCGCCACGCGCTGCATGGGGTTCGCCTCTGCAAGAGCAGGCAAATAACCAGGATTCGCAGATGAGCGCGATGACCTCGGTGGCGGACCAAGATGCTCAGGACCGCGAGCAGGAGCAGCGCGACCGTGAGCAAGAAGCGCGCGATCGAGAGCAGGAAAAGCGAGACCGGGAGCAAGAGGTACGCGACCGTGCCCAGGAGCAGATTGATCGTGAGCACGGTCTCTACGAGCAAGCCGAGGAGCAAATCGACAGCGGCAAACTGCAATCGGCGATCGAAAAGCTCAACACGATCATCTCCCAGCACGGTGCCCACGCCGAAGGAGCGCTGTACTGGAAGGCCTACGCGGAGAATCGGCTCGGGCAGCGGTCCGATGCACTCGAGGCGCTCGAAACTCTGCGCCGCACTTTTCCTCAAAGCCGGTGGCTGGACGACGCCAAAGCACTCGAGGTTGAAGTGCGGCAGTCGTCCGGGCAGAGCGTGTCGCCTGACGCCGAAGGCAATGAAGATTTGAAGCTGATCGCCATCAACAGCCTGATGGGCAGCGATCCCGAGCAGGCACTGCCCATGCTCGAGAAGTTCCTCAATGGACCCCAGCCGCTCAACCTCAAGGAGCGGGCGCTGTTCGTCCTCAGCCAGAGCGGATCGCCAAAGGCGCGCGAGATCGTGGCTCACATCGCCAGCGGCAGCCGCAATCCTGAGCTGCAAATGAAGGCGCTCCGCGACCTCGGCCTCTTTGGCGGCAAAGAAAGCCGCGCCGCGCTGGAAGAGATCTACAAGTCGTCGCATGACATGGAAGTGAAACGCGCCATCTTGCAGAGCTTCATGGTGGGCGGCGAAAAGCAGCGCCTGCTGGAAGTGGCGAAAAGCGAACAGTCGCCCCAGTTGCGCGCGGAGGCCGTGAAGCAACTGGGTGTAATGGGGGCGCGGGCGGAACTCTACCAGCTCTACCAGAATGAGACTTCCGTTGAGGTCAAGCGGAACATCTTGCAAGGGATGTTCATCAGCGGCGACGTCGAGCACACGCTGGAGTTCGCGCGCGCCGAGAAGGACCCCGAGCTTCGCCGCCAGTCCGTGCGGAATCTCGGCCTGATGGGCAAAGAAAAGACCGCGGATGCTCTCACTTCAATTTATAACAGCGACAAGGATCCGGAAATCAAGCGCAGCGTAATTCAAGCCTTCTTTCTGCAAGGGAATGCCAAGCCGCTTATCCAAATCGCGCGGCAGGAAAAGGACAATTCTCTGAAGCGTGAGGCGGTGCAGAAACTGTCGCTGATGCACAGCAAGGAATCGACGGACTTCATGATGGAGCTGCTGAATAAGTGAAGTCGAGGAGTTGAGACCGGAGATCAACATGAAGATGACGCGAACGAGTTCACCGTCAAAGGTAGAGAGTGGTCGAGTTTCCGCGGCTTACTGTTTGCTTCTCGCCGTGGGATGTCTGCACGCCGCGGCGCAGGAGCCGCAGGTGATTAATGCCAGGATGCGCACCGCATCCGCAGCCGCGGGACTGGCGAGCGCTTTCCACTCGATCCAAACGGGTGAAAGCGGTCCGGCTTGGATCGGCTACGCCATGCCGGTTGTCCCCGGGAAGCATCAGATGTGCTGCAACGGATCCATCGGAGACTTCTCAGATGGGGAGTGCGGCCGGTGCCGGCTGGAGAGCCGGCAGGGTGAGGAGGGAGGCCAGTCGATAAAGACGGGCGAGATAAAGACCGTCCAACTGGAGTCTCCGCCCACTTTTCTGGTGCTCTACCGAGCGGAAGCGGGAAGAATTCAGAAGATCCGGACCTTCTCTCCTGAGTGCGAGCTTGATGCGGGCGGACTACCGCTGATCTGGCTGACGGCAGTACGACCGGCAGAGAGCGTGGCGTGGCTTAGCACTTTCGTGACGGCTGGAGGGGCAAGCGCAGAAGGCGAGAGCGACGACGACAATCACCTCGGAAATTCGGCCCTCTCAGCCATCGCCTTTCACGGGGACAACTCCGCCGAGCGCGCGCTGGAGGGTTTCGCCGCGAACGGCCAGCCGGAACGCGTGCGCGAGCACGCGGCCTTCTGGCTGGGAGCGGCACGGGGGCGGCAGGGCTATGAAGCTCTCACTCGTTTGGTGCTGCGGGACGATGCGGACGAGCACTTCCGCGAGAAGGCCGTTTTTGCCCTCTACGTCAGCAAAGAACCCGAGGCCGTGGACGCCATCATCGGCGTCGCCCATCACGACTCCAGCGCCCACGTGCGAGGCCAGGCGTTGTTCTGGCTGGCGCAAAAGGCCGGCAAGAAAGCCGAGGCCACCATCACCGAGGCCATCGAAAAAGACCCGGAGACCGACGTGAAGAAACGCGCTGTCTTCGCGCTCAGCCAGCTTCCCAAGGATGAAGGCGTGCCCCTCCTGATCCAGGTAGCAAAGACGAACACCAACGGAGTGGTGCGCAAGCAGGCCATGTTCTGGCTTGGCCAGTCGCATGACCCGCGCGCGTTGGCCTTCTTCGAAGAAGTCCTGTCGCATTAAACACCAAGACCTTCCTCACCACAGAGGCACTGAGGATTGAGAAAGCCGTGCCTCTGTGTCTCTGCACCTCTGTGGTGAAAACGATCTTTCCACGCCTCCACTCCCAGGGGCGGCCACAAGGGCCGCCCCTACACGATCTCCCAGCGAAGCGGCATGCCGGGTTCGCTTTCACCGTTGAAGCGTATCGCTGTTTCGGGAGGGCCCGGAAGCGCGCGGCGGACCCCATTAATCTCCACCGTTTTCAGGCTTGATGCTTCAACTTGTGAGAGGCGAATCTCGATCTCCCAACTTCCAGCTTCGACCGGAGCATACCAGCCGCTGTAACCATGCCCTGTCTTCTTGAAGCCCAGCAGGGGCGAAGTGAACTCGTATTCGGCCAACGGGAGGCTGGGTGCAAATCTTACGCCGCTTTCATGGAATTCCAGGCCGAGCAATTTGGCGGCGCTGTAAAGGGGCCAGGCGTGCGGATGCATGTTCATGACGGGAAAGTCCGTCCAGTTTACCCCAAGGTCGTGTTTGGGCTTGCCCTCAGAATCGGTCTCCGCAAACATTGTCTGCCCTGGATACTTGGAAAGTACGGAGTTGTAAGTGTCAGGGCCACTCCAAAGGCCGTACCAGACTTCGGGGTAAGCTTCGGCGTGAACGGCAAGGGTGTTCTTTTTCCACTCGTCCCAGGCTTTCTCTCCGTTCACCATAGCCAGTGCCCAGATCAAAGTACCATTGATCGACGGCCAGATGCCGGCGTTCGTCATGGTCCCGACGGCGCTGCCCAGCAGGTTGTCCTGTGCGAAGCCTTTGCTTTGCAGAAGGGCGCCGATGGGCGACGGCTTGCGCAGCAATTCGTCGATGACTTCAGCCAACATACGGCTCTGCTCAGACGTGGCGGCGCCTCCGATAATAGCCCAGGGTTGCGGCTCGAGCCATAGCTGGTCCTCACCGAGCCAACCGAGCTTTGCATCCAGCCAGGCGCGGCGGAACCATCGGCCGGCCCACTGCGCGCGAACCGCCTGCCGCTGGGCAGCAGCTTTGGCGCGTGCTTGCGCGGCCTTCTCTCGATCCCCGACGTAGGCAAGCAGCCGCGCATAGTAATCGAGGACGTAGCAAGCCATGGCCGCATTCAGGACGCTTTCCCCGTGCTCGCGGACTTCCGGAAGTTCCTGCGGAGGCACGGGACTCACGACCACGGCGTCATTCCAGTCTCCGTGCAAGAGGCGCATCAGCCCGTGCTCGCCCACGCCGATGCCTTCAACCAAATGAGTGTAGGAGCGTCCCAGACGCTCACCCACTGTTGCGTCGGTTGACTTCGCCTCGTGTTGCGGATAGGTCGGAATCTTCTCTTGTAAGAATGCCTTGTCGCGCGTGGCGAGCACGTATTCGCTGGCCAGCCAGAGCAGCCACAGCTCGAGGTCGCTGGGATGGAAGATGCTGGGCATCGGCACGCCGCGTCCCACAATGCCATAGGGAATCGAGCCATCCGGCTGAATTTCCTTCAGCGTGTAGCGCAGGACTTCCCGTACAATCTCCGGACGGTCGAAGACGAAGGGCAACGCGTGCTGAAGCGGATCGCGTGCCGCACCCTGAAATCCAAAAATGTACTGGTAGACGTGGCCCTGGGAAAGGACGTGCTCGCGGAAGAAACTGTCGTAAGTGAGATTGCTGCGGAGGTAATAGTTGTGCCAGGTTATTTCTCGCTCCACCCAAGGCTCGGAGGCGGCGCGGAACCGAAGCCCGTCCGCTTTCCAGCGGGCGCTGGACGCCGCCCAAAGCGATGACACTTCGGCCTGGTATTTCGTCACCAGCCCTCTAAGTTCGAATCCCTCCGGCAGGTATCCGTACATAAAGTAGATCGTCCGGGTTTCGCCAGGTCCCAGATCCAGAACGCGTTCCAGGAGCAAAGCGCTCTCCGGGCCCGTCGAGGTGAGGTCGTTGCCAAGCTTGTTGGCCAGCCGGGAAGGGTGCCCAACGCCACCCGAGCCGAAAAACGCTGTTCCGTTGGTCGAGAAGCCATCCGCGGGCGCATCCAGGGAAACGAGGAACGTTGGGGGAGGATTCAAATCGTCCATCGACGCGTCCGCCGCAAGCTCGGGCATAGGGGGCCCGAAGAAAGTCGTCGGATTGGTCTTCAGGTAAGCCTGAAGCCCGTGCCAGATTTGTTCTTCCTGCGGAGTCCGCCCCAGAAACTTCTGGCTCTCGCTCAATCCGGCGCCATTCTCGACGATCTGGAACTGGTGCGAAAATCGCTCGCAAAACTCGCGCCGCAACGCCGGGGCCTTAACCATTCCGCCAACCGCCGGCGCTTCCATAAGAGACCGGTAGGAGAACTGATAATTGTGGCAGCCCCAGTATTCGACCCAGCGGACCTTCGCCGGCTTATTGCCATGATTGGTAACAGCGACCTGAGAAATCAAAACCGGATCGTCGCCGAAGGGGGCGAAGATGACCTGGTCTACACCATATCCGCTCCCCGTGACAGTTTTCCTGAGGTAGCCGGCGCCGAAGATGCGCTGGTAGGAATCGCCGCCCCCGGGGTAGTAAGTGCTGAGCACGCGCACTCCGTCGGTGAGGTATCCGATGCCGGCGCCGTAGCGATGGTCCTTGGGCGAATAATCGTTGAGGAATTTCGGCGCGCCCTCGTCCTGCCGCACCTGGACATAGCCGTAGTTGGAGACCGCCGCCACCAGACGATCATTACCCACTTGATGCGTGTGGTCGGTGGGAGATCGCCACTCCGGATGGACGGGCGTCCGGGCCTTGGGGTCGGCCGCTTGATTGCAGGTGTAGCGATAGGCCGGCAGGCCGTGTTGATCGGTAATCCATTCGCCAAAGTAGCCTGAGCCGTACGGCTTCGCCACGTTGGCAGGCCCACCCTCCGACCGCGCTTGGCCGCTCCCGCTCGCGCCCGCCAACTGCAACGGGCGCATACCCGTTGATGCGCCCAGGCCAAGCAGCGTAACGAACTCACGACGATTGACCATGGCCGTATTCCTCCGCCGAAAGGGTACATCCTACTCCGAGCCATTTTCAATTGGCAAATTGCAAACGGCGGAGGTCGTTTGTTGCGCCTGCAAAGCGCAGACGGCGGCTCCGCTGCCGCACTCCGAGGCAATTCGCGCATTGCTCTGCAACGCGGCGACGGTCTTGGTGGTTGGCCGGAATTGTCGTACAATTGTTAAGGTAATCAGTTCAGCCAACACAATATCGGCAAAGAGGAGTAGCCATGTCAACCCGCCATTCGTCCGGTGAGATTCGCCTTGATGTGACTGCAGGCCGTGAGCAGGCGCAGGCAAGGCCAGACCCAGAGACTCCGTTTCGAGTAGCGATCCTGGGAGATTTTAGCGGCCGCGCGAACCGCGGTTTGCTCGAGACCGGGGACGCTCTCGCCAGCCGTCGTCCGATCATGGTCGACCGTGACAACTTCGATTCCGTGCTGGCCAAGCTCGCGCCTCGCCTGGATTTAAC
>Ga0187876_1003015_pt1 | contig 11810 bp, 8 predicted proteins | sample June2016WEW_17_4_FD_133000 | JGI IMG/M metagenome (GOLD analysis project Ga0187876, IMG submission 133000) | Peatland microbial communities from SPRUCE experiment site at the Marcell Experimental Forest, Minnesota, USA - June2016WEW_17_40 | ecosystem: Environmental > Terrestrial > Soil > Wetlands... | reverse complement strand
CCAGGTCATCGGGCACGTGCTCTAAGAGGTTGGCGCTCACGATCGCGTCTGCCGACGCGTCGCCGAGCGGCAGGCGGCAGACATCCCCCTGAAGGAGGGCCGCCGTCGGGACGTTGTGCAGCGCCCCCGGCAGCCCCGCGAAGACGTAGTCGAGCCCGACGAGCCGCCCACCCGGGGTCGCGGCGCGCAGGTCCTCGAGGAGGTAGCCGGTCGAGCAGCCGAGGTCGACGACGGTCGGCGCCGGACCGAGCGGCCCCAGCCGCTCGAGCATCGCCGTGCGGGTCCACACGTCGAGGAAGTGCGTGCGGCTGCTCTCCTCGTGCAGCTCCTCCAGCTCGTCAGACCAGAACGTGTCGCCACCGGGAAGCTCGGCGGGGCGTTCGGTCGTCGCGCGGCCGTCGGCGCTCATCGTCCCACCGCTCCTGCCGCGGTGAAGAACTGGTCGTCGATCCGGCGCAGCGTCGCGAGGTCCTTCTCCGCCCGGAGACGAGCCTGGAACTCCTCGTCGCGCCAGGGGTCCCAGCGGGCACTGATGAGCTTGCCCGTGATGCCCGTAGCCGCGTCCGAGAGCAGGAAGGCCGTGAGCTCACCCGCGAGCTCGGGCGGGTCGCCCGTCCCCTCCGCGATCGCACGGCGCGTCCGCTCGTAGTAGTCGGTGCCGACGGCCTCGGGACCTGCCGCGATCGTCGCGTCGTGCATCGCCGTGACGATGAATCCCGGAGCGACGCTGTTCGCCCGAACGCCATGCTCGATAAGGGTCGCGGCGAGATTCTCGGTGAGGCGCACCACGGCGGCCTTCGACGCGGCGTAGGCGTCGAAGCGCGGGAACGGCGCGGTGGCGCCTCCTCCCGAGAAGGTGACGATCGACCCGCGTCCCGCGATCAATGGCTCGAGGGACGCGACGACGGCGAGCAGCGTGCCGGTGACGTTCACATCGAGTGTGGCGCGGAACTCGGCGACGTCCCAGCTTCCCACCGGACCGATCGGGCCGAGCACGCCCGCGGCCGTGACCACTCCGTGCAGCGGGCCATCGGAGGCGAGCTTCTCCCGGACCTCGACCCATGCGCGTTCGTCGCTCACGTCGAGCGCGATGGACCGGTGCGGCCCACCAGGGAGCTCCGCCACCAGTCCGGCGAGCGCCTTCGCGTCGCGCGCGACGAGGACAAGCTCAGCCTGCCGGTCCGCGAGCGTGGTGGCGACGACCCGACCGATCCCGCGGCTCGCTCCGGTGACGAGGATGCGCTTAGCCGACAGCTGGTCGCTCACGCCGGTCCCTCATTGCTCGAGAGACTTGAAGCGGTACTTGAAACACGCCACGATCCAGGTGATCGGGTCCCGCAGGACGGAGATCTTCTTCCCTTCGGAGAACGACCGCGAGTGGTATTGCACGGGCACCTCAGCCGGCGTATAGCCCGAGCGGATCAGCTTGGCGGTGAGCTCCCAGTCGAAGTCGAAGCGGTCGCACTCGAGGGTCAGGCCGTGGAGACAGTCGCGCCTCACCACCTTGTACATGGTGAAGGGATCCCGCAGGTGCTGGCCGTACACGAGGTTGAAGAGGGTGAGGAAGACGACGTTGCCGACGTTCATCGCCCGGCTCGCGAGAATCGCCCGCTCGAAGTGGCGCACCCCCCAGTTCGCCCCGTCCGTCCGACCCCGGACACCGAGCACGAACCCGCGCTCGAAGCGCCGCAAGGGTTCGAGGAGCGCGTCGTAGTCGTCCACGTCGTACTCCAGGTCAGCGTCCTGGATGATGAGGAAGTCCCCGGTGGCGCGCTCGAGCCCGGCGCGCACGGCGTTGCCCTTGCCACAGGGGCGGTCCTGCAGCACGATGCGAACCCGCGGGTCGTCGGCGTAGGCGATCACCTCTTCGCGGGTCCCGTCGGTGGAGTTGCTCTCGACGACGACGATCTCGAGCTCGACGCCGGGGATCGACTTCTTGAGGACGTGATCCATGACCTCCCGGAAGGTCTCCCGTTCGTTGTACACGGGCATGACGACCGACAGGACCTGGGTGCGCGCCCGCGGCGGCGCGAGCGCGCTGCGATGGGCCGTGGCGACGAGGCGGCCGTCGTCTGAGCGACGAAAGCGCGGGCGCTCGAAGCCCTCCTGGAAGAGCAGCGAGGCGAGCGTCTCGCCCGGGAAGGCCGAGCGGATCGACGGGCGCCGCAAGGCGCGGGCGACCTCGGCCGGTCCCTGGCGGCGGAGATCGGCGACGGTCGCCACCAGCAGACCGTCCGGCTCCAGCCGCGCGTAGACGTCGGCGAGCAGGCCGGCCGGGTCCGACGCCCGTTCGAGCGATCCGTCGAGCACGCAGACCCCGGCGCCAGCCTGGGGCGCGCCGGCTCCGTTCGCCGAGGGCGGGCGGGACATGGCGTCTCGCTCCAGCGACTCGAGCGTCAGCCCCAACGAGGCGAGCGTGGTGCGTGTCCCCGATTTGTCGTCGCACGAGACGAGCACTCGCCGGCTCGCGCCGACGCCGTGAACATCCAGGTGACGGGCCACGGTATCGGCGACGAGGCGGTCACTCCATCCTCGCGCGGAGGCGGTTGTCCGCTCGCGCCGGTCGTCGGCACCCACGATGTGGTCCGGCGAGGGTCGGGCGTGTGGGCCGTGGGACGCGGTGGGGGGCGGGGCGGCGCCCGGCAGCAGATCGAGAATCGAAGGGCTCACCAGGTCCGCGGCTGGCTCGTTGTCTTCCTGATCCACGCAGTACGCCTGTCTACTGTTCGCCGCCGAGGCGTCCGTCGTGACGGGGCCCTCAGTCGCACCCATAATCCGGCCGCACACCCGCGAAGGGAGCCGCGCCCCTGGTGAGGATGCCCGCCCCCGGGCGCGGACCCACTTCGCGACGACCCGCGGCTCGGCTCACGCTAGTCCGGATCATGTGTTCCGCTCCAGCCACGGGCCTACCGTTCAGGAGGCGTCTCGGTTTTATAACGCTGTGCCTATAAATGACCGATACGGCTAGAAGCTCGTCCTAGTTGGCGTCCCGCACGGACGCGAGATCGGGGATCCACCGCTTCATGAACTCGTCGAACATCGGCACGGTGAAGTCGATCTCCCCCCAACGAGGCGAGTAGCAGAGGGCCTTCTTGATGAGACCGTCCCTCGTCGGCCCGAGGGCGGTGGTCTTCTTCGCCAGGAGCGCGGCGACTTCGGCGGACCGTACGGGGCCGGGGCCGAGCTCCGCCATCGCCCGCAGGTAGGCGCGCTCGGGGTTGCTGGTCCGGCCGGTCCGGACCCGGAAGAAGCCGTCGTCGAGCTCGGCGGTCGCGACCGGGATGCTCCGCTCGACGTCGTCGAGGGTGATCGCGTCGGGACCGTCGGCGGCGTCCCACGCCTGCTTGCCGAACTCCTGGAGGAAGTACGGGTAGCCGCGCGTGACCTCGACCACGCGCTCGAGCGCGTCGGCGCTCCAGCTGACTGCCTCGTCCGCCGCGGGCACGACGAGCGCCTCCCGGGCCTGCTCCCCGGAGAGCGAGCCGACGACGGGGAACGTGAACATGCGCTCGGCGTAGGACTTCGCCTCGCCGGTGAGGCTCGCCAGCGACGGCAGGCCCGCCGCCGCGATCGTGATCGGCAGTCTCAGCTGCGCAGCCCGGTGCAGCCCCATCACGAGCGCCTCCAACGTCGGGAGCTTCACGTAGTGCAGCTCGTCGATCGTGATGAGGACACCGGTCGCGTGGTCACGTGCGACCTCGCCGAGCTCGACGAAGAGTCCGGCAAGGTCCGTCGCGAGGTCACCCGAGTCGGCCGGGCCGTGCACGGCCTCGACGTCGATGCTCAACTCAGGACCGTCGGGGAGCCTGATGCTGAAGGCCTTGAGCACGCCGAGCGCCCTCCGCACCCGCTCGCCGATGCGGCGTCTGGCGTCCATCGCAAGCAGGACCCGCCGGAAGGCAGAGGCAAGACGCGAGGGCAGGTCGCCCTCTTCGGTCACTTCGATGTGCTCGTGGAAGTAGCCTCGAGCCTCGGCGAGCTGTTCGAACTCGTTGAGCAGGACGGTCTTGCCGACGCCGCGGAGACCGGTGAGCATCTCGCTCCGTCCATCCCGCCCGAGCAGCAGCCGTTGGAGCGCGACGTCCATCGCGTCGATCTCGTGCTCGCGCCCGACGAGGGCCGGCGGTCGCGTGCCCGCGCCCGGGCTGTAAGGGTTCCGGACTGGATCCACGAACTGAAAACGTATACCAGCTTTAGGCGTTTCTAGGTATCAGCCTATAAATGTGGCAGCCACAGCCTCGCACTGGCCAAGAGGCCAGTGCGAGCCACGTTTGGCGCGTGAACGTGCACGTCACCGAGCGGTGAGCGGCGACGGTCGCTGCGTCTGGCAGGTGCTTGCGCGAGGCCATCGACATCAAGACAGTGCGGCGGCGTCGCACGTCTCGGTATGGCTGAGGGAAGCGCCGCGCGGCTACTCGATGGCGGCATTGGCGTCGCCGGCGAGCACCGCGTCGACCCCATCGAGCTCGGAGAGCGCCGTGGCGAGCTCGTCGACCGACGACCGGCCGTGGACGTTCAGTGTCAGCTCGACCATCGGCCGTTCGTTCCTCGGGCCCGCGTGGCCTCGCTCGTCGCCGCGCGATCCCCGGTAGCGGAGCGTCTCGGTCGAGACCTCCTCGACCGAGAAGCCCCGCGCGGTCGCGAGCTGCAGCACCTGGCGCAGGATGCCCATGCCGTCCGGATAGCGCAGACGCAGCACCGAGACCGCGGTGGCCGACCGGGGCAACCTGCGGGTCAGCACCGGGAACGCGAGGGCCACGATGAAGTAGATGCCAGCGGTGCAGATGGCGAGTAACGGGAGGCCGGCGCCCGATGCGGATCCGATCGCTGCGGTAACCCAGACCCCAGCAGCGGTGGTGAGGCCGCGTACCGAGTCCCGGCGCACGAAGATGACACCGGCCCCGAGGAACCCGACGCCGGCGACGATCCCGGCGGCGACCCGGGACGGGTCGAGAACGACCCGGCCGGGCTCGAGCACATCGCTGAAGCCGTACTTGCTCACCAGCATGAACAGCGCGGCACCGACGCCGACCAGGGTGTAGGTCCTCAGCCCGGCGCTCTTCTGGTGGATCTCCCGCTCGACGCCGATGAGCGCGGAGAGAAGCAGTGCCAGACCGAGCTCGCCCGCCTGTCGCCATCCCTCACCGTTCGGCGCGCTCGCCGCGAGGAGGTTCGGCAGCGCCCCAGGACCCAGGATCATGCAAACAAGGCTAACGGACGGTTAACGGACAGTGAACAGAACGCGACTAGAGCAACATTCCAACTCAGCCGGCGGCGCGAGCCCTGCCCTCGCTGCTCATGGTTCGACACTCCCAGCTGGGACGTCACCGCGGCCCGCGGCGGTTCGGCGGAGCGTGGAGGCCTCCGAGCTGCGCACCCTGATCGTCGCAGGCGATGCCGGTGGCCCCTCGAATGGAGGTCCGGCCCTGCACGGCAACGGGCGCTCAGTGCGACAGCCCCTGCTCCGGATCTTCGTCGTAGGCAAGGGGAGCATCGACGAGCTCGAGAACCGGGTCGGGCGTCGGCGGGGTCAGCACCATGGTCGTCGTCGTCGACGGAACGGGCCGGCGATTGACGCCGAGCCCGCGAGCGTGGTGGAGAGAGCTGTCGTCGAGGCCGAACTCAGCCCACGACGTCGCCACGGGGCGAGCCGCATCGTCGGGACGCGGGGGGGTACGGTCGTACAGTGCTGGTCAAGGACCTCGTCTACCGTTGGTACGCCCGCCGGCTCCGCCGGCAGCTCGACGGTAGCCGTCTGCCAAACCACGTCGGGCTCATCATGGACGGCAACCGACGCTGGGCTCGCCAGATGGGGATGGCCAACCCGAGCCTGGGGCACCGCTACGGGGCCGAGCACGTCGAGGACGTCCTGTCCTGGTGCGAGGCCGCCGGTATCAAGCACGTGACGGTGTTCGTCTGCTCGACCGAGAACCTGATGAACCGTGGCGACGCCGAGGTCGCCTACCTCATGCAGGTGATCGAGCAGGTCATCGCCGACAAGCTCGCCCGCGACCCGACCTGGCAGGTGCACCTCGCGGGGTCCGTCGATCTCGTGCCGGACTCGACGGCACGGGCCCTGAAGCGGGCGGTCGAGGCGAGCCGCGACTGCGCCACGGGTGCCCACGTCACGCTGGCCGTCGGCTACGGCGGTCGCCAGGAGGTCATCGATGCGCTGCGAGCCTTGCTGTACGAGCAGGACGCGAAGGGAGCGAGCCTCGCCGAGGTCGCCGAGACGATCACCACCGAGGACATCGCCCGACATCTCTACACGGCCGGCCAGCCCGATCCTGACCTGGTGATACGGACGAGCGGTGAGCTGCGCCTCTCCAACTTCCTGCTCTGGCAGAGCGCCTACTCGGAGCTGTACTTCTGCGAGGCCTACTGGCCGGCATTCCGCGAGATCGACTTCCTGCGCGCACTGCGCAGCTTTGCCGCCAGGGAACGACGGTTCGGCGGCTGACCGCTTCCGACGTCGCCTTCAGGCGATCGGGACGCCCACCTCGGCGATCGTGGCAGATGCATAGCGATGCTGCTCAGGAAACGATTCCCCGGCTTGCACCATTCAGGGTGACCCCGACCCAATTCCGGCGCTGACCACCGTTATGGTTGAGTCACGGCTGGGCGCGGGCAGCGCCGACGATCGGGGGGGATCTGTTGCCCTCCAACGACGACGGATTGGAGAAATGCCGCTGTGTCGCAGGTTCGGAATTGCCGCCTAACGCGCTACGTTGGAGGTTCAATAGCGGCCACGGCCAGCTTGCTCTTGGCGACATCACTCCCGGTGGTATCCGAGATCGTGAGTGCGCCCCCTGCAGCCGCCGCGATCACCTCGATTGGCTCAGGGGTGTGTCACGGCTGTGATGAAGTTTCTGCCAGTTCGTCTGGCGACGTCTCCGCCGCCGAAAATGGCACCGGCGTCAGTGTCTCCATCGACGATGGCGCTTACGCAACCAATTCACCATTGGTCGAGCTCGCCCTCGCCTGGCCTGCTGGTGCCACCTCGGCTCTGATCTCGAACGACAGCGCCTTTGACACTGCTGGCGGGACCCAGTCCGTCTCGCCCGGGGCCACGGTGCCGTGGACGCTTCAGCAAGGCGGGGTCGACCGGTTGCCCAAGACCGTCTACGTCGAGTTTCTCGGAGCGGGGATCAGCCCCATCACCGTCACCGGGAGCATCATCTTGGACGAGACGGTGCCGACGATCTCGGACGCGGAGGTGCTGCAGTCCGCTCGCCCGCCGAGGAAGGCAGCGAACTTCCACTATCGAATACGTGTCGTTGCAACCGACTCCCTCTCGGGGATCGCGGCCGTCGAGACCTCTGCGGAGCCCTACGCTGGCGTCATCACCACGGTGAGCCCGGCCCAACGCCGGGGCTTCGTGCAACTCGACAGCGTCATAGCGCCGAGTAGCTCGGCGATTCCTCGCTATGCGAGGGTTCGGAGCGCGGCGGGCGAGTGGTCGCCCTGGGTGCCGATCACCCCCGAGCTCTCCGTGCTCGAGCACGCTCACGGAGGAGAATTCGTCGTCGGACCTGATCGCGCCCCGTTCCAGATGCGAGGTTTCGATTATCAACCAGTGACGAGCTTCAAGCTGGACGGCAAGGAGCAGTACCGCAACGACACCTTCGCCTCACGCTTCTACAACCACGTCCAGATAGTGCGAACGCTCAAGCAGATGGAAACTTTGCACTACAACTCGGTGAGGGTCTTCATCGACCTGAACGAGATCGGGAACAACACGGGGAGCGGTCTCAACCCGGCGTACATTAGCAATCTTGCCGATTTCACCAAGGTCGCGCAGCAGGACGATATACGGGTCCTGCTGGTGACAGGCCAGCTGCCGGGCGCCGGGGGCTTCTCGCCAAAGATCGACCCTCGCTTCGGCACGTGGAACAGCTACTTCCTCGATCCCGCGGACGTCCGAGCAATGCAGCGGTATATCAGTACGCTGATCACTGATCTCCGCTCGAGTGGCGCACCGCTATCGGACGTGCTGTGGGAACTCGTGGGAGAGCAAGATTGGAAGAATGGCTCTGCTCCTCTGAACTGGAAAGCCGGTTCCGTGAGGACCGCAAACGGACAGACCTACAATATGGCGAGTCCGGCGTCCCGAATCGCTATGGAGAATGACAATCTGCTCTACTGGACGAACACTCTGAGCTCCGAGATCCATCGGATGCTCCCGGGCAGCCTCGTTGGTCTCGGCTTCTATGCACCGTCGATCAATCTCATGCGCCGCAGCTGGACCGTTCGTCCCCAAGTCGTGTTCGGCGGGACGGCGCAAAATGACTTCGTGGACGTGCACGCCTATTCCAATCTCGGTTCCCTGGCGCAGCAGATCGACAGTTTCGATGCGGGTACGACCGAGAAGCCGGTGATCATGGCCGAGTTTGGCGCCGCGAGATCGTCGTTCTCGACACCCAGTGCTGCCGCACAAGGCGTCGTGCAGTGGCAGGAGCTGAGCTGTCGTCTTGGTGGTCTTTCGATCTCGGGCTGGTTGCTCTGGACATGGAATTCCAGTGCCCAGTTGGAGTACTGGACCGCCTTGGACGGCGGCGGCCAGATCGAGCACGCGCTAGCACCTGTCAGTCGGCCAAACCCCTGTAAGTAGGGGTCTTCTGCCGGTGTCGTGGGTCACGATGCCTTCGCCCACGGCAGTCGAGGGGCCCTTGATGGTCTTGGCGATGATCGATGCCACGTGTTAGGTCGCACCCCCTCCCGCCATAGATCGCGAGCTTCTCACCAGCACGAACGCGCTGGTTAGCGACGTATCTTGGAAGGAGGTTCCAAACCGCCCGGAGACCCCCTCATCGGCATAGCCAGGAAGGTGCCGTTCGGCGCTGCCGACCGAGTCACTCCTCTGTGACTCCAGTACATTCCTCGACATTGCCGAGATGAGTACCTCCTCGCACGCGGTGGGTCCGTCGGCGGTAGTGGTGCCGTCAGCCCACGGCGAGTACGTCGAGGACTGGGCCGGGCGCTCGCTGCTCCGTCGGCTGCATGGCTGGCTGTCCACGCTCGGGCCCGCCGCCGCCGGGCTCCTCGCGACCGGGCTTGTCCTGTACAACCTGTCCAGGCCGGAGGGGCTGCACGGCGTCGTCCAGTACGACGACGGCGTCTACTTCGGCGCCGCGGTCCGCCTGATCGAGGGCAAGCTGCCCTACCGGGACTTCACCTTCGTTCAGCCACCCGGGATCGCGGTGCTGTTCGCGCCGGTGGCCTTCCTCACCCACTCCGAGGGCACCCGGCTCGGGCTCGCCTGGGCGAGGGTGCTCACCGCAGGCGTGGCCGGGCTCGACGCGTGGCTGGTCGGCCGCCTCCTCCGCCACAAGGGCGCCGCGACCGCCACGATCGGCGCCCTCGTGCTTGGCGTGTTCCCTGCGGCGTTCTTCGCGGACCGGACCCTCATGCTCGAGCCGTACATGGTGGGCCTCTGCCTGCTCGGATTGAACACCTGCTTCGTCCGCGGCGAGCTCGGTAGCTGGCGCCGCCTCGTCGCCGGCGGCGCGTTGCTCGGAGTGGCGGGCGCCACGAAGACCTGGGCGATCGTCGTCGTCGCGGCGCTCGCGCTCGCGACGCTCGGCCGCTCGCGAGATGCGGACGCCGCATCGAGGAGCTTCGGACTCGTCGGCAGGGTGGTGCCGCTCGCCGTCGGCACGGTGCTCGGCTTCACGCTTGTCTGCCTGCCATTTTTCATCCCTGCTCCGCGGGCCTTCTACCACGAGGTCATCGCCTCCCAGCTCGCCCGCCAGAGCGGGCTGGTAACGGTGACGTGGCAACGTCTCATGGTCGTCGTCGGGCTCGACGGGATCGCGGGGGTGCGCGCCAGCCGCGCCCTCGCGCTCGGCGTGGCGACCGGGCTGGCGTTGGTCCTGGTCGTCTTCGGCCTCCTGCCGACCCTCGTCGGCCGGGGGAGCCGGTTTGAGCGCTTCGCACTGCTCGCGACGGCGGGAAGCGTCGCCGCGCTGCTCATGCCGTCGGAGTTCTTCGACCACTACGCCTACTTCGCGGCCACCTTCCTCGCGCTCTCGCTCGGATGCGCTCTCGACCGGGCCGGCCGGCTCGCCTGGCGCGCGCTCGGCGGCGGCCGTGGGGAGTGGCGGCGAGCGGCCGCGAGGGCCGTCCCGGCCGCGCTCGGCGTGGCGCTCGTGGCAGGGCTGGTTTGGCTCGTCCCCAACGAGGCCAGCTACGGCGCGGCCCTGACCGTGCCATCCGATGATCCGGGCCTCGCGATCGACCTCGCCGTGCCGGCGGGGGCCTGCACCCTGTCGGACGCGTCGATCCTCCTGATCGAGGCGAACCGCTTGTCAGGGGATCAGCAGCACTGCCCGGAGCTCCTCGACGCGACGGCCTTGTGGCTCTCGACCGCGCCGATGGACTCGCCTACGTCGTGTGGACCGGTCGCCCCGGCGCTCGTCGCCGACTGGCGGGCGTGGTTCGCTCAAGCGGACTTCTTCGTCGAATCGTCCAGCTCGATCCGCCGGGTCCCGTGGACCGTCGGGCTTCGGCAGTGGTTCGCCGCACACTTCAGGCAGATACCCGACCCGGGCGTCGGGGTCTTCGTCCGTCTCGACACGCGCTACGCCGCCTCGGCGCTCGATCCCGCGCGCTGGACTCCGGCACGCCTCGCGGCGGAAGGGCTCGCGCCGCCGAAGCCCGGGAACCCGTCCAGGGTGGCGCCTCTCAAGGCCTGTCTGCTCACGCGCACCTGACCGAGGCGCCGCGCGGATCCTCCGCACCCGGTCACGACGCTGGCCACCAGAAGAACTCACGGGTCGGCTGGCACACCACGAGGTCGTTCACGTTCCTCGTGCAGAACGCCGCCTGCCATTCGGCGATGTCGATACGCAAACAGCGACCGCGAGCTTCGGTCCACCGACCCACACCTACTTCGTCAACGGCTACTTCGTCCTCGTCTGGCCGCATCCCATCATGGTGCCGCTCACCGCTTCGTGAGCCCCGCGGGTCGCGACGGGCGGGACGGCCCAACCCGGCGGCCGTGCCGAGGTCACCCAGAGTTAGCCGGGCGAGCGCCGCCCGCCGGTCCGGGTCGCGCGACGACGAGCAGGGAGTGGCGCGGCGTTGCGCACGCCTCCGTGGCCGCCTCGCTCGCGCACGCGACCACTGGCGAGACGCTGCTCCGCTCGAGTGTCCTCGTCCACTCAAGCGTCGCGGGGCGATGAGCGCCGGCGAGCTCGTGGCCGCCGAGCGGCTCCAGCCCCAGTCGATCACCCGGACGCTCTCGCGGCTCGAGCGCGATCGGCTGATCAGTCGGCACGTCGATCCCGCCGGCCGCCGCCGGGCCCTCCTCGCGATCAGCGACGACGGGCGGGAGGTCCTCAGGACGGACATGCCAACGGGACAGCTGGCTGGCTCTCGCGATGGCCGAGGAGCTGACGCCGACCGAACAGGAGGTCCCGCCTCGCGGGGGCGCCGATGGAGCGGCTGGCCGACAACGATGTCGCCCGGTCGCTGCGCTCGCCGCACACCGAGTCCCCGCGCCTGGACCTGCCGCCGCTCGATGGGGCCGCAGCATCGCTGAGCGCTGACGGCCGGGGAGCCTCAGCGGCTCGTCGATCAAGTCGCGTCGTTCCTGAGCCACGCTGAGCTGCTCATTCGAGCTCCTCGGCGTCCTCGCGGGCGGGGGGTGCCTGGCAGAGGCGGTCCCCGGCACGCTTTCCTATACCTGTGGCTTCTCCGTCCTCCCCTGTACGCGCGCCGGGCATCGAGCGGTGAGGCGCGTCGGAGGGTCCTCACCCGGGTCCGTCTCGCGGACGACCCGGGTCGGCGACCGGGCCCGACGTCGCATG
>Ga0187876_1003005_pt1 | contig 11839 bp, 10 predicted proteins | sample June2016WEW_17_4_FD_133000 | JGI IMG/M metagenome (GOLD analysis project Ga0187876, IMG submission 133000) | Peatland microbial communities from SPRUCE experiment site at the Marcell Experimental Forest, Minnesota, USA - June2016WEW_17_40 | ecosystem: Environmental > Terrestrial > Soil >... | reverse complement strand
TAATTGATCCAAACCACGAGACGGTAAATGCCGCCTAACAGCCTACAAACTTCGGACCCGACATATTAGCCCCCTTGTAGGGGGGCTAAATGTCTGTCGGGTTGTCGGGGTTTTGTCGGTTAACATCATGAACCAGGGCGTCCGCATCATCCGCAACGGCGCTGTCGAAATGAGTTGGCGGACCGCAAAGCCATACGAGCGCTCGTTGCGCAGCACTTCGGTTTCGATCTGCCCGAACTCGAGACAATGCGCGTGACGGAGTTGGGTCACAAACAACCTGCCTCGATGGTCACTGGCTGGCGCAATGGCTGTACACCTAAAGGCGGTCTTACTTTAGCGCGCCCGGGACAGTGGAGAACCCTGCTCGCCACCGCCGACGAGGTGATCGAGTAACCTTTCGCAGTGCATCAATTGACGGTGGCGAAGTGACGAGTTGGGTCATTAACGACCGGGGCGGGCCAGCAGCGGATCCGGCAATGTCCGCTTCTCCTCCGATTGCGACCGAATTGCTGCACTACGGCAACGGTCGCTGACGTGTGCTTCAATACTCCCCGGCCAACATGATGGTGATGACGCGCTCGGTGACCGACGGATCGGTGGGATCGGGCGAGTGACACGCTAGATTCTTGTCGAAATAATCGATCTTGAAAAAGATCACCTGACCGTCGGCTTCGAACGAGCCGAAATCATGTTCTTCGTACGGGTCGTTGGCATGGCAAAAATCGTCGTACACCGCGACGGTATTGACGATGCGGGCGACGGCTTCGGCGCCGAGGGCGGCGATCCCGGTAGTCATGACGGCATGGCCGTTTGGCAGGTTGCGGCGCAACTCGTCATTGAGTGCGCGAATGCGGTCGGTCCGAGTGGATTTGGTCTCGGTCGTCATGGTCGTCTCCGTTGGGATTGGTGATGCCAAGGCGAAGCCGTCCCCCGCGATGCTGCGGCCGACGGTTGGGCCAGGCGATGGGGGTGGATTTCGATGGTGGGGCGAGGAAGACGACGGCCCCGAGGGCACAGTTGGCTGCCGGGGCCGCCGACACTCGATTACTCAGCCGGAGGGCTCATCAACGCGATTGCGTTTCGATGGCGAAAAAACTTTGGCAGCTTCGGGTAGTCCCGAAACCGCAGCGTGAACATGTCGCCGTCACGAGCGATGACGATGGCCTCCCACCAGCCGTAATCCAGGGTTTCCTGGGCGATGACGAGATGGCCAGGCGTGATCTCGTCCCAGGTCCGGGGCAGGCCGGTTGCGACCGGGGGCTCGTCTTGGTCTTTGCCGACGGCGGCCTGTGGTTCGACCGCGAGCTCCACGATGATCTGGCTGTACAGGCTTTGCCGGATGTTAGGCACGAAGCCGCGGCCGTTGCCGTAAAGCCTGCCGACCGGCAGCTTCTTGGCAAGGGCGGCCAATTCATCGGTGGTCGCTTGATAGACCTTGAGGTCCATGAGCCGGGCGGCCTTGCCAACCAGGTCGGCATCGGTGGCCGGGAATCGAGCTGCCTGCGGCTTGTGGTTTTCGTCATAGCCAAGGACGATCAGCGGGGCGGATGGAGCGGAGTGCTTGGCCGCGGCATTGGCTTTGGTGGTCGTCTTGGTCATGACAGGTCTCCTGAAACGCCGAAGGGGCCCAGCGGGCCCCTTTGCGGTAAAACGGACAGGATGTTTGAGTAATCCCGGGTTGCCCGGGCGGATATTTGGGTCTCATGACAGTCATTCTCCTTGCAATACAGCCTTGAGAGGTCGAATCGCCTCTCACCTTGAAATACTATCGAGCTTTCTCGGCATCGGCAAATGCTTTAATACTTGCTAATACATTGATACATCTTTCAATTACTGAGGTTTATTCAGAACTATACGATCACAAAGCTTGCGTATTTGGCAATCGACGTTCGTACAAGACTTGCGATCATCGATCTGATTGCCGTTGCACACGTCGAGGCCAGACTGGGCGCAGTACCGCCAGATCGCATGCTGGACGAACCGTGGAAAGACGGCCGGGAAGCTTGGATTGAAGGCTCGGGCGTCGATCTGTCGGGTCACCACGGCGATGATGTCGGCACAGCCCCCGGGCCGGTAGCAGGCTGCACCATAAGAATGCTCGGCATCGAACCGGTGCAGAATGCCGGTGCGGACCAAAAAGTTGTGCACCAGGGTGTCGATGGCGATCATGCTGGCCCCGACCTCGACCCAGGTCTCGTAACCCCGCGGCGCTGCCAGCAGGATGCACGACAAAGTCATGGTCAGGACTTTGTCCGAGACGCCATAGACCTCCCGGAGCGGTCCAATCACAGCTTCCTGCAGCCGGGCGAGCCGGTTGGGGCTGGCTGGGTCGTCGGCACCTCGGAATCGGCGGTCGATCCAGCCGACCAGATCGCCATCGGCAATGTCGCGGATGAAGAGGTAGAGCGAGTAGGCCATCTGATTGAGCCGACCGTTGCGCAGGTCGTGGCTCGGCACGGGACAGGCGTCAATATGATCAGGCTCTGAACATGTCCGGCTGATCTTGTCGTACCGGCAGCCGTGGAAATGCCAGTAGCTCGTGAGCTTCGGGCAGGTGGGGCTGGCGGCAACCTTGGCCTCGATGTCACGCCACTGCGCCCGACCGTGCCGCTCCATGTAATCGTAAGCGACTTGGTCCGAGATGCCTTGGTAGCTCAGAGCCGACGTCAGCCAATCGAACAACGTCGCGGTGTCGTGGCGCCGGATTGCAGCGGGAATGCCTTCGGCCCGCAAATCAGCGCGAATGTCGTCGATCAGGCTAGCCGAGCCCGCCAGGCGGCAGACACTGTGCACCAGCCGAACAGCGTGATCGATTGCCGACGTCTTACGACGATGGGGGCTCGACCGGCCTTGCTGAAGCGGGGAAATCTTTCGGCGAGTAGCCGTTCTTGAAATCATGCCGTCAAATCATTGCGACAAGCTTGCGCTGCGCATCAGTGTCGCCGTCGATGTATCGTTGCGTGGTTTGAATTGAGCGGTGGCCAGCTAGCAATTGGACATCGCGCAATGAGCCACCGACACGGTGAACCAGCCGCGCCGCCCGGGTGATGAACGTCCGTCGTCCGGAATGCGATGAGCAGCCGTTGAGACCGATGTTGCGGAATGCGCGATTGAACCAGACCACGATACTCAGCGGCGTCATAGGACCGCCGCGCTCGGATCGGATGACAGGTCCGATGCCGGTTGAAAGACTGCGATAGGCGGCGAGGCCTTGGCGAAGATCGGGGTGCACCGGGATCAACCGGCCGCTGCCGTTCTTGGCCGCGTCATTGCGCAGCTCGATCGCAGATCCAATGCCGCCGGTTGGATCAAGCACCATGTCCCAGGTCAGCTTCGCGATCTCACCGGCCCGCAGGCCAGCCTTCGCGGCAAGCAGAACGATCACACGGTTACGGAGGGGATGCCGGGTGCAGGTAGCAAAAACCAAGAGGTCGTTGACGTCGCCAAGGGATAGTATTTTTGCTTGCTTGCCTGGCATAGCGAGCCACTGAATCGATCATCGATTGTATAGCAAAATAACTGCGAACTCACAACGGCCGCGATGGAAAGAAGATCGATCCTGAACACTGATAAGGAAAGTCGCGTTTCCTTATCAGTGTGAGCCGGCAAGGATTTATCCACCACGAAAGACCTCATGGCTCTGACCAATATTGACTAGCGTTCCTCTTTCGTTCACAATAATGCTATTTCCATGGGGGAGCGTCCAGCCAATGTCTGCAGAACTCGTCTTGCTCATGATTGCGACCTCGGGTGCCAGTGTTGCGGCGCTGTTTGCGTTCCTTGGTTTTTTCCGGACGAAGCAATTGCCTGGTGCGCTCACCGCGCAAGGCGCCACCCAAATTCTCAGGGCGGAAACAGACATCGTTCGAGCCGCCGTCGAGGACCAAGCTCGCGGCCTCCGGCAGGAGCTTGGCCAATCGTTGAAGGGATTTCAGGAACTCACCCTTGCCGCCTTTGGCACGCTGCGAGACGGCATCGACGTTCAGGTTCGTGGGTTTGGGGAACGACTCGATGCCGGTACCAAAACCATTAATGAAAGGGCCGCAGCGATCTCAACCAAGCTTAACGACGAGATGGCCCAAATGAGGTCTGAAGCGAATACCAACCGCGAGACGCTGCGGACCTTGATCGAGCAGAAGCTCGACCACAACATTGGCCAGCAAGCCGATGCTTCCAAGGTTCTCAGGGACGAACTCGGCGGCAATTTCCATCGACTCGGCACCCGGGTTTCCGATTCGCTCACCGAGGCAGGTCAAATCCAAAAGGAGCGGTTGGAGAATGTCACCGGTGCCCTGACCGGCCTGAGTGAGAAGCTGGAAAAAGCTCAGGACGGCCTGCGGACCGCGGTGGAGAGCAGGCTCGATGCGATCCGGCAAGAGAGCGCAACCAAGCTCGAAGAGATGCGACAGACCGTCGATGAGAAATTACAGACCACGCTGGAAAGCCGGTTGGGAGAATCATTCAATCGGGTGGTTGAGCAACTTGAGCGGGTTCACAAAGGCATTGGTGAAATGCAGACTCTCGCCGCAAATGTCGGCGATCTGCGAAACGTACTCACCAACGTGAAGGTCCGGGGCACGTATGGCGAGGTTCAGCTGGCGTTGTTGCTGGAGCAGTTTCTGTCGCCCGACCAGTTCGTGAAAAATGCCAGCGTTAGGCCGGATGGTACCGAGCGCGTTGAATACGCGATCAAGTTTCCCGCAGATGGCGAGCAGGTGCTGTTGCCCATCGACTCCAAGTTTCCGCGCGAGGATTACGATCATCTCCAGGAAGCGATTGCGGCCGGTAACACGAAGCTCACTGCGCAATTCCGACGGGACCTCGAAAACAAGATCAAGGGGTGTGCGAAGGACATCAGCACCAAGTACATCAACCCGCCGCACACCTTGGAATTCGCGATTCTCTTTATTCCGACCGAAAGCCTGTACGCCGAGGTGCTGCGTCAGCCTGGCCTGTTCGAACAGTTGCAGCGGGATTATCGCGTGATCATCGCCGGACCAACCAACCTGGCTGCACTGTTGACGTCATTCCAGATGGGCTTCCGGTCCCTGGCGCTGCAAAAACGGTCGAGCGAGGTCTGGCAGCTCCTGGGCGCTATCAAGACCGAGTTTGATAGATACGGCAATGTGGTCAATACGCTGTCGAGGCAGCTCACAACAGCGAGTAACTCGGTTGAGAGCTTGGGCAGGCGCACCCGTGCCATGTCGCGCAAGCTGAAAGGCGTTGAAACATTGTCTAACGAGAAGACGGCAGAAAGTCTTCTCGGTTTGTCAGCAGAAGACCTCATCGAAGCCGGCGATGAGGGCGGTGTCATGGCGGAAGAGGCCGCGCTAACTTGATCGGCCGCATTGCAGCGAATTCGGTTCTAGGGGCTTTTTCGGAGGGTCTGTATTTGGCCACGAGAAAATACGGAACACGAACAATGGGGGTTCGCGGCAAGGCTGCAATGGAGATCGACCCGCAACGAAGCGCGCTGATGTCGCGCATCGGTCCGCGGGACACCAAGCCTGAACTCGTTGTGCGCCGCTTGCTGCACCGTATGGGTTACCGATTCCGCCTGCATAGGCGCGGCCTGCCGGGCAAGCCCGATATTGTTTTCCCATCCTGGCGTAAGCTGATCGACGTTAGAGGGTGCTTCTGGCACCGCCACTCAGATCCTGCTTGCGTCAATTCGGTCTTACCGCTAACTCGACGCGATTGGTGGTCGGCCAAACTACAAGGCAACGTCGACCGCGATGCCAGAAATCTGCGCGTCCTGGCCGATCTCGGTTGGGAGACCTTGGTGGTATGGGAATGCGAGACACGTAACCCCGAGTCCCTCGTACCGCGCCTAGTAGGATTTCTTGGACCGCCCAATACAAAGTCTGTGCATAAGTCGATCGGCGACAAGATCGAACGCAAGGCTCGGAAAAATCGGTCGTTCTGAGCGATTCGCTTCGGATATTCTAAACTTATGGCTAGATCGATTCGCCCAGCGCCCAGCACGCCGACTAGTCTGCCTCTGACGCGCCGCGTTCGAGAGGCGATCGACGCCCGTGGTTTAAGTCTGAAGGTGGCGGCGTCGGAAATCGGCGTGAGCCTGAACACTCTACAGGGGCACCTTGGCGGGGAGCATGTGCGAAGCGACTCGGCACGAAAGTACGAGAATTGGCTCGCTGGAAAACCGAGGGACCAGAAGGTCTTTGTCCTTTCGAAAGTCGAGCCTTCGGTTGATCACTTGGAGCCCATCAGCCAGGTTATGCCGTCCGCTCCGAGACAGCCTTGGCTAATGGTCGATATCTTTTCCGGTTGTGGTGGGCTCAGCCTAGGTTTCGAACTGCTCGGCAGAAATCAGGCCAACGCTCGACGCTATTTCAAGACTGTATTGGCCATGGACAACCAGCCAGCACCGCTAGCCGTATTCAATCGCAATGCAGAGAGGATGGGACACCGAGGACATCCAATCGGGCGGGTCGTAGACTTGACCGAGTTCGGCAACGAAGCTGAGTTCCTTACTTTCTACATCTTGCATGTCGCGAAGCTGCACGAGGACAACGGGACTTGCACACAACTCGATCGACTTGCGAATGGTGCATTTCGAATCTTCAGGAAGGCCATTGGTGCGGCGGACGCTCGCTATTTAGGCGATCTCGCTTCGGTCAGGGCAGACAAGGCATGGAGTCGTGCCTGCAACGAGCTCGATAGGCAATCACTAATCCAGACTTCGGTGGTCGGTTTTCATGAAAAACTAGGTCTGCCGCGGACGGGCATACGCCCTCCCACTTTACCTTCGGTTCTTTGGGGCGATGTGGGGGAAACGGGCTGCGCAGAAGCTCCTGAGCCTTCAAATGAGCTGATCGGAGACGCGGCACAGTTTTGGGACGCGGAAGTTGCAGCGTTGATCGCAAAGCGCGAAGGTTCCGGCAAAGGTCAGCTGACCGCCTCCGCTCGACGGGTGAGTGCATTTGTCGAATTTCTTAGCTCGTCAGTGTGTGGACTGGTTCGCAGGGCGTGGTGTTTATGGCGTGCGCGTCGGGCGATGGCGCGCGCGGCTATTTTTGGGAATACCGGATTTGAGCGGAAACTCCGGAGCCTGTATGCGAGCACGTATCCCGTATCACTTCTCGTCGGTGGGCCACCTTGCCAGGGATTTAGTCGGATTGGCCGCGGAAAGATTCGAAGCCTACGCGAGGCGCTGGTGCATGTACATGGTGATCCAAACGCGGGTGATGCGCGCAATCTACTATTCCAACAATATGTCATGGTGCTGCGCGCTCTCCGGCCGGATGCTTTCCTCTTCGAAAATGTGCAGCATTTCCAAAGCACGGTTAGGGCCAACGGTGTAGAATTTCAAGCAACAGACGTTCTCGCCGAGGCCATTGCCAATGTGAGTGATGGGAAGGCAGCATACGAGATTGCTTCGCGTGTCATCGATGCGAGCAGGCATGGCGTTCCACAAGCTCGCCAGAGATTCTTCATGGCGGGCGTTCTTCGCGATCGTCGCGAGAATTTGGCGGTGGCCCAAAAAGACGCAGACCATTGTCTTTCCCTTCGTTTCCTTCCCGATGTGCCCTTGGCAGCAGCGCTTGCTGGTCTGCCAGAACCATACCTGATGGGTGGCAATAACGAAGCTGACGAGGCAATGAACAAACAGGTTCGCATAGCCGATTTCTCGTCAGGCAATGGTGCCTGTGGGCATTTCGTTTCTTGGATAAGGCAATGTGCCCCAGGCACTCGAAAGGCCCCATTGACCACCGATGGCCACGCGGCACGCGCGGCAAGGATAGACGATGCTGCATTTTTCGCGCTCATGGGTCCTGGTAAACGGTGGATGGACTACCGTACTGACGATGCTCCAACCATTCATACCCTTCGCGATCTGATTTTCACTCTATCAACATTACCCGCGGAAGTTCTGGATCAAATTTCCGCAGCCGCGGGCAAGGTGCAAGGGACATTTCCAGATCGGGAGAATCTGCGCGACCTCCATGCGCGCATCGACGGCTCTCTCGCCATCCGGCTTTTGCTGGAGCAGGCAACTGAGCGCCTCGGGAGCCCACATCATCTGCTGACCCCTACGTATCTCGCAAAACGAGATGGCAATCATGGAGATTGGGTTGCACGCCTAGACTCATCGCGTCCTTCCAAGACGATGGTGAGCCATATGGGCAAGGACACGTATGGTTATATTCATCCATCGATCCCGCGAACTATTTCGGTTCGGGAAGCGGCCCGCATACAATCCTTTCCGGATTGGTTCTCGTTCGCCGAGGTTTCGCTCACTGATGCATTTCGGATGATCGGCAACGCTGTCCCACCGCTCCTCAGCCTTGGAATTGCGGAGCGAGTTGCGCAAGCCCTTGTCGAACGCGCGATTGGAAGGCGAGAGACCATTGAGCCTGGGCAAAGGCAGATGAGACGTGCTTGAACCTACGCCGCGCCTGCGACAGGGATAATGGCGTCGGTGATAATCTGCGAAATTGACGACCGCAGTTTCACGCCGTCAGCGCTGGATGAGATAAGAGTAGGCACGTGCACCGCTATCAGTTGAATGGGTTGCCCGCCGCCGCGAAGTCTCCACCGAAAAGTTCGAATTGGCGCCTCTCCTGACTTGCCCATCAAGGGGCAAAAGAGAAACCCTGTGCGGCCCTTAAGCGCCGTAATGTATGCGGTGAGTTGGTAAGCGTCGTCCTCTGAAATGCGGACCTCGCCTGAGGCATTCAGAATACGCTTCCATTTTGCATCTCCAACGCCAGTTACCGCATTATCAGAGGAAACGAAAACGAAGTCGGGCCTAAGTCGCAGGATCGGCTTCCGGCCATTCTCAGGGTCCGGATGCAAGAGGTGACCACTGGGCGACCGCAGAAGAAGCCCATGGCGGATCAGTTTCTCACGGAACACCCGTCGTAACGCTGCCTCAAAAAGATCGTGCAGCGTGAATAATACCGCAACGGAAGGTGTTCGCCCGGCTCGAGTCGGGTCCGGTATTTCTTGCTGCGCCAGTGAGCGCGCGAACCGGAGCAGCGGTTCCCAGTGGTACTCAAGCGGATGCAGCAAAATACGGTCAAATTCGACCAGCGGTGACGAAATACTCGGCACAGCCCCCAAGTCATTCAAAAGGCCTAAACAGTTACTCCTCGTCGAGGCGTTCAGCGTGAGTTTAGAGATCTGTTGCAGAAGCCACCTAAGAATGCGAGTGATTGCGTTGTCTTCGCTGATTGGGGCATGGCGAATGACGAGCTTGAAAGCATCCCCGGGTTTCGCCCTGGCCACACTGCGAAGATCGACGCGGCCCCTGATAGTTGGTGAAACTTCCTGCCGCGGTACGTAGCGACGAGGCAAGCCTCCTCGCATGTTCGAGGCGGCGGAACGCGCAGCCCACGCCAGAACCACCTCGAGTATTGGCTGTTCGCCAATCCCGACGGAGCCAGCGGCAACCGCAAGTCCCCTCTCAGCGCTGGTAAAGCGCAGAAGGCTTGTCAGGAAGGCGCGGCCATCGTCTGCAGTTGCATAATCGTGCGTCTTGGGCAGCAGCTCGACGATCACCTCTCCAATATCGACAACACCTACAACTCCACGAGCAAACAAGTTGCGCCCTCGCACCTCGAATGCTGGAAGCCCGGCACGTCGAGCTGCTTCCACCAATCGTTCCCTGACACGCGCAGTCGATTTCGGGGGCGGCAGAAAGACCTGCCCGTATTCAAGCACCCGAACAACATTCGGTAGCGATCGTCGGTTCGACTTCAACTTGGCGTTCCAGCCTGCGCGAGCGGCGTATCACCTACCTCAATCGGTGCAGCTTCCTTATGCCCGCCGACCGATCCAACCAAGTTAGCTGCTTGGGGCGCATTGAGTTTCTCCGCGTCGTCTGCTTCGGGAAACGGCAACTCAGCAAATCCTTCTTGCGAAGGCTTCCCAATCGCAGCACGGGCTCGTGTTTGGTCCCACTGACCGCGCGGATTCCACCAATCACCCATTACCCACATTCCGGAAGTTTCTGGTCCGCCGAAGTCTTCCAACTCCGCTTGAAGGTCTTTCAAGTCCTCCTCGTCGAAAAGTTTCGTTCTGACGACAAAGCGAACGTTGTTCCAGTCGCCTCGAAACAAGTCCGCGAGAAAGGGCACAATTTTGAGACGCAGAGTGTGCGCAACGACTTTGAGCCGCCCTTCCTGATTGGGGTTGTATCCCTCACGCCTCCGGAGTTCCTCCAGCTTTTCCGCCATGAAGTCTGCGTGACCGATCAAGTTTTCCCGCCCATTCAATGCCGTGAGACGGCGGTTCATGTCCGTGAATAGCTTCCGCACATTGATTCCGCCGTATGCTTCAGGTGTCAGTTCCGGATTGGGAGACATCAGAATGAATTCGAACCGGCGCCGCAAAGCTAGATCTACCGCGGATAACGACTTGTCCGCGGTGTTCATAGTGCCGATAATGGACAACTCGGCAGGAACCGTGAGAGGCGTGCCGGAATAAGCTAGCGTGACTGCTCGCTCTTCGGCAGCGCCTTGTCGCTTGTCAAATTCCAGCAATGTAATTAATTCGCCAAAAACTCTGCTTAGATCGGCACGATTGATCTCATCGATCACCAACACAGTCGGCATTGGCTCTGGCTTGGCACCACCCTCAAGCAGGGCCTCGTATACGGCAGCGTGACGTCCACTGTTGTTGAAAAAAGTCGTTGGTATGCCAACCAGGCGCGCCACCTCCTGTTTCCGCTCGTTCTGCGTTCCAGGGATTCGAAGATCGGCCACTGGGCACTTGTGCTCGGCGAACCGCTGCAGCGTCCAAAAGTCAACAAAGCCAGCAGCGCCCTCGTCTACTGCATCCTTCCGCTTATTCGCGACGGTTTGCAGCACGAGCCCACCTGCCTCAACGTGGGTGACTTCATATCGATCTTGCGGTCCGAGAAGCTGTCCAACATGAAATCTATTGGGACTAACCGCAGCACTCGCCGTTCTGCAGGCCTTCCGGAAGGGTCCAGGCAGAATTGAATATGTGATATTGCCTTGCTCCGTCTCCTCCGGGCGAAATCCTTCGACGAAGTCCTCGTAGGAATAGCTTGGGTGAAATGTCACCCAGATTATGCGCCCTTCGCGCACGAGGGATTCGTGAACGCCTTGAACCTTTGTGTCAGGTGTGTCGGGTGCGAGAATACGAACGGCTTCGCGGGCGGCGCGCCACGTTTTTCCGGTCCCCGGAGGTCCGGCGAACACCTTCATCACGGCTGTCATCGGGGCCCTCGGCAAATTCTGTACTCCAGCCATAATATGGCGGACCGGAGGTGCTCTTGCCACCAGTTTTCCCAAATGTGTCGCCGAGGCAGCCAACCCGGGCCTCCCCGCGTTCAACCATCGGATTTAGAAGTCAAATTCACTTCGACCACGCAGCCAAGCGCGTCAGCGAGCGAGAACAGCTTCTGCCAACTTATGAAATGGGGACCGCCCCGCTCGACCTTGCTGAGAGCCGACTGATCTATACTTGCCTCCAGTGCAAGGGCTTCTTGCGACAGACCGTTTGCCCGGCGGATTTGCCGGATGCGCGCCCCTGCGGCTCGATTTGCATCATCTTGCTGGCTCACGGTTCCTGTTGCTGGCTCACGGTTCCTGCTCCCATTAAATCGAGTGAAGGCATCCAACGGATTCCGACCTTTGCCACATCCGGCGCCGCGAGACCGGCATTCGAGGGTAATCACCGAAACGAAAAGGCCGCGGCTCGACCTACCCGTGCCCCGCGGTCGCGCCCGCCGCCGTCACGCCGATCGACAGGCTGGCTGCGATCTTGCGTTTGGACATGCCGCCGGCACGCAGCCTCAGCACGTCGCGTATCTTGCGCATGGGTAATCTCTGTCCAGGCATGGCCC